>OLVS01000005.1_pt1 | contig 316692 bp, 278 predicted proteins | sample 1644121 | NCBI WGS metagenome assembly OLVS01 (sample SAMEA103958121, study PRJEB25191) | human gut metagenome
GGTGCGTGCTCGTGCGTCTTGCTTCGCAAGCCGTTCCCTCGCCTGTCTCCGTTGGCCGTCAAACACTGCAGCGCGGCTATTGAAAGCCCGATTATAGAAAACAACCGTGTAACTTGCTCCAATTTTGTTCCGTTTTCAAAAAACAAGCCCAAAATTAACACAGTTCATGTCAGCGCACAAAAAAAATGAGCCTCCGATATACGGAGACTCATTTTATTTTTATTAGATTTCGCCGAGAGCGAAGGTATCCGAGAGCCAATCGGTGCAGAGCTTCACCCACTGGGAAGCGCGGGCATTTTCTATAACTGACTCTGGTTTATCGCAGACGCTCGGGGTGCACAGCGAGAAGCCGTGCCAGCCCTTGGCGAAAATATGCATCTCGAACGGCACTTCGTTTTTCGTGAGCGCCTCGGCATATTTTATGGAGTTTATTATCGGGACGGTTTTGTCCGACGCGCTGCCGAAGATAAATGTGGGCGGGGTATTTCTATCCACATGTTCTTCGAGCGACGGCACTGGGAACGCCAGAATACGGCTTATCTCGGAGAGAATGCACGGATAGCCGAGGATACACGCATTGGGTCTTGTGCTGCTGAGAGTCGAGAGGGCTGCCGCAAGATGCGCGCCGGCGGAAAAGCCGATGGCGGCAATCTTGTCTTTTATAACATGCCACTCCTCTGCCCTTTCGCGTATGAGCGTCAGCGCCTCTTCGGCATCGACAAGGGGCATCTTGAAATCCTTGCCCTCACCCACGGTATAGCGCAGGACGAAAGTGTTATATCCGTGCACGGCGAACGCCATGGCTATCGGCTCAGCCTCGCGGTCGGAGCACATATAGTATCCGCCGCCGGGAATAACCAAAACCGCCGGGCGGTCGGTCATATTCGGCATTTCTTTTGATGTATCAAGCAGATACGCGGTGAGTGTCGCCCCGGGATTGCTTTTGAGTTCCAGCTTTTCAACCGTCATGATATTCCTCCTCAGTAAGTGACCTTGAGGGTCTTTATCTCGAAGGGTCTGAACTGAAGCTTCGCGGGCGCAATGCTCTCTACCTCGCCCTGCTCCTCTTCGAGCATATTGGTTATCTTCACGCTCTTTGCGCCGTCGAAGAAGCTGACCTTTGCGTTGGTGAAGGTGCCCTCTGCCTCATACATACGAACTATGAATGCACGCTGAGCATCCTCGCAGGGCTTGACAGCCTCGACAAATATATTGTCGGCGTCGATGCTCATGAGCTTCTGAGCCGAATATTCGCCGGCAGTCACCGCGGCGGGAACATTGAGCTCATATGCCGGGCGGATAACATTCTCGGCATCAAAGCCGCTGTCATGCGGCAGGAACGAATAGACGCAGTGGTGAACGCCTCTGTCGCCCTTGAAATCGGGGCGCAGACCGCCCTTGTGCAGAGACAGGCGCAGCTTGCCGCCGTTGACGCTGATGCCGTACTTGCTGTCGTTGAGAACGGCGACGCCGAAGCGGGTCTCGGAGAGGTCGGTATATTTATGGTTGAGCACCTCGAACTTTGCCTTTTCAATGCTGTTGTTGCGGGTGGTCGGGCGCTTGACATTGCCGAACTGGACATCGAAGCGGGCGAACTCCTGCCTGACAGAAGTATCGAACGCGGTCTTGAAGAAGCGGTGGTTATCCTGCCAATCCATGACAGTGTCGAAGCGCACCTCGGCGCTGTCCGCAAAGAATATCATATCCTGCGTAACGATCGACTTGCCGCTTATCGCATACTTGCTGCGGATAACGAGCGCGACGGAGCCGTCGGAAATTATTTCGCGGCTGACAAGCTTCGAGACATCCTCGAACTTCATCTCGATATCGGCGTCAACATCCCAGTTATCCCACTCAGACGGGAAATCTTCCGCCATGATGAAGGTGTTGAGATTATATCCATCGCCGCAGATCTCGCGATCGGCGCGCTTATCGACGAAGGAAGAAATCGTGCCGTTATCCGCAAACTTGACGGACGCGAACGGAGTCTCAAGGCTGTTATCATCGAGGCTGAACACGCTGTTTTCTTCGGGCTTGCCGTCGACAAGCTTGAGGGTGATGCTCGAAAATGCCGGGACGGTCACGCCGCCGACCATGAGCTTTTTGTTGCCTCTGACATCGGTGTAGACCTGCTGTCTGTAGCCGCCGTCAACTATCTTGCCGCTGTAGTCGAGAACAATGACATCGGAGCGATCAAAAGAAAGGGTGTTCGTGACGGTCACGCAGTCCTCCTTGTCGCTCTGAGCGAGTTCCTTGACAAGATCGCGGGCGCGGGTTATGAGCGCGGTGGTCATGGCGCGGGACTCCTCATGGGCGCGCGGGATGCAGGTGCCGGGGAGAATATCGTGGAACTGGTTGACGAGCAGCTTCTCATAGAGCGGAGCGATATCCGCACTGTCCGCCGTCTTATTGTTCTTCACCGCGTCGGTTACCGTGAATATTTCAAGATCTCTGAGCGCGAACTCAGCCTTGCGGTTGTTGCGCTTTATGACATGCTGGTTTGTGAGCGTGCCGCGGTGCAGCTCAAGATAGAGCTCGCCTGCGTATGTATCGGGCTCGACCGCGTCTCTCTCAATCTCTTTCATTGCCTCGCCGACGAGCTTGTGCTCGGACTTCGGGCAGCCATTGAGATCGGCGCAGCGTTTTGCCGCCTCGATCATCTCGAACTGCGGTCCACCGCCGCCGTCTCCGTAGCCGTAGGAGATAACGCGGGTGTCGGTGACGCGCTTATCCTTGATGCAGGAATGGTCATTCGAGGGAGTGCCCGCGACATAGGTCATGAGATCCTCGGCATCGGGCCAGATGTGGGTGCGGTTGAAATGGGTGAACACCTTTGTGCCGTCGATACCCTCCCAATAGAAAGTGTCTAGCGGGAATGTGTTGGTGTCGTTCCAGTCAATTTTAGTCGTCAGGAAATAATCGACGCAGCAGCCTTTCATTATCTGCGGGATAGCCGCGCTGTAGCCGAAGGTATCGGGCAGCCAGAAGCAATTCGAGGTGAAGTCGAAATATTTTCTCGTGAATCTCTGACCCCAGAGGAACTGTCTGACCATCGACTCGCCGGAGGTTATGTTGCAGTCGCACTCGACCCACACGCCGCCGTTGGGCTCGTATCTGCCCTCTTTGACCTTCTGCTGAATGCGCGCGAAGAGGTCGGGATATTTGCGGCGCAGGAAGTCGCTGTGGCAGGATGAGCTCTGAATGAACTTATATTCCGGATACTCGTCCATAAGAGCGAGCTGGTTTGCATAGGTGCGCGCGCACTTCTTGACCGTCTCGCCGACATGCCAGAGCCACGCGGTGTCCATATGCGAATGTCCGATGAGCGCAGCCTTCGGCGCATCGTCGCCGTTTTTGACGGAGAGTGCTTTTTTAAGATAGGGCTTCGCTCTCTCGAGAGCCGCCATGAACTCGTCGCGGTCAACATCGTCGGGTGACTGATATATCTCTTTGAACACTTTTTCAAGCTCGTTTATAACGGAAGCGCGTCTGAAAGAGCTCTCCGGCAAGTTCTTGACGAGCTGAACAAGGGTGCGCAGATCGAAATAGAACTCCTGGATAGCATAGTTCTTGACGCAGATATCGATGCCCTCGTACGAGAAATCATAGGTGAGCAGAGGGTTGTTTTCGGTCGGGTGGCAGCCCTTATAGGAATGACCCGCGTAATATTCGAGGTCGATGGCTATCTTCTCGCCTGCCTTTGCGTCCTTTTTGAGCAGGTCGCAGTAATGGTTGCCGTGGCCGGTGAAAACTATCTTCGTGCTGAAGTTGCCGTAGGGCACTCCGTCGACCCAGAGGGTTCCCTCGTAGCCCGAGATGTGCGGGCGGATAAAAATATCTTTTCCGCCGAGTCCGTCGGGGACGACAAAATCGGTCTTGAACCAGCAATAGCCGAACTCCTCGCCCCATTTGTAGCCCTTTTCGATGGGGTCAAAAAGGCTGTCCTCCGGGATGCAGTGGAAACGCTCGAGGGTTGCGAACGCGCTCACGGGGCCCGGCTCGCCGACTTTTTCAAAAATCATCGGCTCGATGATATCGACAAAGCGCTCAAGCTTTCTGAGCATTCTGTCGGTCTGTTTTAAATCCAGCATATTCTTCTCTCCAAAATATATTTTTCCGCTGTGCGGACATTTGACTTATATAATATGTAACAGTATACCGCAAGAGTGTTGCATCTGCAAGCATTTTTGAAGAGAAAAGAAGCAAAAAGCCGCCGCAGAGATGTTTTCCCCGCGGCGGCTCGTGTTATTTCAGCGAAGTTCTAAGATGCGGCATATCACAGCTAAAACCGCCGCGAGATAAAGCCCGAAGATATTCATTATATTATAGAGAAGTGCCGTTATCATCTTCGCCCTCCGCTATGCGCTGTTCGTGCATGAATTTGTCCGCTTCGATGGCGGCAGAAGTGAAGCTGTTGTTCTTCCAATAGCTCACAGCGCCGACAATGAATGTGAATATCAAACTTATTATTGTATATAGCTCGCTGTATTCGACGCTGACCGGTGTTTTCCCGAATGCGGTCAGCGCCATATTGACTATTGACACAAGAGACAAAATACCTCTGACCCATGTGCCGACAGATATTTTTGTTATATTTTCAAAAAGCTTCTTCATGAAAATCCCCCTTATTTCCTGCGCGTGATATCATCTATGCGCCTGTGCGCGGATTTTATCGAATCCTCTGCCGCCGCCATGCGCTCGACAAGATTATTGTGCTTGTCGACCCGCTTTTCGAGCTGCGCGATGCGATAATTAGTCAGCCTGTTTGACGCGAGTATGCCGCCGAGCGAGCCGATGAGCGTACCCGCCGCCGAGAGCAGTGCCACAGTTATTTCTGCGTTCATCTCACACCTCCTCGAGACTGCCGACCGCGACCCAGCTCGAAATACCGCCGAGCAGGGCTTCGAGCGTGCCGTGGTTCTGCTGAACTTTCGTGACGGTATGTTTTTTCGGCGAGAGCTGAGAATCGGGCACGCGCTTTCCGCGCGCTGAGGTGCAACCGCCGTAGACAGCACCGGGCTTTATAAAAACAACGCTCCCGACCGAAACTGACGGTCTCGCCGCGAGTCTCAAGTCAGAGAGCCTGACCCAAGAGTTTATCTCCTTGAGCAGCGCGCGGCTCGGCTCGACTTTTGCGACGGTATGCGTTCTGAGCTTCACCCACGACGGAACGCGCTGACCCGTGGCATAGTTTTTGCCTATAATTTTCACGCGGTCGCCCGCTCTGATATCGGCATACTGCGCGACTTTTTGCGGTTTGTTTTTTACGCAAAGCTCGTAAAATTCGGCTATCGACGCGGCAATCGATTCGCCGCACTTTTTCTGTCCCGCTTCCGTTTCGACATTCTTTCTGTCCGAAGAGCTGTCTATGAACACGGTCTCGATGAGCAGACTGCGGCACCCGACCGAGCGGACGAAACCGAAATAATCGCCGCCTACGGAATTGAGCTTCGTTTTAGCTCCCCTGTCGCGCAGTGAAAATGTCTTCGCAATGCCCGCGCTTATCTTCGCGGCGAGCTTTTTGCCGCCCTCGTCGGCGTGTTTATAATAGACCTCGCTCCCCGTTCCGCCGCCCGCGTTCAGATGAATCTCAGCAGCCAGATCGAAGTTCTCGCGGTTGACATAGGCTATCCTGTCCGTCAGATACATATCGGCATCGTAGTTTATGAGTACCGTATCGCAGCCGTAATTTTTGAGTGCCTCGGCGATATAAAAACCGATTTTTCGCGCTATGCGAAACTCGTGGAAGCCCCCTCCGACCGCGCCGCTGTCATAGCCGCCGCCCGCCGATTTTCCGTGACCCACGGATATACAAACTCTCACTCTCGCACCTCCTCGAAATAAATGCCCACAAGCTGCGACGGCAGATAGTGCAGTATAGTACCTTGACCGTTGCTGTCGTCGCGTATGCACTTGTATGTTTTGCCGCCGTCAACATAATATAGGTCTTTGTAATACCTCATGCCAGCCGCCGCCGTGATAGGATTATCAATTGTGCCGTCTTCGTCTACCGTCACACGTTCCCAGTGTGCGGGAGTCACACTCGGACGCCATGTGGGATTGGCGGATATCGCGTTGTAGCAGCGATAGAGCTTACCGCCGTCGCGCACCCTGTCGCCGATAGAATAATCTTTTTCGTCGCTCCACGGTTCAAATAGGCTGATACTTGTCAGAGCTTCGGCGTTTGTCAGCTTCGCGGCGGCTCTTGTTATCATCTCGCGAAAGCGTTTTGCCTGCGTCCGTGTCATATATCCGCACCCCCTGTGATAATATCCAGCGCCTCGTCCGCCGATATGTCCTCTGGCGGCTCAACAGCTGTCCAGATTTGCTTTATCTCGGATTCAGTCTTCGTCCACGACTCGGTGTAATACCCGCCGTCGGACGGATATTCCGCCGTGATTATCGGCTTGTATCCGTAGTGCAAAAGCAAATTGGGATCGTTGGTAAAAACATCGCCCTCGCTTGTTTTTATCGGTCTCGGCGCACCGTGCAGAGCACCGCCGACCAGTTTTCCGTATATCATATTTTCACCCCCATATGAAGCTGCCCGCGCCCTGATTATAGAGCGCCGTTTTGCCTATAAGATCATAAAGGCACGGCACACCGTTTGCATCGAGACACGGGACAAGCTGCTGTGCATCGCCGTCGGTGTAGCCATATAACCGCATAACAGCCTTATTGCCCGACCAGTTGTTGTTGCCGACGTCAAATATCAATCCGTTTGTCGGCGTCTCGAAGTCGGCGACATCGCTCCAAGATTTTTTTAAAATATCATTGACCCACACGCCGGCTTTGTTTATTTGGATTTTTGTTCGTTCCAATGATGAAGCCGCCGTAAAACGGTGCTTTTGATACTCGGAAAAGTCGCCGGAGAAAACAATCGGATTTTTGTTTTGAAACAGCGTAAGATTATTTTTCAACGCGCTCTGGCGCGACCCGAATATGCCCGCGTCCCTGTATATTTCACCGACTATCCTGAAATCTATGGTGATATCAGAATCCTGCGTCAGCTTGCGCCCGGTGTCGATGTACTGAGTGCCCGAGGACTGCAAAAAGCTCACGGGAGTGAAGTCATCCGGCAGACCTTCGATATGCCGCGCGGCACGCGAAAAGAATTTTCTTCGTCCTATCAAGTGCCCTCACCGACCTTCTGCGCCGCCAAAATTTTGTCTTTGAAGCTCAGCTCCCATGTTTCGCCGTTTTTAAAATCCGGCGCAGTGCCGATATATCCGGTGCCCGCGGGCAGAGTGACGGTGATTGTCCCACTCTCGGCAAAGGTTAAGCGCATCCAGCACTCAAATTTCGCGTCCTCGGGATACTGAACCGTCAGCGTCTGAAGCCCCGTCATGCGGTATTCCGCATTGTCGTTGAGCGTCGCAGACACCTGCGCGGTGCTGTAGGTATACTGCGATGGCGGAGCCTGCGGAGTGAAGCCGAGGGAATTTATTATGACTGCCTTTAAATCGGTCGTCCCGCCGAACAAGGCTTTTAAATCCCGCATACTCTCCACTGCGGCGGCGAGTTCGGGCAGGATGCCGCACTCCTCTTCAAGCTCGCCGTCAATACCCATAACAGACGGCTCAAAGCCGAGAGTGAACACAGCGGACTTTGTTATTCTCGTCACCTCAAGTTCGTTGCGCTTATGCGCCTCGACCTGAACGGTAAGTTCGCCCGTTGACGTCAGTGCCTCGGGCAGAGGGCAATATATAACGCCGCCGGTTATATAGGCGGGAGTGCTGTTTGCTCCGCTGATAATATTTGACACGATGCGGCGGCTCAGCCCGTAGACATCGAAGCTCAGAAGATAATACGAAGCATCCGTTTTCAGCTCGTCGTTGAGCGTGATACAAAGCCGCGACGCATTATGCTCCCCGCAAAAACAGAACGGCTCTTCAATCTGAGCCGTCCCGTCCGAAAGTATTTTTATTTTTATATCTCTCATCTGTTTTCCTCCCCGGAATAGTTGTCCTTGAGATAATTTGCCGTTTCCAGAACATCCCTGCGCTCTCTATAGAGCACATTGAGCAGAGTTTTTATCTTATATGCCTCGTCGCTCGTCTCGGGATTCGGCAGAGCCGAAAGCTGCTTTCTTTTCTTTGCTATGATCCCGTCGAGCACCTGCGCCTGCTCGAAATATTCGTCGGCAAGCTGTGAAAGAGTTCTGTTGAAAGTCATTTGTCTTCTCCCTTCAAAAGATAGTCAACCGTTGTGTCGAAAAATCCGGCAAGCTGTGCGAGCTGATGCAAAGTCGGCTCTTTTTCGCCGCTCTCGATCATTCTGAGCGTCCTCATCTGCATCCCGAGCGCATCGCAGAGCAGCTGTTCGCCTATGTTCTCGCTGCACCGAAGCTTTTTTATCCGTCCGCCCATGGTGTTCGGCTCATATCGCTTTGCCGCGCTCACGGCGAGCGCGCGCCTGACGGCTATCGGCAGGAAATCAACGGATTCTATATCATGCTGATACTTTACAGTGAAGCTCAGCGCGTCATATATTTTCCTCTGCGCCTTGTCGAGACACCGCGACACGCTCGACGGGCATACACCCAATTTCTGAGCTATCATAGATATCGTCGAGCCGTCAAACCAATATGCCTCCGTGACCTGTCTCTCGCGCGGCGTAAGCCTTGTTTTTATCACCTCGTCGGCGAGCGCAGACAGGTCAACATCCCTGCGCCGCCACGCATAGTCGTCCGGCGATTCGCAGCCCGGGCAGTGCGAGCCGCAGCAGACGCACATCGCCGCCCGCCGCTCTTCGGGAGTCGGAAACGAGAAATCCATCGCCGCCTCGACACTTCTTTTTGACATTTGCTCATCTCCTTGCTTTTCGAACATTTGTTCGTATCTTTACTTATAATTATAGTAACACATCAAATATTTGTCAACGGGAAAATATTTAATTTACCCTCAAAAAATTGCACTAAATGATGCACAGTCACATTTTGAAAGCAGTAGGAGAAAGCGCTGTCCGATAAAAAGGTCAGCAAAAACGGCAATTTTATATTTTTAGCGCAATGTATATATAGGTCATACCCAGCGCATTGAGAAGATTTTTGCTCCCGTTGACATCGCTCGCCGAACTGATACTGAAACCGTCGGAAGAGATGCTGAGTCCGGGCATACCGCCCGCCTGAGTCGCGGCGGCAACATAGCAGTTTGTTGACGAGTCCGAAAAATCAGCTATAGCGGCGGGCATACTCCTGCAAAAAACAAATACGGCGGTGGGCTTGAAGCCGACTTTTACAGAACGGCTTTTTGCACCCGTGCCCGTATATGAGCCGATTTTTACAGGCGCGTTCCACAGAGCCTTATCCTCGGCGGTGACATGCTTGACGGTATCGCGGATATGCGAGCCGCAGAGCAGGGTCTTGTCGAGGAAGCAGTGGAAGTTGAGCCCGGTCGTGTCTGCGGGGCAGAAATCCGCCTGCATGAGTATATATGCGTCGAGGACGAAGGCGTCGGTGTCCCTGTCCGCCTTGATGCCCGAACAGCCGGACTCGACAACGTTCAAATCTGTGTCGAAGGTCAGGCAGTCGATTATAGTCGTCAGCACATCGTGGCAGGCAGCGCCGCCCCTGCTGTAAGGGACATGGATGGCAAGCTTTATCTTTATAGTTGCGAGGCGGCAGTATTCGTTCTTTATCAGCACACCCTCGTCGTTTTCGGTGAAGCTGTCCACTATTTCCATCTCCCCTATGCCCACGGCAACGGTGACGCGCTTTAGGGGTATCTCCTTTTTGACGGCGGGATATTCGGTTATGAATCTTATCCCGCCGAGACTTGTCTGCTCGGACAGCCAGTTAGCTATCTGCGAGGGCAGAACACTTATTGTACTCATAAAAACCTCCCTGAAACCGGACTGCCGGGAAAACCCGGCAGCCCTTTAGAATTATTCCGCTATCTCAACGACCGTTCGCACAACAGCCCAGACATATAGCACCTCTTCGCCGAGCTTTATCTTCTCCGCGCGGTCTATCTGGTATTTTATATCGCCGTCGATTATCAGCGCGTCCTCGTTGACCGTCAGGTCATGCTCGGGCGGGCCGATATAGAGATAATAGCCCTGCGAATTGTAGCCTATTTCGGTGTTCACGCCGTAGAGATACATCTTGTTCTTGTATCTCAGCGGCTGAATAAAGCCCTTGAACGGCGCGGTTCTCGTGGAGTCGGTATTCTCGATAACGAGCACCCTGCCCCACTTTTCAAATTCCGCCGAGAGGTTCATATCTCCACCCCGCAACAGAAGAAACCGTCGTCGCTCAAAAGAGGCGTGAGCTCGGCGAGAGCAGCGTCGCGCACGGACGCCGCGAATTTAAGCGAGCTGTCCGCGCCCTTTTTAACGGTAATATCGCCGGCCTTAAAGCTCTCGACGCCGTCCGAATTGCCCGCGCGGCGCACGCAAAGAGCGTAATAGGCTAGTCCCGCGGCGGCTTGAGCGATGCGGACATCATCCCTGTCCGCGTCGGCTTTCAATCGCGAATTCACGCGTTCAAGGGAGCTCAGAGCTATCCCGAGGCAGACTTTTTCTTCATCCTCGCCGATGTCCGTCAGCTGCCTGAGCAGAGAGAGTACGCTCCACTGAGTTATCATGCTCTCACCCCCGCCGTCAGACGGTAAGGGTGCGCGCGGCGGAGTCGAATATCCTTGCGAAGCCCGCAGTCGAGCTGATGACCGCACGCTCAAGCTGGCGGTCGATGAGCTTGTCATACTCGGTGGAGACAGGGCCTGTCGTGACCATCTCGAGGGCGCAGCTGCGGTCGATACCGATTATCTTGCCTGCGGGCACACACGAGCCCTTTATGAGATCTGCGCCGAGGGGAGTTATGACTTCGCCCGTCGCGTGGAAATTGAGACCTGCCGCAGCGTCCCTGAACTCACTGATGCCGAGCATCTGCGCGACCTGTGCGGGAGCGGCAATAATCGTGTTGAGTTCATATGGATCGAAGAGATTCCAGAAATTGACAAGATCGGTGTAGGTGAGCTTGCCTGCGGATGCGACGGCGGTGTTGGAGGCGGCGTTATCATTGCCATCGCCGTTTATGAGCACATCGACTGCATCGCTGAGCTGAGTGCGCGCGATATATGCGCCGATCTGGCGCAGGGTGACGGTAAACAGATCGAGGCGCTGGAAGCGGACAGCCTCGTAAGAAGCGACAAGCGAGCGTCCGCGCTTTTTCAGATGAACAAGGTTCGCCTTGCTCTTGACGCTGGTTTCGGGGATAAACGCGCCCTCGGCGACGACTTTGAGTTCCTTTTCATCGTCGCTCGGCTCGCAGGCTATCGAGCGGTAGTCGAGTGAGTCTATAATCGTGGTTGATGCAACGATGCGCGGCAGGACATTTGCCTCCTGCATACCCTGTCTGACGGCACGGGAAACATACTCTGGGAAGAGCACGGCGGAATCGGAGGTCTTGAAGAACTTGTCAACAACGTCGCTGCCCGCTCCGCTGACCTTGATATCAAAGCGTTTGAGCTGGCGCTGATATGCGTCAAGTCCCTCGAGAGCGGTGCCGCTGTAGTTCTCCGAGGGGTCTATCTTTTCGAGTGCGCCGGTGAAATCACCGGAAGCATAGAGACCTTTTTCAAGTCTGATGTTATCAAAAGCAGTCATATTATTCTCCTTTCAGAATCAGAGCATGAAGCTCACTGTTTTGGCGGTTGTGTTGACGCTGAGCACGAGATAGGTGTTGCCCTTTGTGCTCGCCTTGACTCCATACGCGCCGTCCGATGCGAGAGCCGCATAACCGACCGCTGGGGCGTCCGTGCCCGTATAGGGCATGGTGACAACACCCGAGAGCTGGACGCCCGCATATCCGCCGTTTACATTCACGCTGACGCCGCAGAACTTTGCGTCCGCGCCTGCCGCCGAAACGGTATCGTTTGCGCTGACCGCGACGGGCACGCCCGCCTTGAGTCCGCTTGCCGCCTTGAGAGTTAAAACATTCTCACAAAAACCTTTAGTTGAAACTGACATAATTATCCTCCTTTAAATTCTGAACTCGCTGTTGCCCGAGTGCGTTTCGGGCTTGGCTGACGAGAGCTGGCTGTTGAGTTTTCCGCCGCCCGAGAAAGCCTTTTTGAGCTCTCTGAGCTGTTCGAGACCGAGGGTGCCGCATATCGCCGAGAGGCTCTCGCCGCGCATATCCGGCAGAGCCGCCGCGCCCATGCGTATCACATCACATATGAGCTCCTCGCGGTACTCTTTGCCCTCGCGGGCGAGCTGTTCGAGCTCGTCGATATAGCCGTAGAGTCCCGCCGCCTCCGCCTTTGTGAGAGTCACTCCCTCATTGGCGCAGGAGAGGCGTTTGACGGTCTTCACCGTCTGCTCGTCCGCGCGGTAAGACTTCGTAACACCCGCCGCAGGCTGAGCCGGCACGGCAACAAACGACCACTCATAGGCATCCGTCGGGTCGCAGAGTATCCTGTGGCAGAGCTTGCCGCCGTACTCCCTACCCTTTATATGGGCGCACGGATCGGTTCGCCCGTCCTTGCCGCAGATTGAACAGACGCTTCTGCCGACCGAGCAGCCGACACTCGTCTCTTTCTTTATCCCCGCGTCTATCTCTTCAATAAGCGCGGCGTTCTTTTCGCTGCGCGGCATATACGCCCGCGCGCAGAGCTTCATGTATTTTTCGCCCGCCGAGGTCACTTTGCTATCGTCTGTCTCGACGCGGCAGGAAAATATCCTCGCCGTCTGATCCCTGCCGCTCATGCTGTGGTCGAATATCCCCGTCTTGCCGACAAAAAGCTCGGCAAGCTTCTCGAGCGCGGGAATATCGAAGCGCTCTAAGTCCCTGTCTATTTCGTTGTCGCAAAGCACGATACCGAAAGTATAGACCTCGTCGGCGCTCAGCGGTTTTACGGTATAATTGTTGATAAGCTCCAGCTCCTGCGGAGTCGGAGCGCCTGAAAGAACGCTGTTTTGCGTAGTTATCACTCCCCGTTTTCAATCTCTTTTCTGATTTTTTCCGCCTGCGCCGCATAGAGCTCGGCGCGCGCAAGCTCAACATTGTCCTGAAGAGTCACATCGTCCCACTCAGCCGTCACCTGCGAGGGCGTTCCCTCGAAGAGCAGATATGTGCGGCATATGCGCTCGATGACGGGTGTCAGAATGCGGCGGTATGCGTCGATCTCGCTGGTGAGCACGTCCGCCTGCTGGGTCGACATACGCTCCGTCGACGACCATGACAGGCCGAGCATAAAAGGCGGCAGTCCGGTTTTTGCGACTATCTGCTCGAGCATCTGACGCACGGGCACCTCGCTGTCGAGAATCTGATTGTCGGCGCCTATAACCTTTATCTGGACGTCGCCGACTGCGACAAAGTCCTTCACGGCGCCGCCCGTCTGCATCGCCTCGCTCCATTCCTTTGCCACCTGCATAGCGCGCTCTTTGGCGTATGCGCGGTCGAGCGAGTCGTTTTGCGGCTTATATGTGACAGCGAAGCGTATGTTACCCATGCGCTCCCAATTGAGCCCGATAGTCTTGTAGATTTTCATGAGTATCCCGCTGACAAACGGCAGGCCTTTGAGCATCGAACAGCCGCAGACTTCGCCCGGCTGCGGGTTGAGCACGGACAGCAATACAAGCTCGGGTCGCCTGACCGGCGACGGCATACCGACACACGAGGCGGAGAAGATATCAACTCCGACTCCGTCCGAGGCGCGGCGAAGCTCGATGTTTTCGAGCGGAGAGTTAAAGAGCGCCGCGATATGCCCGTCTGCGTCCGTCACCATCTCGCCGACCGCCGTGCCGCAGGTCAGCAGCTGCTCGAAATAAGTTGAAACAAAGCTTTCGAGTCCGCACTGGTTGCCGCCGACGGGGACATTGCGAACGAAATGGTCGAGCTTGTCCTGCAGGCGTTCGTCGGCGCATCTGACTTCAAAGCCGCCCGTCAGGCGGACGGTTTTGAATATGGCGGCGTCGATTATCGGCACCGCTTCGCGCAGGGCGTAATAGAGCCGCGTCTGATTTCCGCCGAGCGGAGTATAGCTATCGAGCAGTCCGAGCCCCGACGCTGGACGCGCCGAGGTCTGCACAGCCGCAGGCTCGGGAGCGGTTTTCTTTCTTTTGAACGGATTTATTGTTATTCCTCCTTTTCATGACAGCCGACCGCCCGGCCGTCATCTGCTCATGGCGAGCGCGAAAAAGCCGTCCTCTTCGTGCGCGAGCACTGTGGAGACGAAATAGCGCACATCGTCCATGGCGTGGTCGTATTCCTTTCTCGGAGCATCGCGTGCGGCAGTGTTATCCCATCTGTAGAGGGAAAATTCCCGAAGGCAGTCCGTGCATGACTGCGAGAAAAGGATGCGCCGCTCCTTGAGGGCATCCGAAACGCGGCGGATGCCGTCTATAACGTCGTTTTTTGCGGGCACGGCACGGAATCTGCCGTGGCGGCGGATACATTCGAGAAAGCTCGCGGCGGAGGGGTCGGCTATGACCGCCTCGATATTGAGCTCGCCGGCAAGCTGCTCGAGCGCGGCGTAATGCTCCTCATCGGTGCGCTGCTCGCCCTCCCTGCGGCTGTCGAAATAGTATTCGCTCAGCCTGTACCACCGCCCGCCGTACTCGCCCCAGAGTCCGAACGACGACGGGTTGACCGTGCCGTAATCGCAGGAGATGAAGTAGCGCGACGGTATGCCCTCGGGCTCCGCAACATGGACCGAGCGCGAAAAGAACGGGTAGACAAGCCCCTGCGCCGCGACCCATTTGCCCAGAACGAAGCGGTCATAGAACGCTCCGCTGTAAAGGCTCTCGTATCTGCGCTTTATCGCGGGCGTAAGCGACGGGTTATCGTCCATGGTGAAATGGAGATACAGGCAGTTTTTCTCCGCGCTCTTTTTTATCCATTCCTCGTAGAACCAGTGCAGAGGCGTATCGGGGTTGCAGTTGAACCACAGCTTCGAGCCGTCAAGCGAGCAGCGCGCCAACGCCTGTTCGACAAACGAGCGCGGCATCAGAGCCACCTCGTCTAAAAGCACTCCGCCGAGCGTCATGCCCTGAATCAGCGCCGCAGAGCCCTCATCCTTGCCCCCGAAGAGGTAAAAGCGGTTGCGCCTACCCGAATACTCTATCTCCACCAAGTGCTGGGACAGCTTTTCGCGGCAATCGAAGCCGAGTCGGCGCAGGACGGGCAGAATCGGCGTGATTATGTTTCTTCTAAGCGAAGTCACCGTCTTGCCGCACAGCGCGAAAGATGTATCGTCAAACGCCGAAAACGCCCACGCGACAAATGAAACTGACATACACACCGTCTTGCCGGATCGCACCGCGCCGTCGCAGATTATCGCGTCAAAATTCCTGTCCGGGCTCGATGGGCACCACCACGAGAGCACCCGAAGCTGCTTTTCCGAAAAGCTCTCAAAAGTGTTGTTTTTGCGTTTACTCACCCGCATCATCCCCGCGCAGAGCACGCGCACTGCGGTCAAGCGCGCAGAGGAAATCCGAATTTTCTCCCGCCGAAGCGGCATTGCTCAGCTCGCAGAGTCGGTCGAGCGCCTTGAGCCGGTCGAAAAATTTGACCTCTATTCCCCCGCTCTTCGGGCATTTGATATCCGATACCATTGTCAAATCCAGCTTTTCGAGCTCCGACTCGCAGGGCGGCTCGTCCGACAAAATGAGCTTCACCGCGTCCGCAACGCTTCCGAAAGCGAGCCTGCGATAACCTTCAGTGACCTCCGCAAGCTTCGCGTCGCGCTCGTTTTCGAGCTTCGCTATTCGCCTTTTGATCTCCGGATCGGCGAGCAGCCTCATCGCCGTTCGCTCCGGATGGACGGAATAGCCCGCCCGCGCAGCCGACGCGCGCGGTTCGCGGGACGCGACAAAGAAGCGGCAGAAATTCTCCTCTTTGGGCGAAAGCGGTTCTTTCTTTTTCATACTCTCATCTCCTCATCTATATTCACGGGCTATTCGGCGGCGGTCTCCGAAGCGCCCGTCACCCATAGCGAAAACGCCCCGATTTTTTGCATATCGGGGTGCAAAAAACGACGGAGCGTCAACAAAGTTCATATTTTATTAATATTTAGAGAAACAAAAAGTCTGTTTTCGCCTGTTTTCAGGCATTTTTCGGTTGATTTTCCCCGTTTTCGGTGATTGCCGCCGATTACGCAAGATTTTTGCTCTTTTGCTTGACTTTTGAGGTCGTGGGGTATAAACTAATGTAGAAGTGCGAAAAGTGCTCCCGTCGGGCTTTCCCGACGCAAAAATTTTTGAAAAGTGGTGAAATTTTTTGGGCAGCGACAAACCTAAGCCGCGAAGTTGGCAAACTAAAAATAAAGCTGTGGGGTCACGCCCGAAAAAGTTCGACCGATAAAAAAATCGGCTCTTTTTGCGTGCGCCTCACGGAGAAAGAGGTGCAATATGAGCCGTGATATCCTGGAAAATATCAGCGCACTGTTGGCGGAGGGCAAACTTGCCGACCTGCGTGAACAGCTGTGCGACATGAACGTCGTTGATATAGCGCAGGCGATGGAATCGCTCCCGGAAGACGAGCTTCTGCGGATATTCCGCATCCTCCCCAAAGACATATCGGCGGACGTTTTTTCTTATCTTGAGCCCGATTCTCAGGCGCAGCTGCTGAATCTCATAACAGATACAGAGCTTGAGAACCTGCTTGACGACATGTTCCTTGACGACACCGTCGACTTCCTCGAAGAAGTCCCGGCAAACGTCGTGCGCCGCGTGCTCGCAAAGGCAGACAGCGAGACGAGGTGCCTGATAAACAGATTTTTGAAATATCCCGAAAACAGCGCAGGTTCGATAATGACCATTGAGATGGTCGAGCTGCATGACTTTTTCACAGTCGGTCAGGCAATCGAGCACATACGCTCGACCGCCGTCGACAAAGAGACGGTCTACACTTGCTTCTGCATCGACGACAAGCGCCATCTTATCGGCACGGTCGCCCTGCACACGCTGCTGATGGCAAAAGACAACGAGCTTATTCGCGACATAATGGACACCGACTCCCAGCTCATCTGCGTCAACACGCTCGACGACCAGGAGAAGGTTGCGGACATAGCGAGAAAATACGACCTGCTCTCCGTCCCCGTTGTTGACAACGAGGCGAGACTCGTCGGCATAATCACGATAGACGACATCGTCGACGTCATCGAGGACGAGAACACCGAGGACTTCGAGAAGATGGCAATGCTTCATCCCTCGGACGACAACTACCTCAAGACGGGCGTTTTCAAGCTCGCAAAGAACAGAATCCTTTGGCTTCTGGTGCTCATGGTCTCGGCGACTTTTACAGGCAAGATAATCGAAAACTACGAGAATATGCTCGCAGCAGTCGTGGGACTCACCGCCTGCATACCGATGCTCATGGACACGGGCGGAAACGCCGGCAATCAGGTTTCGACGCTGATAATCCGCGGTCTTGCACTCGGCGAAATCCACCCGAAGGACTATCTGAAGATAGTGTTCAAAGAGATAAGAGTCGCGCTCATCTGCGGACTGACCCTCGCGGCAGTCAACATCGGCAGAATGATGCTCTTCTCCTCCGGCGGGATGCCTGTTTATCTTGTCGTTTCAGCCGCAATGGTCTGCGCGGTCATAGTAGCGAAAATAATCGGCTGCACCCTGCCGATAATCGCAAAGATGATAAAACTCGACCCCGCGCTCATGGCAGGACCGATGATAACGACGATAGTCGATATGGTCACCCTGCTCATCTACTTCGCACTCGCAAAAGCGTTCCTCGCGATATAAAAAATTATCCTCCGTACATTTTGGTGTATGGAGGATTTTTATGTTCAAAGGTAAAGTAAAAATATCATTCAACTATGACAATCAAACTCTCAATAGCCGCACCGCAGTGTTTGATAAGCTGATTGAGAGAAGCGAGGGAACGACTTGCGAAGCAAGACGCACGAGCCCGTATTGTTTGAGCGAAGCGAGTTTACGGGCGAATGTGCCGAGCTGCCGACTGAGAGCTGCAAGCTATGTGCTGCGGCGCGGCGTTGTCGGGGTCTCGGGGTGAAACCCCGCGGTTGCTTTTCTTTTGCAGGCGTTTTCTTTTTTAAACAAAAAGAAAATGCCGAAACGCGGGTAGTGCATATCGTTTGATTATGATAGGTCGCGAAGGTAGGGTATGAATCCTACAAATTCACATCGTGCCGCTGTCGCGGCAGCGGTGCGTCGAGTCGCCGCACCCTACAAGTTGCACGACAATAAGATTGTGCGGAGTTCGCCGTCGGATGATATCCGCCCTACTGCATAATTATGCTGATTTGTAATATTATGCAATTATTTATCGCCGCTATTTACATCCGTAATCCCAATTTATATGTTCTTATCTCGTATACACAATTACAAAACCGACCGCAACGGAAATTCGCTGCGGTCGGTCGCTGTTTCTTTATCTGCTTTATTCTGCTATCTTCGTGCCCTCTTTTATCGTCACCGTGCCGATGAGTGGAACCTTTGCGCTTCCGCTGACGGAGGTGTCGGTGAAATCGAGCTCAATCTGGGCGTCTCTGCCGCGCAGTTCACGCGCCGTGACGGTCGCGGACAGGTGGTTGCCGACGGTCGAAAGTCTCTTTATTTCAACTTCCGGCGCGGTCATCTTCGGCTCGATTATCTCGAAGCCGTATTTGCCGCCGTCGTCAAAGACGCGAAGCGTTATATCTCCGCTATAAAACATGTTGCCGATTTTTAAATGCCATGTGCCTGTTCCGAGCATATGCTGTCTCCTTTCGGGTCTGCCGCCTTGAGTCAGGCGGAAATTACAAATATTGTTGACGCGAGCAGGAACTGCGCCGTGAAATATGTTACGATGCAGGTTATCTTGTAGCCGTATGACGGGCGCGGCTTACGCAGGGAGTTGACGGCGAGCATCATATCCGACAGTGCAAACAGGAAAGCGCCGCCGACGAGCAGGATGCACATGACAACTGCGTTGTCGAGCCCGGCGGTGACTGCCTTGATGCCGAGCGAACCCGCCTTGACGAGCATGAATGCGAGCATCGCGACATACGGCACGCCGATTATATAAAGCGGGCTGAACTTGACTCCGAGCAGGCGAATGGCCGCAACGCCGATAACTATAATTATCGCGCAGGCTATCAGTTCGCGCTTATCCCAGAACGGCGCGTCGGGGAAAAATCGTTTCATCGCAAGGCAGTAGGCGTATATATAAAACACATGCCCCGCAAGGAACGCGAGTCCGCCGCTCAGCGTGAACGGCATCTTCGGCGGCAGATGCAGAAGAAAATCGCCGCACCAGCCGAGCAGAAGCCCTATCAGAATATAGTGCGCGTAGTCGCTGCGGTTCTGAGCTATCACGCTCGCGAGAACTCCCGCCGCGACGAAAAGAGTCGCGCATATGGTTTTGAGTATCTGCGATTTTGTGCAGCGCCCGTTTCTTGAGGCCTTGAGGAACCACGGGACGAAAATGAATTCGAGTCCCGCCGCGATTCCGAAGCATATTTTGAACAAGGTTGACATTTATCTCATCTCCAGGCGACCGAACAGCTTTGGTTCGAGCAGAGTGTAGTGCCTGCGCAGAATGTTGCCGCAGATGTCGGCTATTGTTTCGTTTTCTATCATGTCGCCCGTGCCCTGCGCGATGGATTCGGCGATGTTGCACAGATCCGGGCAGGAGGTCGGGATGACGGTGACTTTGTTGCCGTTGAAGCGGAAAGAGAAGCGGCGCTCGGATATGGATTCGTTGGCGCGGATCCATATTGTGAATGTGTCGCTGTCCTCCCATCTCGCCGACGAGACGGCGGTGAAATCGAGTCCCGCCAGGTGCATCTTCGATTTGCGGTATTTGCCGTCGAGTCCGCTGACTATCGTGTTCCTGACTTTTCCCTCGCTCCATGTGAAGCGGCACTCGTTCTCGGAGAAGTCGAGGTTTATCTTGTCTATATTGCCCGCGCGGTCAGCTGACATATATACGACCGCCGTCGGCAGGACGCTCACGGGGAAGCCCGCAACATCGAGCACGGGATTATAGAGCATATGTATCGTCGAATATGATAGCTTCTTTTCGAGCACGGGGTTGCGCCTGCCGGCGGTGAGCACGGGCAGGGGAGTGAGCGTCATGGGCAGGGTGGTCTGCTCCGGCTCATCCTTCGGCTCGATAAAGCCCTCGGGAAAGTGCCTCCACAGGCAGTCGCGCGTCTTTTGCTCAAAGACCTCGCTGCAGGTGGTGATGATATTTGCGTCGTATTCCGGCAGGACGATGCCGAACTGCGAGAACATTCCGTCTGCGCGGTAAGAGCCGGGGAAGTGGCAGCACCAGAAGTTGAAGCCGTAGCCGACGCAGGAGTCGATCTGATTCGAGCTCTTGCTTGAGTTGTCTGCCTGAGCCTTGCCCGCTTCGCGCGCCCAGAACTCGGGAATGACCTGCTTGCCCTGATATTTTCCGCCGTGGCTCATGCAGTCGATGACCTTGGCGAGCTCTTCTGTTGTTATGAACAGACCCCAGCCGCCCGCTTCAAGGCCGTTCGGGTCGGTCTCCCATGCGGGATTCTCGCGGATGCCGAGGGGCTTGAAGAGGCGCGGGGCGAGATATTCGCGCACGGTGAGCCCGGTCAGCTTCTGAATTATTGCAGCCATGACATAGCAGTTTTCGCTGATATACTTCCAGTCCTCGCCCGGGGCGAACGCCCAGCGCGCGCCGAAAAAGCTCTTGAGCCATGAGACCTTCGCCTTGTTTTCGAGGACGCTGACATCCTTTCCGGCGGTCATGGTCAGCAGGTGGAACACGGTCAGCTTTTCAAGGTTCTCGTCATATTTCTGCGGTCTGTACTCGGGGAAGATATCGATGACCTTCGTGTCGAGCGTCAGCAGCCCTTCGTCAATGGCGAAGCCGATGGCTATCGAGGTAAAGCTTTTGCTGACCGAGTACATAGTGTGCGGGATGTCGGGAGCATAGGGGTCTCGCCAGGTCTCGAAAGCTACTTTTCCGTGGCGCAGGATCATGATGCTGTGAAGCTCTATCCCGCTGCGCTCGAAATCGTCGAGCAGTTCGGATATCGCCTTTGAGGACACGCCGACCTGTTCCGGGAAGTCGGCTCTCGGGAGCGCCTTGCTCTTTGTTCTTGCGGTTGGCATAAGATATACATCTCCTGTAAAAATAATGTTCACTTAAAGATTCTGCCAAACGAATGGTTATTACATAAATTATACTACAATGCAAAACTAAAATACAACAAAAATGTGTAAAAATACCAAATTTTAAGCCAAAAACCGCGCAAAAAATTTATAAAAATTTCAGCAAACAAATGTTTGCAATTTTCAAAACTATGTGCTATAATAAAGCAGGTAAGTTATGCAGACATCTTGAAAGGGTGACGTGCTTTGAAAGACATAAGCAAAACTCAGAAAAGAATATACGAATATCTCCTCGAACGCTCGCAGGACGGAGTTCCGCCCTCGGTGCGTGAGATTGGCGCGGCAGTGGGACTGAGCTCCACTTCATCCGTGCAGGCGAACCTTGATGCGCTCGAACAAGCGGGCTATATCCAGCGCGATCCGCTCAAGAAGCGCACTATCCGCATTCTGGGCAGGGAAGACAATGTTGTTACCAATGTCCCGATCGTCGGTACTGTTACCGCCGGTGCGCCGATACTTGCGTTTGAGCAGATCGAGGGCAGCGTTGCCTATTCGGGTCACACCTCGAGCGACAAAACTCTTTTTGCCCTGAAAGTCAGGGGAGAGAGTATGATCCAGGCGGGCATACTCGACGGCGACCTTGTTATTGCCGAAAAGACTCCCGTCGCGCGAAACGGCGAAATAGTCGTTGCGATGATCGAGGACGAGGCTACGGTCAAGACCTTCTATAAAGAAAACGGTCATTTCCGTCTCCAGCCCGAGAACGATACCTATGAGCCGATAATCGTTAACGAGGTTTCGATTTTAGGCAAGGTTGTTGCGGTTATAAGATACTATTGATTTGTGCACAGCCGGTGCAGGCGTTTTATGTCCGCACCGGCTTGTTTTTTTGGAGGGTATTATGTCTGACAGATTTATCGATATCACGTCCGAGAATATCGACAGCGAGCATCTTTGCTGCATCATCCGCACGAAGAAGCCGCACCCGGGTGTCGAGACAAAGCGCGCGTGGCTCAGAGACCGCCTCGGCGAGGGGCATGTTTTCAGAAAGCTCGACGAAAAGGCGTGCGTGTTCATTGAATATGCGCCGCTCGAGAGCGCGTGGGTGCCGATAGTCGGCGACAATTATATATATATATACTGCCTTTGGGTTCTGAGCGAGAACAAGGGCAAGGGCTACGGCAGGCGGCTGATGGAATCCTGCATTGCCGACGCAAAGGCGCAGGGTAAAGCCGGAGTCTGTATGCTCGGCGCGAAGAAGCAGAAAGCGTGGCTCTCCGACCAGTCGTTTGCGAAGAAGTTCGGATTTGAGATAGTCGATGAGACAGAGAACGGCTATGAGCTGCTGGCGCTATCTTTCGACGGAACGAAGCCGCGCTTTGCCGAAAATGCGAAGAAAGAGACAATAGACAGCAAAAAACTGACCGTCTATTATGATGCCCAGTGCCCATTTATCCCCGGGCGTATCGAGTCGAACCGTAAATTCTGCGAAGAAAACGGAATAGACGCCGATTTTATCGAGGTCGATTCGCTCGAAAAGGCGAAGAATCTGCCCTGCGTTTTCAATAACTGGGCGGTGTTCTGCGGCGGAAAATTCATCACGGTGAATCTCCTCGACGAGCGGGCGCTGAAAAAACTTTCGGACGGCGCGAAATAATTTTATGTGTTTCTAACATAATTTTCCGATTAAATATTGAAAGCACTTTTGTTTTGTGTTAGTATTTTGGTGAAATTAAAACAAATAAAATACAGGAAGTGAAACAATGACAAAACGCAACATCTTTAAACGCGCGGCAAGCATACTTCTCGCTCTGGTTCTCGTTTTCAGCGCGGGAGTTTCCCTTGCATTTGCCGACGCAAAGGCCGATTCTTACAAATATCCCTGCATCTTCGTCCACGGCATCCTCGGCTACGGAGACAACGACAAGCTCAACTCCGTCACGCCATACTGGGGTATGCAGTATAAAGAGGATCTGATGAAGTCGCTCAATGCCCGCGGATACGATTGCCACGCGGCCTCCGTCGGTCCGCTCAGCAGCGCATGGGACAGAGCGTGCGAGCTCTATGCTCAGCTTGCGGGAACCGTCGTCGATTACGGTGCAGCCCACTCTGCGGAGCATCATCATGAGCGCTACGGCCGTTCGTTTGTCGGCAAAGCTCTTATCGACACCTTCGGCAAGACCGACAAGAACGGAAATATCATCAAGATAAATCTCTTCGGCCACTCGTTCGGCGGCGCAACGACGAGACTTTTCACCTATATTCTCGCTAACGGCGCGCCCGAAGAGGTCGCGGCGGGCGGCGACGTCTCCGAGTTCTTCAAAGGCGGAAAGGGCGATTATGTAAACTCCGTTATCTCGATAGCGGCGCCGCATAACGGCACCGTCAGCGGGAATGTCGGCATTGCCGTTTATCACGGCGAGTATATCGCCGCTATGATTGCCAATGTCGCGGGTATGGCCGGCAGCAATTATCTCGACCTCAAGCTCGACCAGTTCGGTCTGACCCGCGCTCCAGGCGAGGGCAAGGCGAGCTTCAATCTCTGTGGCATTCTGAACTATGCCCTCTCGAACGATAACTGCCTCTATGACCTCACGCTTCACGGCGCGCAGGAGCTCAACGCCAAGATAGGCGCTGTTGAGAACGTATATTATTTCTCCTACGCCTGCTGCGGCACGGAGCCTTCGGCGGACGGCAGATTCCAGAACCCGACCGATGCGCTCGGCAGCATGGCGGGCACGGGCTGGCTTATAGGCCACATAGCCGGAATAACGGTTGACGGCGTCAAGCTCGAGGGCGATTGGCTCAGAAACGACGGCGCAGTGCCCGTCAAGAGCGCACTCTATCCCGAGGGCGAGAAGCACGAATTTATCGTTGACCACAAGGGCGCATATGAGCGCGGCGTGTGGTATGTCTATCCCGTTGTGGAGAACGCGAACCACAGCACTTTGCTCGGCTCGAAGACAGAGAGCTATATCGACCTCTATATGAACCAGATCGATATCGTCAACGCGAAGTAAAATAGAAAAAGTATACAAAAGCAGTCGGCTTTCCCGGCTGCTTTTCTTTGTTTTGTCGGTTGCCCGAGCGGTTGAATCTGCGGTATAATATTTCAAAACGCAGCATTTAGGGGGAGAAAACATGCCTGAACTTTCCGGCAGAACAGAAAATTTCACCGATTCGGTCATCCGCAGAATGACGCGTATCTCGCTGCAGTATGGCGCGGTCAATCTGTCGCAGGGATTCCCGGATTTTGATCCGCCCAAAGAAATCCTCGACCGCCTTGCCGAGGTCGCGCACGAGGATTATCATCAGTATTCGATAACCTGGGGCGCACAGAATTTCAGAGAGGCGCTCGCCGAGAAGCAGTCGAAGTTCATGGGTAGGAGCATCGACCCCAATTCGGAAATAGTCGTCACCTGCGGCAGCACCGAGGCGATGATGGCGGCGATGATGACCGTGACCGACCCGGGCGACAAGGTGATTGTTTTCTCGCCGTTCTATGAAAACTACGGCGCGGACGCGATTCTTTCGGGCGCCGAGCCTATATATGTGCCGCTCTATCCGCCGGAGTTTGATTTTAATCCCGACGAGCTGGAGGCAGCGTTCAAACAGCACCCTAAGGCGCTCATACTCTGCAATCCATCGAATCCGTGCGGCAAGGTCTTTACATATAATGAACTGAAATTTATAGCCGATTTAGCCGAAAAATATGATACATTTGTCATCACGGACGAGGTCTACGAGCACATAGTCTATGCGCCGAACAGGCATGTGTATTTTGCCACTCTCCCCGGAATGTGGGAGCGCACGATTTCCTGCTCGTCGCTGTCAAAGACATATTCGATAACCGGCTGGCGGCTGGGCTATATTATCGCACCGTCGAATATCATTGAAGTCGCGAAGAAAGTGCATGACTTCCTGACCGTCGGCGCAGCGGCTCCGCTTCAGGAGGCGGCGGTCACGGGGCTTCGGTTCGGGGACGAATATTACGATGATCTAAGAGAAAAGTACACCGCAAAGCGCGATTTGTTTATAAAGGGGCTCAATGATATCGGGATAAAACACACCGTGCCGCAGGGCGCGTATTATGTGATGCTCGACATTTCGGAGTTCGGCTTCGAGTCGGATTTAGAGTTCTGCGATGTCCTCGCGCGTGATGTCGGAGTCGGCGCAGTGCCGGGTTCGAGCTTCTTCCGCGAGCCAGTGAACAATCTTATCCGCCTGCATTTTGCGAAGAAAGACGAGACACTGTATGAAGCACTCAATCGCCTGAGCGATATCAGAAAAAAGATAGCCAAAAGATAAACATACCGCCGCGAAGCGCAGAAAAGTGCCCGTGGCGGTTTAGAATTTTCAGATATTTTTCATTGTGTTTACAACTTCGGCAAACAGGTATACTATAATTGCAGAAGAAACTTTCGGGAGGCTTATTATGTGTACAGCAGCAACTTATAAAACCGATGATTTTTATATGGGCAGGACGCTCGACTATGAGTTCTCTTACGGCGAGGAGATAACCGTGATGCCGCGCAGATTTCCGCTCGAGTTCCGCCACGGCGGCAGAACAGACGAGCACTATGCTATGATCGGCACGGCTCATGTCTCGGACGGATATCCGATGTACTACGATGCCGTAAACGAAAAGGGACTCGGCATGGCGGGGCTTAACTTCGCCGTCAGCGCGCATTATGCAGAGCCGCAGGACGGCAAGCAGAACATTGCGCAGTTTGAGTTCATCCCGTGGGTGCTCAGTCAATACGCGACCATTGAGCAGGCTCGCAGCGCGATAGAGAAAATAAATCTTGTCGGCACAACGTTCGACAGCCGCTATCCTGCGGCGAAAATGCACTGGATAATCGCGGATAAGAGCGGCGCGATAACGGTCGAGCCGACCGAGAGCGGGCTTAAAATATACGACAACGCCCCGGGAGTTCTCACGAACGAGCCGCCGTTTGATATGCAGATGTTCAATCTCAACAACTATATGAATCTCTCGCCAAAGCAGCCCCAAAACAGCTTTTCAAACAATCTCGACCTCGGCACATACAGCCGCGGAATGGGCGGACTCGGTCTGCCGGGCGACTTGTCTTCAATGTCGAGATTCGTCAGAGCCGCATTCACAAAGCTCAATTCGCTCTCCGGAAGCACGGAAGAGGAGAGCGTCGGTCAGTTCTTTCATATCCTCGGAGCTGTAGAGCAGGTGCGCGGCTGCTGCGAGGTCGCGGAGGGAAAATATGAGATAACGATATATACCTCCTGCTTCAACGCGGACAAGGGCGTGTATTATTACACGACTTATAACAACCGCCGCATCACCGCAGTCGATATGCACCGCGAAAACCTCGATTCGGCGTCACTTGTCAAATACCCGATGCTCGATAAAGAAGATATTTTGCAGCAAAATTAAAAAAATTCCGCCGGCTGTGTAAAATAAGCCGGCGGGATTTTTATGTGATATTATTTGTGTTTACGCCTGCTTCAACACCTATTTACTTTTTCCTGATTTCAATGATATATTATCCATAGCTTGTGCTGACAGCTTTGGGATTTGCAGAATATCTTTAATAGTGACAAAAGCATACCGAGAAAAGCTATAACGGATATTTTGCCTGTTGTTTTAGTTATTATAGCAGGAGTGATTTTGATTGCCTTGTTCTTTTGATGATAAAGTCATTATAGAGAAAGCGGAATTTAAAAAGTTTACCGCGGGCGAAGATGTTTTTAGAGCAGGTATTATCTTCGACACTCAGCTGCCGCCGAACGAAAAAAGCTTGAAGAAAACGATCTATATGTCCGCCATCTCAGAACAGCGCTTGAATAACTGAAAAATAACGGCAGAGGACATACCTCTGCCCGCTGTGCGACATTACGGAGCGGGAGATAAATATATTTCGACAGGATATTCACCTGCAATCGGCGGCATTTAGTTTCAAATGATGAAAAACAGTTGACGATATAATTGCAGCATGGTATGATAATTTTGAAAGTAGGTTAGAGAAATTTTTATATGTGCAAATTTGACGCAGAGGATGTGGTTCCAATGGGCTGAAAATTTTCGCGGAACAAAAATCAATCGTGCGGTATGAAAGGGATTAAAATATGGACAAACATAAAAATGCAGACAGGCATAAAATATATCCCGGCTTTAGGAAGTTTTATGATAAGGGTCTTCTGAAAGCGACTTATAAAGATATTGCACTTAAAAAGGAATATCAATGCTCGAAGTGCGGTAAGAAAATAAAAATAGACAACTATGAAAAAATGAGAAAAAGAAGCCGTCTCATACAATGGCTTATACGTTGTCTGGTTGTGGGTTCTGTTGTTATGTTTAGGGGTGATTTTCATGATGTCTTTGCGAAAATATTTTTGAGTTATTATAAAACTCAAGACCCCTTGTTTTGGCTTTGGGAAACACTTTTTCATATTATTATTGTAATTATTCCGGCTCTCGCGGTGATGGTAGTAGCTGTTTGGCTGGAACGGGTAATATTCCTTAAACGGTATTGTGCAAAACTGCAGAAAAGCGGAACAGACCCTTGTCCCGGCGAAAAGACGGAGTAAAAGTGTTGCGACTATATTCTCCGCGCAGCGGCAGAGGATAGACTATCGAACTTTATGCAAAGAGGAGATTTAATAATGAAAAGGACAAGAGTCGCAACAAAATTGATGTTTGCGGCGATAATCATTTCATTTCTGTACGTCTCTTTGGTGCTGTTATCGGCTTGCAGGTCGAACACAAGTTCCTCGCCGAGTGAAACAGTTGATGAAAATACGACATCAGAGGCGACCGATGCAGAAAGCACAACGGAGTTCTCCGAAGCGGTCAGTGCCTTACTGGAAACGACGGACGAGAACACGAAATGGATTATAGCTAAGACAAGAGAAGATTATTATCCAAGGGAAAGCGAAACAATGCCCGGCGATGATAACGACAAATTGTTAACAGAAAAGCAGGCTATAGCAATACTTAATGCGAGAATCGCTCCAGACAATGACAAGATGATAAGGGAAATCGACCATAAGGTAGTTATAAATGGTAAGCCGTATTTCTTAGCTCATGCATATACAGTCGGAAGAGATTTTACGTTTACACATGGCTGGTATATCGTAGACCGGGAAACGGGGGATTTGTATAAAGCATATGCCGCCGCGGATTTATATTACTATGTCGAAAAGGATTGAGCCGAAAGCGATGCTAACGGCAGACGAGAACAATCATAATACTAACCCCCGGAATTTAACTTTTTGGGGGTTAGTATTATTATGACGTAAATTTATAATCCGACTGCGGCACGAAAAAATGAATCTCCTATTGCAATAGTGGTCACGACATCATTTTGCTTTTTTTATATCTGACACCGCGAAAAAGTTAAATCTTGATAATAATCGGAAGTTTTTATATAATAAAATCAGAAGCGGCATCCGAAAAATACGGTTATGATTTGTATTTCTGCCGGATGCGCCGCAAAGTCGGTATACATAAAACAAATGATTTTTGTGCGAGGTCATGATTATGTACAGTGTGCTTGTAGTTGACGATGAGATACGCCAGAGAGAGGCGGTTATCGGCAATGTCGATTGGCAGAGAGCGGGTTTTGAGGTTGTCGGCGGCGCCGAAAACGGAATAGAGGCGCTCGATCTTCTCGAAAAGCTTGAACCCGATCTTGTTCTGACCGACATCAAAATGCCTCTTATGACCGGACTTGAGCTTGCAAAAAGGACTCGCGAAATAAGGCCGGCAACGAAATTTGTTATCCTGAGCGGGTACGACGACTTTGAATACGCTCAGGAGGCGTTCAAATACAATGTCATAAGATATCTTCTCAAGCCTGTTTCCGCATCCGAACTCACCGAAGAGTTTGAAAAAATCGGAGCCGAGATGGACAGGGAGTTTGAACTGCTCAAAAGCGGCGGTTCAAACGAAGATATCTCTCTGCGGCTGGAAAAGGCGGAATTTCTGCTTCCGCTTCTGCTCGGTACGGGCGAGGATGTCCATGCATCGGACGACTTAACTGAGAATGCCAAAAAGCTCGGGATAATCAAAAGCGACGGCGACTGCTACAGCGTCATTGCTTCAAAATTCAAGGCAAACACGGGCAAGACCTGCACCTCTCAGCAGCATATCGATTTTGTCAACAGCATTTTCAATAAATATGCTCTGTGCGAAAGCTTCTTTGTCAACGGCAGAATAATTACTCTTGTAACAAGCGAGCCGGAAGAGATGTCAACAAAACTGAGACTCCCCGTTATTGAACTTGTGCAGAGCGCAAAAAAGCTGTTGAATCAGAATTGTACTATCGGCATCAGCGAGACTGTTCAGGATCCGTCTCTTTTGGCGCTCGCCTGCACTCAGGCTATCACGGCGCGGCGCTATACCTCCGACGGCACGGGCAACATCCGATATATCAACGACCAGGAGCGCAAGAGCACACACGAGTTTGAAAATGCCGAAAAATCCGTCTATAAGCTCGAACAGCTTCTGAAGATAGGGAACAAGGATGAGATAAAGTCGTTCCTTGACGAGATACTTTCCGGAAAGACGCGCGAGGGCATTGATTATATTATCATTCAGATTCTTGCTACTGCGCACAGATGCGTCAGCGTTCTGCCCGACGGCAACGCCGCTGCGGAGCTGTTTACCTCCAACAATTCGTTCATGTCCCGCCTGTCCTTCGACTTTAACGAGCAGTATAAAAACGAGCTTGTTTCGCTCTGCCTTGACGCGAGGGATATTATCTCCCGTTCGCAGAGGCATGAGAGCGAGGCTCTCTGCGACCATGCGCTGCAGATAATCAACGAGGAATATATGAACGAAGATCTATCCCTGACGGACGCGAGCGACAAGCTGGGCGTCAGCCCGAACTATCTGAGCGCGCTGATAAAAAAGAAAAAGTCCTGATAAAAAAGAAAAAGTCAAAGAATTTTGTTGCCCTTGTGACCGAAAGGCGGATGAAAGCGGCGAGCGATCTGCTTTTGTGCACCTCGATGAAGATATTTGAAATATCGCAGAAGTGCGGTTACAGCGATCAGCACTATTTCAGCTATTGCTTCAAAAAATATTACGGGGTCTCGCCGAACAAATACAGAGAGGAGCGTTTGGGTGGGAAAGATATTTAAACGCGCCGGAATAAAACTGTCAACGCTCATAATCGCAATAGTCGTGTTCGGCGTGATGTTTTCTACTGTAGGTGCCACGCTCCTTTTCGGTGTATTCTACGAAAGGACGATGTTCAATTCGGCGTATGTCTCGTCAAAGCAGTCGGTGTCGCAGGCGAACGGCACGGTTTCAAATTACATCTCGTCAATCAAAAACAAGCTGGACAACCTCTGCGACGAGGCAGACAGCTGCGACAGCCTGCAGTCGCTTGAAAAAGTCGTTTCAACTGCGGCGAGGCTTGAGGACGATATCTATTGCGTAACGATTTATGACACCGACGGCAATATTCTTCTGACCGAAAACGACAGCGGCGATATTGCAAAGAAAAATGCGACCGATCTGTCCTTTGACAAATCGATTTTTTCGAGCCTCAAGGACGGCTATGCGATAACCCAGCCCCATGTTGACACGCTCTATGAGAACAAGTACCCGTGGGTCGTGACCATTGCAAAGAAAAAATATTCAGATCTTTTTCAAAAGCAGGTCTTTGTCGCCGTCAATTTTGAGTTTATTTCGATTGCAAAATATATTGACAAGATAAGCATAGGCCAGAGGGGATACTGCTATATTATCGATTCAAAGGGCGGGATAGTCTACCATCCGCAGCAGCAGATGCTTTTTTCCGGCATCAAAAAAGAGAATACCGACGAAGTTTCAGAAATGACGGACGGCGTCCACAGGGGAGAAGACAATATTTACACGGTTTCGTCCCTTAATTCATGCAACTGGAAGATAGTCGGAGTCAGTTTTACCGATGAAGTGACTCAGTCCGTCAAAAGGCAGATAGCGGTCGGGATGGCTGTTGCGCTGCTGTTCAGCCTTATCATCTCCGTCACTGTATATTTCCTGCTTTCGCGGACGGTCACGAGACCCGTAAGACGCCTCGTCTCGTCAATGCAGAGCTTTGAAAAGCAGGCGGAAACATATAAATATAAAGCGGACAAGGCGAATGTAGTTGAGTTCAGCACCCTCTCCGCGTCGTTTGAGCACATGGTGCATATGATACAGTCGCTCATGGAAAAGGTGCATAATGAGGAGATTGTTCTCAGAAAGACCGAACTCAAGGCTCTTCAGGCGCAGATAAATCCCCACTTCCTTTATAACACGCTCGACTCAATTCAATGGATGTGCGAGCAGGATAACAGCAAAGAAGCGGTTGAGATGGTCGGCGCCCTCGCGAAGCTGTTCAGAATAAGCATCAGCCACGGAAACGAGTTTATCACTATCCGCGACGAGCTTCGCCACGCCGAAAGCTATTTGATAATCCAGAGCTACAGATACAAAAATCAGTTCACTTATTCTTTTGATGTGGATGAGAGTCTGCTCGAATATATGTGCAACAAGATAACTATTCAGCCCTTTATCGAGAACGCCATCTATCACGGGCTCGACAGAATGGTGGACGAGGGCGAGATACGCATCTGCGTTCACGGCGACGGAAAGGATATTGTGATAACCGTTTCCGATAACGGACTCGGAATGACTAAAGAGCAGTGCGAGACTATCCTGAAAAAAGACAGGAGCGATTCAAAGGGCATCGGCGTTAAAAATGTCAACGACAGGCTCAAAATTTATTTCGGCGATGAATACGGAATCTCTATTGACAGCGAGCTAGATGTCGGCACAACCGTCGCTATAAGGATTCCGAAGATCGAGAAAGGACGGGAAAATGAATATTAAGAGAAGTGCAGCTCTGATTATGATTGCCGTCCTTTTGCTCTGCGGCTTATCCGGATGCAAGGACGGTCAGGGCTTTGATTCCGACACCCCGAGCGTCGCCATAATAATAAAGGGGAGCGAATCGGATTTTTGGAACGATGTGAAAAAGGGCGCGCTCTCCGCCGCGACCGAGTTCAATATCGATATCACTTTTGAGGGACCGGATAACGAGGAGGACTACGAAACCCAGAACAAAATGATAGAAAATGCCGTTTCGCGAAATGTCGGCGCCATTATCCTGTCCGCGATAGACTATGAAAAAAATGCCCCGGCCGTTCGCAAGGCGGCGGAGAAAGGCATAAAAATAATAACCGTGGACAGCGATGTTGATGTGGCGGATAAAGAGCTGTTTATCGCAACCGACAATTACTCAGCAGGACTGAAAACCGCTCAGGTCGCGCAGAAGCTCTGCGGAGAGCAGGAGAGCATCAATATCGGAATAGTAAACTACGGCGAGAACACCGAAAACGGCAGCAAGAGATTGCAGGGCTTTCAGGACGAAATTAAAAATGTTAAAAACGCCAGGATAGTCGCTATGGTCAGCGTTTCGTCCAACACCCAGAGCGCGACCGCGGGCGCAAGAAAGCTTCTTGAAGAGAATCCGCAGATCAATGTTCTCGTCGGATTCAACGAATGGTCAACCCTCGGCGTTGGAATGGCGATAAAGGAGCTCGGGCTAAAAGACCGCGTCTGCGCGATAGGCTTCGACAACAACACGGAATGTGTCGGTATGCTCGAAACGGGGGAACTCGATACGCTCATTGTACAGAACCCGTTTTCCATGGGTTATCTCGCCGTTATGAACGCGGCGAACATACTCTCGGGCAAGAAGACCGAGAGCGTGATAAAAACAGATGTCTATGTCGTTGACCGAAGCAATATGTTCTCGGCTGATGTTCAGAAGATCCTTTTCGGCTTCGATAAATATGATTAACAAAACCGCCCGGATGTGAGAAATAAGCATCCGGGCGGTTTCTTCTCGCTAAAGCGGCAAAGTATATATATTGATTCGACAACATCGTAAAATTTTATACATTTTAGATAGAAAATCTCATTCTGTTTTTTGAATCCCGAAGCTATAATGAAGATGCTGATAACGAAGAAATTCTTTTAAGGAGGTAATCTTATGAAAAAGTTGTTAGCATTATTATTGGCAGTGCTCATGGTAGCCAGCTTTGCCGCCTGCTCGTCCGGCGGCGGTTCCGGAGACAAGGGCTCAACAAAAGGTGAGATTTCCGTATTTTATTATACCTTCAGCGACGCGTATATTTCCACCGTTCGCTCGTCGATGGACAAGATCCTGAGCGACAGCGGATATACCTACAATGACTATGACGCCAACGGCAACCAGACCACGCAGACCGAGCAGGTTCAGACCGCGCTTGCAAAGGGCTCTTCGCTGCTTATCGTCAATGTCGTTGACACCGGTTCAAACGACGCGGCGCAGAACATCATCAATCTCGCCAAGGCGAAGAACGTTCCTGTTATATTCTTCAACCGCTCCGTTGAGCAGTCCGTTATCGAGAGCTATGACAAGTGCGTATTCGTCGGCACTGACTATGAGCAGGCAGGCCATATGCAGGGCAAAATGATAGGCGAATATGTCCTGAAGAACTATGGCAAGCTCGACCTCAACAACGACGGCGTCATCAGCTACGTTATGTTCAAGGGTCAGGAGGGCAACATGGAAGCCATCGCGCGTACAAAGTACGGCGTTGAGGACGCAAACGCGATTCTCAAGGCTGCCGGAAAGCCCGAGCTCAAGTTCTACGATTCTGCAAACAAGAACAAGTACCTCGTTGACCAGGACGGGCTTTGGTCGTCTGCCGCCGCAACAAACTATATGAGCACAGCTCTCGCACAGTACACCGAGTCCAACAAGAATATGATCGAGCTCGTTATCGCGAATAACGACGAGATGGCGCTCGGCGCAATATCCGCTCTTCAGACCGCGGGCTACAACAAGGACGGCAAGACTGTTATCCCCGTGTTCGGCGTTGACGCAACAGATGCTGCAAAGTCGGCTATCAAGTCCGGCTCGATGATAGGCACTATCAAGCAGGATGCCGAGGGTATGGCAACCGCTATAACCACCGTCATGAAGAATCTGCTCAACGGCACAAATGCGCTCGAAGGCATCGATTCCGCAAACACGGTCGGCACTTGGAGAGTCAATATACCCTATTCTGCTTACACTTCTGAGAGCGAATAATCAAACGGTTTCAATTTGCGGTTGGGGCGCCATGCCCCAACCGTAAAACTCAGATGCAGACAGGAGTGAAACATATGCAGACCAATATAAATAAGCCGGACTCCGATAAAGATGTATTGCTCAAAATGGTGGATATAGAAAAGTCGTTCCCCGGCGTCAAGGCGCTCGACCATGCGCAGCTGACGGTCAGAAGGGGGACGGTGCACGCGCTTATGGGCGAAAACGGCGCGGGCAAGTCAACTCTTATGAAATGCCTCTTCGGCGTTTACAGCAAGGACGGCGGACATATATATGTCGACGGTCAAGAGGTGAATTACAAAAACTCCAAGGAAGCCCTTGAAAACGGAGTCGCGATGGTTCACCAGGAGCTCAACCAGGCTCTCAAACGCAATGTCATGGATAATATGTGGCTCGGAAGATTCCCGACTGTTTCAAAATTTCTTCCGTTTACAAGCGAAAAGAAAATGTATGACGAAACGGCGAGAATATTCAAAGAGCTTGAAATAAATGTTGACCCCAAAACAATAATGAACACTATGCCGGTTTCGCAGAGACAGATGGTTGAGATCGCGAAAGCGGTTTCTTATAATTCAAAAATAATCGTCTTTGACGAACCCACATCATCGCTTACCGAGGAAGAGGCGGAGCATCTGTTCCGCATAATCAATATGCTCCGCGACCGCGGATGCGCGATTATCTATATCTCGCACAAAATGGAAGAGATACTGCGTATCAGCGACGAGGTCACCATAATGTGCGACGGCAGATGGGTCGCGACGAAGCCCGCGAGCGAGCTTACCATGAACGAGATAATCAGACTCATGGTCGGACGCGAGCTGACGAACCGCTATCCGAAAAAGGATAACGAGATCGGCGATGTGCTCCTGAAAGTCGAAAACCTCGGCAGCGAATATACAAATCTCAGAGATGTGTCCTTCGAAGCAAACAGGGGAGAGATACTCGGTGTCGCCGGACTTGACGGATCGGGCAGAACAGAGCTTCTTGAACAGATCTTCGGCATAACGACGCGCCGCTCCGGAAAGATTTTTCTTGACGGCAAAGAGGTAAAAAACAAAACTCCTCACGAGTCGATCAAAAACGGATTTGCGCTTCTGACCGAAGAACGGCGCGCGACGGGAATCTTCGGCATTCTCAACATCAGAGAGAATGCGACTGTTGCAAGCCTGAAGAAGTATATGACGGGTCCGTTCGTCAGCAAGAAGAAAATGAAGGTAACTACCGACAAGTACATAAACTCCCTGAAAATAAAAACTCCCAGCCAGGAGACGAAGATAAGCTCTCTTTCGGGCGGCAATCAGCAGAAGGTCATTTTTGCAAGGTGGCTTCTGACCGACCCCACGGTGCTCCTGCTCGACGAGCCCACAAGAGGTATTGATGTCGGCGCGAAATATGAGATATATCAGCTTATTCTCGACCTCGCCAAAAAGGGAAAAACCGTTATCATGGTCTCCTCCGAAATGCCGGAGCTCTTGGGCGTCTGCGACAAGATACTCGTCATGTCGGGCGGCAGGCTCGCGGGCGAAGTGGACGCAGGAACGACGAACCAGGAAGAAATAATGACCCTTGCGGCGAAATATGTCTAAGGAGGAATCATCATGGCTGATACAAGTGCAAAAAAAGTAAAGCGCTCGCGCGTTTCGCTCTGGCTCCAAAAATTCAAAGCGGCAGACCGCGGCGATAAAAAAAGACTTGTGACGGATCTGCTGTTCAACAACGCGATGTATATAATAATCGCGATTTCCGTGATTTTTATTGCGGTCAAGGTGCCGGCGTTCCTGAGCATTTCATCAATAGTGAACATAATCTCGCTCACGGCGGCAAAACTGCCGATCGCTTTGGGCATTGCGGGATGCATAGTGCTGACCGGTACCGATATTTCCGCCGGCCGCTGCGTCGGACTCACGGCCTGCGTCGCCGCTTCTCTGCTCCAGATGAGCGATTACGCGAACAAGATGTTCAAGGGCCTTGACACGATGCCGCTGATCGTCGTGCTCCTCGCGGTTATAGCCATAGGCGCCGCAGTCGGTCTTGTGAACGGATTTTTCGTTGCCAAGTTCAAGCTTCATCCGTTTATAGTCACTCTTTCGACCCAGCTTATCGTTTTCGGTACGGTTCTTATGTATCTTATGATAGGCGGAAACAACGGACAGACGCTCTCCGGTCTCGATCCGTCCTACACTAAATTTATCACCGGCACGCTGTTCTCGATTGACGGCGTTGCGATCCCGAAATATGTTCTCTATTCAATCATTTTGACCGCTGTCATGTGGGTCGTCTGGAATAAGACGAAGTTCGGCAAAAATATGTTTGCGGTCGGCTCAAACGAAGAGGCGGCAAGAGTCTCGGGCGTAAATGTCTTTGTGACTATTCTCATTGTGTTTATTCTTGCAGGCGTTATGTACGGCATAACGGGATTCATCGAGGGTGCGCGTATCGCTTCCTGCTCCGCAAATACCGGACTCAACTATGAATGCGACGCCATCGCGGCCTGCGTTATAGGCGGCGTGTCGTTCGTCGGCGGTACCGGAAAGATAAGCGGAATAGTTGTCGGCGTTCTGCTTTTACAGATAATTTTTGCAGGACTCAACTTCCTCTCCGTGTCCGCCAATATGCTTTATATCATCAAGGGTATGATAATCCTTATTGCCTGCGCTATCGATATGCGTAAATATCTCGCGCGCAGATAATGAATGCTGAAACCGAAAGGCTGTGAAACCATGGATAACGAAAAAAGCACAATGGGTCTTACGACAGAGAGAAAGCCGGGAGGGCTTTACAGAAATGTCAGAATATCTGTAAAAACCGCCGATAGGCTTATACTCGTGGGTATTGTTGTTCTAATTGCCTGTGTCGTTTTTGCGATAAGTCATGCGGGTTTTACGGTAACTTTCGACACGAACGGCGGCTCTCAGATAGAGAATCAGAAGGTTATGCACGGTCAGCTTGTCAATGTTGAAAACGACCCCGTCAAAGAGGGCTATGTGTTCACCGGTTGGTACAGCGACAGAGACTGCACAAAAGCATTTGACATCAGCAAGGATACGGTCAACGAAAGCATAACCCTCTATTCCGGCTGGGATAAGGCAGAGTGACACGGATATATAGGAGAATCAATATGTATGTTGCAAACGAAAAGAGATATGAAAAAATGCAATATAACCGCCTTGGAAAAAGCGGTCTGAAGCTGCCGGCGGTGTCGCTCGGATTTTGGCATAACTTCGGCGATAACGCGCAGTATTCAAACATGAAAGAGCTCTGCTTCACCGCATTCGACAACGGCATCACGCATTTTGACCTGGCAAATAATTACGGCCCGGCGCCCGGCAGCGCGGAAGAGAATTTCGGCAAAATTTTTGCCAACGAGATGAGGGCATACCGCGATGAAATGATAATCAGCACCAAAGCGGGCTATGCCATGTGGCCGGGACCCTACGGCTGCAGAAACGGAAGCCGCAAATATCTTCTCGCGAGCCTTGATCAGAGCCTCAAACGCATGGGGCTTGAATATGTTGATATTTTCTATCACCACTGCCTCGATCCCGAGACTCCGCTCGAAGAGACGATGGGTGCGCTCGCGCAGGCCGTTCACAGCGGAAAGGCTCTCTATGCCGGAGTGTCCAACTATGACGGCGAAAATCTCGAAAAGGCGTGCAGCATTCTCGAAGACCTCAAATGCCCGTTTGTGATAAATCAGAACAGGTATTCGATATTTGACAGAACAATCGAGAACAACGGTCTGAAAAGCACCGCCGCAAGGCTGAACAAGGGCATTATCGCCTTCAGTCCGCTCGCGCAAGGGCTGCTGACCGACAGATACCTAAACGGCATCCCGAGCGACAGCAGGGTTATGACCGACGGCAGATTCCTCTCCGTCAACGCGATAACCGAAGAGAAGCTCAAAAAAGTCCGCGCGCTTTCGGAAATTGCAAAGGAGAGAAACCAGACTCTTGCAGAAATGGCACTTGCATGGGTGCTGAAAGACGGAATTGTCAACTCCGTTCTGATAGGCGCGTCAAAGCCGTCGCAAATCCTCGATAATATAAAAGCAATCGAAAACACATCTTTTACGAGCGACGAGCTCGAACGAATAGACAAAATCAGTCTGACCTGATCTTTTCTGTAATCCCCCGTAAATGTGAATCGCACCCCGTTTGTCAAGCTGCAATGCCTGATAAACGGGGTGCGGTTTTGAACGGTGACAGTCCGCCTGAGATGCGTTGCAGGTTTTTATTTGTCTTCCCGCTGTTCCAAATCTGATGGCGAATTTGAGCTGTTTAATTTACGGTAGACTTTGGGCGTTTGTCCCGTTTCGTTCTTGAAAACGCGGTTAAAGTTTCGTATGGTGGAGAATCCGCATTTCATTGCGATTTGGGTCACATCGTCGTTGGTGTCTTTCAACAGCTCGCAGGCGAATTGAATGCGGTATTTGTTGACGAATGAGGCGAAATCTATGTCAAAATTTTTGTTGAAGAAGGAAGACAGATAGCTGTAATCGTAGCCGAATTGTTTTGCTATATCCTGAAGCCGCAGCTTTTTGGTGAAGTTATTTTGAATATACATTGAGAGAGAATTGGTGAGTGCAAAATAGGACTCATCAATTTTTTCTATTTCGCTTTGTTCAAACACGGCGGCGCAAAGCCTGTAAAGGACAGCCTGCTTTGCAAAAATACTTCTGTTCTCGTCCGTCAGAATATCGATGTCATTTCTGTTGTCAAACGAGAACCTCGTGTCGGAAAGTGATTTCATCTTTGTTTTTTCATAAAATAGGGAGACAAGATCGGTTGAAAAAACGCAAAGATAATCCTCGCTTTCTTCGGGTGTGCAGAAAGAATGAATATATCCGGGAAGGATAAGCATTCCCTCGCCGCTGTGCAGCTCGTATTTTTTGTTTCCCACTTCGCACACCAGACAACCGCCCAGGCAGAACACAATTTCATAGTTGCAATGTGTGTGCTTTTGAAAGTTCAGATTTTTGTCTACCTGATTATAAAGATACTCGCCTTTTACGCTTCTGTGTCCTTCATAAACGACCATAATTTAATCACCGTGCAAATATATTTCCATTATTATAAAACATATTTCTTTTATAATCAAGATTCATTTTATATAATGAACATGGGATAAAACAAAAATATGTCTGTAAAGGAGCGCGATTATGAATTATAATGATGCGGTAGCGGTATACCAAAAATCTCCGACAAGTGAGACATTGAAGGAGGTTTGCAAACAGCTGTGCAGCGAAATGACATTAAGAGAGAAGCTGAAAATGCTTTCGGGCAGGCAGTTTGCTATGCGAAATTGCTATGACTTGCTTACAAAGGGCAGAAAGTACAACTACCGACCGTGCATTGCGGGCGGAATTAAGCGTTTGGGGATCCCGACGGTTGCCTTTTCGGACGGTCCGCGCGGTGTTGTTATGGGTAAAAGCACCTGCTTCCCCGTTTCAATGGCGAGAGGCGCTTCATTTAACGATGAGCTTGAATATGAGGTCGGCACGGCCATTGCAAAAGAAGTGATTGCAGGCGGCGCCAACTATTTTGCCGGTATATGCATTAACCTTTTGCGCAATCCCCGCTGGGGCAGAGCGCAGGAAACATATGGCGAGGATCCGTTTCTGCTCGGAAAAATGGGCGCTGCACTGACAAAAGCGGTGCAGGATAACGGCGTTATCGCCTGTCCGAAGCATTTTGCCTGCAACAGCATTGAAAACATCAGATTTTCGGTGGATGTCCATGCAGATGAAAAGACTTTGCAGGAGGTATATTTCCCCCATTTCAAGAAGTGCATTGACGCCGGCGCGATGTCCATTATGGGTGCCTATAATCTTCTTAGAGGGGAGCATTGCTGCGAAAGCAAGTATTTATTTACGGATGTCTTGCGCGATCAGTGGCATTTTGAGGGCTTTGCAATTACCGACTTCCTGTTTGCCCTGAGAAACGGGGAAAGAGCTGTTAAGGCAGGCATGGATGTCGAGATGCCGATGAAGATCCTGTATACCATGCTGCCAATATATTTAAGAAACGGAAAAATATCGCAAGATGATATTGACAAGGCAGTTCGGAATGTTTTGACGGGCTTAATAAAGATAACACCAAAAATTAAACATCAGTCCAAGGATGTTATCGCCTGTAAGTCCCATGCCATGCTTGCAAAAAAAGTTGCGTGCGAGGGTACTGTCCTGCTTAAAAACAACGGAATACTTCCGCTTAGCGATGTCAAGAAAATAGCCGTCGTCGGACGATATGCCAACAAAATCAATGTCGGCGATCATGGTTCGAGCAGCGTTGCGAGTCCGTATACGGTTACTCCGTATAAAGGCCTCTGCAATGCATTCGGAAAAGAAAATGTTGTCCTTTGCGAAAGCCTTGATATATCGTCAAAGCTTGATGAAATCAAGTCGTGCTCCTGCGTCTTGATTTGCGTAGGCAGCGATTATAAGCAGGAGGGCGAAAATCTCGCGAACTTCTCAAGCAAGGATGGTACGGCAGAAAAGGCGCACGGCGGCGACAGATATCCGCTGCGTATTCCGTCAAACGAGGTGGAGCTTATTCACCGCATCTGCGCAGATTGTGAGAACACAATCGTTGATATCGTCGGAGGAAGTGCGTATGTCATTGAAGAATGGAAAGACGAAGCGTCCGCTATACTTCATTCTTTCTACAGCGGAATGGAGGGCGGAAACGCGCTTGCAGATATATTGACGGGCAAGGAAGTCCCGAGCGGTCATTTGCCGTTTACAATTGCCAAGGATGAAAATGATTATCCGAAGTTTCTGTTCCCCGGAGAAAAGAACAGGGTTATCGACTACGGTTACTACCACGGCTATACATTGCTTGACAAAGAAGGCAAAGAGGCTGCGTTCCCGTTTGGCTTCGGTCTTTCCTACACCGAGTTTGAGTATTCCGATATACATGCCGAAAATAAAGACGGTAGCATAGAAGTGTCGCTGAAAATCAAGAATATCGGCAGCTTTGACGGAAAGACGGTCGTTCAGGTCTATGCGGGAGCAAACGGAGATCATCCCGTGAAGCTGCTCAAAGGCTTCAAAAAAGTCAATGTCCCGGCGGGAAAAGAGATCGAAGAGACCGTGACTGTTTATAAGGATGACCTTAAATTTTATGACGAAAAGGCCGGAGAATGGTATTTGGAGAATGAATACACATTCTATGTCGGTCAGGACAGCGCGGACGCAATGAACAATAAGCTTACGGTCAGCGTTTGATTGAACAAATTTATTATATAAGAAAGGCAGACTGATATTATGGAATATTTTGATTTTGTAAAGAAGGTAAATTACGAGGGCGAGCAAAGTTCAAATCCGTTTGCTTTCAAGTTCTATGATCCCAACAGAGTGATTTTTGACAAAAAGATGAGCGAGCATTTGCCGTTCGCTATGGCATGGTGGCACAATCTGGGCGCGGCAGGCGCGGATATGTTCGGCGTCGGTACGGCCGACAAGTCTTTCGGAGCGATACCCGGTACGATGGAGCACGCAAGGGCAAAGGTGGATGCCGGCTTCGAATTTATGGAGAAGCTCGGTATTAAATACTTCTGCTTCCACGATGTCGATTTGGTTCCCGAGGACAAGGACATAAATGTTACAAACGCGCGTCTTGATGAAATTTCGGACTATATTCTTGAAAAAATGAACGGCACGGACATAAAGTGCCTTTGGGGAACGGCAAATATGTTCGGCAATCCGAGGTTTATGAACGGCGCCGGCAGCACCAACGATGTCAATGTTTATTGCTTTGCTGCGGCGCAAATAAAAAAGGCGCTCGATATTACCGTCAAGCTCGGCGGCAGGGGCTATGTGTTCTGGGGCGGAAGAGAGGGCTACGAAACTCTGCTGAACACCGATGTTAAGTTTGAGCAGGAAAACATAGCTTCTCTTATGCGCATGGCTGTGGAATATGGCAGAAGCATCGGATTTGAGGGAGATTTCTATATTGAGCCCAAGCCGAAGGAGCCGATGACGCATCAATATGATTTCGATGCCGCAACGGCAATAGGCTTTTTGAGACAGTACGGACTCGACAAGGATTTCAAGCTGAACATCGAAGCCAATCACGCGACGCTTGCCGGTCACACCTTCCAGCACGAGCTGAGAATTTCTGCCGTAAACGGTATGCTCGGCTCCATTGACGCGAATCAGGGCAACCTGCTTTTGGGCTGGGATACCGATGAGTTCCCCTTTGACGCATACAGCGCAACGATGTGCATGTATGAGGTGCTCAAAAACGGCGGACTTACCGGCGGATTCAATTTTGACGCTAAAAACCGCAGAACGAGCAACACCGCAGAGGATATGTTCTATGGCTATATTCTCGGCATGGACACATTCGCTCTCGGTCTTATCAAGGCAGCCGAAATTATAGAAAGCAAAACAATCGATGAATTTATTGAGAAAAAATATTCTTCGTTCAGCTCTGAATTAGGCCGAAAAATCAGAAACGGCAATATTACCCTCTCACAGTTGTCCGAGATAGCCTGCGAAAAGAAAACCTGCGAAATCCCGGAATCCGGTAGACAGGAAAAGATTCAAAGTGAAATAAATCAAATTCTGTTTAAATGAGGTGCGGCAAATGGACTGCTTCATAGGGCTTGATATAGGAACCTCATCGGTAAAGGGAATGCTGCTGAGCGAAAAGGCGATTGTCAAAACTGCGTCAAGAGAGTATCCCCTCTATTATCCAAAAGACGGTTGGAGCGAGCAAAATCCGCAGGACTGGTATGACGGTAGCATTTCAGTAATAAAAGAGCTTGTATCTGATATTGATAAAAACAGTGTTGTTTCAATCAGCTTTTCGGGGCAGATGCACGGCCTGGTCGTGCTCGACGAAAACGACAATGTGATCCGCCCCGCCATTTTGTGGAATGACAACCGAAGCTCGCGTGAAACCGAATATCTCAACAATGTTATCGGCAAAGAGACGCTCCAGCAAAACACGGGAAACATCGCGTTCTCCGGCTTCACCGCGCCCAAAGTGCTTTGGCTCAAAAACAATGAGCCGGAGAATTTTCAAAAGGCGGAAAAAATCATGCTTCCCAAGGACTATGTAGCGTACAGGCTCAGCGGTGTGTTCGCGACCGATTGCTCAGACGCCGCGGGTACATTGTATTTCGACACAAAAAATCGTCGCTGGTCCGAGCCTATGCTGTCGGTGCTCGACATAGGTGAAAAGAATCTGCCAAAAGTATATGAGAGCTACCAGGCGGTAGGAACGCTCAAAAAGTCCGCTGCCGATGAGCTCGGACTGAATGAAAATGTTAAAATCGTTATTGGCGCGGACGATAATGCGGCATCCGCAATCGGAACGGATACAATTGAAAGCGGGGACTGCAACATTTCGCTCGGAACCTCGGGCACAATTTTTGTTGCAAGCGACGAGTTCAACTATGCGCCGAACGGAGCGATACACACATTTTGCTCCGCGACGGGCGAATATCATTATCTCGCGTGTATTTTGTCGGCGGCAAGCTGCCAAAAATGGTGGATTGAAGGCATAACAAAATCATCATATGACGGAGGCTTCGCGGAATATATTGGCAAAAGTCAGGTTATGTTTTTGCCGTATCTTATGGGCGAGCGGTCACCGATTAACGATTCAAGCATTCGCGGGGCCTTTTTCGGCTTGTCTCTCAATACGACAAAAGACGAAATGACGCTTGCGGTGTTAGAGGGCGTCGCTTTTGCGATAAAACAAAATCTCGATATTATCCGGGATCTCGGGATACATATCGAGACTTCAAAAATCTGCGGCGGCGGCACGCGAAATAAAGAGTGGGTAAAAATTATAGCATCCGTTTTGAACATTGAGCTGTTGCTTCCGGAGGTTGAACACGGAGCCGTTTTGGGTGCCGCGCTCTTAGGCGCGCGAGCTTGCCTGCCGGATGACGGATATGAGCGGCTGAAAAGCAGCGTTAAATCAAGCTATACCCGCATTTTGCCGGATGATAAGCTCGTGAAATACTACAGCGAAAAATACTCAAAATGGTCGGAGTTGTATCCCAAAATCAAAGAGTGATATGTGAGCCCGATAAAATAAAAAATCAAGGCAGAGGCACGCCCTCTGTCTTGATTTTTTTAGCATTGATAAAAGCTTGCTCGGTTTATTAAGCGCTGAATGTCCGCGAGTTTGGATGTCGCTTATATTATTCCAAACTCAACAAAATCACATCGTTTGTCTCAATGGTCAGTTTTACAATTGTTGAGCCGCCGTTTGCCGAAAACGAAATCTCTTCTGCTTTAAGGGCAGTTTTTGCTTTTATTTCCGCCACCTGACTCTTTGTCAGGATATCCGGGCTGCCGAGAGCCTCCCACTCGGCTTTTGGGTTGCAGTGATTGTTGTCTATAATTTGCGCCGTTACCGATTTTGCGGAAATGTTTATTTCAACTTCGATTTCCGTTTTCTCGGATTTGCCGTAATCATTATCCTGCGCATATATCAGCACCTGAACCTTTTTTCCGTCGGTAAAAGCGGCGTATTCTATGTCGGATTTGCTGCTTTCAGGCAGGACAAGCCTGACTTTATGTAGTTGAGAAAGAATTTTAAATGCCGTGAAAGCGAATATATTTCATGCCGAGCTCATCGTGAACGAGCTTTACATGATCGCAAACATCCCTTCTGTGCAGCTGAAAGGCATGATCGTTTCCGACTCCGAACTGCCAGGAAAAATTAGTAGGAACGGTTTTTGCGTTTTTATTTACTGTGATTTTCATATGCACCTCACAAGAACTTTCATTATCTGCTTGACGCTGTGCTGAAGCGCGGCTTTTGATATCTCGTTGCGTTTTACAGCTTTTAATATCATACGGAAGTGTTTTTTGCTGCCGGGGGTGAGCAGATTCGTGCCGGCACAGACGCTTCTTATGCTGTCAGCGGTGTCATAGGATCCCCAGTCTGTCATAACAAAGCCGTCAAAGCCCCACTCGTCGCGTAAAAGGTCATTTAGCAGTGCGGAGTTTTCGCATGGATAGATACCATTTACCGGGTTGTATGATGTCATGACACAGCCTGGCTTATACAGAGAGAAAGCTTTGTCAAATACTCGCAGATAAAGGTCGCGCAGGGTGTTCTCGTCAATTATCCCGTGCGCCGATTTGCGTTCAAACTCCATATTGTTGGCGATAAGATGCTTGTATGTCGCTATAACTCCGTTTTCCTCTAGCCCTCTCGCCTGATATGCCATTAAAGTGCCCGTCAGTATCGGATCCTCCGAGTAATATTCCGGATGGCGTCCGCAGAGAATGTTACGGTGAAGGTTTCCGCCGGGGCCGAGATTTATTGAGATGCCGTTCTCTTTTGACTCGTCCGCAAGCACTTTGCCCACTTTATATGCGAGGCTTTTGTTGAATGTTCCGGCGAGCAGATTGCTTGACGGAAATCCGGTCGTAGGACGGTTGAGATTGACGCAGCAGTTGCCGTCGCTCATGTACAGCGTCGGCACGCCCAGACGCTTGCTTGAAGCGAGTTTTCCGGCGGCTCCGCTTTTGCCGGGATTCCAACAGGAGCCGTTGCAGACGGTAAAATCTGCCAGCTCTCTGAGCGAAAACTGTGATACGAAGTCGTCAAGTTTAGTCAAATCTTCCTTGACATCGGAAAGCGTTATGGGACTTCCACTGTATCGGGGCAGTGCATTATAAGAGGGACTTGTATATTCGGCGTGAACTGCTATGGCTTTTTTAGCCTCAGTGATTTTTGTCTTGTCCGTGCGGACATTGCCGTTTTCGTCAACACCTGTTATTTTCTCTGCCTCACGGCAGACGGATACGGTTTTTTCACAGACTACATCGTCTTCAAGGACGAAAGAACAAATTGTTTTGATCTTGTCCGCTTCGCCGCCGACCATAACATCGTATTGACCTTTGGAGAGAATGAACGCGTGAATGTTTTTGTCATAGTGCGAAAAATCCTTCTGAGGTATGTCAATCGTCAGCGTTTGGCGTTCGCCTTTTTTCAAAAGTGCTGTCTTTTCAAAGCCGCAGAACAGCTTTTCGGGTCTCGGTTCATTCCTTCGCGGTGCTTTGACATAGACGAGAACAGAGTCCTTTCCGGGAACATCTGAGTTGTTCGTGACTTCTGCGCTGACGCGGAGTATGCCGCCTTCAAATGATGCGGAGGAGCGGACGGAAAAGTCGGAATAAGACAGTCCGCGACCGAAGTAATAAGCGGCGTCCTTTTTGAACGAGTCAAAGTAGCGGTAGCCGACAAATTCCTGTTCCTCGTAATATACGCTTGCGCCGAAGCGCTTTCCGTCATCGGAGTAGATAGGAGAGTTGTCATCGAGATTGATGAAGTTTTTGGCGGACGGCGAGTCGTAATAGCCTATCGGCCATGTGTCGGCAAGCCTGCCGGAGGGGTTGACTTTTCCGCAGAGAATATCAATGAGACTTTCGCTGCCGCGCTGACCGCTGAAGCCTGTCCATATAACAGCCGACGCACCGAGCCCGCGGATGAACTTCATCTCGATGGGATATCCGGTATTCAGAATGATTATAAGATTTTTATACTTTGCGGCGGCTTCGCTGAGCGCCGCTTTTTCTTCGTCTGTCAGATAATATTCACCCTTTATCGGTCGGTTGTCTTTGTTTTCGCCCGAGCCGCGGGAAATAAAGAACAGCGCCGTCTCAGCATTATCGCATATGCTGAGTGCCCCTGAACGTTCGACGGCTTCGGGAACGGTCAGCGTCCAGCGCGGCTTTATGAGGCTTGCACCGATTGCCGTTATACGAAAATCATTGTAAGCCCCCAGCAGTTTTATTGAACTGCCGCTGCCAAGCGGGAGAATGCCGTTGTTTTCGAGCAGGACGATGCCCTCATCGGAAACCTCTTTTGCCGCTTGCTCATTTTCTTTGTGCAGACCGTCATCAATCGGCTTGGGCGGGGTTTTGAATCTGAAGGTGCAGTCGGGAAAACGTCTGCCGTCAATATCTCTATAGCCGCTGAGCTTTACGGTGTAGGTCTTGTCAAAGTCCTGAGCCGCTTCGCCGACGGGCAGGAGATATATGGGCAGGGGTGAGAAATCAAATTTAACGCATTTGCCCTTTGAAACGGGTTTGCCGTTTACCGTTGCTGTTCCGTATCCGTCGTCGGCTATCATTTTTGTGCAGACTATGGGCAGGCTGCGGGGTGCCGCACAGTTCATTGCAAATATCCCGTTGTCAATGTCATAAGGATTATATTTTTTTGCCAGTAAAGTGAAAAACATTGGCATTTCAGCTCAACTCCATTTTCAAAAAATCTGCTTTTCCTTTGCCTCGATATACTAAATACAGGGCATCAGTTTTTTCTTCGGGATCTATTTTGACGGAAAAAGTTTTCCATTCCGTAGATTGAGAAAGAGGAATAATTCCAACAGTTTTGTCTCCGATTTTTATATCCATCCTGCCGTTTGCATTTCTGACAGTAACAGAAATGCAGACGGGCTTTTTGAAATTAAAATATTTGAAACCGATGACGGTGCCATTGGTAATTGCCGTTACAAAGCTTTCGCCGTTTCGCGACGCGATGTTGGGCTGCCTGTCTCCTTTGCCGTTTCCCTGAACATTTTTAGTGCGGCGGTTATACAGATTGCAGCACAGAGCGGCGGAATATTCGCCAGCTGCGGGCAGGGGAGCACCGACACCCTGTGTGGTTATCTCAACCTGATTTATTGTTCCGTCTGCGTTTATTGTTACGGGCTCTGCGCAGGCTTGGCGGGAGAAATCCGTATTGTTCGTGCAGCGGTGATAGAAAACATAATATTTTCCGTTTATCTGTTCTATCGAGCCGTGTATCGTTCCTGCGGGAGCTTTTCGTTGCTTGTTGCCGCGATAGCCGAGGTCGCTGTTTGAAATAATAACGCCGCGATATTGAAAACCTCTGTCCGGAAAATTGCTTGTCGCGTAGGCAAGCTCGTTGTTCTCGCCTGATGAGTATATCAGATAATACAACTCGTTTATTTTTCGTATGCATGGAGCTTCATAAAACGGGTGGCGATAAAGCTCGCTCGATTTATCCGCAGTAGTCTTGCTGTCGAGAACCGCCTTCGGTTCGCTCTTTACCGTGCACATATCATTTTCAAGCTCGACAACTGCGCAGGAAAGTATGCTTGGTTTTGTTTCCGTCACCTCGCGATACGAGCGGTTGGTCAGTTTGCTGAGCACAAAACGGTAGATCGGAGAAAACACTTTACTTCTGAAATCTCTGCCTAGCCCCCATCCGTAATAGAGCCATATTCTGCCGTTGTCGTTTATGACTGCAGGGTCGTTTGTAAGAAACTTCAAAACCGGAGTGCCGTTTTTATATTTTATATCGCTGAGATATTCAAACGGACCGTCGGGATTTTCCGAAACGGCGACAGACATCGGACCGAATGCAGATGTGTTCGGCCCCGCAGCGAAATAGTAGAGATAATATTTCCCGTCATTTCCTCTTACGCAATCGGGTGCATAGTAATCTGCAAGGCGACCGTCGCGGCTTCTCGGATCCTGAGATTTCAGGTAGACTTTTTCTTTGCAGCTCCAAGACGAAAGGTCTGAGACGGGAGCCGACCAGACGGAGTAATCCTGCACACAGAATCTGTCCGAGTTTTCGGCATCGTGACTGCCGTATAGATATACCCTGTCACCGAAAACATGAGCTTCGCCGTCGGGAATATATTCATTTAATGGAAAAAGCGGATTCATGGTATTATCTCTCCGTTTGTTTCGATAATCTTTTTATAATGGTACGCGGAATTTTTAGGTGTGCGCTTGAGCGTTTTATAATCGACATATATGAGCCCGAACCTCGGTTCGTAGCCCTCTGCCCACTCAAAGTTGTCCATAAGCGACCAATGCTGATATCCGAAAACCTTGACTCCGTCATCGATGGCTCTTCTGACATTTGAAAGGTAGTCATTCATAAAGCCGATGCGCACATCGTCCCTGACTTCTCCGTCCGTTATGCTGTCGTTGTTTGCCATGCCGTTTTCGGTTATGATTATCGGCAGGCGGTATCTGCGATAAAGGAACTTCAATGTCCAGTAAATCGAGCGTCCGTCTATTACCCAGCCGAGCGAGGTGGTGTTGAGCTTTGATTTGTCAATGCGTTTGTCGCCGCCCCAGGCGGAATAATTGAATGCCTCATAGTGGTTGACGGCAAGAAAATCAAAATCTGTTTTAAAGCGGGGCATATCTTTTTTGTGCGTCGCGTAAATTCCGTATGCGGTGACGGGTTTGCCCAGAAGAATGGGATCCATCCACCAGCGGTTGTTCATCGTGCCCATAGTCACATTGAACGATTTGTTGTACGCTTCCTCTACGCTCTTCGGGTCTGATTCATCATTCGGGATAAACGCGCCCGACGCGAAAGAGAGACCTATAAGCGGCTTCTTTTTTGCGTATTTTCTGATGGTTTCGACCGCCCGACGATTTGTGAGCATAAATATCTTCGTGAACTTCGGCAGGGCAAGATAGCGGTGCTTGAACGGCGCATGAACTCCCTGCATATAGCCGTTCATGAGAAAACAGGACGGCTCGTTGAAGGTTATCCAGTATGTTACTCTGTCGGACAGAGCCTCGACGACTGCTTTTACATAGAAAGCAAAGTCGTCTATAATATCTTTTTTCAGCCAGCCGCCCTTTTTATATTGCCAGAGCGGCAGATCCCAGTGGTAGAGCGTAACGAGCGGCTCGATTCCGTTTTTAATGAGCTCATCAACGAGATTGCTGTAAAATTCAAGTCCTTTGGGGTTGACCTTGCCGTCTTGGGAGATAACTCTCGGCCAGGATACGGAGAACCTGTATGATTTCAGCCCCAGCTCCTTCATCAGAGCGATATCTTCCTTGTACCTGTGATAATGATCGCAGGCGACATGGCAGTTGTCGCCGTTTTTTATTTTTTCTTTCGGAGCTTCATCCCATATGCTGGGAGTTCGGCCGTCCGAATCATATCCGCCCTCGATCTGCGGTGCGGCTGTCGCGGCTCCCCAGAGAAAGCCGTCGGGAAAAGCATTTTTGTTCACGAGTTATCCTCCTTGCTTGTTGTAACGGTGAAGTTCAGCAGATTCAATTTGCCGGAGCCTTCGAAACGAAAATACAAGGCCGACTCGGCAAGAGAGAAACGAATACCTGTCTTTGCCCGCCGTGTATTTGGACGAATATCTATTTCTCCGATACAATCGCCGTCGATCTGTGTGAACAGGCGAAGTTTACCGCGTACTCTGCCGCTGACAGAAGCAATGATGCCGGCGGCATCGGACAAATCAAGATATTTATAACCGGTAACAGTTTTGTCTTTTATATTTGCAATATATTGGCATGGATCACATTCACGGTATTCTCCTTTTGGGGTTATGTACGGATAAGAGCGCTTGTTGGTCTTTGTTGTTTTGCATGCGCTCTGTTTTCCGTACAGCACGCAGGCAATCCCCGCTTCATAATTCACAGCCGTCCTCGTCGGAGCGGAGAGAAAAAGACAGTACCGGTTGAGTGTTGTCGGTGACTACATCCTTTTTTGAGTGTTCTATTTTTATTTCATCAATTTCAAACATAGTGTTTCCTCAAAACTCGTTTATCGAACCTTTGGTTATTCCGCTTTCGTTGAATGAATCAACTGCAAAATAATACTTTTCTGTTTCTTTATTTAAAAATGTTACCGTATAGTCATTTTGACCATACAAAAGAATGCTGTTATAAAGCTTATCGGGGGCGATTCCGAGACGGATGCAATATCCCATAGCATCGTTTTGACTGTTCCATGAGAGCCTTGCTTCGGTGGCGCTTGTTCTCTCGGCATTTTTGCCGGAAACCGCCGAGGGCTTTTTATTATTGTCGAGACCGAATACTCTGAGCCCGGATATCGAAAAATTCTGCCCGTATGGAGCACTTGCAAAGACTATGCGGATATAACGCGCCCTTGCGCGGCGAGGGATGAGCTTGTGCGGAAAAACCGTGTTCTGCGTTTCTTCGTAAGGAGCCCAATCGGTGCCGTTTGAACTGTATTCTATTCTGTATTCATAGCGGACAAGTTCTTCTTCGATATATCTCTCCTGGGTGAACGTTCCGCCGTATTCTTTCATCGGGGCGCGCTTCTTTTTTGTGAAGCAGTCGGCAAAATTTACCTGTACCGCTTCAACCTTATATTCTTTCCCGAGATCGACGCTCAGCCATTCTCCGCTGTTTCCGCTGGTTGCCGACCAAGCGCTTTTTATGCTTTCGTCAAAGGCGTTCTGCGGGTCAAATCCGCTGCGGCTTGAGGAGGCGCACGCCGTCTTGTGATAAGACAAAAGCATCCATTCCGGCTCAACGGTCAGCGGGTCAAATTTTCCGTCAGGGATGTTCTTTGGATAGTCCGCAAAATACTGGTTGCAGAACAGTAATCCGTCTTTGTCAACTCCCGCAGGCCAAAGACCGAGACGGCGTTCAAAATTATGGTTGACACCCACGCAGACTGTGGAGGCGTGCCAAAGATTTCCGGATTTGTCGCTGAATGTGCTGCCGTGACCGGCTCCGCAGGTGAATCCGGACGGAACAATGGAATACGGATTGTGCTTCTGCCATTCAAATTTGCCAAGCTGGTTATCTGAAATCAGAACCGCATCGCCGTAGGTCGGAAACTCCGTGCCGGGAGTTGCATACTGAAAATAGTATCTGCCGTTTATTTTGTTGAGAAATGCGCCCTCGATAAACGCGCCGTCTCCGACAAACAGATTGATATATTTTTGCCACAGACTGATTTTTTTGTCGGCATAGATATCCTTGTTGTCTATGCCGTGGTTCTCTTTGTCGCCGGACACTATCGGTACCTTTTTGCCGATGGGAGTCATCGTCTTTATATCCATCTCGATCGCGTAGATAGGCTCTTTTGAAGAACAGCCCCAATAGAGATACGCTTTGTTGTCTTCAAAATGAAGGTGCGGATCCCAGAATGCAAACGGCGCCGAGACAAGCTCAAAGCCCTTAAAGGGGTCGCGTGTGCGCAGTATCCTGCTTTTTTTTGAATAAGAAGAGGCGCAAAAATACAGCCATCCGTCGTGCTCACTCACATCGGGAGCATAGCCGTGTATTTCAAGCTTTCTGTCCTCGTGAAAATTCCAGTGAAACAGGTCGTCCGAATAATAGAAGCCTCCGCACTTTGAGGTAAAAAGAAAATATTTGTTATTGAAGAGAATTACAGTCGGATCGGCCGCTTCCTTGTAGGCATATTTCCCGAACAGCGGATGCTGATATTTATATGCTATTTCGAGCGGATTGCAGTATAATTGCGCCATGTTGTTATTCCTCTTTTCCGCCCGTCACTTCTATGGAGAACGAGACAGGCTCTGTATTTTCGGAAGATACCGTGACGGTTGATTTGCCGTCGGCTTTCCCTGCGCGGAACACAGCGAGCGCTCTTCCGCGGTATGTATTATGATAAGGGTGGATAAAAACTTCGTCGGTTTTTGTCAGCGCGCTGCCGAATCCCTGCAGAGTGACTGCATTGCCGTCAATTTTTATGTCAACGCGCTGTTCCATATACGGAAGAAGCACTCCGTTTTTGTCGGTGAACTCAATTTCCGCAAAGCACAGAGCCTGCCCGTCGGGGGGCAGAACCGAGCGGTCGGGCCTGACTGTCAGAATCGGAGCTTTTTCGCCGCTGATGAGTCGGGTGCGCCCCGTCTCGTTCTCGCTTTTGTCCAGGGCTATCGCAGTGAGCGTACCTGGAGCATATTTCACGGAGAACAGAGCTTTGTTTTTGCGGACTTTTTTTGTTCCTATAACCTTACCGTTGAGCTCCAATCTGACGCTGTCGGCTGTTGTATAAACCTCTGCGACGGTCGGCTTTCCTTCAAAGCCGTGCCATGTCCAGCTGTCGAGCGCATTTGTGAACTGCCATGCGCCCTTGCTCGGCGTTTCTCCGCTATGGTTGAGCGGCCTGACAGCGAGAAACGGCTCGGTTTCCGTTCCCCATACGGTTCGGAGAAATGCCATTTGCGCCAAAGGCAGACCGGTAATGTCAATCATTCCCTGCCCGGAGAGGAGCGGAAGCCCCTTGTAGGACTGATATGTCCATCCCATGCAGGTCTCGCCTATGTAGTCCCATGCCGACCATACGAAGTCACCTATCAGCTGCTTGTGCCTGAGAACGCGGTTCCAGTTATACGGCAAATCGGCGGACATAGTCTCTGTGCCTATCATCAGCCGGTCGGGATATTTTTCGGCATCCTTGTCATAGCGCGAGGATGCGTAATTTAGTCCGACAATGTCAAGGGCGGGGGATATATCGCTTACCACTTTTTCCGCCATATTGGTTTTGCTCAGTGCAAAGAATAACTTGCCGAGCTTTTCTGCCCAATAATTGAAAAATGCCGAACCGGATTTCTTTTCTTTGTAGCCTTTGCCTTCCGGTAGAGGTTCTCTTTTGTATTCCTTTTTGTCGCTGTAAACGCCGATGCCCAGACGCGCATAGACATCAAGCAGGACATTTATTCCGCAAGTGACCGGACGGGTGCCGTCGAGCAAGTGAACTGTATCGCGCATTTCGGCGCACAGCTCGATTCCGCGCTTAGAAGCCGTTTCCGTGACCTCATTGCCGAGAGAATACATTATAACGCTCGGATGGTTGTAGTCATTTTCAACCATTGCAGCGAGAACGGATTTGTAATCGGAGAGAAAATCACGCGAATAGTCATGATATTCTTTCGGTATATACCATCCGTCAAATGCCTCGTCCATGACATACATGCCTATTCTGTCGCAGGCATCGAGCAGTGAGCGGGAAGCGGGGTTATGCGCCATGCGCAGAGCATTGAAACCCTGGCTTTTCAGTATTCTTATGCGGCGTTCCTCGGCATCGGCAAAAGAACAGGCACCGAGAACACCGTTGTCATGGTGGATGCATCCGCCGCGAAGCAAAGTCTCCCGGCCGTTGACAAGCAACCCGGTTTTTCCGCTCCATTCGAGAGTGCGTATGCCGAATTTTTCTGTCAATTCTTCGCCGCCTCGCGAAACCTTGCAGGTATAGAGGTACGGCGTTTCCGCGGACCACAAGTGTGCCCCGCTAATCTCAAACCGACCTTTTTGACCGCTTGCGGCAAGATTGCCCTCGGCATCGAAAACCTGTACTTGTGCACCGTCGTCGGTATCGACTTCGATAACGGCGGGTGAGATGCCGACTGTTTTTATCTTCAGAAAAGTCGGGGCATCTTTTCTTGAAATTTCAAGATATACGGGGCGGTATATTCCGCTGCCAGTATACCAGCGACAGTTTGGAACAAGGCTGTTGTCGGCAAGGACCTCAACGGTGTTTTTGCCGATTGTGATTTTTTCGGTGAGGTCGGCGGTAAACGGCGAATAACCGTATTTGTTTTCTTTAACAGCTTCACCGTTTACGCTCACGAGTGCATTGCGGTATACGCCGCCGAAGTGCAGCCGGATGTTTTTGCCGAGATCACTTTCGTTGATTTGAAATGCTTTTGTGTATCTGTACTTTCCGCCCGGAAAGTATCCGCTCTGAACCGCGTTTCTGCATGAAGGATATCTCTTTTCGCCGGGCATCGCATCATGAGGAAGACAAACGGAGAAGCTTTCACCGTTTTCTTTTGTCAGCGTCCAGCCGTCGTTAAAATCGAATATCATTTGGATCCACCATGTTTTTTGGCGAGCTTCGCCGCCTTTTTCTGTTCTTTCTTTGCCTTTGCGGCAAGATATTTGGCGTTTTCTGCCTCAAAGTTAAGTCCCTTCTTTTCACAGCGGGCCTTGAGATCCTTTATTCTGTTTTCCTCGTATTCGCGCTCGTCGCGTTCTGCCTCCAGTCTGTCCAGCTCTTCCGGTTCGATCCACTCTTCACCTTTGGCAAGGACAGCTTCTCTCTTTCTGCGGAGCAGTTCGGCGGAAATTTCGGGCATCTTCTTTTCTACATCCACGAATGGAAGCAGAATTATGAACGCTGTAGAAGTAATAATATCGAACAGATAGAATGAGAGGGTCATGAATGCTCTGACTTTTTCGTTTGGCATAACTCCGGCAATATCAACGAAGCCGAGGCGGAGAATAGCCGATTCGTATCCGCCGGCAAACGGTGCATATATAAGAGTCATAACAGCAGTGACAATACCTGTGCCGAGAAGTCCCTCAAGGCGGATATGCGACTTGTATTCGATGCTGTCAAATGCAAAGCAGATAAGCGTTGCAAATATATATGCGTTGGGAAGCCAGCCGAGGTTTCTTAAAAGTCCCGCTATCAGAGCAGGAATCATTTTATCCGGGAATATCCAGCCGATGATGCTGCCGATAAGCACGAGCGAATATCCGCCGACGGTCAGATTCTTTATTCCGACTTTTTTGGATATCGGGTATATCAGGAATGCACCGATACCGAGCGGAACTCCTGTTACGATTTGATAGATCATCTGCATGAAATCGTTGTTGATGCCGCCGAGCATATATTGAATATAGAAATATTGAACGTTTCCGCCCTTGTAGTTGTCAACAATTCCTCCCAGAAGCACAAGAAAAGTCAGAATGACCCAGTATTTGTTGGTGAACAGTGCTTTCATCTGTTCTTTAAGAGGAATATTGTTTTCTCTGTCAATTCCCTGTTCGAGTGCGATATCTTCGATAATGCGCTCTCTGGTGAAATAGTACTCCACGAGCACAAGCGGAACGGCGACTATCGAAAGGATTATCATAAGTATAGCATATCCTTTGATATCATACTGGAGCCATAACGGGATAATGACCGAAGAGACAAGCATTCCGATGAGTATGCCGGAAATGAGAGTCCACGACATTTTGCGTATAAAAGTCAGCTGAGCTTTCTCTTTGGCGTTGTGAGTTGAAAGAGATACTATGTTGTCGCGGAACAGGTAAAAGTAGGAGGTTCCGATTGTATGATAGCATATGAGCAGGGTGAAGAAATAGTACCAGTAGTTATCACCCAGAGTATTTCCCGAAAACAGGAAGATGGTCGCTGCTATTGCAACGGAACAGAATCCGAAGATCAGATACCACGGACGGAGTCTACCCTGCTTTGACTTTGTGTGCGAAATGAGCCACGACACCAAGAGACCTGTAGCGACGGCAAGAATCTTTGCAACAGTCATTACCATCTCATATTTTTTGCCCATTGCGGATATCATCGCGGCGTTGCCTTCGCCGTACATTGCGCCGACCTGCTGAGTGAAAAACTTTTCAACGAGCGCGGCGACAGTGTTGACAACGAGGATGAGTCCGAGGGGACCGATGAGGTGTCCAAGGTATTTTTCTTTCCATGACACCGAGCAGGTTTTTATTTTTGAATCAAAAATTTTTGAATTTATTATGCTTTTCTCAAGCAGGGATATTTCTTTCATAAGTTCACCTTTTTTATCAATAATGTGCCGTCGAAATGTTATTTCGATACTTTGTTGAAATCTATTTTGATAGTTGTTTTTCCGCCCTGCTCAAATGTTACCGGAACGGAGAAAACGCCGTTTTGACCCTTGAATGTCTTGTTTTTTCCGGCGGCAACGCCTATGTTGCCGTTTTCGCTCTGGTTTTTGGGTGTGAGGGTCAGCTCTGTCCCATCATCATTGAGTTCCCAGTAGCCGTCGCTCCACATGGAATATTTTCCCGCAAACTGGGCGCAGTGAAGCTCGTAGATTCTGCCTTTTTCACCCCACTCGTTTGCGTCAGAGGTGTTTCTGAGCAGTATGTATGCATCGCCGACGACTCCCGCCCATATCTTGCTTTCGGAATCGGATCGCAGAATGTCGCCCTTTTTATCCTTTATGAAGGCAAACTTGCCGACAGAAACAGACGGCTGTTTTGCCGGGACGGCAGTTGTTCCGTTCGAAGGCGCATCTGCCTTTGTTTCTTCAACTGATGCGGATTCGGAATCTGTTTGCGGCACAGTTGAGTCCGGCGATGCCGCAGACGTGTCCTCAACTTGAGCTTCAACGCTTCCCGAGGATGCGTCGGTGGTATCGGTTTCGATGTTCTTCTGGTCGCGGCAGCCTGCAAATAAAGCAAGCATCGCCAGTGAAAGAAGCGCGCAGATAAATTTTTTCATATATGATCCTCCTGTTTTTGATTTTGCTCTTTTGCTGTGATTTTAGACGCGGCAAACACACAATGCCCAAAATCAGTCAACAAAGTCTGCAAAAAATAATCATTATACATTAATTTTAATCAAAAACAGTTGAACGGTATTTCACTATCGGGTATAATATTATAAAATAAGGTTCGTGGGGGTGTTCTTTGTGGATGACAGAATAAATAATATATGCAGTTTATTTTATGCTTCACATTATATACCGCTGGCGGTGTATGAAGAAAGGGCTATAGTACATATTTTTTCGTCGGCGGGCAGCAGTCTCGATTTGTTTTCTTTGTTTGAGGCTCAGTCGTTTTCCGCCGAGCAGACTATGTATATCCTGACTTTGCCTGAACAGGGGACATATGGGCAGATAAGAATAAAAAACAGCCCGATGAGAGTACTTCTCGGTCCGGTTTTTCCGACGCCTATCACGGAAGATACGGTTATGACTGTTGCGCGAAGAAATTTAACGGATAAAAAAGATATGGATGCGTTGGCGGAATTTCTGTATTCCATTCCGAATTGCTCATATAATCAGTTTGTGAACCTTACCGCGTTTCTGAATTTTATTATCAACGGTGAGATGTTTGACATTGCGGAGCAGTTTCTCGAAGAATCGTCGGATGTAGGAAACAAGCTTGCGGTTACATATACCGAGAATTTGTACAAATCGCAGGACGAGCAGGTTCTGCACGGAACATATCAGTTTGAAAATATGCTCCTCTCATTTGTAAGGGACGGCGAGACAGACAAACTGAATGCGTTTTTGACCTCCACCGCGAAAACAACGCACCTGCGGGAGGGAAAACTTGCGGAAGCGCCGCTGCGTCAGGCAAAAAATCTTTTGATAGGCGTAGCAACCATGGTCGGCAAGGTCGGCGCTATCGGCGGCGGACTCGGAGTTGAAGAGACTTATCGCCTTATCGATCTGTATATCCAGGAGTGTGAAAAGACCTCCTCAACAGAGGAGGTTAAAGTGCTGCAGTACAACATGCTTCTTGATTTCACGGACAGGGTTGCACAAGTGAAGGCCCCGCGGAATGCGTCGAAAGAGATATATGCTTGTATGCAGTATATTCAAAATCACACAAACTGTCAGATAGGAATAGATGATGTTGCGGGATTCATCGGAAAGAGCAGGACATATGTAACAAAAAAATTCAGGCAGGAAACCGGGGAAAGCATTACAGATTTCATTATAAAAAGTAAAATAAGAGACGCCAAAAGGCTTCTCAGATACTCTAACCGAAGTCTGTCGGAGATCAGCACCCATCTTTGCTTTTCAAGTCAGGCGTATTTCCAAACCGTGTTTAAAAAGTCTACGGGTATGACGCCGAATGAATACAGGAATGTTCACAACGAAAAGTGATTGGAACTTGAGGAAAATCGAAATTTTAAAGGAAAAATGCGATTCTTAGCAGTTAATCAAAAAATACAGAAAATAATAAAGATGCAGTGCCGAACGCGCAGAACGGCTTCATCATCAAGCAGACGGTCGATAGGATAACCATCTGCGATAAATATATGCAAATAAAATTTAAATGCGGGGTGACATTCGCCCGGCAATATGTAGAATAAAAAGAATGAACAGCGCCTCGAAATGCTGTATAAGACATTTCGAGGCGCTGATTGCGATTTTTGTTTCGGATATTTCTTCAGAAAGTGGTGGAAATAATCACAACGATATGTTACAATTCCGATGAAGAGGGAATATGAATCATGATTTTTGCCGCCTTTTTCTTTTTATTGAAAAGATGCGTTGTTGAATATAGGAGTAATAATGTAATTTGTGCTTGTAAGAGCAGTTGATACACACAACAATGCGGTTCAGCTTTCGCTGTGCCCACTCACATCCACGTACTCTGCAATGAATATAAATTCTCAAGCATGTCTCAACACAGATTTTTAATGCTGTGTTACGGTGCAAGGCTTTCCGAGCCTTTTGTGTCTTACACGCAGCGGAAAGGAACGGTCATAACAATGAAAGAAAACCAAGAAAAGAAATCAAAGCTTTCCGGATTGGGTGCCACGCTTCAGCTCGGGAATAAGCCGCTTTGGAAGGAACGCTTGTCATATTTCTTCGTGAACCTCGGAAACATCCCTATAATGACCATGGTCAACGCATACCTTTCGATTTTCTATACCGACACACTCGGTATGGACGCAAGGGTCGTTGGAACAATGTTTTTGATAGCAAGAGTTTTTGACGGAGTGAATGACCCGTTCATCGGTTATTTCATTGACAGAGCGCCAAACTCAAAGTTCGGAAAATTCAGACGAATTCTTATTGTCGGAACGATCATCTGCACCTTGAACTATGCCGTGGTATGGATGGGTCCGGCATATGTTTCGGATTCGATGAAGGTTATAGTTGCCTATATTTCATATATGCTTCTCGGTGTGACCTTCCCCGTTATGGACATTTCACTCAACAGTATGCTTCCTGTAATGACAAACGATATGGAGGAGCGAAATTTCCTTGCAATGCTAAAAAATTTTGCTTACGGTCTCGGCGGTGGACTCAACCTCATAGCTCCTATTGTTTTCGCAAAGTTCAACTCTTCCGTCAAGGGCTATAATATTATGAATCTGCTTGCTATGGGAATCATCCTTTCGTGCTCGCTCGGCGGAATCACGGGCATTCATCAGCGAGTCGAACCGCTCAAGGATGCCGGATATAAAGCAAAGGATTTTTTAAGAATAATTAAATTGAAGCCGCTTATCGCTTTCTTCATCGGCGGACTCATTGTTCAGACGGGACTTGCGTTCGTTGCAACGTCGAATCCATATTATGCAACGCACGCGCTCGGCTCGATCGGAAAGCTCACGATTATGAATACGGTCGCAATTGTCGGCGGCCCCGTCTCATTGCTTGCCGTTCCGCTCGCGAAGAAGATTGGAAAGCGCAGGATTTATGTTTGCGGAATGATCGTCACGGCGATCGGTTGTCTCGTTCGTCTTGTTGCGGTCAACGACAAAACGAGCGGTCTTGTCGCCGCCTGCATCTCAAGCGTAATTTGCAGCTGCGGAACAAGCTTTGCACAGCTTTTGTATTATTCGATTCAGGCGGATAATATCGACTATGTGGACTACAAGCTCGGCCTGCGTGCTGAGGGCGTGATTGCCGCAGCGACCTCAATGATTACAAAAATCAGCAACGGAATAGGCGCAGCTTTTTCGCTTTACGTTCTTTCATGGACAGCAAACGGCGACGGCTCATACACAAAGTTAGGCCTCAGCCTTGCTGACGGCTTGATTCCGGGTATAGTGGTTTTTGTTGGTGCGATTGTATTCTTGTTGCTTTACAGAATCAACAATGAAGAAGCCGAAAAAATTCAGGCGGTGCTTTCGGAAAGACGGGAGACGGCGGAAAATGAAACTTAAAAATATCCGAATCGATGATCTGTGCGGTTTTGCCGTGACAGACAGTGAAAATCCGCGCTTCACTCTTGAAACCGAAAACGAGCTTGAAAACGCTTTTATTTCTTCATATTCCCTCAAGGTCAAAAGTGACGAAGCTGTCCTTTGGCAGACAGAAGAGCAAAGCTCTACTGTCGACAATATCGTTTATGGCGGAAGAGCTCTTCTCCCGTGCACGGTTTATACGGTGGAAGCGACGGTTTGTGACAATTACGGAAACAAAGCCGAAAAAACGGCGGAGTTTGAAACGGGCTTTCTTTCCGGTGATTTTCCTGCGGAGTGGATAACGAAGCCGAACTATCACGTCGGTTTCGGAAAAAGCCCCATTCCGCTCGTCTTCAAACGTCAGTTTTTGCTTTCGGGTAAGGTGAAAAAAGCGCGGCTTTATTCAACCGCGTTCGGAATTTATTCTTTCACGCTTTGCGGAAAAGAGATTTCCGACGACCGCTTTGCTCCCGGTTTTACGAGCTTTGAAGACCGACTTCAATATCAGGTTTATGACATTGCGCCGTTTCTCGAAGAGAAAAACGAATTGGTTTTCACCGTTGCGGGCGGTTGGGCGGTCGGGATTTTCGGCCTGAATAGAAGTAATAAGCTCGGCGCCGACAGGCTCGCGCTCAAAGCGCTTGTTCAAATCGAATATGACGATGGGCGAAAAGACGAAATTAAAACCGACGAAAGCTGGCTCGTTACCGCTGACGGGCCTGTCAGAGACGTGTCGTTTTATAACGGAGAGATATTCGACGCAACGAAAACCTTAAGCAAGGCGATCTTTGAAAATGCCGAAAAAGAGAAGCCCCGTATTTCTCCGCGCCTCGTCGCATCGTACGGAAAATTTGCAAAAATAATCGAAACGCTCGAACCGAAAGAGATTCAAAAAAGCCAAAACGGCTATATCTATGATTTTGGTCAAAACTGCGCCGGAGTTCTCGAACTTGAAATTAAAGGGAGAAAAGGGCAGAGGATAACCGCTCGACATGCGGAGGTTCTTTTGAACGGCGAGCTTTTTACAAAGCCGCTGCGTTCGGCGAAAGCAAAGCTTGAATATGTTTGCGGCGGAGAAGAAGAGACCTACTGCCCGAAATTTACCTTTATGGGTTTCCGTTATGCCGAGCTTTGCGGAATTGAGCCTGAAAACGTCAAGGTCAGAATGAAGGTTATTTCCTCGATTGACGAGGAAACGGGAGACTTTTTCTGCTCCAACGAAAGCATTAACCGCCTTCAAAAGAATATCAGATACAGCGGTTTTTCAAACTTCCTTGAAATCCCGACCGACTGTCCTCAGCGCGACGAAAGACTCGGCTGGACGGGCGACATCTCCGTTTTTGCTTCGACGGCGTGTTTCAACTTCAATATGAACCGCTTTCTTAGAAAGTGGCTTATTGATGTGAAGGCACAGCAGACAAAAGACGGAGGAATCCCCGTCGTTGTTCCTCGGGTCAAACATTTCGGCGGAACAAAGATTACGGCCGGCTGGTCCGACTGTGTTTTCCTTGTCCCGTGGGCGCTTTATCAAAACAGCGGGGACAAAACCATTCTTGAAAAGTTTTATCCGATGATGAAAAGATATCTTTCGGGAGTCGAAAAGAAAGCGGCGGCGTTTTCATCGGGGGAAAAGCGATACATTTGGTCGCACGGATTTTCTTACGGCGATTGGTGCGCTCCGAACGAAAATCAAAAGCAATGGATGGCAAAAAAGAAGTGGATTTCAACCGCATATTATGCCAACGATTGCGCCCTCGCATCAAAAATTGCGACAATTCTCGGTTTTGAAGAGGAGGCTAAGGCGTTTCAAGAAAAGCGAAAGTGCATCGAAAACGCATATCGGAACGTTTTTACCGACAAAAAAGGAACGCTCAAAAACGAGTTTCAAACGGCCTATGTTTGCCCGCTGTATTTTGGAATGGTGAGCGGAGAGGAAAGAAAAAAATATGCTGAAAACCTTTTAAGACTCGTGAAAGAAGCCGATAATCATCTTTCCACCGGCTTTCTCGGAACACCATATCTCCTTTTCGCCCTTTCGGACAACGGATATATAAATGAAGCATATGACCTTTTACTTCAGGATACCGTCCCGTCGTGGTTGTATGAAGTCAAAGCCGGAGGAACGTCAATTTGGGAGCGTTGGGACGCGCTTCGACCCGATGGAACCGTCAATCTCGGAAAAGATCCGGGAAGCGGTCTGGTAAACGCTGTCGGCGGAGGAATGGTTTCTTTCAACCATTATGCGAACGGCACAGTCGGCGATTGGTTATATAGGCGCGTCGCGGGACTCGAAGCGATTGAGCCGGGCTACAAAAAATTTAAGGTTGCACCCCTCGTCGGAGGCGGACTCACGAGCGTGTCATGTTTCAAAAAGCTTTCGAGCGGAACTATCAAAATCAATTGGAATTTTGAAAACGGCGTTTTTGTCCTCTCGATTAATGTTCCGTTTAACACGAGCGCTGTCATCACGCTGCCCGACGGAAAGAGCTTTGAAGTTTCAAGCGGAAAATATGTGTACAGCGTTGAAATGTGAGCAATATTATTTAAAAAGCCATGTAATGACATAACCGAATAATATAAAAACATATAGGCGCAGCCGATGAATTTTACGTCAGCTGCGCTTGGCTTTTTAGACAAAACAGAAAACCCTGTAAGCGTCTAATCGTCGAAGAATGTTAACCGTAATGTAGTTTTGTGTTTCAAATCTGCCCCACAAGTCAAGCAAAGAAATAATGGAATATCTTTTACGAGCGACGAGCTCGAACGAATAGACAAAATCAGTCTGACCTGATCTTTTCTGTAATCCCCCGTAAATGTGAATCGCACCCCGCTTGTCAAGCTGCAATGCCTGATAAACGGGGTGCGGTTTTGGTAAATGAAAGTGCTGCCTGCGGCTCTGGACTGGAAACAGAAATATGCAGGATGTCTTTACGGATAGTAAATTAGAGATATACTTTTGCTGTCGTGAGAAGATATTAAATATAAATGAATATCCGTAAATAAATAAAAACCGATGAATCCGTTGGATTCACCGGTTTTTCGCTGGCGGACAGGGTGGGATTCGAACCCACGAGCCGCTTGCGCGACTACCTGATTTCGAGTCAGGGCCGTTATGACCACTTCGATACCTGTCCGTATTTTTAACGGCTATGATATTTTAGCAAATGTGCCGGGCTTTGTCAAGCGGATTTGCAATTTGCCGTGAATTTTATTTGCGCATTTGCGGTATGATGCTTGTGCTGCGATGAAATGACCCCACCCGTTTTGGCGGGTGGGGCTTTGTGCTGTGAATTTTAGAAAGTGACTTTTACAGTCTTTATCTCGAAGGGCTTGAATCTGAGCGAGACTGTGTTGCCGCTGACTTCGAGCTGCTCTTCGTTTTCTTCGAGCAGGTTGCAGACATATACGCTCTTCGGAGCGCGGTCGAAGGTGTAGGCGCAGTCGGTCGTCTTGTTCCATGTCTCATATGCGCGGATGACGACATCGTCGCTGTCCTCAGCCTTCTTGACGGTCTCGATGATGACATTGTCCTTGTCGGTGCTCACGAGCGAGTAGCTGTCGTGAGCCGCCTTGCCGCTGACGCAGTAGAGCGGCAGGTTGAGCGAATAACCCTGGTTGACAACATCGGAGGTGTCGACCGAGCCCGCGTGCGGGTAGATGGAGTAGGTGAAGCGGTGAACTTCTCTGTCCTGCTCGCTGTTCGGGTTGACCGCGCAGCGCAGGAGGCTCGTTCTGATGTGGCCGTCCTTTATGTCGTGACCGTACTTGCAGTCATTGAGGACGGAAAGGCCGAAGCTGTTGTCGCTGAGATCCACCCACTTGTGACCGACGACTTCAAACTGCGCGAAATCCCAGAGCGTGTTGCGGTGGGTCGGACGCTTGTAGTTGCCGAACTGGATATCATAAGTGGCCTCGGTGGCGTTGACATCAACGGGGAAGTCCGCCTTGAGAAGTATCTTCTTCTCTTTCCAGTCGACCGTGTAGTCAACATCGATGCGCGGCAGGTCTGCGTAGAAGATGAAGCTCTGATCAATGGTCGAGGAGAGGAACTTGCGCGTGACCTTTATGACCGTGCGGACGGGACCGCTCTCTGTCACATCGACTGCGCTGACGTCGTTTATCTCGGTGTACTTCTGATCAAAATAGACCTTGATATCCCATGCCTCGTGGTTGAACGGTCTGTCGTCGTAGGCATAAATTTTGTTGAGAACTTCGCCCTCGGGCGCGACTGCTCTGCCGGTCGCTTTATGAATGAGAGATGCGATGTTCATATCCTTGTCGAACTTGACGGTGAAGAACTTGTTCTCTATAGTCTTGTTCTCGACTTTAACGGTGTTCTCGCCGGACTCGCCGCCGTGAACAATACTGAAGGTCTTGTATCCCTTTGCGGGCACGCCCTTTGCGAAGAACACAAGGCGTCCGTCGGCGGATTTCTGCCACGGCATGACGTTACCGTCGGCGTCGACTATCGAGAAGTGCTCGGCTGCGGGCATATCGGTGATAACGACATCGTCGCGCTCAGCGCCGAAAGTGTTGAAAACGGTCAGGGCGCTGCCGTCCGGAGTGCAGACTATCTTGCCGAGAGTGTCGGCTATCTCAGCTTTACCCTCGGAGATGAGCTTGTCGTACTGCTCCTTGGAATCCTCGTAGACTTCTTTTATCGAAGAGCCGGGGATTATATCATGGAACTGGTTGAGGAGTATTATCTTCCATCCGTCATTGATGAACTGGCGGGGATATGACGCGATGCCATTTGAGTCGGCGATGGCGCAGATAGTCTCCATATCATGATAGAGCAGTTCGCTCTTTCTGTTGTAGCGTTTGTTTCTGCCCTGCGAGGTCAAGGTGCCGCGGTGGAACTCAAGATAGAGTTCGCCCGCCCATTTGGGCAACCTGCGCGAACCCTTGACTTCCTTTTCGAGGTCGTGATAGAAGTCTATTGCAAACTCCTGCTTGACCTTCGGGCAGCCGGGAATGCCCTTTGCCATGCGGTGACCCATTTCGAGCATATCGCGGGTCGGTCCGCCGCCGCCGTCTCCGTGGCCGAAGGTGCAGAGATACTCTTTGTTGAGATCCTTCTGCGAGTACCTGTGCCAGCCGCCGAGGATGTGCTCGGGGTTGAGATAGGCGTTGTATGTTGTCTGCCAGCAGTCTCCCTCGTCGAAGCAGTCGGTGCTCGGCGAGAAGTGAGAGAGAATCTCCGTGCCGTCGATGCCCTTCCACATGAATGTGTCATAGGGCACTTTGTTGAACTCGTTCCAGGATATCTTTGTGGTCATGAAGTAGTTGATGCCGGCCTTCTTCATAATCTGCGGGAGCGCCGCGCTGTAGCCGAAAACATCGGGGAGCCACATTATCTTGTTGTCAACGCCGAACTCGTCCTTGAAGAAACGCTTGCCGACTAAGAACTGACGGACAAGGGATTCGCCGGAGGTGACGTTGGTGTCCGATTCGACCCACATGCTGCCCTCGACTTCCCAGCGGCCTGCGGCGATCATCTTCTTGATGCCCTCATAGACCTCGGGATAGTCCTCCTTGACAAAGGCATAGAGCTGAGCCTGCGAGGACATGAACTTGTATTCGGGATATTCCTCCATGAGCTTGAGGACGGTCGCAAAGGAGCGGCCGGCCTTCTCTCTTGTCTGGCGGAGTCTCCAGAGCCATGCGACATCGATATGCGTGTGACCGATGCAGCAGGCGGTCGCGTCCATGGCATCTTTTGAATATATCTCCCTGTCGAGCAGGTCGATTGCCGCCTCGGCGGAGGCAGCGAATGTATCGTAATCAGCGGTGTTGAAATCGATAAGATTGACAGCGTCGTTGAGCGCTTTGACTATATCGATGCGCGGAAGATCGTCCGCGTCATAGAGGGACGCGACTTTGAGCGGGGTTTTGAGATCGAAGATGAGGCGGTTGACAAGGTCATCGACGACCTTGAGGCGCGCGCCCATTCTGAGCTTGCCCTTGAATTCCCAAGCGTCGGAATATGCGTTGAGACAGCAGTCGAATTCTTCGCCGCCCTTGGCGCAGTCGAGCAGGCGTATCTCACTGTGGTTCGAGTCGCCGCCCTGACGGAGCTCGCCGTTAAAGTACATGATGAACTGCGGGTTGCTGCGATTCCACGGGCCGCTTGCGGAGGGGGTCAGCTGATAGACCACGGGTCTGCCGGCAAAACGCTCGGGAACTGTGAAGCTGTGGCGGAACCACGCGTAGTCCTCTTTATAGCCCCAGTAGTCGTTCTCCGAGTCGAAGTCCGTCCATTCGCCCTCGTCGATCTGTGAAAATTTGTACTGCCCGTCGCGGAATTTGAAGCCGCCGAGCGTCTCGCTGTCGGGGTAGAGATATTCATTCTCAAGGTCCTCAATGACCTTGTAGACCCTTCTGGCGAGCATGAAGCGCTCGGAGTTCTTGTCCGTGAAGCGGATGTCTACATGACTCATTTGATTGCTCCTTTCGGAAAATTCTTTGATTTATCCGTCAAAATAATTTTAACTTGCGGTACATGACAATTATATATTATTGCCGCGGGGGTTACAATAGATTTTTAGTTATTTTGCCAAAAGATTTGAGCCGCAAAACAAAAAAAGCCCCGCAGACGAGTGCGGAGCTTTCTCTATATTATTTATGCCTGATTGTTGCGAATCATGTTGAGGATATTGTCGAGATTCGTCGTGCCCTTGAAGAACTGCTTGAGCTCCTTGAGGGACTGCAGGAAGTTGGGGTTCCAATCCGAGCGGGGAGCGGGCTTTATTCCCATCTCTTCGAGCATCGGGCGCAGAGCCTCAAAACGCTCCTCGAAGCTGTTGTAATCCATATTGGCTCTCTTCGTCCAGCCCGCCTCGGCGACAGCCCAGAAGCGCGGGAAGCACATATATGAGAGCTTGTCGAAGTCGCGGACATACTCCGCCCAGATCGGGCACTCGACGCCGTAGACATTCTTCTTGCCCGCCTCGGTCAGTCCCTTTATATACGGGTCGAGGCTGTAGGTCTTTTTGAGCGAGGTCATGCCGTAGGGGTAGTCGCAGTAGTAATAGTAAAACTCGGAGACTATCATCTTTCCGCCCTTGTTCGCGAACTCGACGGAGCGGTCTTTTTTGTCCATCCAGCGCTGAACGATAATGTCGTTGGGCATCATACCGCTGTTGAGACTCTCGTTCCAGACTATAGCTGTCTTGTCGTGCTTTTTGAGGAAGTCAACAGCCTGGAGAACGAACCAGCCCTGAAGCTCCTCTTCGTCCTTGAGACCCAGTTCTTTCATGCGCGCCTGGCATTTCGGGCAGTTCTTCCAGCGAACCTTGGGCGCTTCGTCGCCGCCGATGTGAAAATATCTGCCGGGGAAGAGCTCGATCATCTCGCCGAGCACGTCAAAGACGAGCTTCAGCGAATCGTCGTTTCCGGCGCAGAGGATATCATCAAAGATGCCCTGCTTCGTGCCGACCTCGAGAGGCTTGCCGTTGCAGGAGAGCTCGGGATAGGCGGCGAGCACGGAGAGCGTGTGGCCGGGCATATCGAACTCGGGGATAACTTCAATATAGTTGTCGTCGGCATATGCGACTACTTCGCGGATCTCATCCTTTGTGAAATATCCGGAATATTCCTCGGCGAAGTGGTACTGGCCGAAATCCGAGCTGCGGCGGCGGGAGCCGACTGTGATGAGCTCGGGGTGGCTGTCAATTTCAACGCGCCAGCCCTGGTCGTCGGTCAGATGCCAGTGCATGGTGTTCATTTTGACGAGTGCGGCGGCGTCGATGAGCTTTTTGATGTTCTCGACCGTCGTCATGTGGCGCGCGCAGTCGAGCATGAATGCGCGGTATTCAAACGCGGGCGCGTCCTCGATTCTCACGCACGGGCAGATATCGAGCTGCTTTAATTGCTTCAATGTCTGGCTCGCATAGAAGGCTCCGCGCTCGCCGCCGGCGGTGGCTTCTACACCGTTTTCGGTCACTTCGAGCACATAGCCCTCTTCGGGCAGTTTGTCTGTCAGACGCGCGGAAAAGCTTTCGGAATCGATGTTTTCCATCTTGACGCTTCCGCCGAGATAGTCGATTTTGTTGGGATTGGGAATAATATTGAGCTGCTTCATTTTCTTTTCCTCCGAAGGGCTTTTATCAAGGGTCAGTATACAATAAACGTGATTCAAAAGCAAGGCGAAATTCAGCTTTCGGGCTTTTCTTCGGGTTCTTTATGTTCGCTGTGCTCGTTTTTGCTCTTCTCGGCTCTACACGCCTCGGCGCACATCTCCTCCTGCTTTTCGAGCGTTATCTGCTTCATTGTGTTTTCGTCTATCTTCATCAGCTTCATCAGTATCGCCTGACGGGCGAGAATACGGTTCATCTTGCCGTGGATATCTTCGATCATTATCTCGGTTTTGAGATTGACTTTGTAGTCGTTCTCGGCGCGGCGGCGGTCTTTTTCCTCCTGGCGGTTCTGGCTCATCATTATCAGCGGAGCCTGCAGCGCGGCAACGCACGAGAGCACTAAGTTGAGCAGTATGAACGGATAGGGGTCGAACGCGCGTTTTGCGAGTATGACATTGCCGACCATCCAGAGTATCAGCAGGGCGGAGAACGAGAATATGAATGCCCAGCTGCCGGCGAACTTCGCGATTTTATCTGCGGCGCGCTGACCGAATGTGTATTTCTCCTTGTCGGGGTTTGCAGATATCCTGCTGTCGGCGAGCAGGGATATGATATCCTCGTTGCTCATGTCGTGCTTGACATCGCTGATTATTTCGTTGACAAGTTTCTTATTCTCTTTCATCTGGCACACTCCCTTGAAATTATCCGTATACTATTTTAACATAAGACGAGAGGATTTTCTATAGCTATATTTGCGTTTGCCAAGCGGCGGTGGTATACTGTGTGCAGGCATAATTCAGTCTTATGTGCGGATAATATATAAAAAGGGGAGAAGAAAATGAAAGAGCTCATGAAGAATATTTCAAAATCCGAGGTTCTGACTCTGAGAGATCAGGTGCTCTGCCAGCCGGGGCAGGTGGTCAGCAAGACCCTCGCCCAGAACGACGCGCTGAGCATAACGCTCTTCGCTTTCGACAAGGACGAGGAGATAAGCACCCACGCCTCCGGCGGCGACGCATTTGTCACCTGCCTCGAGGGAGTCGGAAAAATAACGATAGACGGCGTTGACTACGAGCTGCACGAGGGCGAGAGCATAGTCATGCCCGCCGGACACCCGCACGCGGTCTACGGCAAAGAGCAGTTCAAGATGCTGCTCGTTGTGGTGTTTTGAAGATAAAATAAAATAAAAGATGTCCGCCGTATTAGATATAAATGCGGCGGACGAATTTATATAATTTTACCCCTGCTTCGAAAACTCGCATCCGCAGTAGTTCTGTCTGTATAGATCATACTGCTTCGAAAGTTCTATCGAGCGCTTGTAGCCCTCGCGATTCTTGAAATCTGCGGGCAGATGGCGCACTCCGTATTTTTCACCCATCTCCTCGCCGATGCGGTTGAGTATCTGCGAATTCTTGTGCGGACTTACGGAAAGGGTGGTCGTGAAATAGTCGAAGCCGTGCTTCTTTGCCTCCTGCGCCGTGCGCTCGAGACGCAGATAAAAGCACTTTTCGCACCGCGAACCACCCTCGCGCTCCTGCTCATATCCCTTTGCCGCGTCGGTGAACTGCGTATGATTATATTCACATTCGAGCATTTTTACATTGTGCTCCGCGGGCAGGAGAGATATTATCCTGCGCTGTTCGCTGAGCCGGTGTTCATATTCCTCTGCGGGGTAGATGTTCGGATTGAAGTAGAGCACGGTGACATCAAAATATTTTGTCAGATATTCGAGCACATAACTGCTGCACGGTCCGCAGCAGCTGTGCAGCAGCAGGGACGGCACACGCCCCTGCTTTTTTATTTCATCGATTTCGCGGTCGAGTTCGAGCTGATAGTTGATTTTGTTCATCTCAACGCCTCCGCAGTATATGATACCGCAAAGGGGCTAATAAATCAACCGCTCAGTCGAGAATGCGCCCGTCGGTCGATATCGTCACGACCTGCCACGGGATGAATTTGCCGCTGTTCTGCAATGCTGTTTTTGCGGCGTGTTCGAGCCCGCCGCAGCAGGGGACTTCCATTCTGACGACCGTCACGGACTGTATATTGTTGTTCGCGATTATCTCCGTCAGCTTCTCGGAATAATCGACGCTGTCGAGCTTCGGGCAGCCGACAAGGGTTATGTGGTTCTTAATGAATTTTTCGTGGAACGCCGCGTAGGCGTAGGCGGTGCAGTCGGCGGCGATGAGCAGCTTTGCGCCGTCAAAATACGGCGCGTTCACCGGCACGAGCTTTATCTGAACCGGCCACTGGCGCAGTCGGCTCTGCATTTCGGCGGGCTGAGCCGACGGGGTGTTTTCCTCGCGGTTCATCGTCATGAGCCTTGAACCCGGACATCCGCCGTGATGTCCGCCGCCTCTTTTCTTCATCAGGTTTTCTTTGACCGCCTCCGCGTCGTAGGCGGCTGCCTCGCGCTCGACAAAGGTTATCGCGCCTGTGGGGCACGCGGGCAGGCAGTCGCCGAGCCCGTCGCAGTAGTCGTCGCGCATGAGCTTGGCTTTGCCGTTGACCATGGCTATCGCGCCCTCATGGCAGGCTGCGGCGCAAGCCCCGCAGCCGTTGCATTTTTCTTCGTCAATATGGATTATTCTGCGCTTCATAAAATTCCTCCGAGCGTAAAATTTGTTTTTTCTTGACCTGACGCGTTTATTATAGTAGAATCGGGACAAAAATACTGTTGCAAAAACAACGGAGTGATAAAAATATGTCGGAAAATTTTGAAAAAATAAAAACAGCGCCGCTCTTTTGGGACATAGAAGAAGCCGAGCTGCCCGAACTGCTCGAAGCCCTCGATGCGCACAGCCGCAGATATCAAAAGGGCGAAATAATAATGCCCGAGGGCGAAAAGACGGACTCGCTCGGGCTCGTGATGAGCGGCAGCGTTCTGATAGTGCAGGACGATTTCTGGGGCAACCGCAATATCATGGCGCGGATAACTCAGGGCGGAATCTTCGCCGAGTCGTTCGCCTGCACGGGCGAAAAGCTGACCGTCGGCGCGGAGGCGGAGAGCGAATGCGAGATAATGCGGCTGAAGGTCGGACATGTGCTTGGCTCGTGCCCGAAGTCGTGCGCCGGGCACGCAAAGCTCGTCGGCAATCTGATATCCGAGCTTGCGCGCAAAAATCTGAATTTCAACTCGAAGCTCGGCCACATGGGCAAGCGCACGACGCGCGAAAAGCTGATGTCATATCTTTCGGCGCAAGCGATGAAGAGCGGAAAAAATGAATTTGATATCCCGTTTGACCGCCAACAGCTTGCCGACTATCTGTGCGTTGACCGCAGTGCGATGTCCGCCCAGCTCTGCGCACTCAGGGACGACGGAATATTGAAGTTCAAGAAGAATCATTTTATACTCAACAGAATATGAAAAAACGACCGCCCGAATAAACGGACGGTCATTTCAATTATCGGTTAAGATTATTTCTTCTTTCCGGTGCCTTCGTATTCCTTTATCCATGCGACCATATCGGTGAAGGACTGCTTTGCGCCCATGGGGGCGTAGCCGAGCTCTTCCTTCGCCTTCTCGCAGCTGAAGTTGCAGTTGGAGGTCAGCTTGCGGATGGAGTAGCGGGTGAAGAGCGGGGTCTTCTTCGCGGCGTTGTAATAGACCTCCATGAGAGGAGCAAACGCATTTGCAACGCCGAGAGAAATCTTGAGGCTCGGAGCCTTGAAGCCGCAGATGTCCGCGAGCATATGTATCAGTTGGTCGACGGTGACGACCTCATCGGTGAGGATATAGCCTTCGCCGGGTCTGCCCTTTTCGGCAGCGCCGATCATGCCCTTTGCAACATCGCGCACGTCAACGAAGTTATATGCGCCGAAGGAGAGCGATACGGGGAACTTGCCCTTGAGGAACATTCTGACCATCTCGCCGACGGAAGAGACCTTGAAGTCATAGGGGCCGCAGCAAGCGCCGGGATAGCAGACAACTGTCTCAAGCTTGTCGTCGTTATTCTCAAACACATAGTTTGTGGCGGTAGCCTTAGTCTTTGCATAGGTGCCGTCAAGAATCTCGGGATTGAAGTGAGAAATCTCACGCATAACCTGATTATCGGGGAGCGGGGGGTAAGCGTCAACGGAGGAAGCGTAGACAAGGCGTTTTACGCCGCACTTTTTGCACGCCTCAACGACGTTCTTTGTGCCGTCGACATTGACCTTCCAGGTCATGTCCTCGTTGCCCTTGTTTATCTCGATAACGCCTGCAAGGTGATAGACGACGTCCGCACCTTCAAAAGCCTTTTCAAGAGAAGCGGGATCGGTGACGTCGCCGAATACGCGCTCGCAATTGATGCCGTCAAAAATCTTGCTGTCTTTTCTGATGAGTATTCTGAAGTTTTCGCCGCGTGCCTCGAGTTCTTTAACGAGTGCATAGCCGACGTGACCCGTAGCGCCCGTGACGACTGAAAGCTTGTCTCCCATGATTAATTAACACTCCTTTAATTTTTAAGCTTACGGAGCTTATTATATATCAGAAAAGCTTTTTAATATTTACGGTAAAGAACTATTTGACAGTAAAAAGATAATTATTTATTTTTTTAGTCAAAGTGCCGAAGTGTTTCGCCAATAACATTGACTTTTTGTATGTTTGGAGCTATTATTTTATAGTGGTATTTTGCTCTGCACGGCGGCGTATAACTTGAACGGACGCCCGCGCAGAGAACGGACATATATATTTGAAAGGAAGGATACAAGTGGCAAAATACGTCCTTGCACTCGATCAGGGAACGACGAGCTCACGCGCCATCGTTTTCGACAAAAAGGGCAATATCGTAGCCAAGGCGCAGAAGGAGTTCGATCAGATCTATCCTGCCGCAGGCTGGGTCGAGCATGACCCGATGGAGATACTTTTCAGCCAGTTCCAGGCGCTGACCTCCGTCTTTGCTTCGGGCGGGATAAAGCCTGAGGATATAGCCGCTATCGGCATAACGAATCAGCGCGAGACCACCATTATGTGGGACAGGGAGACGGGCAAGCCCGTCTACAACGCCATCGTCTGGCAGTGCCGCCGCACAGCGGAGCTCTGCGAGCAGATAAAGGCGGACGGAATGGAGGAATACATAAAGGATAAGACCGGTCTTGTTATAGACGCGTATTTCTCCGGCACAAAGATAAAGTGGATCCTTGACAACGTTCCGGGCGCACGTGCGCTCGCCGAGGCGGATCAGCTGCTCTTCGGCACGGTCGAGACATGGCTCATATGGAATCTCACCGGCGGCAGAGTGCATATAACCGACTACTCCAACGCGTCGAGAACGATGCTCTTCGATGTCGACAATCTCTGCTGGGACGAGAAGATGTGCGAATATCTCAACATCCCGATGTCCATTCTGCCCGAGGTCAAGCCTTCGAGCATGGTATACGGCAAGGTCGCCGGCGGCATAATCGGTCTTGAGGATCTCGAGGGTATCCCGATCGCGGGCGCTATAGGCGATCAGCCGGCGGCTCTGTTCGGTCAGGCATGCTTTGAGCCCGGTCAGGCGAAGAACACCTACGGTACCGGTTGCTTCCTGCTGATGAACACGGGCGAAAAGCGCGTTAAATCAAAGAACAACCTGCTCACGGGCGTCGCATGGGGTATCGGCGACAAGGTAGAATACGCCATTGAGGGCTCTGCATTCAACGCTGGCTCGGTCATAAAATGGCTTCGCGACGAGCTGCATATGATAGACAACGCAAAGCGCTGCGACGAGCTCGCCGAGAGCGTGCCCGACGCAAACGGTATATATTTTGTCCCCGCGTTCACGGGACTCGGCGCGCCCTACTGGGATATGTATGCGCGCGGCTGCATAGTCGGACTCACGCGCGGAGTCAACCGCGCTCATATCGCGAGAAGCGTCCTCGAGGCTATCGCCTATCAGATGACCGACCTTCTTGAGGCGATGGAGGACGACTCCGGAATAACATTCACCGAGCTTCGCGTCGACGGCGGCGCGAGCGTCAGCGATATCCTGCTCCAGATCCAGTCGGATATGATACGCACGATAGTTGACAGACCCAAGACCGTCGAGACGACTGCTCTCGGAGCGGCATACCTTGCGGGTCTTGCCGTCGGCTACTGGAAGGACAGGGACGAGATCGCGCAGAACCGCGAGATCGAGAAGATTTTCACTCCCCAGATGGAGAAGTCGCACCGCGACGAGCTCTACAAGGGCTGGAAGCGCGCAGTCGAGCGTTCGCGCGACTGGGCGAAGGACTGATATTATCTGGCCGCCGACCGGTTTTCTGATCGGCGGCCGTAAAAATAACCGGGTATTCTCGAACACGAAAGGAAAACGAAAATGGATTATCTGAGCGAATCACTCAAACTGCACTATAAACTGCGCGGCAAGCTGGAGATACAGCCGAGAACCGGTGTCAGCAACAAGGACGAGCTGTCCCTTGCCTACACCCCCGGAGTCGCGGCGGCGTGCCTCGAAATAAAGGACGATGTCAGCAAGAGCTATGACCTGACCCGCCGCTGGAACACCGTTGCCGTCGTCACGGACGGCACCGCGGTGCTTGGTCTCGGGGATATAGGTCCCGAGGCTGGCATGCCCGTCATGGAGGGCAAATGCGTGCTCTTCAAGGCGTTCGGTGGAGTCGACGCGATACCGCTTTGCGTGCGTTCAAAGGACGTTGACGATATAGTCAACACCGTCGCCCTGCTCGCAGGTTCGTTCGGCGGAGTGAATCTCGAGGATATCGCGGCTCCGCGCTGCTTTGAAATCGAGCGCAAGCTCAAGGAGCGCACGGATATACCGATTTTCCACGACGATCAGCATGGCACTGCGGTCGTCTGCCTTGCGGCGGTTGTCAATGCATTAAAGATAGTCAAAAAGCAGCTCTCCGACTGCACCGTTGTTTTCAGCGGTTCTGGCGCGGCGGGCGTTGCGATAGCGAGACTGTTCGACTCTATGGGTGCAGGCGAGATAATCATGTGCGACCGCAAGGGCATAATCTGCGAGGGTGGGGATCTGACTCCCGCAAAGGCGGAAATTGCCGCATTCACAAACAAAAATCACCGCACCGGCACGCTTGCCGACGCGATGAAAGGCGCTGATATATTTGTCGGCGTCTCCGCTCCCGGAATCGTTACAGAGGAGATGGCGGCGTCGATGGCTGAAAATGCAATAATCATGGCTATGGCGAACCCCGTACCCGAGATAATGCCAGACCTCGCAAAGGCGGCAGGCGCGGCGGTAGTCGGCACGGGCAGAAGCGACTTCCCGAACCAGATAAACAACGTTCTCGCGTTCCCTGGAATTTTCCGCGGCGCGCTTGATGTCCGCGCGAGCGACATAAACGAAGAGATGAAGATAGCCGCCGCCAAGGCGATAGCTTCGCTCGTCAGCGACGATGAGCTGAACCCCGATTATATCCTGCCTGCGGCGTTCGATGAGCGCGTCGGAAAGGCGGTTGCCGATGCAGTTGCGCAGGCGGCGAGGGACAGCGGCGTTGCGAGAATATAACTAAAATTTCGTGGTGTAGCCGCCGTCGAGCTTTATCCCGCTTTTTTCGCAGCGGGATTCAACAAAGCTCTGCGTCCGGTCGATGACTGTTCTGAAGCTCATCGGCATTTTTGCGGGAGCGCGGCGCGGCGAGTGGCTGCCCTGCGTTATCAGCTCGCTTTCGATGCAGTCGAGAATATGCAGATAGGCGGGGTCGTTGAGAATATCTGCGTTGGGCACCCAATCGCTCGGGAGATTGCCCTTGGTGGTCTCCGCGATTATGATTCGGTACATCATGAGGCTGTATATCCTGTGCAGGGAGTCGACGGTTGAGTCATTACTCTCCTGCGGGAAAGTCAGAAATTTGCGCAGCTTTCCGGCGACGCGGAATATAGTTAATGTGTTGAGCTCCGAGTCGGAGGGCAGGTCGCCTTTGATACCGAATGCGCCTTCAAATCCGCGCTTCGATTCGCTCAGCCCCAGCAGGTAGTCCGTGGTGACATTGTAGTAATCCGCCGCGCGGCAGAGAAAATCGAGCCCGCATTCGCGTATGCCGTTTTCGTAGTGGGAGAGCAGCGCCTGCGAGACTCCGAGTCCTGCGGCGGCTTCCTTTTGGCTCAGCCCCTTTTCTTTTCTGAGCGAAGACAGGCGCGCGGTTATATTTGTTGCCATAACGATACCTCTTTTATACAGTCTGTATAATCATTATATCAGAAATTCAAGAATTTTCAATCATACAGTTCAACAAAATACCCAGCGTATTTTTGGAGGAAACATGAAAAGCTATATAGTCTATATCATAAGAAGCGGCGCGACGAAGGAGGAGACCGATGGAAAATATATCGGTCACACCGACGTTGAGCTCAGCGAAGAGGGCAGAAAACAGCTCGAGAATATGCGCTCGGAGCTTGTCTATCCGCCCGTCGGCGCGGTCATATCGAGTCCGCTCAAGCGCTGTACCGACACCGCGGCGATACTCTATCCCGACAACAAGTGCATTACTATAGATTCGCTCATAGAGTGCAACTTCGGCGAGTTCGAGGGCAAGGATGCGGAGGAGCTCAAGGACTATCCGATGTTCCCGCGCTGGCTCGCCGGCGAGCAGGGCGTTGAGCCGCCGTTCGGCGAGAGCAACGAGGCGTTCGCAAAGCGCGTGTGCGAGGGATTCATAAAAATAATCGACGGTCTGATAAAGACCGAAACCGACCGCGCTGCGATAGTCACCCACGGCGGCGTGATGATGGCGCTGCTCACAAACTTCGGTTTGCCCCAGCTGCCGATGCACGAGTGGATAACTCCGAACGGCTGCGGTTACACTCTGCGCATAACCCCGTCGCTTTGGATGCGCGGGCACAAGCTGGAGGTCGTCTACGAGTTCCCGTATGAGAAGAACGACGAGGACGGCGAAGAAGAATAAAATTTGACGGGAGGCGGCAATATGCAGTACAGAACCATAAGAGCGGCGGCGAGCGCCGAGTTCGTTGAAAAGCGTTCGCGGTTCATCGGCTATATATCGCCCGTCACGACTCAGCAGGACGCGATAGCGTTCATTGATTCGATAAAGTCGAAGCACTGGGACGCGACGCACAATGTCCCGGCATATATAATCAGAAATGGCAACATCTGCCGCTTTTCGGATGATGGCGAGCCGCAGGGCACGGCGGGAATGCCGGCACTCAATGTCCTGCAAAAAGAAGAGCTGACCGACTGCGTTCTGGTTGTCACCCGATATTTCGGCGGAATACTTCTCGGCGGCGGAGGACTCGTCAGAGCCTATTCGCACGCGGCGAAAATCGCAGTTGACGCGGGGGGCATAGTGACCCGCGCGGAGTGCAGCATGGTGAAAATCCGCTGTGACTACACATTCTACGGGCGGCTCGCCTCGCTTATCCCGGAGCAGGGCGGCATAGTTGAGGACACGGCGTTCGAGGACGCGGTGACGGTAAAAATGAGAATACCGCAGGAGCTTGAGCCTGCGTTTGAGGCGCGGCTCGTTGACCTTAGCAACGGCACTTGCCGCGGAGAAATAACAGACACGGTTTTTGCGGATATAGACTGAGGAGGAGAAAAATGAAGATACTTTTTCAGGGCGATTCGATAACGGACGGCAACAGATACAAAGAGCCTGAACAACGCCACGATCTCAACCATCAGATAGGGCACAGCTACGCATTTATTGTCAGCGGTATGCTCGGCGCGGAATATCCGGATGCCGGACTGAAATTTGTAAACCGAGGCATTTCCGGCGACACGACGCGCGGACTGCTCCGCCGCTGGCGCGAGGATGCGCTCGATATAGAGCCGGATGTTTTGAGCCTGCTCATCGGCACGAACGATTGCTTCCTTGAGGGCGAAAATCATGTTGAGCCAGAGGAATACGAAAAGAATCTCGAAAGCATACTCTCGCAGTCGTTTGAAACGAACGGGGAGCTGAAAGTGTTTCTCATGGAGCCGTTCTTTCTGCCGACAAAGGACAGATTCAAGGCGGAAGAGAATACTTGCCGCGAAGAGATAGGCAGATATTCGCAAATCTGCCGCCGCATTGCCGAAAAGGACGGCAGGATATTTTTCATCCCGCTTCAGCACCTGTTTGACGAAGCAGCAGAGGGACGTGACTGCGCCTACTGGATTTGGGACGGCATCCACCCGACGGAGAGCGGGCACGCGCTGATAGCACGCGAGTGGATAAAAGCATTCAAGGCGATGTTTGAATAAGTTTTATCAGCCTCACTTGTGTAAATGGAGATGGCTCGGCGAAGCCGAGACGGAGGGATAGTCATGCAGCCAAAACACAATAAACAGCTTGTTCCCTTGGCAAAACAGCTGCGACAAGAGATGACAAAAGAAGAGCGGCATCTCTGGTATGATTTTCTGCGCGGCTATCCTATTCGTTTTTCAAGGCAAAAGGTGCTCGGAAAATATATAGCGGATTTTTACAGCGCTAAGGCTAAGCTTGTTATCGAGCTTGACGGTTCTCAGCACTATGAGAATGATAATATGCAAAAAGATACTGAGAGGACGGATTTTTTGAAAAAATACGGACTCACAGTGATTCGCATCCCCAATAATGAAATCAACGAAAACTTTCAGGGCGTTTGCGAATATATTGACTCTGCGGTAAAACAATCCCTCAGTCAGCCTGACGGCTGACAGCTCCCTTTACACAAGGGAGCCATAAAAAGTGCGACGAATTATTTTTAAATCGAAAAAGTTTGTCATTGCACAGCTCCAAGGCTCCACTGTGTAAGGGGAGCTGTCACGGCGAAGCCGTGACTGAGGGGTTGTATGAAAGTTCAAAATACTCGCAATTTTGAAAATTGCAACTTATTAAAAACAGTTCCTCCGGCACTTCGCGCCGCGTCTCTTTATACAAGAGAGACTTAAAAACCAACCAAAAAAATCCTCCGTATGAATCCATACGGAGGATAACTTTTTGCTTTGATTATTTCTCGGCGGCTGCGGCGGTTCTTCTTGCCTGGAGCGCGTCGGATATCTCCTGCTTCTTCTTGCCGACGATATCGTATTTGAATATCGGGATAGCGGAGAGCAGGGAGAGAATACCGGGGACAACGGCATAGGCGAAGAACACGATGTCCTTTGTCTTTGTCGCGAATCCGGCGGCGGTGCCTGCGGCGATCTCGCGCACGGTGTCCGAATAGCCGGAGACCTGAACGAACACAAGGCCGAGTGCCGTGCCAAGCGCAAGGCAGATTTTGATAGTCAGCGTGAGCACCGAATACGCTGTGCCCTCCATGCGCTTGCCGGTCTCGTACTCATAGTAGTCAACGCAGTCGGCGGTCATTATCATGGGCATGAGGTTGACGGAAGCGAACTGGAGACCCATGAGGAACAGCGAGAAGTAGAAGAGGACGGTGAGCACCATGTTGTCGGGGTTCGTGAACCAGAAGTGGGCTATCACGAACGAGAGCACGGATGCGATGAAGCCGTATACCGAAAGACCGATAAAGACCTTTTTCTCGTCGAGCTTCTTTATAAGGAACGGGCAGGCCGCCATGCTTATCATCGTGCCGATGGCGGTCGAGATGCCGAGGACTGCGACGAGGTTCTGCGAGCCGAGAAGAATGTTCGCCGCCTGAACCTGAATGCCCATTGCCATCTGGCGTCCGAAGCCGAGGAAATACGAGATTATGACGAGCATGAACGGCTTATTCGATTTGAGCGCGCCCATCATGTCCTTGAAAGATATCTTGTCGCCCGCGGTGTAGGGTACGCGCTCTTTGTTGAGGAGCGGGATAAGCCCGAACAGCACGCAGCCGAAAACGGCAGTGAGCACGGCAGTGAACAGATACTCATTCGCTATCATGGGCAGGTCGGTTTCGCCGCTCTTGACGAGCACCTTGGAGCCGCCCGGGATTATAAGGCAGGCGATGGGCACTATCACGACGCAGGCGGAGAAGCCTATCTGCTTGAACGTGTTTGAGATGGAGACGACATTCGTGCGTTCCGTCGGGTCGGGAGTGAGGACGGATGCGATGCCCTGCGAGGGCACGTCGCCGAGGGTCATCGCGAAGCTCCAGAGAAGATAGGTCGCGAAGATCCATATGTAAGTTGCCGCTTTGTTCGTCTTGAACGGCACGTCGATGAACACAACCGCGGACATGACGAGCAGGGGCAGGATCGATTTTGCAATCATCGATTTGAACTTGCCGTTTTTGCTCTTCGAGCGGTCGATCATATTGCCGACGAACGGGTCGAAAACTGCGGAGAGAATCTTCGCCACGAGCACGAGAATACCGACGACTGCGATGTCCGCGCCGAGAATCGAAGCGTCAAACTCCGCCTGATATGAATTCAGGAGGCCGACTATCGCCTGGAAGCCGAAAAGGCCGAGCGAATAGGCGGCAATTTCCTTGAAGTTCATATACTTTCCTTTTGATGAACTCATTGTTATTCCCCTTTCAGCAAGCCCCGAATCGTTCTTTGCCTCAGATTTAAGGCTTTACTGCACTAAATTGATTTTATTATAAACTGTGAATTTGCCCGTGTCAATATGGATGCTGTAATTTTTGCCGCCAGATTCAGCTTTTCTGTTGCGCGCCGGTGCGCCGTTCGGCTTGACACTTGTCTTTATTAAATGTATAATTTACCATGAGTTAATATAACAGCAGGAGGATAAAATCAATGATTTCAAAGAAACTTTTCGGCACTCTTTCCGACGGCAGAGAGGTCGATATATACGAGCTCAAGAACGCAAACGGCGTCAGTGCGTCCGTCATTACATACGGCGCAACCTGGCAGTCGCTTTTTGCGCCCGACAGAGACGGCAATTTTGAGGATGTTCTCATCGGCTTTGACGATCTCAAGGGTCATGTCGAGCGTTCGGACTATCAGGGTCAGATCGTCGGCAGATATGCGAACCGTATCTGCGGCGGACATTTTACCGTTAACGGCAAAGAAATTGATGTCATAAAGAACGAGAACGGCAAGACCTGCCTGCATGGCGGCGGCGAGTTTTCGCACGCTGTCTGGGCGGCAAAAGTCGAGGGCGAGAGCCTTGTTCTCGAATATAAGAGCGACGAGGGCTCGAACGGATTCCCCGGCGCGATGAGCGCAAAGGTGACTTATACTCTTGATGACAGCAACGAGCTTTCGATTGCATATGAAGCTGTCTGCACCGAGGACACGCCGATAAACATGACGAATCACGCGTATTTCAATCTCGGCTCGTACAAGCGTCCGGACGTGCTCTCTCAGGAGCTTCGCCTGTCCGCGTCGCGCTACACTCCCATTGATGAGGACAGCATACCGACCGGCGAGATAAGAGATGTCACCGGCACGGCATTCGATTTCAGACAGATGAAAGCTATCGGCAGGGATATAGATCAGGACGACGATCAGCTCATTATCGGATGCAACGGCTACGACCATAATTTCTGCATCGACGAGGGCACGCAGGGCGCGTTCGCGACTGCATATGACCCCGAGAGCGGGCGCGTTATGGAAGTTACTACGGATATGCCCGGCGTTCAGCTCTACACCGGCAACTTCCTCGACAAAATACCCGGCAAGGGCGGCACGCTGATGAACAAATATGCCGGCTTCTGCCTTGAGACCCAGTTCTATCCCGACTCTCCGAATCAGCCGAACTTCCCGTCCTGCATTTTCAAGGCAGGCGAAAAGTTCAGAAGCCGCACAAGCTTCAAATTCTCGGTAAAATAAATTTTTTCAGAGGCGTGTTTATGAATTCAACGGGTGCGCGGGCGCTGATAGATGTGCTGCTCGAACAGGGAGTCGATACGGTTTTCGGCTATCCCGGCAGTGCGGTGCTCGATATCTACGATGAACTTTACAAATGCGATAAAATTCGCCATATACTCACCTGCCACGAGCAGGCGGCGGCTCACGCGGCGGACGGATACGCCCGCGCGACGGGCAGAACGGGAGTCGTTATCGCGACCTCGGGACCCGGTGCCACCAATCTCGTGACGGGCATCGCCGCGGCATACATGGATTCGAGCCCCGTTGTTGCGATAACGGGGAACGTCAAGACCTCGCTCCTCGGCAGTGACTCGTTTCAGGAGGTCGATATCGCGGGCGTTACGATGCCGGTGACGAAATATTCGTTCATCGCGTCGGGCGAGCGCGGAGTGGCGCAGGATGTCCGCGAGGCGTTCTCGATAGCGCAGTCCGGCAGAAAAGGTCCGGTTTTGGTCGATATCCCGGCGGATATCGCGGCTCAGAGCGAGGAATATGAACGCGCACCGAAGAGCGAGCCCGTCCCGGCAAAAGAGCCCGAGGAAGCTCAGCTCGCACGCGCGGCGCAGATGATAGAAAAAGCCAAAAGACCGCTTATCTATGTCGGCGGCGGGGCGATAAGCTCCGGCGCGTCGGACGCGCTGAAAACATTTGCTCAAAAGCTGCATATCCCCGTCGCGTGTTCTATGATGGGGCTCGGCGCCTATCCGTGCTCGGCGGAGCTGTTCTTGGGGCTCGTCGGCATGCACGGAAACCCGGCGGCAAATATGGCGGCGTTAAACTGCGATTTACTCATTGCCGCGGGCGCGAGATTTTCAAACCGCGTTGCCGCGAGCAAAGAGAGCTTCGCCCCGAAGGCGAAGATAATACATATTGATATAGACGCGGCGGAGTTCGACAAAAATATAATTTCCGACGCCCACATTCTCGGCGATCTCGGAAAGACGCTCGAAAAGCTAAGTATTATGCTGCCGCCCGGTGAGAACTCCGAGTGGCTCGGCGAGATAGCCGAGTTCAAAAGGCGGATTCCGCGCCCGAAGCCCTATGCTCCGTACACGGTTTTGCACACTCTGAGCGAGCTGACGAAGGGCGAAGCAAATATAGTGACCGATGTCGGTCAGAATCAGATGTGGACGGCGCAGTACTATGACTTTGAACGCCCGCGTTCGCTGATAACCTCCGGCGGGCTCGGTGCCATGGGCTTTGGCATGGGTGCGGCGATAGGCGCGGCACTCGGCAAACCCGAGCGAAAGACCGTTCTGATAACAGGGGACGGCGGATTTCATATGAGCCTGAGCGAGCTTGCAACGCTCAGCAGATATAATATCCCAGTTGTTGTTGTCGTGATGAACAACGGCGTGCTCGGCATGGTGCGCCAGTGGCAGAAGGTTTTCTATGACGGACGCTTTTCCGCGACCCAGCCGGAGCGCGGGACGGATATAGCCGCCGTCGCAAAGGCGTTCGGCGTCAAGGGCATGAGAATAAAGAATCCGTTGCAGGCGAAGCGCGTTTTCAAAAAGGCGCTCTCGATGGACAAGCCCGTAGTTATAGACTGCCGCATCGACCCAGACTGCGCGGTGCTCCCGATGATACCTCCGGGCGGCGATATCACGACGGCTATCTACAAATAAGGAGAAATTATTATGACTCAGAAGCTGACCGTTTCGGCGCTTGTCCGAAACCGCTCGGGCGTTCTGCTCAGAGTGGCGGGACTTTTTGCGCGCCGCGGATATAATATACGAAGCCTCACGGTCTCCGAGACCGAACATCCCGAGTTCTCGCGAATGACGGTTGTCTCCGAGGTTGAGCCGGAGCAGGTAAAGCAGGTCGAGGCTCAGCTGTTGAAGCTCGAGGATGTCATAAAAGTGGCGCATCTCGAAGAGGGGAAGCTCGTTTCGAGCGAACTTCTGCTGATAAAAGTCCACTGCCTCAACAAGGACAGACCACAGGTCCTAAAGACCGTCATAGCCTACGGCGCGAGGGTCAAGGACATCGGGCACACGATGCTAACGGCGGAGCTGACGGGCGAGCCGGAGCGAATAGACGCGTTTATCGCGGACATGAGCGTCCACGGAATAGCCGAGCTTTCGCGCTCGGGCATAACCGCTCTTGAGAGCGGCGACACGGTAATAAACGACTGACACGGGAGGGAGAGAGTTGAAAAAAATCGAACTGCTCGATTCGACCCTGCGCGACGGCGCTCAGGGTGAGGGCATATCCTTTTCCGTCAACGACAGGCTGGAGATAGTCCGTGTGCTGGACGATCTCGGCGTACCGATAATCGAGGCGGGCAACCCGACCTCCAATCCGCGCGAGCTTGAGTTTTTCGAGCGGGCGAGCAGGCTGTGGCTCAAAAATTCTCGCCTGTGCGCATTCGGTTCAACGCGGAGAAAGGGCGAGAGAGTCGAAGAGGACGCGGCGTGTGCCGCTCTGCTCAAGGCGGGAACCCCGTGCGTTTCAATAGTCGGCAAGAGCAGAAAAGTTCAGGTCGAGGGCGTTTTGCAGACGAGCCTCGAAGAAAATCTGTCTATGATAGAGGAGACCTGCCGCTTTTTCAAAAGCCACGGCAAATATGTCGTTTTCGACGCCGAGCACTTCTTTGACGGTATGTCTGACAATGACGGCTACGCGCTCGAAAGTCTGCGCGCGGCTCTGCGCGGCGGCGCGGACTGCCTGACGCTCTGCGATACAAACGGCGGCTCGTTCCCCGATTATATTGAAAAAATCACCGGCGATGTTGTAAAAGCCTTTCCGGGTACAGATATAGGAATCCACACCCACAACGATTCGGACATGGCGTGCGCGGGCGCACTCATGGCGGTCAGAGCGGGCGCGAAGCAGGTGCAGGGCACATTTATCGGCTTCGGCGAGCGCTGCGGAAATGCGAGCTTAACTTCAATAATCCCGAATTTGCAGATAAAATCCGACTATGAGTGTATCCCGCAGGAGAATTTGAAAAATCTGACCTCATCGGCGATAAAGATAGCGTCGATAGCCAATGTAACTTTGCACAGGGATGTGCCGTTTGTCGGGCGCAGCGCGTTTGCGCACAAAGCGGGAATGCACGCCGACGGCGTTTTGAAATTCAGCGAATCGTTCGAGCATATCGACCCCGAATCCGTCGGCAACCGCAGGCGCTTCCTGCTTTCTGAAGTGACCGGCAAGGCGGCGGTGCTCAAGAAGATACAGAAGCTCTATCCCGATTTTGACAAGGATTCGCCGCAGGTCGCGGAGCTGCTCGATATCCTGAAGCAAAAAGAATACGAGGGCTATCAGTATGAGGGCGCGGATTCTTCGTTTGAGCTGATAGTTCACCGCCTCGTCAGAAAATACAAGCCGTTCTTCGATCTCATCAGCTACAAGGTGCTCGACGAGCTGCCCTATGACAATGACCACAGCGCAACCGCCACGATAAAGCTCAGCGTCGACGGCAGAGTCAGAATAGCGGCGTCGGACGGCGACGGTCCCGTCAATGCGCTCGACCGCGCTCTGCGTGAAGCACTCGAGGTGTTCTACCCGTGCCTTAGAAAATTGAGGCTCATCGACTACAAGGTTCGCGTCATGGAGCCCAAAGACGCCACGGCGGCGAGCGTCCGCGTTCTTATAACTTCGTCCGACGGCGAGGATATCTGGACAACTGTCGGCGTGTCGCAGGACGTTATAAATGCGAGCTGGATAGCGCTTGTCGACTCCATCGAGCATAAGCTCGTGAGCATGGGCGAGGATCTGCACAGGTAAATATACGAAATTTTGTAACAAAATGTTATTCCGCCATTCACACAAACTTTTGCGAATGGTTTATAATAATTACAATGGGTTCGTTTAAAACAAAGGAGAGGTACTTATGGCTAACGAAAAAATACTTGTCGTTGACGACGACGTTAATATCTGCGAACTGCTGCGCCTCTATCTTGAAAAAGAGGGCTACACAGTCAGCATAGTAAACGACGGCGAGAGCGCCGTGAAGAGCTTCGGCGAGATTCAGCCGGATCTGATGCTGCTTGATATCATGCTGCCCCGTCTCGACGGCTGGCAGGTCTGCCGCGAGATAAGAAAATTCTCGGACAAGCCGATAATCATGCTCACCGCAAAGGGCGAGACTTTTGATAAAGTTCTCGGCCTCGAGCTCGGCGCGGACGACTATGTCGTCAAGCCCTTCGACGCAAAGGAAGTTGTGGCGCGCGTCAAGGCAGTCCTCAGACGCAGCGCGGGCGCCCCGGCGGCGGATATAAAGCAGGTCGAATACGACAAGCTCAAGATAAACCTGACGAACTACGAGCTCTGGGTCGACGGCAAGCGCATTGACACTCCGCCCAAAGAGTTGGAGCTTATCTATCACCTTGCCAGCAACCCGAACAGGGTGTTCACCCGCGACCAGCTGCTCGACGAAGTCTGGGGCTTCGACTATTACGGCGATTCGAGAACGGTCGATGTCCATGTCAAGAGGCTCAGAGAGAAGCTCGAGGGCGTGTCCGACAAGTGGGAGCTCAAGACCGTCTGGAGCGTAGGCTACAAGTTTGAGACCAAGGATTGATGTGCATGAAAAAAGCACGCAAAAAGTTTGAAATAAAAGATGTAAAGAACGCAGGCTCGAGAACAAAACGCTCGGGTCTGTTTTACCGTTACTTCTATGTGACGGTGCTGATACTGTTTATCGGCTTCACCATTCTCGGCTCGTCGCTGTTGATATTCATCGCGCGCTATCAGTCCGAAGAGAAGACGGCGCTTTTAAAGCAGAACGCGCAGACCGTCTCGCAGACTGCCGCGGCGCTTATTCAAAAAGGTTACTCGCTTGAAGAGAGCAACAAGAATTCTACTCTGCTCATGAGCGTTTCGACCGCCCAGCTCTCGCAGGCGATAGATGCGGACATTTATATATGCGACACCGACGGCAAGATAATCTGCTGTAAGGATATATGGCAGTCCAATCTCGTGATGTACATGGGCGAGTGCATAGTCCACAGCAAATATACCGTCCCAAGGGCGGCTTTGGATAAGCTCAACGACGGCGGATATACCGAGACGGGAACGCTCGGCGGAATGTACAAGAGCTCGCATTTTATAAGTGTTGAGCCGATAGTGGCATCCGGCAAGCTTTGCGGCGCGGTCATCGCTTCGCAGGATACGGATTCGCTGCACGAGCCTGTCAGGGCGATGCTCAAGATGTTCCTGTTCTCGGCAATTCTCGCGCTCGCGATAGCATTCGTTGCAACATATGTTATGACCTATCAGATGACAAAGCCCCTGCGCGAGATGTCGGCGGCGGCAAAGCAGTATGCAAAGGGCGATTTCAGCAACCGAATCTCGGTGCCCTATCATAAAGTGCTGGGCGGCGACGAGGACGAGGTCGCGGAGCTTGTGACGGCGTTCAACTCGATGGCGAACGCGCTTTCGGCTATCGAGACTTCGAGACGCAATTTCGTCGCGAATGTCTCGCACGAGTTAAAGACCCCGATGACCACTATCGGCGGATTCATAGACGGAATACTCGACGGCACGATAGATTCGTCGAAGAGCACATATTATCTCAGAATAGTCTCCGACGAGGTCAAGCGCCTTTCTCGCCTTGTCACGGGTATGCTCAATATGTCGAAGATAGAGGCGGGTCAGTTAAAAATCCAGCCCAAGGAGTTCGACATTTCGGCAATGACCTTCAAAACGATGCTCGGCTTCGAGCGCGCGATAGATGAAAAGAAGATAGAGATACGCGGCCTTGACAAGGTCGAGCCGCTCAACATCTGCGCCGACGAGGATATGATAAATCAGGTCGTATATAATCTTATCGACAACGCCGTGAAGTTCACGAACGAGGGCGGCTATATCGAAGTCGCGATAAAGTCGGACAGCGAGAAGATGATATTCTCCGTCAAAAACAGCGGCAAGGGAATCTCGCGCGAAGAGGCGGGCAAAGTCTTTGAGCGCTTCTATAAAACGGACAAATCGCGCAGCTACGATGTCAAGGGAGCGGGTCTCGGACTGTATATAGTCAAGACCATAATCGATATGCACGGCGGTCAGATAACCGTCAACAGCGAGCCGGGCGAATATACGCAGTTCGTGTTCTGGCTTCCGCTGAGATGAATTTTTGCGGAAAAAAGTTGAATAAAAATCCAAAGGTTATTTACCCGACGTTCAAGAAATCGTAATATTGAAAGTCCATAATAGTGTCAAAAGATGAAGGATATCCCGAAGGCAATGGATGGAGGTAAATTCAGTTTATGTACAATGATGATTATGTGAACAACTTCGGCAGCTCCGGCGAGACGCCGCCCGAAGACAACTCGGCAGACACCGCACAGCAGTCTGCACCGCTTGAGCCGGATCAGGTTTATTCTGCTCCGCAGCAGCCCGGACAGGGCAGCTATAACAGTCAAAATTCATATAATTCCGGCAGCTACACGCCGCCTCAGCCCGAGAAAAAGAAGAAAAAGATGAGCGCGAAGAAGAAAGGCGTTGCGGTTTTCGCCGCAATCCTCGCAGTTGTTATTGCGGTCTCCGCGACCGTCACCGTGCTCGCAAAGAGAAATAATAACAATAGCTCGGGCGGCGGCACTTCTGTGACCGGCACTTCCGAGGGCGACGCTCAGCTGAACATTGCCGAGACCCCGAAGGCGACAACGACTTCAAAGGGCAACGGCGTGCTCACCTCGGCTCAGATATATGAAAAAGTTTCGCCGAGCAATGTCGGCATAGTCGTATACAGCCAGTCGTCAAGCTCGGCTTCCGGCGAAGGCTCCGGCATAGTCATGGGCGAAAATAAAGATCACACTTATACCTATATAATCACCTGCGCCCATGTTATCAGCGGCGAGGGCGTCAAAGCCGTCGTTCAGCTGCATGACGGCACACAGTATGACGCCGAGATAGTCGGTTACGATTCGCGCACCGATATCGGCGTGCTGAAAATAAAGGCTACGGGCTTCACTGCCGCAGAGTTCGGCGATTCAACGAAGCTTTCGGTCGGCGAGACAGTCTATGCCATAGGCAACCCCGGCGGCACCGAGTTCTTCGGCTCGTTCACGAACGGCATGGTCTCCGCAATTTCGAGAACGGTCAGCAGCCAGATAGGCTACTCCATGGAGTGCATCCAGCACACGGCTGCTATCAGCCCCGGCAACTCCGGCGGCGCTCTGATAAACGAATACGGCCAGGTGGTCGGCATCAACTCGCTTAAAATCAGCGACAGCAGCTATGAGCTCATGGGCTTTTCTATCCCGATCTCGTCCGCAAAAGAGATAATCGACGATCTTATCGCCTACGGCAGAGTGCCGAACCGCCCGAAGCTCGGCATCAGCTACTTCTCAAACACATCGAACCAGCAGTATAACATGATAGTGCAGATAAAGGGTCTGCCGGCAGGTTCGCTTATCATCGCGGACATCAACGAGGACAGCGACCTTGCAAACAGCAGCGCCCAGGTTGGCGATCTTATAACGGCGGTCAACGGCAAGGAGCTGAGCACCTCGGAAGTCCTGCTCGAAGCGATTGAAAACGCCAAAGTCGGCGATACGCTGACCCTGACCCTGTGCAGGATATCGAGCAACTATCAGACAAAGGAATTCAATGTCAAGGTAAAGCTCGTCGAGGATACCGGAAACACCACTTCCTCTTCCTCCCAACAGCAGCAGGAGCAGACGACCCAGCAGGACAACAGATCATTCTACTACAACCCCTTTAATTGATACATCACCTTTCTAACGAAAAACGCGGGTGCAGCGAAAACTGCGCCCGCGCTTTTTTTGTTGCAAGGATAGGAATGCTGTGATATAATTGTCTCAAATATTGCGGAGGATAATTAAATATGATCTATGTTCTGGCAGCTGCGCTGTTTGTGTTTTTGTGCGGCGCAAAGTTCGTCAAATCGGGTGAGTTCAATTCCGATTATATGTCAAAAGATACGACCGGCGCCATAAACGGAATCTTCGTGCTGCTCGTTTTCATGTGCCACATCAGCGGGTATATGAAGCTCGGCGGCTCGTCCGATACGATATGGCTCGACCTGAAAAGCTGGCTCGGTCAGCTCGTTGTTGTGACCTTCCTGTTCTATTCGGGCTACGGCATGATGTGTTCTATAATGAAAAAAGGCACGCCGTATGTCAAGGGTATTTTCAGGCGCAGGTTCCTGAGCCTTTTTGCGCATTTTGATATCGCGGTTCTCCTGTTCCTGCTGATGAACCTCGCACTTGGAATAAAGACGAAGACGAGAACGACTCTGCTCGCGTTCACTACATGGGAGAGCATAGGCAACTCGAACTGGTATATCACCGCGGTTCTTTGTCTCTATCTGATACTTATAGTGTCGTTTCTTATCTTCCGCAAGCACCATATCCCGGGGCTTATCGCGATGACCGTGCTCACCTGCGGACTCGCTTTTGCGCTTATAAAAGTCGGAAAGCCCGCGTGGTACTACAACACGCTGATTCTCTTCCCGCTGGGTATGTGGTATGCGTATCTCAAGAAATATATAGACAAATTCGTGATGAAAAACAACTATATCTATATGCTCTGCATTACGGTCGCGGTTGCTGCCTTTGTTGTCGGACATAAATATCGCTCGGCGGGGCTCCCGGTATACTGGGCGTGGGCGAGCGCGTTCATGCTTATCGTTGTGCTCGCATCGATGAAGATAAAAATCGGCAATCCTGCACTTTCGATGCTCGGCAAGCATGTTTTCAGCGTCTATATTCTCCAGCGCATCCCGATGACGATATTCAAGAGACTCGGACTGGTCAACAACAATCTGAACTATTTCATTCTCTGCTTCGCCGCTACGCTGCTTATGGCGATAGTGTTCGACGCGCTGATGAAAAAGCTTGACGCAAAGGTTTTCACCCCGAAAGCGAAGGCGTAAAATAAATACAGCAAAGCACCCGGCAGGGATTTCTCCCGACCGGGTGCTTTTTATGTGCTTAATTATTTCTTGAGTCTCTTGTCTGTCTTTGTTGCAAGGTGGGTGCCGACACTCTGGAAAATCTGAACGAGCGCTATGAGCAGGATAACCGCAAAGATCATGACGAGATATTTGTAGCGGTAGTAGCCGTAGTTTATGGCTATCTTGCCGAGTCCGCCGCCGCCGATTATTCCGCTCATTGCGGAGTAGCCGAGGATGGTGGTTATCGCTATCGTGAAGTTCGAGAGCAGCGAGGGCACGCTCTCGGGAATCATGACTTTGATAATTATCTGCATGGGCGAAGCTCCCATGCTCTGCGCGGCTTCGATTATGTTCGGGTTGACCTCGCGCAGGCTGCTTTCAACAAGGCGCGCCACAAACGGGAACGACGCGATGACGAGCGGGACTATCGAGGCGACTGTGCCGACCGCCGTGCCGACGATAAGGCGGGTCAGCGGGAAAACGAGAATCATCAGAATCAAAAACGGCACCGAACGCAGAAGATTTATAATAACATTGAGAACCTTCATCAGAGCCTTCGGCAGGGGGAGAACGCCGCCCTTTTCGCCCGCGACGAGCAGCACGCCGAGCGGCAGGCCGATAATTATCGCGAAGAGCGTGGAGAGCAGGGTGACATATATCGTCTCCCAGATAGCCAGCGGGAAATCATTTTTTAATATATCGAGGGCTTCCGTCAGCGCCTCGGAAGTGAATGCATTGTCAAACATCTTTTAAACCTCCTCAACAAGAATATCCGGCATACTCTGCAGATATTTCGACGCGCGTTCAAGCTCGTTGTCCCCTCCGGGGATGCCGAGGAGCATGTTGCCGTAGACCTTGTCGCCGATGCAGCGCGTGGAGGCAGCTAAAATATTCGCCGCGATTCCCTCGTCCATAGCCATCTTGGTTATCAGCGGGGTGTTGGTCGCGAAAGCGCCGTTGAAGACGACTCTTATCCTGTGCTCGTCCGAAGCGGGAGCAAAAATCTCATCCGAAGCGTCGGGGAACACGAGGCGTTTTGCTGCCGCCGACTGCGGATGGGCAAAGACGGTGCTGACTTCGCCCTGTTCAACGACCGTGCCGTTGTCAAGAATGGCGACTCGGTTGCAGGTCTCTTCGACAACGCTCATCTGGTGGGTTATTATAATAACCGTTATGCCGAGCTTTTTGTTTATGTCTCTTATGAGGTTGAGGATCGAATGTGTGGTGTTCGGGTCGAGCGCGCTTGTCGCCTCGTCGCAGAGCAGAACTTTCGGATTTGTAGCGAGTGCGCGGGCTATCGCGATTCTTTGCTGCTGACCGCCGGAGAGCTGAGCGGGGTAAGCCTTCGCTTTGTCGGGCAGACCGACTATCTCGAGCAGTTCGAGCGCGCGCTTTTTCGCGTCCTCTTTCTTCATGCCCTCAAGCTCGAGCGGAAAGCAGATGTTTTTCAGGCAGTTGCGCTGCATGAGCAGGTTGAAGCCCTGGAATATCATGGTTATATTGCGGCGGGCGTCCCTGAGCTGCTTGCTCGAAAGCGAACCCATATCGACCCCGTCTATGAGTATCTGACCCTCAGTCGGGCGTTCGAGCATATTTATGCACCGCACGAGCGTGCTCTTGCCCGCGCCGCTCATGCCGATGATGCCGTAAATATCGCCGTCGTTTATCGTCAGAGAAACATTCTTGAGCGCGTCGAGCGAGCTGTCGGCGGTCTTGAAAGTTTTTGACAGATTTTTAATCTCGATCATTTTATGCCTCCGAACTTCTGGATAAAAAGATAATGCCGGCAAGCAGCCCGATTAAGAGCAACTTAGCCCGGCATTATATTTTATAACATTTACTTCACTGCGTCAAGAGTGGTCTGCTTGCCGCCGTAGAGAGCCATGGGCTCGACGTGGACATAGCAAACGGTGACGATGTTCGTGTTGTTCTGCTTGTTGAAATCGTCGAGGTAAGGCTCGTGCTGGAAGTAGTTTGCGTCGATCTCGCCGGACTCAACAACATTGTTGGGCTGGACATAATCTTCGAACTCTTTGATGTCAAGGGTGACGCCCTTAGCGGCAAGGATCTCCTTGGCAACGGCGAGGATCTCGGCGTGCGGTGTGGGGGATGCAGCGACGGTTATGGTCTGACCCTTGAGTGCGTCGTAGTTGACGGAGGGATCGTAGCCGTCACCGGGGTTCGAAACAACGCTGATAACTGCGCCGTTATACTTGGAAGCGATGAAATCGGCGACCTTCTTGCTCTGAAGAGCGGCGGAAAGAGCCTTTATCTTGTCGGAATTCTCGTTGCCCTTCTTGGCGGCGAGGATGTTTGAATATGCGCTCGAGGAGCCCTCAATGGCGAGATTGTCCTTTACGGGGTTAAGACCCGCAGAGATAGCGTAGTTCGAGTTGATAACAGCATAGTCAACATCCTTGAGAACGTTGGGGAGCTGAGCGGCTTCAACCTCTTTGAAGGTGATGTTCTTGGGGTTGTCCTCAATGTCTCTTACGGTTGCGGTGATGCCGGCGCCGTCTTTGAGCTTGATGATGCCCTGCTCCTGAAGAAGAAGGAGCGCACGGGCTTCGTTGGTCGCGTCGTTGGGAACGGCAATGGTGATGCCCTTGCTGCCAGAAGAGCAGGCGGCGAAGCCGAAGATGCAGCCCAGCGCGAGAACCGCTGCGAGAATGATCGATATTGTCTTTTTCATGTTGATTATCTCCTTTGTATTTTAATTTATAAGGTATTGGGTTGAAACGGACTTTTTAATCATGCGCCTTGCGGCACACTCGCCAATGCCTTATATCAAAGGGCGAGAATAATTTCAGATACTGCACTTTTCTTCCTCCTCAATGCAAATAAAAAACGGGAAACTCCTCACGAAGCTCCCCGAATCTCTGCATATATCAGATTTATTCGTTTGACGGAAGCTCGTCGGAAAAAGGCATGCACATGCACATGCGCATGGAGAACATGCACATTTCCATCATCATAATGTTGCTGTCAAACTTTTTCATGATGCTTCCTCCCTGTTCAGTATCTATGAGCGTATTATAGTCTCTTATACCTACGCTGTCAATAGGCTTTTACAAAAAATTCCCGATTTGTCCCGATGCACAAAAAAGCAGGCGAAAATGCGCCTGCTTTTGAACCGGTTGACTTAAAATTTGCTGTTATATATCGCGGCTGCGCCTGAAATTGCGCTCCGCCTTGCGGCGCGCCGCGGTCTTTCGCTCTTCTGCGAGCTTTTTTTCGTGTATCTTTTTGCGCATGGATGGGCGGTTCGGATTCTTCGTACCGGTTATCTTTTTCTTTTTATCTTTCGGCTCGTGCAGCTCCGGATTCTCCTTGAAGAATATCAGACTGCCACCGACGACCTGAACGACCTCGGATTGCGTCTTTGCCGCAATCTCTTCGGCAATTTCGCGCGGGGGCTTGGGTGCTGTCTCGAGCAGGACCTTGAGCTTGAGCAGTTCGCGGGAGCGGAATGCGTCGAGCGTCTGGGCTATCAGTGCGTCATTGACGCCGCCCTTGCCGACCTGAAAAAGCGGCTCGAGCGAATTTGCCTGCGCGCGAAGCGCGGCTCTCTCTTTGCTTGTCATATAATTTCCTCCAGTTTTTTTGCAAGGAGTCTTAACGCCTTGCCTCTGTGGCTGATGCTGTCTTTTTCTTCTGCGGTGAGTTGCGCCATTGTCTTGCCGGGGAACTCGTCGGGCAAAAACAGCGGATCGTAGCCAAAGCCGCCCTCGCCTGCGGGCTCAAAGGCAATCTTGCCCTCGCACTCGCCGCGCACGGTCATGTGCCTGCCGTCCGGGAAACAGCAGCAGACGGTCGAAACGAACCGCGCGGTGCGCTTGTCCATAGGAATGTTGGACAGATTTTTGAGCAGGAGCTCGTTGTTCTTCTCGTCGTTACCGTGCTCGCCCGCGTATCTTGCGGAATACACTCCCGGCGCGCCGTCGAGCGCGTCAACGGCAAGTCCCGAGTCGTCGGCGATGCAGGGCATGCCGCTCTCTTTGCAGCCGCTGTCGGCTTTTAAGAATGCGTTCTCTTCAAAGGTGACGCCCGTCTCCTCAACATCGGTAAGCTCGACTCCCGCTTCTTCCGCGAGCAGAACGCGCACGCCGATGGGTTTCAATATGCGCTCAAGCTCGGCGCGTTTTTTCATGTTATGTGTAGCTATGAGAAAATCCATTATTCGTCCTCTTTTTCCTTTTCCTCGTCTTCAATCGGCTCTGCGTCAAACAGACCCTCGGCGAATGCGCGGGCGTTGAACGGGCGGAGGTCGTCCACCTTTTCGCCGACGCCGATGAACTTGACGGGTACGCCGAGCTCATTTTTGATGTTTAATACAACGCCGCCCTTTGCGGTGCCGTCAAGCTTCGTTAAAATGATGCCGGTGATCTCTGCAACATTCTTGAATTCTTTTGCCTGATTGACTGCGTTCTGTCCTGTAGTCGCGTCAAGCACGAGCAGGCTCTCGCGGTCGCTGTAGGGCAGCTCGCGGTCGATGACGCGGTATATCTTCGCCAGCTCCTCCATTAGGTTCTTCTTGTTGTGGAGTCTGCCGGCGGTGTCGCAGATAATTATGTCGGCGTTTCTTGCCTTGCCCGCCTGAATTGTGTCGTATATAACAGCCGCCGGGTCTGCGCCCTCGCGGTGCTTGACTATCTCGACTCCCGCGCGGTCAGCCCACTCTTCAAGCTGCTCGATTGCAGCGGCTCTGAAAGTGTCCGCCGCGGCGAGGATAACTTTTTTGCCCTCGTTTTTGTACATTGCGGCGAGCTTGCCTATGGAAGTGGTCTTGCCCACGCCGTTGACGCCGATGACGAGAATGACGGAGGGGAGAGTGATAAGGCTCATTTCCTCGCCGCCCTCAAGCATCTCGGCGACTATCTCTTTTATCTCGTTCTTGACGGCTTCAGGCTTGCGCAGATGCTTTTTCATAACGCGCTCGCGCAGCTTCTCGACTATCTCCGATGCGGTCATGCAGCCGACGTCGCCCATGACGAGTATCTCTTCGAGCTCGTCATAAAATTCGTCGTCAATTTCAGTCTTGCCGTGGAGCATCGAGTCGATAGCCCCAGACATATTCTCGCGGGTCTTTTTGAGTCCCTTGTTTATTCTTGAAAAAATGCCCATTTTTATCCTCCGTGCGGTCTTATTTCAGACCGTTTTTTATTCTTTCAACTGCTTCGAGCGTGCGCTTTGGCTCTGCGAACGAGGTCAGGCGAAAATATCCCTCGCCCATCGTGCCGAAGCCCGAGCCCGGCGTGCCGACCACCTGAACGGTGTTCAGAAGCCTGTCGAACATCTGCCATGAGGTCAGCCCGTTCGGCACTTCAAACCAGATATACGGCGAATTTCTGCCGCCGAAACAGCGGATATTAATGCTTTCGAGTCCGTCCGTTATCTTTTTTGCGTTGCCGAGATAGCAGTTTATATTTTCTTTTAACTGCCGCCTGCCCTCGTCGGAATAGACGGCTTCGGCGGCGCGCTGGGTTATATATGACACGCCGTTGAACCGCGTCGCCTGCCTGCGCGCCCACAGCGCGTTGAGGCTGACTCCTCCGCGTGAAAGCTCGCGCGGTATAATTGTATATGCGCAGCGAACGCCGGTAAAGCCCGCGGTCTTTGAAAAGCTCCTGAACTCAATGGCGCATTTCTTTGCGCCGTCAAGCTCGAAAATGCTGTGCGGAATGTCGCTCTCTGTGATAAACGCCTCGTATGCGGCGTCGAAGAGAATGACGCTGCCGTGCTCATTAGCCCAGTCGACCCACTGTTGGAGCTGATTTTTATTCATCGCCGTTCCCGTGGGATTGTTGGGGGAGCAGAGATATATTATATCGACATTTTGCTCCGGCAGGGGAGGGATAAATCCGTTCTCTGCGGTGCAGTCGAGATAAGCAATATTTGAAAATCTGCCGTTTTCGAGCGGCTTGCCGCCCCTGCCCGCCATGATGTTTGTGTCTATATAGACCGGGTAGACGGGGTCGCAGACGGCGACTTTGCACTCGGGCGAAAAGATATCGCCGATGCTGCCGGTGTCACTCTTTGCGCCGTCGCTTATAAAAATCTCGTCTCTTTCGAGCGTTATTCCGCGCGCGGCGAAATCATATTTCAATATCTTGTCGATAAGAAAATCATATCCCTGCTCGGGCGGGTAGCCCCTGAATGTGGCGGCGTCCGCCATTTCGTTTACCGCCGAGTGCATGGCCTTTATGCATTCCTCGGGCAGGGGACGCGAGACATCGCCGATGCCGAGGTCGATTATATCCGTCTCGGGGTGAGCGATTTTATAATCTTTAATTTTTCGGCTCATCGTCGAAAAAAGATAGTTGCTGCGGAGAAGCGAAAAGTTTTCGTTTATTTTCATCTTGCGCCTCCGCCGTAGGCGATTTCGCCTGTAAAGACGGTCTGTGCCGAACCGGTCAGGTACACATTTCCATCGGCGCTCCATTTTACTGAAAGCTCGCCGCCGCGAAGCGAGATTTTGATATCTGTATTGCGCTTGCAGTAGCCGTTCAATATGCAGGCGACCGCCGCCGCGCACGCGCCCGTGCCGCAGGAGAGGGTCTCGCCCGCGCCGCGCTCCCAAACGCGCATTTTGATGCGTGAAGCCGAAATCGGCTGAATAAATTCCGTATTTATCCTGTCCGGAAATGCGGGGTGATTTTCAAACTCGACGCCGATTTTTTGAATATTTATAGAATCAATATTTTCAGAGAAAACCACGCAGTGCGGGTTGCCCATCGAAAGGCAGGTGACGGAATAAACTTTTTTGCCGACTTCAAGCAGCCGGGAAATCACGGTGTCCGATTCAATAAGCGCGGGAATATCTCTGCTTTTCAGCATTGGTGACCCCATGTTTACCTGCGCCGAGGTGACCTTTCCGTCCGTCTTATATATATTAATGTATTTTATTCCGCTGAGGGTCTCCAAAGATATCATATCTTTGTCGGTCATTTTGCTGTCGCAGACATACTTTGCGACGCAGCGCGCGGCGTTGCCGCACATCTTCGCCCGTGACCCGTCGGAATTGTAGATATCCATTCTGAAATCCGCCCTGTCGGACGGCAAAATCAGCACAAGCCCGTCTGAGCCGATACCGAAATGGCGGTCGCTCAAAAATTTCGCCGCGGCGGGAGGGTCGTCGATCGATTCATCAAAACAGTTGACATATATGTAGTCGTTGCCCGTGCCCTGCATTTTGGCGAATTTCATTCACAAGACCCTTTTCATTTATATATTAGCGAGCTCGCTGAGCAGATGCCGCGCGGTCGCGGTTATAGAACTGCTCTCGTTCATGCTCCTTCTTCTAATATATGCGTATGCGTCCTCTTCAGACACACCGTTTACTTTCATATATAAATGTTTTGCCTTGTCGATTATCTCCTGATCCGCCGTGTTGCGCTGACCGCCCGAGCGTATGCGCGACTCGGACGAGGAGCGGAGCAGCTTTTCTATTGCGCTGCGAAATTCAGGACGTGAGAGCGGCAGGGTCATGCACTGCACGTTGCTCATGCCGAACAGCGGGGACTGGGCGGAGGATATAAGCAATATCATATCGGCGCCCGGCGGGAGCAGACGAAGCATGGCGGCGGGCGCCATGTCGGTCAGACGGTGGCAGATTATTATAGCCGAGGGGAGACGCTGAGCGAAATCGAGGGTCTGCGAAGCAGAGCGGCACTCGATGACGCCCATTATTCCCATTTCCGCAACGAAGCCGCGCAGCTGCGCGCGCACCTTGTCGGATGACGATGCTATAATAATATCGCGCATCATTTATCCCTCCCTCGCGGTGCGTCAGTCTGTTAGAAAAATCAGCTCTCCTGCACGTTCTTTATGATATCGTTGATAGTCGTTCTGAGCGCCGAGTCGGTGTCGCTCTCTTTCTTTATCTCGTCAAGGGCGTAGAGCACCGTTGAATAGTGCCTGCCGCCGAACTCCGCGCCGATAGCCTTGGCGGAAAGTCCCGTGACCTCGCGCACGATGTACATCGATATCTGGCGGTATTTCGAAGTCTGTGCGTCCTTCTTCTTCGAGCGCAGATCCTCGGGATTTGCGCCGTAGGTGCGCGCGACCTCGGTTATTATCTTGTCCACAACGACGGGAATAGGCTTGTTGTCGCTGAGAATATCCCTTATCGCCTGCTGAGCGGTGGCGGTGTTGACATGCGCGCCCTGTATCTGGACATAAGCCTGCATCTTCTTGACCGCGCTCTCAAGCTGGCGGATGTTGTTCTTGAGTTTCTGCGCTATGTATTCAACGACATCGTCGCTGATATCGAAGTTAAGCGCGTCGGCCTTGCGCTTGACTATGAGCATACGGGTCTCGAGATCCGGCGGCTGAACGTCTGCGAGCAGCCCCCACTCAAAGCGGGTGCGCATTCTGTCCTCAAGCTGGGGCATATCTTTCGGCGGACGGTCGGACGAGAGGACGATCTGCTTGCCGTCCTGCGTCAGGGCGTTGAAGGTATGGAAGAATTCCTCCTGCGTGCGCTCTTTGCTCGCGATGAACTGAACGTCGTCCATCAGAAGAACGTCGACTTTGCGGTATTTGTTCTGGAATTCCGTTGTTGTGCGGTGGTTGAGCGCCTCGATAAACTCGTTGGTGAATTCCTCGCCGTCGGTGAGGACTATCTTCATCGACGGGTCGTTTCTTTTTATCTCGTGGCATATGGCGTTGAGCAGGTGCGTCTTGCCGAGTCCTGAGTTACCGTAGATGAACAGCGGGTTATACGCCTTGCCGGGGTTCGCTGCGACTGCCTGCGCCGCCGCATGGGCGAATTTGTTTGACGCGCCGACAACGAATGTGTCGAATGTGTTTTCAAAATAGTTTGAGGCGCGCGTGCTGCCGTCTATCTCCGATGAGCCCGCCGCAGAGCCCGAGGAGTCAGACTGCGAATATCCCTCGCCCGGCGCTATGAACTCGACATCGACATCGAGACCGAGCGCGTTCAAAAATGCGCTGTGAAGCGTGCCGCCGAACTTCTGCGCGAGGATGCGGCGCTTGAATTCCGCCGTTGTCATGAGCACGGCGCGGCTGCCGTCAAAGCTTATCGGCTCAAGCTCGCTGAACCAGACGTTGTAGATAGATTCGGAGTTTGTCTGCCTGAGATAGTCGGAGACTACCTGCCACAGCTCGTTGAATGAATCCATTAGTGAACTTCCCCCATCATAATACTTTATAATAGGATAGAGTATATCATAAAACCCCCTTTTTTTCAACAAGCAGTTTGCACAAGGACGCAAAAAAATGATTGACATTGATGTGAAGTATGATATATAATAATAGCTTGCAAGGGTAGGCGAAAGCGTTATACCCATATCTGCACATAAGATCACGGCGGTACGAGTGCCACCAAAGCGCCCGCCGGTGACTAATATCCTGTGAAACGGAGGTTACCGCAAATGAAAAGAACTTACCAGCCCAAGAAGCTGCACCGTAAGAAGGAGCACGGCTTCCGCAAGAGAATGTCCGACAGAAACGGACGCAAGGTTCTTTCCCGTCGCAGAGCGAAGGGAAGAAAGCAGCTCACCTATTGATTTACCTTTTTAACGGTCTTTTAACAGGTCGAGCGGATTATTGCCACGGATGGATTGATTGCTTTGGCAGAATATCAGACGCTCAAGCTTAACAGCGATTTTCGCAGGACTTACGGGCGCGGCAAATCAGCCGCTGACCCGGTGCTTGTCACATATGCGCTCAGGAACCGTTACGGTGTCATGCGCATCGGGATAACCACCGGCAAAAAGCTCGGAAATGCGGTGGAGCGCAACCGGTGCCGCCGGATAATTCGCGCGGCTTTCCGGCAGCTCGAAGGCGAGTGCTGCGGGGGATGGGACATTGTATTTGTCGCCCGTCATAAGACGGTCTCCCGCAAGAGCACCGACATCGAGCGGTCAATGCGCAAACAGCTGGGAGCCTTGGGTGTTATCGGTATATCTGCAGGAGTGAAAGTTGTGAAGTGAAAATGAAGGACATACTGATAAAACTTATTCAGTTTTACAGAAAGCATATCTCACCGCAGCTGCCCGATATGTGCAGGTATTATCCGACCTGCTCTCAGTATGCGATAGAGGCTCTTGAAATACACGGAGCGTTCAAAGGCTCTCTGCTGACTGTTGCCAGACTTCTTCGCTGCAATATCCTATTCCCCGGCGGTTATGATCCCGTCCCTCCCAAGAGGGACAAAAAATCCAACCGGAGGACTCACAAATAATGGACGCCATTTACACGACATTGGGTATCCCGTTCGGATATGTTCTCAGGTTCATATTCGAAGCCGTTGACAATTACGGTCTTGCACTCATCCTCTTCACCCTCTTCGCAAGACTTCTTATGATTCCCACTTCTATCTACCAGACTAAGGGTACCGTCAAGACGCAGCGCCTTCAGCCCAAGATCCGCAGAATAAACGCCAAATACAAGGGCGATCAGAAAAAGATTCAGGAAGAGACTCAGGCTCTCTACCAACGCGAAGGACACAATCCCATGAATATGGGCTGCCTGCCGCTCGCTATCCAGTTCATCATCATCTTCGGTCTTATCGGCGTTATCTATCACCCCCTCAAGTGGGCGCTCGCGATCGATGATACAACAATCAATTCGCTGACAGAAATAGCAAAAGGACTCGCTGAATATAACGCAAAGACAGGTAAGCAGACTATCGAGCTTTTTGTTATCAACCATATCAATGAGATAAGACCCATCGCGCTCTCAAAGGGCATCAGCTCGGGAGTTATCGACAGCATCGCAAACTTCAACTTCACCTTCCTCGGCATACCGCTGGGCGAGATTCCGTCGATAAAAGAACCCGGAATCCTCTGGGTCATCCCCATTCTCTCGGGCCTTACTTCTCTCGCAACGAGCCTCTTCTCGATGCTCCAGCAGCGCAAGAACAACCCTGAAATGGCGAAGAACCCGACCATGGGCTGCATGACTTTCGGTATGCCCCTGTTCTCGCTCTATTTCACCTTCCAGTTCCCCGCCGGTATCGGTATCTACTGGATCGCGTCGAACGTTTTCGCGCTCATTCAGACAGTTATCCTTTCGTTCACCCACAGCCCGAAGAAGATGATTGCAAAGGCTATGGTCGATGAGACTGTCGAGCGCCGTTCAAGGGAAGAGAATCTCAAGCGCGCACTTGCGCAGAAAAAAGAAGAAAAATAAATTTTCCAGGTGGTGGAAACAGAGATGTTAAAAGAAGCTATCGGAACCGGCGCAACAGTCGATCTTGCAAAAGCTGACGCTATCGCGCAGCTCGGCATATCCGCCGATTCGGATTTTGAAATTGAAGTTCTCGAGATGCCGACGAAGAAGATGTTCGGTCTGCTCGGAACCACTCCCGCAAAGGTCAAGGTGAGCTACGATGCTCCGTCCGAGGCCGGCGCGAAGGAATATCTTGAAAAAATTCTTGCAAGCCTCGGCATTGAGGGTGCAGAGATAAAGATCGAAGAGACTGACGAGGAAGTCAGCATCGCGGTCGAATATGACGGCGACTACGGCGCGGCTATCGGCCGCAGGGGAGAGACACTCGACGCTATCCAGTATCTCGTCCGCCTTGTCGTCAACAGGGGCGCGGACAAGTCGAGAAGAGTCTCGCTCAACATCGGCAACTACCGCGAGAAGCGCGAGGCAACCCTGCGCGCACTCGCTCAGAAGAGCGCAGCAAAGGTCAGAAAGTACGGCAGAAATGTTGTGCTTGATCCCATGAATCCCTATGAGAGACGCATCATTCACACGGCTCTCCAGGATGTTGAGGGCGTGACCTCCCACTCTGTCGGCTCCGAGAATGACCGCAAGGTCGTTATCACTCTCGAAGAGGGCGTGAAGCCCCTCAACGGCGGCTCCAGACCGCCCCGCGGAAACGGACGCGGCGGATATCAGAACCGCGACAGAGGCGGCAGAGGCAGAAATGACCGCCCGCGCAGCGACCGTTCCGCAGCTCCCTCCCGTCCGCCCAGATCCGATGCGGCTTCCGCTTCGAGATACGGCAGGATCGAGCCCATCGCTAAGCAGAACAGCGAAGACTGATAAAAAAACAAAAGCACGGTGTGTCAAAAGATGCACCGTGCTTTTTTGTTTTGGCAGCTCTCAAAATGCGGGCAAAGCTACAGGCGGATAAGATATGCGATTTTGTTGTAATACAATTGTGTAAGGAAAGCTTGCTCAGTGTAAGCCGAGACCGAGGGTTAATTTGTTAAGCGATAATCAAAATATAAGACAGTAGTGACGGATATTATCCGCTCGCAAAACTATCGCAATTTTATTGATTCGCGTCTTGTAGGGTGCGGCGACTCGACGCACCGCTGCCGCGACAGTGGCACGAAATTCTTGCAAAAGTTTATTTTACAGACTGTAGGGGTGAACTTTGTTTGCCTGCTTTTAAAATCTATAATAGTGGCAAGTCTCCAAAACCGGTAGGTAAACTTCGGCGCATCCTGCAAAGATTGAAAATGGACTTGAAAAAACACCCCGCAGACTTGAGCCTGCGGGGCGCTTACCTATCTTGATTTTATTCCTTGCCGAACATCGCTTTGACATTCGAGCCTTTGCAGATGAATATCTCTCTGAAGATTATCATGCTCACGAAAGCTATCGTGCCGCCCATGAGGACGTCGCTGAAGAAGTGCGCGCCGACGATTATGCGGCTGACCGCGACCATGCCGGTGTAGGTGATGGCGGCGATCCAGCTGACAGCTCTCTTGCCCTTGCTCTTGACGTTGAAAACATCGAGGAGCATAAGCAGGCAGTAGACCATGCCGGCGGAGCAGGTGTGTCCGCTCGGGAATGATTTAAGAGCGTCGGTCGTGCCGAAGAGGGCTTTCATCTCTTCCTTGGGGATGTGCTGACCGTTGGCGACATACCAGCGGGTGAAGTTATCAAATCCGCCGATCGACTGGCCGCCCTCGCAGTTCATTGCGCGGTAACGCATACGGCCGACGGGCTCTTTGACTGCGGCGACAAGACCGTTTGAAAGCGCGGCGACGCAGAGCACCGCGACTGCGAACATAACCATCTTGTTGACCGATTCCTCGGAATAGTTTCTGATGGCGAAGGTCGCAAAGAAAGTCATAAGACCCGCGAAGAACAGCGATATGCCCTTGAGGAAGCCCGCGCCCTTGAACGCCTCGGCAGTGGGCCCGATGTGCTGAAGCGCATATTTGACGGCGTCGTCAAACAGTACGAAATAGGCTATTGTGCCCGCGACGAGCAGGAGTATCGCGAGGATCTCTTTCCACGGATGCTTTTTCATCTTGCGCATGACCTGCCAGAAGAGAATCTGGAAGCTGAATGCGAGCATGAGATAGACGGGCGACGAGCCGACGGCCTCGAGCACAACGCCGTATACGGTCTCGTTTGTGTAGTAGGTGTGGGCGGCGAGCGCCTTTGCCGTGAGGATGTTGCTGACCTGGAGGTCAGTGAACGTTGCGGTCACGAGCAGAGCGCCGAACACTGCGATGAAAAGCAGCACGGCGACCCACGATTTTGTTCGCTTTGTCAATGTCAACTCTCCTTTATGTAATGGGTTTCATTTGCAGTTTAATTATAGCAAATTGCATATTTTTGTCAATCTTTATTTGCTGTCCTTGTTGCACTTTATATCATATAATGTAGCGGGCGGGCGTTTTATGCGCAGACAGGAAAAAACTTGCCGCGCGCAGTATCGCCGCAATCCGCTCAAATATATTGCAAGTCCGGTGATTATGTTGTATAATATAGAATATATAAGTATAATTGGGAATCGTGCGGTTTGGAGTGATTTTTCTTATGACGGCGTATCTTGACAACAGCGCCACGACCCCCGTGTGCAGTGAAGCTGTTGAAGCGATGAAAACCGCTGTAACAGAGCTTTGGGGCAACCCATCGTCCCTGCATCAAAAGGGGATAGAGGCGGACGAAATGCTCGAAAACGCGCGCTCGAATGTGGCGCGCAGGCTCTTCTGCCGGGATGACGAGGTGTATTTCACCTCCGGCGGAACGGAGAGCAACAATCTTGCCGTTCAGGGCGCGGCTCATGCCATGCGCCGGCGCGGCAGACGGATAGTGACGACGAGCGTCGAGCATCCGAGTATAGATGAGACGGTCAAGCATCTCGAAAACGAGGGCTTTGAAGTCATACGCCTCGGCGTTGACAAAAACGGACGTATCAGCGAGCGCGAGCTTTTTGAAGCCGTGACTCCCGACACGATACTCGTGAGCATCATGGCGGTCAACAACGAGACGGGCACTATTCAGCCCGTCGAAGCGGCGAGAACTGCGGTAACGCGTGCGAAGTCGCCCGCACTTGTTCATTGCGATGCGGTGCAGGCTTTCGGCAAACTGACGCTCAAGCCCGCGGCGATGGGCGTTGACCTGATGACGGTCAGCTCCCACAAGATACACGGACCCAAGGGCGTCGGTGCGCTCTATGTCAAAAAGGGCGTGCGCCTGTCGCCGATAGTTTTCGGCGGCTCGCAGGAGGAAAAACTGCGCCCTGGCACTCAGCCCATGCCTGCAATAGCGGGCTTCGGCGCGGCGGCTGCGGCTCTGCCGAATCTTGCGGCTGAGCTCAAAGAAGTTACTGAGCTTCGCGACTATATGCGGGACAGACTTCTGGCTCTCGGCGGAGTTGTTATAAACTCGCCCGAGGACGCGCTGCCGTATGTGACCAATATTTCGGTGCTCGGCATAAACTCCGAGCCGATGCTCAACTTCCTCTCTTCGCGCGGCGTCTATGTCTCGAGCGGCTCGGCTTGCTCAAAGGGACATCAGAGCTCGGTGCTCAAAAATATGGGGCTGAGCGACGAAGTTAGAAAGAGCCCGCTCAGAATCAGCTTCTCGCGTTTTACCACAAAAGAAGAGATAGATATGCTCATCGACGGCATTGCCGAGGGGCAGAAAACAATAAGAAAAAATAAGTAAAATAAATAAAAAAGGAATCACAACATGAAGGAAGTTATTCTCATCAAAAACGGTGAGCTTGCACTCAAGGGACTCAACAGGCGCACTTTTGAAGATATGCTCATGGCGAATATCCGCCGCAGACTCGCGTCGCTCGGCAAATTCACCTGCACCCCCGCGCAGTCGACGATAATAGTCGAAGGGCCCGAGGATGCCGATCTCGACGAAGCGACCGAAAGACTTCTCAAGGTCTTCGGCATAGCCGGACTCTCTCGCGCCGCCGCAGTCGAAAAGGATATGGACGTTATTCTCAACACCTGCGTTGAATATACGGCTCCCCTGCTCAACGCCGCATCGACTTTCAAGGTCGAGGCAAAGCGCGCGGACAAGAAGTTTCCGCTCAATTCTCCCGCGATATGCAGAGAAGTCGGCGGAAAGATACTCTCGAAATTCCACCATCTGAAAGTCGATGTTCATAACCCCGATGTTATAATAAACGTCGAGGTGCGCGACAAGTGCGCGTTTATCCACGGCAACCAGCTCAAGGGCGCGGGCGGTATGCCATCGGGCTCCGCAGGAAAGGCGGCTCTGCTCGTTTCCGGCGGAATAGACAGCCCCGTTGCAGGCTGGATGATGGCAAAGCGCGGCGTGGAGCTGATAGCTATTCACTTCGCTTCTCCGCCCTATACGAGCCAGCGCGCCGAGCAGAAAGTTCACTCGCTTCTGCGCCAGGTCGCAAAATACAGCGGACGCATCATGCTCTTCGTTGTCCCGTTTACCGAGATCCAGGAGCTTATAAAAGATAACTGCCCCGAAGAGGTGTTCACGCTTATCATGCGCCGCATGATGATGCGCATCTCGCAGGAGATCGCAATAAAAGAGGGCTGCCAGGCGCTGATAACAGGCGAGAGCGTCGGTCAGGTCGCGAGCCAGACCATGCCTGCAATAGCCTGCACAGACGCTGTGACCTCGATGCCCGTATTCCGTCCGCTTATCGGCATGGACAAGGACGAAGTCATCGCGATATCGAGAAAAATTGAGACATTTGATATATCCATCCAGCCCTATGAGGACTGCTGCACTGTGTTCACCCCGAAGCACCCGCGCACCCATCCGACGATAGCCGGAGTCGAAAAGGCGGAGCGCGGCACCGAATGGGACGAGCCCATAAAGCGCGCGGTCGAGGGCACAAAAGTTACGGTTATAAAAGCTTTTTCAAAAGGTGAGTAACAATGGCAGTGTGTGAAATTCTCTGTGTCGGAACCGAGCTTCTGCTCGGCGATATCCTCAATACCAACGAGCAGTTTCTCTCAAAAGAGCTTGCGGCGATGGGCATATCCGTCATGCACCGCAGCTCAGTCGGGGACAATCCCGAGCGCCTCGCGCAGGAGCTGAAAACGGCTCTCGGTCGCAGTGATATTGTTATTACTTCCGGCGGACTCGGCCCCACGGACGACGATCTGACAAAAGAGGTCTGCTGTGAGGTCATGGGTTTTGAACTCAGGGAGGACGAAGACACGGCGGAGCGCATACGCTCATATTTCAAATCAAAGGGCGGCAATATGCCCGAGAACAACCTCAAGCAGGCGATGCTGCCCGTCGGCGGCACCGTGTTTGAGAATAACCACGGCACGGCACCCGGCGCGGCGCTCGAAAAGAACGGCAAGTGCGTTATTATCCTGCCCGGCCCTCCCGGCGAGCTCGTCCCGATGTTCAATGAGAGCGTGCGCGGATTTTTGAAAAAATATTCCGACGGCGCGATAGTCTCACACACGGTCAATATAATCGGCATGGGCGAGAGCTCGGTCGCCGAAGAGATAGAGGATATGTTCGACGCAAAGAATCCGACCGTCGCACCGTATGCAAAAAGCGGCGAGGTGCGGCTGAGGATAACCGCGAAGGCGGAAACCGCCGACGAGGCGGACAGAATGTGCGCGCCTGTAGTTGATGAGATATGCAGCAGGCTCGGCGATGTCGTATACGGCACCGACATGAACAGCATCGAAGAGCGCGTTGTCGCTCTGCTCAAAGAAAAGGGCAAAAAGATAGCGACTGCCGAATCCTGCACGGCGGGATATATCCCAAAAAGGCTGACTGATATCCCCGGCGCGTCCGAGGTTTTCGAGTGCGGAATAGTCAGCTATTCGAATGATATAAAAACAAAGCTCCTCGGCGTTTCGCCAAAGACGCTTGAGACCTACGGCGCTGTCAGCGAACAGACGGCGCGCGAGATGGCGCTCGGCGCAAAGCGCGTGAGCGGCGCGGATATAGCGATATCCACAACCGGTCTTGCAGGACCGGGAGGCGACGGTGTTCTGCCCGGCGGACTGAGCTTTGCGGCGGTCACGGACGGCGAGCGCACAGTCGTCGAAAAGATAGTCACCGGTCATGAAAATGACCGTGAATATAACAGATATGTCACGGCGTCGCGGGCGCTTAACCTTGCACGCCTGATGCTGGAAGAGAAAATAAAGTAAACCTGTATCGGAGGAAAGAGTATGTCTGACAAAAACAGAAAAGACGACGAGTTTTCGCTGCCCGATATGAGGGAGATGTTTGAGCACTACACATCGGTTGAGGACGATGAACCCGCGGTACAGCGCAGCGAAATGGAAGATCTCGCGCGCAGATATCTTGACTGCGGCGACGATGAAACCGGGGTGGAGTCACGGCAGGGAAGCGGCACCGTGACCGAAGAAAAAGAGCCGGAGCCGGTATCCGAGCCGGAGTCCGAGCTCGAGCCCATAATCGAGTCCGAGCCGGAGAAACCCGCCGAGCCGAAAAAGGATAATTTGTATAAGTTTATCCCGCCCGACGATCTGAGCGGAGAGGATATTCCGAAAGTGACCGAGCCGGAATACCCGACCGAGCAGGCGCTCGACGATTTCGATATGCCGACAGATTCTACCTTTGCCGTCAACCTCAGCGAGCGCGACCGTGGCTCACTGCGCGAATATGAGCGCGAGGTCAGCGAGAACGAGAAGAATAACGGAAGCGAAAAGGGCTTCAAAAAATTTATAAAGGGCATCATTCCGATGAAGGGCGACACTGTCTCCGAGATAGTCCGCAAGATAGTCTTTATGGCGGCTATAATCACGGTGTTCGTCAGCGCGGGAATGCTGATAAACACATATCTTGTTCAGCCCAACATCGTTGACAACGACATAAAAGGTATCAAGCCCAGCGAGGAGCTGACCTGGGACGAGATAAAGGCGAAGTACCCGAATGTCAAGTTTCCCGAGGGTATGCAGTTAAAATACGCCGAGGCGTATGCGCAGAACACCGACCTCATCGGCTGGCTGAAAATAGACAAGCTCAAGATGGACTTCCCGATTCTCCAGACCGACAACGATTCGTATTATCTTAAACGCAGCTTCACCCACAGATACACGGATCTCGGAAACCCGTTCCTGGCTCATGCCAATTCAATCGAGCCGCTTGACCGTAACAGCATAATCTACGGTCACAGCACCCGCAGCTCGGACAAGATATTCAGCAAGCTCTTCGATTACCGCACCACGCGCGGATTCATAAACAATCCGATAATCGAGTTCAACACCATCTATCACGACTACAAGTGGAAGGTCTACGCGGTGTTTATCACAAATGCGACCACCGCCGAGGACAACGGATATTTCTTCAACTATGTCTGGACGAATATAAGCGAGGCGAGCTTCGAGCAGTATATAGCCGAGCTTGATTCGAGAAAGCTCTACACAACGGGCGTCGATATCAAGCCGACCGACAAGATTCTCACTCTTTCGACCTGCCTGTATGAGTTCGACAACGCACGCCTTGTCGTTGTGGCACGAATGGTGCGCGACGGTGAGAGTGAAGAAGTTGATACTTCGCTCGTCAAGACCAACCCCAACCCGAGATATCCTCAGGCCTGGTATGATAAAGACAAGAAACAGAACCCCTACAAAAACGCAAACAGATGGTATCCCAACTAATGAGGTGATATTTTGAAAAATAAGATCTCGCTCCTGGCTTTTGTCAATCAGCCCCTCCCGCGCAGGGCGATAGCGGAATATGAGTCCGTCTTTGCCGCAGCCTACGGGGAGTGCCGCTTTGAGCAGTTCACGGACAGCCGCGAGCTGTTTTCTGCCCTTGCCGGAGCGTTCGGAGATTCGGAGACTGTGGTTCTCGCGGCTTCCGAGCGGCATTATATCGAGATAAAGAAGCTGCTTTTCGACGCGCTCAGAACAAAAACCGCGTCCTCCGACAGAATAGCCGAAGTGCTTGAAAAGGCGGATGAGGATCAGTGCCTGATGCCTGCCGATGCACAGATACTTGTGACCGACGACGGCAAATACAGCGGCTTTATAGAGAAAAGCGGCAGCCAGACGCTGGTTTTTCTGCCCCTTTCCGACGGCAGATGCGCCAAGGTCGCCGAAGAACTGAAATTGGTGTTCCTGCCCGTTGAAAAAGCTGCCGAAAGCGCAAACACTACCGAACCGGATGCGAACGGCGCCGGCGAGCCGAGTGCTGAAGAAAAGTGCGATCCGGAAGAGGTCGTTGCGCTCTTGAAAGAGCGCGGTCTTTCCGTCGCGGTTGCTTCAAGCAAAAACAGCCCGTTCGTGTTCTCTGTTCTGCCCTATGACGATGAATCGGATTTCGGCGATGCTATATTCGCCCAGTCGGTCGATATCGAGCGGCAGGAGGACGAGAGTCACGGCGAATATATAGCCGCCATGGCTGGACGCGCCAGAGCGAAGAGCGGCGCGTCGGTCGGCGCGGCGATATCGAATGTGTTCCGCAACGATGATGAAAACAGCAAGCATTTCATGCTAATCTGCATAGCGGACGAGAACAAGGCGCGTGTGTTCAAGGTTTTCAGCCGCAAGGGTGAGACTACGCAGGAGTTTATCTACGCCTGCGTTCACAGGCTCTATTCCGCGCTCGCCGACTATGCGCGCAACGGCTTTGTCATGCACGATGTCAGCGACGATGCGTCAATAATAATCACGGATGGTGAACATCCGTCCCATCATAAATCGGCACCGGTGCACTCGGGCAAAAAGACAGCGCTTATAGTCGCGTCGGTTATACTGATCGCCGTGCTTATCGGCACTGCCGTTACATTTCTTGTCAAAGGCTATGGCTCGCAGTCGGGCGCGTCGCTCATCAGCGCACGCACTCAAGACACCACCGAGAGCGGGACGGGCGACATAATCGGCGTTATAGATGATATTATCATTGCTGATGTCGAAGATCCCAACGGCGATACAACCGACGAATATAGTTCTGACAGCACCGCCGCGCAGAGCACCGACTCCGGAAAAACAACCGGGGAACAGACAAATGGCACTGTGCCCGGCTCGATAGCCGAGGGCTCAACCGTCCTGACGACGGTTATCTCGACAAAGCCCACGACTCGCCCGAACACGACTGGAAAACCGACTACTAAGCCCACCCAGAAACCGACCGAGACCACGACAAGGCACAGCTCTTCAAAGACGGGTACTTTTGTTTTCACCGTCTACGGTTACGGCCACGGAGTCGGCATGAGCCAGAACGGTGCGTCAGAATATGCGCGCCGCGGCTGGACATACAAGCAGATTCTGCTTCATTATTACAACAACCCCGGCATCAGCCTCGTTAAGGATTCGAATTTGCCGAGCAAGGTTACATATAACGGCAAGAGCTATTCGCTCGCCGAATATCTCGGCAAGACTGCATATGCCGAGGTCGGTCCGTCTGCGCCGCTTGAGTCGATAAAGTCGCAGATGGTAGCGATTTACACCTACGCAAAGCGCCAGAAATTTAAGATGACTACCTCGAACCACGCGTTCCGCGAGAGCTACGCCGGAACGAGTTCATCTATCGAAAACGCGATAAAAGCGACGCTCGGCGAATATCTTGCATATTACGGCTCGCCTGCGTTCACTCCGTATTTTTCAACGGCGGCGGGGAAGACGGCTTCGAGCGCGAATGTCTGGGGCGGCAGTCAAAACAGCTATCCTTATCTCGCGGGCGGCAGGACAAGCCCCGAGGGCAATGTCAAACGCACGCTGACCATTTCGAGCGAGGAGCTTCGCAAGAAGGTCGAAGCGTATAACGCAAAGGTTGATTCATCAAAGCGCATAACGCTCCAGAGCGACCCCGCGCAGTGGATAAAGATACTCGAGCATGACAGCGCGCGCGGCAGCAGCTGCGGATATATTTCGAGCATGAAAATAGGTAATAAGACGATGCGCGGCAACGCATTCAGGCTCAACATAATGGGCGCGGCGACGCTCCGCTCGCATTGCTTCACCTTCACTTATACGCCGGACTGATATAAAAGCAAGAGGGCTGCCCGATGCGGCAGCCCTCTTTAAATAGAGGATGAAATTATGAATAAGCAGGAAGTATATGATTTCCTGACAAGCAGGGGAATAGAATACGAAGTGACCGAGCACGGCGCGGTGTTCAATATGGAGGAGATGTCTCATGTTGAACTGCCGCACCCGGAGGCGGACGCGAAGAATCTGTTTGTCAGAGACGACAAGAAGCGCAATTATTATCTCATAACTGTCAGGGGCGACAAGCGCGTTGACCTGAAAAAATTCAGGGAGGAGCACGACACACGCCCGCTGAGCTTTGCATCGGAAAACGATCTGATGAACCTGCTCGGTCTGATACCGGGCGCAGTGACGCCGCTCGGTATACTCAACGACAGCGAGAGAAAAGTGGAATTTTTCCTCGACGAAGAACTTGTCAACGGCGGACTCATCGGAGTTCACCCGAATGACAACACCGCAACGGTGTGGCTGAAAACAACCGATCTTATAGATATAATAAAGGAACACGGAAACGAAATTGAAGCAGTCAGAATATGACTGCAAAAATAAAAATCAAGCCGGGAGAGTAGTAAAGAACTTTCCCGGCTTGCATTGGTTACAGTCTGTCTAGAAAATCGGCTATTGACCTGTTTTCATATGCCGCAGGCATATTTCACTCGTTTAAAAGGAACGAATTTCATTGAAAAAAGCACTTGCAACAGCAAGTGCTTTTTTCATGGTGGAGATGGCGGTAATCGAAACCGCGTCCGAAAAGGGCTCCCCACAGCTTTCTACGGGCGTAGCCTGTCTTTTAAGATTCCCTCGCCGGAGCGCCGTCAGGCAGGCTCACCGGTTCGGTAGTTCCGTTGTTCATGACGGGTTACGGAGCGCTCACCCGTGCACGTTCACTGCTAATCGACGCCTTGTACCGGGCCGCAGTACTCCCGGCAAAGACGGCTGCTATTTAAGCAGCTTGTAAAACTGTTTTGTTGTCGTTTATTATTTAAACGTATGGGTTTTATAGCGGTCCCACACCGCTGCCCGCTTACCGAAGTTCAACCTCCCCGTCGAAATCCTTTCATCCCCATATATCAAACGGCTCTTGCCGATTGAATCAGAAGTTTTTCATGCTGCGCTCGATATTGCGCGCGGCGTCTTTTCTTGCGGCCGTTTCACGCTTGTCATAGAGCTTTTTACCCTTGCACAGCCCTACCTCAACCTTTGCGCGCCCTTTGACAAAATATACACTCAGCGGCACGAGGGTCAAGCCCTCCTGCTTCGTCTGACCGAGCAGACGCATTATCTCGCGTTTGTGCATCAGCAGGCGGCGCACCCTCAGCGGGTCGCGGTTGAAGATGTTGCCGTGCTCATATGGGCTGATGTGCATTCCGTTGACGAACAATTCGCCGTCGACTATCGAGCACCATGAGTCCTTGAGATTGAGTTTGCCCTGGCGTATGGATTTGACCTCCGTGCCGCAAAGCTCGATTCCCGCTTCATATCTGTCGAGTACGAAATAGTCGTGAAAAGCCTTCTTGTTCTGGGCGGCGATTTTTTTTTGTTCTGTGCCCATGGCTTTCACTTCCTTTCCACACGGGTAGTTTTCGGGAGAATATTATAACGCCCGGCAGAAATTTTGTCAAGGCAATCGACTCTCTTCGACTTATATCCTGCTCTTGAGCCTCACTGCGTCAACGAGCAGTGAGTATTTTTTATTTCTCAGCAGCGAAAATTTAAGATTCTCCGGCTTTGAAGAATATTTGTCCGCCCTGCGGTCGGTGCACAGCTTATAGATGCCGAGAGATTCGCTCTTTTTTATCAGCTCAACGGTCTCTTTTTTAGATAGAGAGACGGCGTTGGGATAGAGAAAATTGCGGTAGATCATCCTCGCGAGGGAGCATATGAGCGCTTCGCACTCGCCGTCGAGGCAGCCGTCGGCCGAGATCATTTGGCGAATCTCCTCTGTAGCGCGGGAGGACATGACGAGATTCTCAAACGAATATGTCCGCGTCAGAGAGGAAGCCGAGGTGCGGTAGTTATAAAACGCCTCGGGCAGGTAACAAAAAGTGTTGAGCCGGCTCAGCATATGCGCCGAGACGAGCCTGTCCTCGCCGCGGCTGTAGCCTTTGTAATGAGCCGCGTCTATATCATAGTCGAATTTATCGCGCCTTATGCACTTGCAGCAAAGTGAGTTGAACTTCGAGCGCAGCAGCAGCTCCCAAAGCTCTTTTTTGCTGTCTTTATTAAAAGTGCGCTCGCCGTCGAATGTCTTTTCGTGCGTGATATTTTCGCCGTTTATTTTATTATAGTCAAAGAATATCACGTCCGGCGCGCACTGCTCGATTTTTTCGCTCAATCTCGAAAACAGCTCGGGCGAGACGGTGTCGTCCGAATCAAAGACGATGAAATAGTCCCCGCGCGCATTCTCAAACGCAGTCTTTCGCGCGAGCAATACACCCTGATTCTCCGTGTGAATGACACGCACACGGCTGTCTTTTTCTGCGTATTCGTCGCAGATGCAGCCGCTTGAGTCCGTCGAGCCGTCGTCAACTATGAGCAGTTCAAAATTTTTGTAGCTCTGATTGAGGACGGAATCCAGACATTCGCGAAGATATTTTTCCGTGTTGTATACGCACACCGCGGCGGTAAAAAATACAGACATATTTATCCTCCGTCAGATGTCCGCGCAGCAGCATTTCGAGCGGCGCTTCTGCTTGCTGTGCTCGTCGCGCAGGGTGCTGTCTATGGCTATTCTGCGGATGATATCCTTGACGGTTATGTCAAGCTCGCTGTTTTCTGAGTAGTCTGCCGCGAAGGCGAAGTCAACTCGGTTGTGATAGAGCAGGTCGCTCACGCCCTCGAGCTGGCGCGGCTCGTTGTTGTGGACGGCTATTGAATATCCGCCGTATGCCTTGACCATCTTCATGCAGGGGACGTCGGAGAGACCGTCGCCGATATAGAGCATATTGGAAAACGGAACGCGACGCTTGTTATCGGGTGTAGAACGGTTGAGATCTTTATCGTTAGATACATCGAGCACGCCCTTGTTTATGCGATAGACGAACTGAGTCTTTGCAGTATAATTGACGGCGGTCTTCGGCCAGACTGCCTCGCCGTTCTCGCCGTAAAGGAACTCACAGGCAAAAATCTCTTTGAAGCATTTGCCTATTTCGGATCCCTCGATTATCTCTTTGAGTCCCGAAGAGAGGACATAGTGCTCGACGGTCACGCCGTTCTCGCTGCCGAAGCGGTTGAGGCGGTTGAACCAGCCGGGCAGACCTTTATACAGTTCTATCGCGCGCCCGCACTCCATGACGCTCTTGCGCGTCAGCGGAATCCCGCACTCCTGCGATTTTTTTATCATGATGTACATATATGACAGGATTTTGTCCATATGCTCTTCCTCGGCGTAGCTGTTGGCGAGCCCCCAGAAATCCGCGGGCTCCATGCCGACGCTCGGAATGAACTGATATTCCTGCATATCCTTTGTACAAAGTGTGCGGTCGAAGTCATAGAGTATCGCCGCAACAGGTCTTTTTCCAGCCAATTAAGACACCTCCGCAGTTATACATATATATTGGGGTTATATTATACTATGAGTGTATCAAATTTTCGCAGAAAATGCAACATATATGTATCGCGGCGATAATATGCACATTATTTTGTGGTAATCTTTGTGCAATTTTTCAAGATGTTTTTGGTGACAAGAGCGCTTTCGTGGTATATAATAGATTTTGCCGGGACGGAAAGACCGATTTTCTCCGTCTCGATTTTTACGGCTTGAAAAGGGGTATCGGTATGCGCGTCAGAGGTCTGCAAAAACTTACATTGCTCGATTTTCCCGGCAAGATGGGATGCACTGTGTTCCTCGGCGGATGCAACTTCCGCTGCCCGTTCTGCCAGAATTCGGAGCTGATTCTACCCGGCGGGGACGAATATGAGATTCCGGAGGAAGAATTTTTTGCGTTTCTCAAAAAGCGTCAGGGTATGCTCGACGGCGTGTGCATAACAGGCGGCGAGCCGCTTGTCAATAAAAACGTCGATGACTTCGCAAGGCGCATAAAAGACATGGGCTATTTGGTCAAGCTCGACACCAACGGAACTTTCCCGGACAAGATGCAGTCGCTTATAGACGCTGGGCTCGTTGACTATGTGGCGATGGATATCAAAAATTCGCCCGAAAAATATGCTGAGACGGTCGGACTCGAAAAATTCGACATGGAGCCGATATATGAGAGCGTGCGCCTGCTCATGGGCGGAAAGACCGATTTTGAGTTCCGCACGACCGTTGTGCGCGAGCTACACAGCGCGGAGGACTTTGAGAAAATAGGCGAGTGGCTCAAGGGCGACGAGAAATATTTTCTCCAGAACTTCACCGATTCCGAGTTCGTTTTGCAGAAGGGTCTCGGCTCGCACAGCCGCGAAACACTGCGCTCTTTCGCGGATATAGTCCGCAAAAATGTCCCGAATGTCGAGATAAGGGGAATATAACGGACGCTGAAACTCGGAACATCTTGGGGTAGAAAAATAAATTCTACACAATATCTTGTATTTTGCTGTTGACATTTGCCATGGTTGCATCTATAATTGTAGGCGGACAGCGCAAATGAAGCGTATATTTGGAAAAGGAAAGAAAATGGAGGCATGATGATGTACAAGGTTATCAAAAGAGATGGCGCAGTCGCCGATTTTGATATAGCGAAGATATCTTCGGCTATATCAAAGGCTTTCGACGCGCTCAACAAGGAAACTCATCCGACGGTCATCGACCTGCTCGCACTCAAGGTCACTTCGGACTTCGAGGGCAAGATCAAGGACGGACTTATCGCCGTTGAGGACATTCAGGACAGCGTCGAGTCGGTGCTCAGCCAGGCGGGCTACGCCGATGTCGCAAAGGCGTATATCCTCTACAGAAAGCAGCGCGAAAAAGTCAGAAACATGAAGTCGACCATCCTCGACTACAAGGAGCTGGTTGACAGCTACGTCAAGGTTTCCGACTGGCGCGTTAAAGAGAATTCGACCGTCACATATTCCGTCGGCGGACTGATTCTCAGCAACTCCGGCGCGATCACCGCGAACTACTGGCTCTCCGAGGTCTATGACGAAGAGATAGCAAACGCCCACAGAAACGGCGACATCCACCTCCATGACCTCTCCATGCTCACCGGTTACTGCGCGGGCTGGTCTTTGAAGCAGCTCATTCAGGAAGGTCTCGGCGGCGTCCCCGGAAAGATAACCTCTTCTCCCGCAAGCCACCTTGCGACCCTCTGCAACCAGATGGTCAACTTCCTCGGTATCATGCAGAACGAGTGGGCGGGCGCTCAGGCGTTCTCCTCGTTCGATACCTATCTCGCCCCGTTTGTCAAGGTGGACAACCTCTCTTACCGCGAGGTCAAGAAGTGCATCGAGTCGTTCATCTTCGGCGTCAACACCCCCAGTCGCTGGGGCACTCAGGCTCCGTTCTCGAATATAACCCTTGACTGGACCGTTCCCAACGACCTTGCCGAGCTCAACGCCATTGTCGGCGGTAAGGAGATGCCCTTCAAGTACAAGGACTGCAAGAAAGAGATGGATATGGTCAACAAGGCGTTCATCGAGACCATGATCGAGGGCGACGCCAACGGACGCGGCTTCCAGTATCCCATCCCGACTTATTCCATAACCCGCGACTTTGACTGGTCGGATACCGAGAACAACAGACTTCTCTTCGAGATGACCGCAAAGTACGGCACACCTTATTTCTCTAACTACATCAACAGCGATATGGAGCCGAGCGATGTCCGCTCCATGTGCTGCAGACTGCGCCTCGACCTGCGCGAGCTTCGCAAGAAGTCCGGCGGCTTCTTCGGCAGCGGCGAGAGCACCGGTTCTATAGGCGTTGTTACGATAAATATGCCGAGAATCGCATATCTTGCAGAGGATGAGGCGGACTTCTACCGCAGACTCGACAAGCTTATGGATATCTCCGCCCGTTCGCTCAGCGTTAAGCGTACGGTTATCACGAAGCTTCTCAACGAGGGTCTCTATCCCTACACCAGACGCTACCTCGGTACTTTCGAGAACCACTTCTCGACCATCGGCCTCATCGGCATGAACGAGGTCGGTCTCAACGCAAAGTGGCTCAGAGCGGATATGACCCACGAGAAGACCCAGCAGTTCACCAAGGAAGTCCTCGACCATATGCGTGAGCGTCTCTCCGACTATCAGGAGAAGTACGGCGATCTCTACAACCTTGAGGCAACTCCCGCCGAGTCCACCACTTATCGTTTCGCAAAGCACGATGTCGCTCAGTTCCCGGATATCATCACCGCAGCGAAGGACGGCGGCACTCCCTATTACACCAACAGCTCGCATCTTCCTGTTTCGTTCTCGGAGGATATCTTTGAGGCGCTCGACATTCAGGATGATCTTCAGACGAGATACACCTCCGGCACAGTCTTCCACGCCTTCCTCGGCGAGAAGCTGCCCGACTGGACATCGACTGCTTCTCTCGTGCGCAAGATAGCCGAGAACTACAAGCTGCCCTATTACACGATCTCCCCGACCTATTCCGTGTGCAAGGATCACGGCTACATCGCGGGCGAGCACTTTACCTGCCCCGAGTGCGGCGGCCAGACCGAGGTCTACAGCCGTATCACCGGCTACTATCGCCCCGTCCAGAACTGGAACGACGGCAAGGCGCAGGAGTTCAAGGACAGAACCGTCTATAACCTCGGCGCGTCTCATCTCAAGAATGAGCGCACCGTCAGCCACACCGTGGAGGACGGCAAGCACGAGGATGCTCCCAAGGCATCAAACGGCGCAAAGGTCATGCTCTTCACCACAAAGACCTGCCCCAACTGCAAGATAGCCTATACTCTGCTTGACAAGGCGAATATTGGCTACGAGAAGATCGATGCAGAGGCTCAGGAGGATCTGACGATGAAATACGGCATCAGACAGGCTCCGACTCTCATCGTCACCGACGGCGACGGATATGAGAGCTTCGTCAATCTTTCAAACATCAAAAAGTTCATTGAGCAGTGCTGATGCACTGATAAACGCTGGAAGATCGGGTGGAGCGCGGCTTCACCCGGTTTTCGGCGCATTAAAGAAAAATTTTGCCATATTCAGAGGAAAAAGAAATGCAGCAATTTGATATCGTTATCGTCGGCGCCGGCACGGCCGGACTTACGGCGGCAATCTATGCGCTCAGAGCGGGAAAAACTGTGCTCGTGACCGAGGGCGAGTCTTTCGGCGGTCAGATAACCTCTTCGCCGAGAGTCGAAAATTATCCGGGAATATCGCAGATAAGCGGCAGCGAATTTGCGGATAACCTCGTTTCGCAGGCGATGGAGCTCGGCGCGGATGTTGAGCTTGAGCGGGTAATAAAAATAGTCGACGGAAAGATAAAAACCGTCATAACCGATTCAAACAGCTACCAGTGCAAGTGCGTTATAATCGCCACCGGAGCGCGCCACAGACCGCTCGGAGCGGACGGCGAGAACGACCTCGCGGGCAGGGGAGTGTCCTACTGCGCGGTGTGCGACGGAGCTTTTTATAAGGGCAAGAATGTCGCCGTTGTCGGCGGCGGAGACAGCGCTCTCCAGTCCGCGCTCTTCCTCGCGTCTTACTGCAAGAGCGTCACGCTTATACACAGACGCGATGAGTTCAGGGGCGAAAAGGCTCTTGTCAAGAAGCTCGGCGAGAAAGATAACATAAAGGTTCTCATGAACACGAAGGTAGTCAAACTCATCGGCAGCGACGAGCTCGACGGCATAAAGATAGCGACGGGCGACGAGGAACCCCGTTCCATTCCGATGGACGGCATTTTTATTGCGGTCGGTCAGATGCCGAACAACGAGAGTTTCAAGGATGTTGCAGACCTCGATGACTACGGCTATATCATCGCGGACGAGAGCTGCAGAACAAAGACCCCCGGCGTCTTCACCGCGGGCGACTGCCGCACAAAGGAAGTGCGCCAGCTGACCACCGCGGCGGCGGACGGCTCCGTAGCCGCACTCGCAGCCTGCAGCTATATAGACAATATGGAATAAGAAAAGTGCCCGGAACATAAACGGGTGCCGTAAAACAGTAACCGACCGCAGCAGATATGCTGCGGTCGGTTTTGTGATTGATTAATTGGGTTTTGTCGCAGAATCTATTTTGGCTCCCCCTGTAGGGGAGCTGGCTCGGCGTAAACCGAGACTGAGGGGTTGTTTCGCGAACGCTCAAAGTAATAAGTAAAAGTGAATAGTGAAAAAGTGTGCGGTAGGGGTGGATATCATCTGCACGCAAAGTGAATAGTGAAAAGGTGCTCGATATGGGCAGATACTATCCGCCCGCGAAATCTGCACGAAATTTTTTTGATGCGCAACTTGTAGGGTGCGGCGACTCGACGCACCGCTGCCGCGCAAGCGGCACGAAATTTTCGCAAAAGTTTATTTTACAGACCGTAGGGGCGAACTTTGTTCGCCTGCTTTTAAAATCTATAATAGTGACAAGTAACTAAATGATCGCTTTACTTGCATCATCTCCAAAAAACACCGTGACGCTCACGCGTCAAAGGGTCGTCGAGGTCGCCGACCCCTACAACTCACCTCCTCCTGAAATTCCGCGCCGCAGTACCAAGCTCGCGGCTATCAATCAGTTGCTCGGCACATTCGCCCGTAAACTCGCTTCGCTCAAACAATACGGGCTCGTAGTCTTGCTTCGAAAGCCGTCCTCTCGTCCAACTCAGCTGGTTTCTACCACTGCGGCGCGACTATTGAAAGTTTGATTATAAAAATTAGCTGAGTTACATGCTTTTACTTTGCTATGGTTCAAGTGATTGACAAATTCCAATTGCCAATCACACACCACAACACAAAACAACGCTGCCCATGTATTTCAATGGACAGCGTTGTTTATTTGAGAATTCTGCAAATCGGGAATCCGATTTGATATGGACTTTACACTCCCGAATAAGCGGAGAAACCGCCGTCGACGGGGAGAATAACGCCGGTTATGAAGCCGGACTGGCTCTCGTCGCAGAGGAACAGCAGAGCACCCGTCAGATCCTCGGGCACGCCGAAGCGGCGCAGGGGAGTGTGGGTGATTATCTTGTTCGAGCGCGCGGTGAGCGAGCCGTCCTCGTTGAAGAGCAGAGTCTTGTTCTGATTCGTCGAGAAAAAGCCGGGAGCTATCGCGTTGACTCTGATGCCGACATCGGCAAAATGAACCGCCATGAACTGGGTGAAGTTCGAAACAGCCGCCTTCGCCGCAGAATATGCGGGGATTCTCGTGAGCGGTCTGTAGGCGTTCATGGAGGAGATGTTGAGAATCGTCGCATTCTCCTTGCCTATCATGTCCTTTGCAAAGCACTGCGTGGTGAGCAGCGTGCCGAGGAAGTTAAGATTGAAAACAAACTCAATGCCCTTGGGGTCGAGGTCAAAGAAGGTCTTGACTCCCTCTGCCTTGTGGGCTATGTCCTCGAGCTCGAGTGTGTCTTTGGTCGTCGTGCCGAGCGGAGAGTTGCCGCCCGCACCGTTGACGAGGATATCACATGAGCCGAGCGCTGCGTTTATCTTCTCGCGCGCCGCCTCAAGGCTCTCGCTCTCGAGCACGTTGCAGCCGACTGCAAGAGCTTCGCCGCCCGCTGCTTTAATCTCGTCCGCGACCTTCTGAGCCGCCTCTTCGCGCAGGTCGAGTATCGCGACCTTTACTCCCTGAGCCGCAAGATCCTTTGCAAATCCGCTGCAGAGAACTCCGCCGCCGCCGGTTATGACCGCAACGCGGCCGTTAAGATTTTCGTGTACCATGGTTATCTTCCTTCCCTTTCGGACTTTGAAACAGCTTCCCAGAGTCCGTTTATATATGCCGCTCCGAGCGCGCGGTCGTACAGACCGTAGCCGGGACGGGCTTTTTCGCCCCACAGCATTCTGCCGTGATCTGGGCGGATATAGCCGTCAAATCCGCTCTCATAGAGAGCCTTGACTATCTCGTACATGTCGAGCGAGCCGTCCGAGGACAGGTGGGAGGTCTCGTTGAACCAGCCGTCGCGTCTGAGGACGTTTCTCAGATGCGCGAAATATATCCTGTCGCCGAATTTCCTTATCATCGCAGGCAGGTCATTGTCTTTTGATGCGCCGAGCGAGCCGGTGCAGAAGGTGATGCCGTTTATGTCGCTGTCAACGAGCGAGAGCAGGCGTTCGAGATCTGCGGTGTTCTTGATTATCCTCGGCAGACCGAAGATGCCCCATGGCGGATCGTCCGGATGAATAGCCATTTTGATTCCGCAGTCCTCACAGACGGGAGCTATGCGGCGCAGGAAGTGGCGGAGATTCTCAACGAGATCGTCCTCGGTCACGCCCTTGTATTTCTGAAACAGCTCCTTTATCTCGCCCATGCGCTCGGTTTCCCAGCCGGGCATCGCGTAGCCGTTCGAATTCTCGTCAATCTCGCGGAACATATCCTCGGGGCTCTTGCCCTCAATCTGTGCGCCGTTATATGACAGGCAGGTCGCGCCGTTGCCCATATCCATGGCGAGGTCGGTGCGCGTCCAGTCGAAAACGGGCATGAAGTTGTAGCATATCACCCTGACGCCCGCCTTGCCGAGATTGCGGATGGATTCGATATAGTTGTCGATATATTTGTCTGCGTTTTCGTTGCCGAGCTTGATATCCTCATGGACGTTGACGCTCTCGATGCACTCCATCGTAAGACTTGCCGCCTCGATCTCGTGCTTCATGTCCATGACCATATCGAGCGGCCATACTTCGCCTGCGGGCAGGGTGTGCAGCGCGGGGACAATGCCCTTGACGCCGGGGATCTGCCTTATCTGTTCGAGCGATACCGTGTCCTTGGTGTCGCCGAACCAGCGAAAAGTCATCTGCATTTCAATCTTCCCTTTCTTTTTTATAACTCTATGCGTTCGCCTGTTTCAGCGCTCTTGTACACGGCAAGCAAGAGCTCGACCGCTTTGCCGCCCTCGTCTGAATCTATTGCAAACGGGCGGTTATTTCTGACCGCGTCGTAGAAATCGCGTATCAGCGCGGCGTGGCCGCTGCCCCAGCAGGCTTTGCCGTGGTTAACAAAGCTGTCCGCAGCGAGCACCGGGGTGAGCTTGCCGTCCCTGAGTTCAAACACGCTGTCGCCCTCGATGCGTACCGAACGGTCGGCGAAGTTTGCTTCGAGCATTATTGGCGAGGTGACGGCGTTTGCGGTCGTTGCGAAGAACACTCCGCGAAAGCCCTGCGAAAATTCGGCAAATACGCTCACCGTGTCCTCAACTTCTATTATGCCCTTGAGATGGTCGTTTGAAGCATGTGCGGTCACGGCTTTTACATTTCCGCCGAGCATATTCATCAGATCGAGCGTGTGCAGAGCCTGGTTTATCAGCACTCCGCCGCCCTCGGTCGCTTTTTTGCCGCGCCAGTCGCCGCTCGCGTAATAGTCCGCGTCGCGCTTCCAGGTGACAAAAGCTCTCATGCCGATAAGCTCGCCGTATGTTTTTGAATCAATGATATTTTTGAGATACTGCACCGAGCGGTTATATCTGTTCTGAAAACAGACTCCGAACTGCCGCCCCGTCCTGCGCTGACATTCGCGCAGCTCTTCGAGCTGGCCTTCTGTCATGGCGCACGGCTTCTCGCACAGCACATCGACTCCGCGCTCCATCGCGTAGACCGCCATCGGAACATGGAGATAGTGCGGGGTGCAGATATGTAAAACATCCGGCTTTTCGCCCGCGAGCATGTCTTCAAGGCTCGTATATGCCTTTGCACCGCACTGCTTTGCCGCCGCTTCGGCGCGCTCGGGAATGCAGTCCGCAACGCTGATTATCCGTGCGTACGGTATATCGCGGACGGCTCCGATGTGGGTGCGGCTTATTCCGCCGCAGCCCACGATAGATATCTTCATATTCTACCTCTGTTTTCTTTCGATTATGAGCCGTAGGTCGAGGACATATCCTCAACGACAACTTCCTTCACGGGCTCTTTCTTGCCGGAAGACGAGGCTATTTTCTTCTGAAGTTCGGCGTAGAACAGGTCCTCGTCTATCGGGAGGGTAACTTTCTTGCCGAGCCATGAGGACAGATGCGCCGCGTTCGAGATAGTCAGACCGTTGATGCCCTCTTCGCCGCGCGCGATGAGCGGAGTGCCGTGCAGGATGTGCGCCGCAAATGCGTTTGTAACTGCGACATGCTGCTCGGTGTCCGTGTCGACGTAGTCGATATCCTCCCAGTGACCGTTGGGCTTCGCGAAGCCCTCTTCAGCTGTTTTGCTGAACTCGGTCATGGACTGGTCGAGGACATAGGCTCTTATCCTGTCGTTCTCGCAGACTATCTTCGCGCGGTCGAGCGTTATTTCAAGTCTGTTCGTGCCGGGTGCGTCGCCGGTCGTCGTGATGAACACGCCGGTCGCGCCGTTGGGATATTCGGCGTATATGGTCACATCGTCTTCAACTTCAATGTTGTGCCACTTGCCGATGGAGCACTGTGCCTGAATGGATGCGGGCATGCCGGTTATCCACTGCCACAAGTCGAGCTGATGCGGGCACTGGTTGAGCAGGACGCCGCCGCCCTCGCCGCTCCAGGTTGCGCGCCATCCGCCGGAATTATAATATGCCTGCGTGCGGTACCAGTCGGTGATGAGCCAGTTGAAGCGGTGCAGCTCGCCGTATTCGCCGCTCTGCACGACTTCGCGCAGCTTGATATACATGGGATTTGTCCTCTGATTGAACATCAGCGCGAACACTTTGTCGCTCTTCGAGGCGACTTCGTTCATTTCGCGAACCTGCTTTGTATAGACGCCTGCGGGCTTTTCACTGAGCACATGTACACCATGGGTCAGACCGTATTCGACTATCGGCGGGTGAGAATAGTGCGGCGTTGCGACTATAACAGCGTCGACCTCGCCCGAGTCAATGAGGGCTTCGGCGGAGTCAAAGCATTTTATCTCGCAGCTTCTGTCATGGCATTTCTTCTCGGCGCGCTCAAGCTTTGCGGGATCGATATCGGCTATCGCGGTGAGAACCATCTCGGGGATGAGACCGTCGAGATAATAGCCGAGGTGAGCGGAACCCATGTTGCCCACGCCGATTATGCCGTAGCGCAGGGTCTTGACTCTTGCGACAACTTCCTTTATTCCGCCGACCGCGGCGGCAAAGGACGCGTTGTTGTCGGGATAAGTGAACTTATCCATTTTCAACGAGAGGCTGTCGTCGCGCTCTATGGTCTTTAAAGCGTCAAACACCTTGAGGTGCGGCTCGACGGAGAGGAATCTCTCGCCCTCTTTTTTGTTGAAGCGGCGGATGAGCTCATCAAAATGAGCATCGCCGTGACCTGCGGGGACAACTGTCTCCTCGGCGCCTATCGCGTCTTTTACATGCATATAGGTGATGTAGGGCTCGAGCAGCTCATATGCGGGGAGAATTTCAACGCCGTTGAGAATATAGTTCGCGGGGTCGAAAATTCCGCCGATGACATCGCCGAGCTCCTTGTGGAGATCGAGGCATCTCTCGGGGATATCGCCGTAAATACCGCGCTCGTTCTCGTGGCAGCAGAGGACTCCGCGCTCCTTTGAATATTCAGCCATGGCTCTGACTCTGCGCATGACCTCCGGGCGATACTCTTCGTAGCTCTCGCCCTTTGTGAAATAGAAGCTGAACAGGCGGATATACTTCGCTTCGAGTATCTTCGCCACTTCAACTGTGTTCTTGAAGCCCTCAAAATGGGGCTCAAAATCGTCGGTTATCTCGATCTTTCCATAGTAAGAGCCTATGGAAGAGACCTTCATGCCGTTTGCGTCAAGCTTTTCCTTGAGTGCCTTTGCCTCGTCAACGGTGAACTCGGAGATGTTCTTGCCGTCAACGCCGCGCAGTTCCATGTGCGTCACGCCGTTTGCCTTGCAGGCGGCTATCTGACCGTCGATGCTGTCGGCGGCTTCGTCGGAAAAGGCGGAGTAGAGAAATCTTGCCATCTTTGCACGACCTTTCTTGTTGTGCCGTATAAAAAGCAGCACTTGATTTACAGTCTTATTTTATACATTATTTACTCCCATTTCAAGCCCGAAGAAGTAGGATTTACAAATATTTAACCGTTAAATAAAGAACAAACAACCGACAGCGAAACATATGGCCGTCGGCTGTTGCAATTTTCTCTTATGAGCGTTTGCGCCGCCTCGAAATAACTCCCGCGGGCAGGGCAAACAGGAGCGGGATAACCGCCGCAAATGAGGCCGAACCAGTCTGCGGGGTCAGAGGCTCTTTCGAGCTGCCCGAACCGCCGTTCGATGCAGCGGGTCTTGCCTGAGTGCCTATGGGAGTGAGCGTCTTTGCGTTTACATCATTTTGTAAAAACTGCGGATATTTTTCATTTGACCAGACATCGGGCTGAGACTCTGAATAGAAGAACCAGTTGTACATCTCCTTGTGTCCATCGTGTATCTTACAGTGGAGCATATCCTTTATGAACCAGGTGTTCTCGGGCAGGAGGCAGGTCGATGCGTCTATCACGCCGTCCTTCGAGAGGTGGTCGTGAACGCCTGCTTCGTTCTTCTGAACATAGCCGTCTGGGAGAGTTGAATTGAGATCGGCAACGGTCGCGCCGACGGAGGCGTATTTCGTGTCGACGGTCGCGTCGCTGTTTGCCATATATGACTCAACGAGAGGGGTGCGCTGTTTGTTGTAGCCCGCGACTATCATTATTTTCACGCCGTTGTTCTTAGCTCTGTTCAGTATCTCTCCGGCTTTGCACTGGACGTTGTAGTGATATTCGTCGAGGCGGGAGATGAGCTTCTTTGATGTGTTCTCGTTGAAAGTCATTTTCTTAGCCTGCTCGTATTCGTCGTCGGTCACGAAGCTCCATATTCCGGGCATCGAGCCGAACACCGGGTACATGAACTCGTCAAAGACCCTGTCGGTCAGATTCTCGAGCAACTTGTCGGCAACGCCGACGAGAGCCTTGAAAACGCCCGCGTAATTTAACATATCAAGCACTATGCAGAGCAGATCGGACTGCCACTGCTCATCGGTCGGGAGCTGGGAGGCGTAGCGCACGAGAGCGTCCGGGTCGATAGTGATTTTCTTTGTGAAGAGGTCGCCCGCCACCTGCGTGCCGAGTATGGGGCAGCACTGGAAAATGCACGCGTCGATGCCGTCGGTGCCGTATTTGTAGAAATACGCCATGGTCATAACGCCGCCCATGGACGAGGCGCGAAGAAGCACGGTGTCATGTCCGGTCAGCTTCTTTACGCAGGCGATGTACTCGTGCAGCTTATCTGCAACGGTCAGCGGATCTTCGCGGAAATCGTAGGCGAAATAGTAGCTCTTGTCAACGCCGTGGTCGGGGTCGTCGGGCAGCTTGGCGTCCGAGGTCACGCGGTCTGTGGAGTCGCCGTTTTCGTCCATCTGTAAATCGCCGAAGACGCCGCGGACTCCGTCGATGAGCGCGTCGCCGAAAGCGTCATAATTCTTGTCTATAGCGAGACGCGCTATTGCCGGGGCGAGACGCGCGGCAAGGCGCAGATAAGCGGCGGTGTCGGGTCTGAACAGCAGTCGCTCGTTCTCCGTGCCCTTGTCAAGATAGAGCTTCGCGCTGCCCAAGGCCGCGACGTAGATTACGGGCGGCGTGCCGCAGGAGCATTTTTCGCTCTGGGCAAAAACTGGCAGGCTTACGCAGAGCAGCAGTATCGCCGCAAGAATGATGCTGAAGATTCGCCGGATGTTTTTGCGCATGGGGTTTCCCTCCGTTGTATTTTATTTTTATCGGAGACTTTTGACAAGCTCTCCGAAAGCTTTTGTTATTGTAGAACCTGCGCGTTTTCCCGCCGAGACAGCCTCTTCGTAGTGGTCTTTTGCTATGACGCTGCCGTAGTCGTTGTCGGGAATTATATATCCCATCGCGTCGTTGCAAAGACCTATAACGCTGAGCTCTCTGCCCTCGGGAATCATGTCGCGCATGGGCGGATATTCCCACGCGGTGCGGTTGAAGCTCTCGTCCGCGCCGTATTCGCCGCCGAGCAGAATCTCGGGCGCAAGCTCGCCGGGGATGAGCGCGAGGGACAGCTCCTTGCCAATTTCTGCATAGCCGATTTCGCTGACGAAGCAGTAGCCGGATTTTTCGCTCGGGTCGTGCAGAACTGTGTTGTCAACGAGTCCTGCTTTTGCGGCGGCGATGAGTATCGGGTTGTCCGCGGGGATAAATATTTCGCGGTTTTTAATATTTATAAAAGTCGCGACGCGTCTCTCGTCCTCTTCGGGGATAGAGAGCAGGAAGCGTCCGAGAGTCTTGCCGTATTCCTGCCAGCCCTCCGAGCCGTCATGCTCGGTTATGCAGTCGCGCTGCTGGGCTATCGCAAGCTCTGCACCCTGGAAGAATATAAAATTCTTGCCCGCCTTGTTTATCTCCTGCTCCATCGATGCGATGTAGTCGGAGCTGAGCTTCGTATTCTTCGCGCCTAAAGCGGTCGGGTGAGCCGCCATGAACGCGGCCACGGTCTCTCTTGAGCCGTTGTCGGGGATGAAGCGCAGGCGGACTATATCTTTGTCCCAGACATAGGGTGGGCGCTTGTCGCGCGCGAAGTCGATAGCGTCGGTGCGCACATAGGTGAGCTTTCCGCGCTGCATGGAATTAAACGCCTCTTTTATCGCGTCTGCGGTCTTTTCGAACAGATTCTCCATGAACTCGGGGTCACGCCCGGAGATAATATCGTCATACCGTCCGTCTTTGGTCGCCTTGACATTGTTCTTGAGCATCTTCGGCAGATCGCCCCAAAGACCCTGCGTGTCAATCGCGCTGTGACAGTGGATGGAGGAAATATTGATGGAAACTATATTATTTTCTTTTGCAAAGTCCGCCAGTCTCTCGCGTATGCGGCGTATGTCCGTGCCGGATATTCCGACGCAGTCAATGACGGCAAAAACTACGCTCCCGCGTCCGCTCGAATCGTCGAGGCAGATAACGCGCACCGCCTGGTCGTCGATAACCCCGCTCATTATATTAGGCGGATAGGAGAGATAGCCCGCTATGTAGTACTCCTTCTGATTGTAGTCGTCGGGGACAAGGCTGCGGCGGGCGTAGCCGAGACGCCACCTTGCGCCGCGCTTGCCCGATGATGCAAATTCGCTGTGACCGGGATAGAAATCACGGCTCTGATAGTTCGAAATATCGCCGAAATTCGGCTCGGGGAGTTTGTCGGCAATCTTGCCGACGGCGGCGAGGATACCTTTTCCGACAGCGTCGTCAAAGTCGCGGCGGAAAGCCTTGTCGGTCTTTAATTTTCTGCCGACCGCCGCGCCTGCGCCCGCTGTTGCGGCGAGGACGGCAAAGGGGATGAGACTGCATTTCTTCATGCTTTTTCGTGCCTCCGAAATGTGAAATAAGTTACAGTATAATATTACCATTTCAGCAAGATTTGTCAACCGTGATAAAGCGGGAGAAATGAGCATATATATCAACTATCTTTATAAGCGCGAAGGGGCGGAGAAAAGTGTTTGTGTTTTCGATAAAATCCTCAAAGCTGAAAATTGCCTTGACTGCATTCGCGACGGTGCTCGCCGTGGCGGCGGTGGTGCTGCTGATAAACCGCGGAAAGCCCGCAGTAAAGGACGACGCGATAAGTCTGAAGGCTTCGAATGCCTCGGAGCGCACGGCGTTTCTGTCGCAGTTCGGCTGGGAGATAGAGGAGGATCCCGTTGAAGTAGCCGAGGTTATAATCCCCGCCGAGTTCGACAGGGGATATGAAAAATACAATGAGATTCAAAAGGCGCAGAATCTCGACCTGACCCCGTATGCGGGCAAGCGCGCAAAGCGCTGGACATATAACATAAAAAATTATCCCGGCTATGAGGGCGACAGCGGAACGGTGCAGGCGAATATCCTCGTCTACGAGGGTGCGGTGATAGGCGGCGACATCTGCTCGACCGAGCTTGACGGCTTTATGCAGGGCTTCGATTTCCCGACAAAAAATGCCGCGCAGAACGAGAGCACGACATGATAAAAACAGCCGGACGGATATCCGCCCGGCTGATATTTTATTGAATTTTCTGTTCGAGGGTTCTGAATATGTCATCGTCAAAGAACTCGGTTATCGTCATGTCGAGTCCGTCGCAGAGCTTTTTGAGCGTTATGACCGACAGGTCGCGGCGGCTCGGGTCGAGCATACTGTAAAACGTTGACGGTGTGACGCCGGAGCGGGTCGCAAGCTCGTTATATTTCATGCCGCGCTCAAGGCAGATATTTTTTATCCGCTCGACGATGGCTTCTTTGATCTGCATATCCTCACCTCGCACTCACATCTTTATGCTCTTGTAAAAATCCAGCGTTCTCAGCTTGTGCCCGAGCTGAAGAAGCAGGTAGCGCTCGGTGATATCGCCGAGAATTTTCAGCGAGCTGTCCGGCATACGAAACGCAAAAAGCGCGCGGTCATCGCAGGTGCAGATATGGCGCATCGCGTTTATCACACCGGGCGTCACGGGTATTCCCTCGCCGTCGGGTGCGCAATTACGGCAGAAAAATCCCGCATGGCGCAGGCTGAAAACAGGCTCGTCGGGCAGCTCGTTCCCACAGGATTGGCATCCGGCGAGGTCGGGCATATAGCCCGCGAGCGCGAGCATACGAAGCTCACCGACGGGTTTTAAGAAATCCGCGCTCCGCTTGTCCTCGGACAACAAATGTAGAAGATTCAGTGTCAGGCTCAAAAATTCGTGAGCCTCGGTGTTCTCGGGCGAAAACTCGCCCGCAAGCTCGCAAAAATAATTTGCAAGCGATAATTTTTCAATGTCCTCGCGCAGCCCGAAAAACACGTCTATCGCCTTTGCGTCGTCAACTATGTAGCTCTCGCGCCCGCGGTAGAGGGCCAGGCTGGAGTATGTCATCGGCGAAACGGCGGCGCTCGCGGTTCGGCTCTTCACTTTCTTCGTGCCGTTTGCAAAGGCTGAGATAAGCCCCAAATCGCCCGTCAGGATTTTAACGACGGTGTCGTTTTCATTGATATCGCGGGACTTGATTATCAGACCCTCTGTCTGCGTCTGCACTTGCCGTTTCACCTCCCACGCGGATATTCGTCTTTGCATAGCGGAGATAGTCCTCGACCCTGCCGCTCATTTCAAAGGCGTTCCATGCATTCTGAACCGTGTTTTTGTCCGTATTTTTCATCTATGATAAACGCGCGATGTGCGCTCCTCCGTGCAGTGTAAAAATATTTTTTTCACTGCACGGCGCATTTATGATAGGAAAAATTTTATTCGTTGTCGAGCCCGAAATTGTGGATGAGTCCCTCTCTGTTGCGCCAGCCCTCTTTGACCTTCACCCAGCAGTGGAGGTTGATTTTGCACATGAAGAAGCGCTCCATATCCTCGCGCGCCTTTGTCGAGACTTTTTTGAGCATCTCGCCCTTTTTGCCGATTATTATGCCCTTGTGGCTCTCGCGCTCGCAGTAAATCGTGGCGTCGATATCGGTTATATTCGAGTCCTCGCGCTCATGCATTCTCTCTATGCATACAGCAACACCGTGCGGCACTTCATCGTCGAGAAGATTCAAAAGCTTCTCTCTGATTATCTCGGCGGCGAGCACGCGCTCGGGCTGGTCTGTCAGAGTGTCGTCGGGGAAGAAATGCGGCGAGGGCTGAGCCTGCTTGAACAGCTCGTCTTTTAGATCGCCGAATCCGTCGCCCTTGAGCGCGGAGCAGGGGACTATCGCCTCGAAATCATAGAGCGCGGAGAACTGCGCCATGCGCTCGATAAGCAATTCTTTCTGCTTGACGGAATCTATTTTGTTTATGGCGAGAATGACGGGCATTTTCTCGTCCTTGAACTTCTTGAGAAGTTCTTTTTCCGCGTCGCGCAGCTCGCCCGAGGGCTCAACAACAAATAGACATGCGTCAACGCCCGAGATGCTGTCGCTGACCGCCTTTATCATTTTTTCGCCGAGCTTTGTGCGCGGGCGGTGGAAGCCGGGGGTGTCGGTGAAGACGAGCTGAACTTCGTCCTCGGTCAGCACGCCCATTATTTTCGTGCGCGTGGTCTGCGGCTTTGGCGACACGACGGCGACCTTCTGGCCGAGCAGGCGGTTGAGTATCGACGACTTGCCGACATTCGGGCAGCCGACTATTGCAATGAAAGCGGTTCTTGTCTGAGTCATAACTTCTCCTCATATAGATGACCGCTGATATGACAGTCAGCGGTCATTGATTTTTTATATATTATTTGTCTTTTTTCTTGAAATTGAAGCCCGTGAATATAAAAGTGAAGCTCAGCACAAGGCTGGCGATCAAAACGGCTATCATATACGGCTTCTCTGCGTAGTAGGCGAACATCGCCCTGAACGCATCGGGCTGACCGAGTATGGCAATACCCGTGCAAACGGCGAATATCGCGCCGACGAGCACGGCTCCCGCCGCGGTATCTTTCGATATTTTAGCAAGGCGGTTGTATTTCTCGCTGAACTTCTCCTCCGCCATGTCAACGACCGCTTCTATAGCGGTGTTGAACAGCTCGCCCATGACAACTATCGCGTTCGCGATAAAAATTATCGCAAACTGGGTGCGCGAGACCTCGAAGAAGTCATAGATCAGGAGATATGAATACATATATATCATGCACACGAGGTGCACGCGCATATTTCTCTCCTGCCTGATGCAGGTGATGATGCCCGACCCCGCATAGACAAAGCTCTTGAGCAGACCTTTCATTTATTCATCACCCATATAGTAGCTTCCGCTTCTGGGCAGACCGAGCTGAGTCAAGACGGTCTCCTCCTTTTCGCGCATACGCACGCTCTCGATTCCGCCTTTTTCGTGGTCATAGCCGAGCAGGTGGAGCATCGAATGTACGGTAAGGAATGCTATCTCGCGCTGGAGCGTGTGGCCGAAACGCTCGGCCTGGCTGACTGCGTGGGGGATAGAAATGACTATGTCGCCGAGCATCTTTGCGCCCGTGTCAAGATTTGTGTCATACACTCCGTTTTCACCAAGGGGGAACGAGAGCACGTCGGTGCTCCTGTCCACGTTGCGGTATTCGCGGTTGAGTCTGTGTATCTCTTCGTCGTCCACAAAGCGGACGCTTATCTCGGCAGGATCGTTAAATTCCTCGAGTGTCAGAACCGCGGTGCATGCGCGGCGCACGAGCATTCTTACTCCTGTCGGTATTTTGACCTCATGCTGGTCGTTTGTGATAATTACCTTAACTTTGCCTCTCATTTTCTTTTTTTCACATCCTCGTGTTTTTCGTAGGCTTTGATTATATCCTGAACGAGCTTGTGTCTGACCACATCGCGCTCGTTGAACCTGACAATTTGAATATCGTCGACATCTTTGAGAATCTTCACCGCGTCGACGAGACCGCTTCGCCTGCCGTCGGGCAGGTCGATCTGGGTGATATCACCCGTGACGACCATCTTCGAGTTGAAGCCGAGACGGGTCAGGAACATCTTCATCTGCTCGACCGAGGTGTTCTGCGCCTCGTCGAGGATAATGAAGCTGTCGTCAAGCGTGCGTCCGCGCATATATGCAAGGGGCGCGACTTCTATATTTCCGCGCTCGAGCTGCTTTTGGAAGCTCTCCGCGCCGAGCATATCGAACAGCGCGTCGTAGAGCGGGCGCAGATAGGGGTCGACCTTCTGCTGAAGATCTCCGGGTAGGAATCCGAGCTTTTCGCCCGCTTCAACTGCTGGGCGGGTGAGGATTATGCGGTTGACTTCCTTTGCTCGAAAAGCCGTCACCGCCATGGCGACCGCGAGATAAGTTTTACCTGTGCCGGCGGGTCCGACGCCGAGAGTGACCGTGTTTTTGCGGATGGCTTCGATATATTTCTTCTGACCGAGCGTTTTCGGCTTGACCGGTCTGCCCTTTGAAGTGATGCAGATGCAGTCCGCAGTCATCTGCGGAAGCTGATCCTCGTTGCCCTCGTTGACGAGCGAGATGACATAGCGGACATTCTGGTCGCTGAGCGCCTCGCCTCGGTTGATGAGCATCAAAAGCCCATTTATTGCGCGCACGCCCTTTGAGACGTTCTCCGCCTCGCCCGTGACCTTTATCTCAGAGCCGCGGCTGACGACGCCGACATCGAACTCTTTTTCTATCATTTTAATATTTTCGTCGAAACTGCCGAACAGGCTGACCGCCTGCTCCATCCTGTCGACGCTGATTGACTGTTCAAACATAGATTATCTCCGAATTTTGCTTTATATTAGCGTTACGGCAAAATAAATTTTCGTCATAACTGATAATATTATCGAAATATTTTGTTAGATTATACCATATTTTCTTAGTTCTGTCACCATAAAAAGGACGAAATTTTATTAAGTTTTAATAAAATTTTTGTATTTTTTTGTACATCAAGCTTAAAAAGCAATTTTTGTATCGATAAAGAAATATTTCTATATTTTTTCGCCGTCGAAAACGACAATTTTAAGTCCTTGAAGTTTGAAGAAAAACAATGTAAAATATATATGTTATAGGTATATGGAAGTCTTGACTGCGGAGGGAGACCGATGAAAAAAAGCTCGAAAAAGCTGATTATCGCGCTTTTGTGCGCGGCGGCTGCCGTTTTGGTCGGTCTCGTGGCATATGACGGCATAAAGCAGAGCCGTGAGTTCTCGTCTTCGTCTGCGATGATGAACACCGCCGTCAGCGCGGACATCGAGGGAAAAGACGCGAAAAAGGTCGGCAAGGCGGTTTTTGACTGCATATCGGAGCTCGAAAACAAGCTCCTCTCGCGCCATATCGAAACATCCGCCGTCAGCGAGATAAACGACGCGGCGGGACAGAGCGTTAAGATAACTCTCTTTTCGTCTTCTGCGAACGGGAAGATAAACGACCCCGAAAAGAAGATGAGGGATATACTCTCGAAGTGCGAAGAGCTGAGAAAGTCGAGCGGCGGCGCGTTCGACCCTCTGCTCGGCAGACTCAGCGACCTTTGGGGCTTCGGTACGGGCAATGAGAGAGTGCCTGGCAAGGATGAAATAAACTCGGCGCTCAACGGCACCGGTTCCGCCATAGAGATAAACGAGAACGGCATAAAAATACCGTCGGGTACGGTGCTCGACCTCGGCTCGGTCGGCAAGGGCATTGCCTGCGACGAGGTGCGCGGAGTGCTCGAAAATTCAAAAATAAAGCGCGCGGTCGTCTCCGTCGGCGGGAGCATACTTCTCTACGGCGAGGGAGAAAAATTCACTGTCGGGATAAGAGATCCTTTTTCGGAGAGCTCGACCGAGAGCTTTGCGGTTTTGACTCTGCCCGCGACCTGTGTTTCTACTTCCGGCAGCTACGAGCGGTATTTTGACCGCGACGGCGTGCGATATCATCATATACTCGATCCGAAAACGGGTTATCCCGCAGAGAGAGGACTTGTCAGCGTGACGGTCGTTTGCGGCGACGGCTTTATGTCCGACGCGCTTTCGACTGCGTGCTTCGTGCTCGGCTACGAAAAATCGCTGCCGCTGCTTGAAAAATACGGCGCGCAGGCTGTGTTCGTGTTCAATGACAGGAGCGTCAGGGTCACGGGTTCTCTCGCGGACAGCTTCAAACTTGAAAAGGACGGATTCAAACTTTTATAACGGGGGAGACAGATGCAGCGCAGATTCATAAAAAAAGCCGATATCGCATTGATAGCGGTCGTACTCTGCGTCGGCGCGGCTCTTCTGATATGGCGATTTTTGCCGTCGAACGGAAAAACCGAGGCGGTCATCTATGCGGGCGGCGAGGTGTATCGCCGCGTAACGCTCGACAAGAGCGCTGATATGACAATAACACCCGACACCGACCCCAAGGTCGTGATAAAAATAAAGGACGGAGCTGTCTGGTTCGAAGACGCGGACTGCCGCGATAAATTGTGCGTAAAATCGGGCAAACTCACCCGCCCGGGCGACACCGCTGCGTGCCTGCCCGCAGGAGTTGTGATAAGGCTCGAGGGCTCGGAGAAGCGGCACGACACCCTGACCGGGAGGATATGCCCATGAAAGCGAGAAAAACCGCTCTTTTAGGTATCCTTTGCGCCCAGGCAATCGCGCTCTCGTTTCTTGAAAATCTGATTCCCTCTCTGCCGTTTCTGCCGCCGGGAGCGAAGCCGGGGTTTTCAAATATAGTGACGATGTTCACTGTTCTTACTCTCGGGCTGCCGCAGGCGATGTGCATAACAGTGTTCAAGGCGCTCTTTGCGCTGATGACACGCGGCGCGACGGCGTTTTTCATGAGCCTCGCGGGAGGAGTGCTCAGCACCCTCGCGATGTGGGCGGCAACAAAAATAAAATCCGATCCCTTCGGTCTGCTCGGCGCGTCGATAATCGCCGCCGTATGCCATAACGCAGGCCAGCTCGCCGCCGCGGCGGTGCTCACGGGGACGGGAGCCGTGCTCGGCTATGCGCCGGCACTGCTGATATTTTCGCTTATAACCGGAGCTGTTACTGGAACGGTGCTGCGCATAGTCATGCCGGCGCTCGAAAAACAGACGCGGTTTATAATAAAGAAGTAATAATTAATCATAAGGAGTTGAAGAAATGAGCTCGGTTAAACTCGACGGTGTTCTCAAAGCTGTCAAGCAGGTACGCGGCGGCGTGCATGTCAACCACAACAAGAACACCGCAGACTGTGAAGTCGTAAGAATTCCAGTCCCCGAAAAAGTGCTCCTGCCCATGCAGCAGCATATCGGTGTACCGTGCACACCCACTGTAAAAGCGGGCGACAAAGTTTCGGTCGGACAGATAGTGGGCGACAGCGATAAATTCCTCAGCGCGCCGATCCACGCCTCGATCTCCGGCACTGTCAGCGCAGTCAAGCAGGCGACGCTTGCAAACGGCGTTATCACTCAGGCGGTGGAGATAGAGTCCGACGGCGAGATGCGCCTTTTCGACGGCCTTGAGCCGCCGAAGGTGACGGGCAAGGAGAGCTTCCTTCGCGCCGTCAGGGATTCCGGCCTTGTCGGACTCGGCGGAGCGGGATTCCCCACGCATGTCAAGCTGCGTATCCCGCCCGACAAGAATGTTGACACACTCATAGTCAACGCTGCGGAGTGCGAACCGTACATAACCGTCGACTACCGCGAGTGCCTTGAAAATTCGTGGGACATCCTCTCGAGCATCTATACTTTGAAAGAGATACTCGGCTTCAAGCGCGTCGTTATCGCCGCTGAGGACAACAAGCCCGAGGCGTTCAAAGTGCTCAAGGCTATAGCGGACAGAGACGTTGCGGAGGATAACGTGGTGCGCCTCATGACGCTCAAGTCGAAGTATCCCCAGGGCGCAGAGAAGATGATGGTGCTCTCCGCCACGGGCAGAAAGGTTCCGCCCGGAAAGCTGCCCGCCGATGTCGGCTGCGTTGTTATGAACGTTGCCTCCGTCGCATTTATAGCAAGATATCTCAAGAGCGGCAAGCCGCTCGTCAGCCGCTCGCTGACCGTTGACGGCTCCGCGATAGCCGACCCGAAGAACGTCCGCGTGCCAATCGGCATGAACGTCGGTGAAATAATCGACTTCTGCGGCGGCTTCAAAGCCGAACCCGGCAAGATAATAACCGGCGGCCCGATGATGGGACTTGCCGTTGTCAACACGGATATTCCCGTTCTCAAGCAGAACAACGCCATTCTCGCCTTTGCCGACGATGCGTCGAAGGTCAAGAAAGAGCGCGACTGCATCCGCTGCGGCAGATGTGCGGCGGCATGTCCGCTGAGCCTTATGCCCACGCTTGTTGAACGCTATATAAAGGCGAAGGATATAGACAGGCTTGAAAAATCCGGCGCCATGGTCTGCATGGAGTGCGGCTCATGCGCTTATTCATGTCCTGCGGCAAAGCCGCTTGTCCAGTATATGCGCCTTGCAAAACAGATGCTGAGAGAGGAGAAGAGCAAAAATGCCTGAAATGCCTGAAAAGAAACTAACAGTCAGCGCATCTCCCCATGTGCGCTCGGCTCAGACGGTCAGCGGAATAATGCTCAATGTTATTATCGCGCTGATCCCCGCCCTTGCGGCATCCGTCTGGCTCTTCGGTCCGCGCGTCCTGCTCATCTGCCTTGTAACGATAGGCACATGCATGCTCTCCGAGTATCTGTCGCGCAAAATCATGAAGCGCAGCAACACGCTCGGTGATCTGAGCGCGGTCGTCACCGGACTTCTGCTCGCGTTTAACCTGCCAGTGTCCATTCCGCTATGGCAGGCGGCGATAGGTTCCGTTATCGCGATAGTTGTTGTAAAACAGCTCTTCGGCGGAATCGGTCAGAACTTCGTCAACCCCGCAATAACCGGAAGAATCATTCTCATGGTCTCGTTCCCGACCGCCATGACAACATGGATAAAGCCCCTCTTGTGGCTCGACAAGGGCGCCGAAGCGGTCACCACCGCAACACCTTTAACCATGATGACAAAGGGCGGCGAGCTCTCCGACGGACTGCCGAGCCTTGTTGATATGCTCATCGGCATCCGCGGCGGCAGCCTCGGCGAGACCTGCGCAGTGGCGCTGATAATCGGCGGAGTTTATCTGATGATAAGAAAGATAATCTCTCCCGCCATTCCGCTGTCGTTCATCGGCACTGTAGCCGTTATAATGCTCATAGCCGGCAAGGGCAGCTTCACTTTTGTCGCCTATCAGCTGCTCAGCGGCGGACTCATGCTCGGCGCGTTCTTCATGGCTACCGACTACACCACCTCGCCCATCAATCTCAAGGGCAGGATAATCTTCGGCATCGGCTGCGGTCTGCTGACCTCGTTCATCAGACTCTTCGGCTCGCTGCCCGAGGGCGTCTCGTTCTCAATAATCCTTATGAACATACTCGTTCCCCATATAGAGCATCTGACCACCCCGAAGCCTTTCGGCACGGTCAAGGAAAAAAAGAAGAAAGGGGCTGAGAAGGCATGAAGAATTTCAAGGAATTTGCCATCCCGACTGTAGCGCTCTTTCTGATATGCCTCGTCGCCACGACTCTTCTCGCCGTTACAAATAAAGTCACGGCTCCGAAGATAGCGGAGCTCTCGGCGCAGACCGAGGTCGAAACAAGGCAGAAAGTCCTGCCCGCCGCGACTCAGTTCGGCGAAACGCAGGAGATGAAGGGCGGCAGCGGTACTTACGCTGTCGGCAAGGATGCAAGCGGCAACGAAGTCGGCTATGTCTTTGTCACCGTTTCCAAGGGCTACGGCGGAGATGTGAAGATAATGACCGGAGTCGACAAAAACGGCGCAGTCACCGGCATTTCGCCGCTCGAACTCAACGAGACCGCCGGCCTCGGCATGAAAGCCCAGAATGCCAGCTTCCTCGACCAGTTCAAGGGAAAGGTCAAGGATATTGCAGTCAACAAAAACAGTGCCTCCGGCAACGAGATTCAGGCGCTCACCGGCGCTACGATAACCTCGAAAGCCGTCACGGCGGCAGTCAATGAGGCGCTGAGCTACTATGATTCCAATTTAAAGGGGGCGGAGTAAAAAATGGCAAAGAAAAAGAGTCTTTTTCAGGAGTTTACCAAGGGCATTCTCGTTGAGAACCCCGTTCTCCGTCTGGTGCTCGGCACCTGCCCGACGCTCGCCGTCTCGACCTCGGTCGAGAGTGCGCTGGGCATGGGCGTTGCAGCTTCGATAGTCCTTGTGTGCTCGAACATCGCTATTGCGGCACTCAAAAAAGTGATTCCGCAGAAGGTCAGAATTCCCGCTTATATTGTTATAATCGCTTCGTTCGTTACAATAGTCCAGATGCTCGTCAAGGCGTTCGTCCCGCAGATCGACGCTCAGCTCGGCGTTTACCTGCCGCTGATAGTCGTCAACTGTATCATCCTCGGCAGAGCCGAGGCGTTCGCCTGCAAGAACTCCGTTGCGGCCTCCGCCGTTGACGGTCTCGGCATGGGCGTCGGCTTCACCGCGGCGCTGCTCCTCATGGGCGCAGTCAGAGAGCTGCTCGGCACGGGCGCTATCGCCGGACTTCAGATAATCCCGGCTTCCGTCAGCCCCATGTTGATATTCATCCTGCCTCCCGGAGGCTTCTTCGTCTTCGGCATACTCATGGCGTGCGCCAACAAGCTTGCCGACAAGAAGGGTCTTTCAAAGGCGGAGCTCAAGGGTTGTGAGGCTTGCCCGATGGCGGCTTCCTGCTCTCTTCGCGGCGAAGTTGAAAACAAAAAGGACGGAAAGGAGGCGGCAGGCAAATGAAAATAATGCTTTCAATACTGCTTACCGGTATCCTTACGGAGAACTTCATTCTCGCAAAGTTCCTCGGTATCTGCCCGTTCCTCGGCGTGTCGAAGAAGCTCAATACCGCAGTCGGAATGAGTGCCGCCGTTATATTCGTCATGCTGCTCTCGACTGCCGTTACATATCCCATCAACGCGAAGCTGCTCGTGCCCAATGATCTCGAATATCTCCAGACGATAGTATTTATTCTTGTCATAGCGGCTCTCGTTCAGCTCGTCGAGATAATTCTCAAGAAGTATATGCCCGCGCTTTATAACGCGCTTGGCATCTATCTTCCGCTGATAACAACGAACTGCGCGGTGCTCGGCGTCGTGCTTATAAACGTTGAGAATAACTACAATTTCGGCCAGTCGATGATGCGTTCGCTCGGCGGCGGTCTCGGCTTCATGCTCGCCATGGTCATGTTCGCGGGCGTCAGAGAGCGCCTCGAGAGCTGCGATGTGCCGAAATTCCTTCAGGGTCTGCCCATAACGCTCATTGCCGCATCGCTCACCTCGGTCTCCTTCCTCGGATTCTCGGGCGTTGTCGACGGCATATTCGGTTGAGAAAGGACGGGATAATATGCATCTTATTATAATTGCGGTTGTCATCGTCTCCGTCATCGGACTTATAGCCGGTCTCGGTCTCGCCGTTGCGTCAAAGGTCATGGCTGTCCCGGTTGACGAAAAGGCTGAGGAGATTCAGGCGGCGCTGCCCGGCGCAAACTGCGGCGCGTGCGGCTTCTCCGGCTGCTCCGGCTATGCGGCAGCTCTCTCTCAGGGCAAGACCACCGACACCGGACGCTGCATGCCCGGCGGCGCGGAGGTCAGCAAAGCTATTGCAAAAATAACCGGACTCGCGGCGGGGGATGTTGTTCCCATGACTGCCGTTGTCCTCTGCCAGGGCAATATTCACAACACGGACACGAAGCTCAACTATGTCGGAGTCAAGAGCTGTAAAATGGCAACTCAGCTTTTCGGCGGACCGAAAGAGTGCGTCTACGGCTGCATCGGCTTCGGCGACTGCGTTGAGGTATGTCCCTATGACGCGATTCATATCTGCGAGGGCGTTGCGAGAATAAATCCGCTCGCGTGCCACGCCTGCAAGATGTGCGTCAACACCTGCCCCAAGGGCATTATCGATCTTATGCCCCTGCACGAGGCAAAGGCCGCCGTCATGTGCAAGAACCATGACAAGGGCGCCCAGACCAGAAAAGAGTGCAAGGCGGGCTGCATCGGCTGCATGAAGTGCGTCAAGACCTGCGAATACGGCGCGGTCACGGTCGAGAACTTCTGCGCGAAGGTCGATTACGACAAGTGCGTCGGCTGCGGCAAGTGCCACGAGGCGTGCCCGGTCAAGTGCATCGATGTTATCGAACCCGGAGTAAAGATAACCGAAACGAAGGTAAACTAAATAATTAAGTGCGAGCACCCGGAGTTGTGAAAACAGCTTCGGGTGTTTTGCTTTTTGTTATAATTTGTAGGGGTTGGCGACCTCGACAACCCTATGCCGTCAACGGCGGCACTGTTTAAAAGAAAAGTAGATCGTGGACGGAAAATTGACATTGACAATAATGTCTGATAATATTAAATAAAAAGAGATATACGGAGGGATGCCTATAGCCGATTGAACGCAATCTTCAAAGGGAACAGGGCGCGGAATAAATATCAAGCCCGGAGGCGAAAACTATGAAAAAAACAATACTTTCTATATTAATATCGGTTCTGCTCATAACGAGCTTTTCGGCGTGCCGAAACGGAGACGCGGAGACAGCGGGAACGACCATTCCGGAGAACACCACGGCAGAAAGTACAGCCGAAATAAGTTCAGCCCCGCAGACAATCGAAAAAACTCTCGACGGAGTGACGCTGAAAGTTTATATCGAAAACCCGGAAGTCAAGCCGGGCGGCGAAGTGCATATCACGGCGACCGTCACGAATAACAGCGGAAAAGATATAGTTTCAACGCTCCCGATATATAACCGGCAGCACTATGAGATACGCACGAAAATTCTGACGCAGGACGGAAAAGCGTTCTACGACAAAGATTATCCCGTAGAAATGACCGAGGACGCCACGCGCCGATTTATCGTCAAGAGCGGGGAGAGCTATGTTCAGGATATGTATCTCGTCGCCGCCGAGATGAACTCCGGCATGAGCAGCACCGCCGACGCAGCGCCCTACGGCGCGGGAAAATGCGCGGGAACCTCGACTTTCAAATGGGACGGCGGCAACGGCGCAGAGAAGTCGCTGACGGTTTCGTTTGAGATAGAAATAGTCTGAATTTTATAATAAAACCGACTCGAAGATATAATTTTTCGGGTCGGTTTTGTGATTCTTTGTTGTAAAGTGGTATGACTTTACGCGGAGCTCAACTGTTGAGTAGGCTTTTTGGGTCAACATCGCAGAACACTTGATATTACTGCGATTCGGCGGCAATTTTATATAAAATTTCGCTGATATAACAAAAATCCATATGTAAAGTTAAATCACTTTACATATGGATTTTTCTCTTAATCGAATTTTGTCTCCCAATGTTCGCTCTCGTTCGCATCGAAGCACATCAGTATCTGCTCGCGCGAGGTCTTTTCGCCCGCGAGATTCTCCGGCAGTTCGTCTCTTCCGAAATATTTTGTTTCGGTCGTTTCGATATTCGGAATGAATTCGCCGCCGACAACGGAGCAGAGGACGAAAACTTTTACGACCCCGTAAGCGTATATTGGCTTATTGTGCTTGTTCCTGTCCTGAACGGCGATGAGCCTGTCCGCGGTGACGCGCAAGCCTGCCTCTTCAAAAGTCTCTTTTACGGTGTTCTCCGCGACCGACTGATTTACATCGCACCAGCCGCCGGGGAGCGACCATGTGCCGTTCGATTCGTGGACGAGCAAAATCTTTCCGTCATTGAAAATCGCGGCGCGGGTATCGACCTTCGGTGTCTGATATCCGGTCTCGTTGCAGAAAAGCTCTTTGACCTTTTCTGCCGGGATGTCGCTTTTGTGGGCTACCATCTCGGCGGATATCTCTCTTATCCGCTTGTATCTCTCGAGGTCATAGGGGTCGTGTCCATATGTCAGCCCCGCCTGCGCGAGACTCTGGAGCTCAATAGCCCAGCTGAGCCAACTGTTCTGTTTGTCCATATTATCTCCTTTTTTAAAGGCTCCGTCAAATCCACTCCTTGATAACTTCCGGGTGCTTGAAAGTCTCATCTATAGACTTTAAGAAAGGGACTACATCGCCCATGTCGAGCGCACGGTGGTCGAAAACGACGGTGAAAACGAGCTTCTTGCCGACCGTTACCGTGCCGTCCGGGTTTGCAATCGCCGTGTCGCGCGGAGCGCCGACGCCTATCGCGGCGACCTGCGGCGGGATTATCTCAAGCAGTGCGCAGATGCCGTCCCAGTCCTTGTAGAGCGAACCGAGGTTCGACACGGTTATTGTGCCCTGCTCAATGTCGTATTTTGTGAGCCTGTCGTACTCGGGTATATCATAATATTCTTTCTTGCTCTTGCCGGAGAGGGTTTTTACTTTGTACTTTCCGGTCTTTGAGCCGATGAGGCGGGATATCGTCTGAACCAATTTGCCCTTTGCAAGCCCCTGCAGTGTGTCGTTGAGCGAGACGTCGTACATGACCTGCGACATGTTTGAATTTTTCGCTCTGCGTTGAACATCGGCGAGCGTATCTCTGATATCCCTGAGGTTCTTGTCCTGCATGTTGTGCAGATTTACTGTCATCATCTCACCTGAGTCGAGAAGCATGGGCATCGAGATATTTATTTCGTCGAACTCCGTCACGCATCCGCGGACAAGGCGGGGTTTGAAATCGATATGTGCATTCATCGCGGGGCACTTCTTGAGCGCCTCTGTTATTACTTTTAATATAACTGCGTTGAGCGTGATCTTATCTTCTTTTGCGCGCCCTTCGTTGATTTCTTTGAAAACTTTCAGAAATTCGGACGCCTCAGGCTCGTTTGTAACAACGACATGGGGAATGTCGTGCCAGCTCTGCGCGGTCATGTTTGCGATTATCTTCCTGTTTATGCCGAAGTGCTCGGCTCTTCTGACTGTGAGTGACTGTCTCATTCTGAGGACTCCTTTCATTTTAGCGGTTATGCCGCATTAATAAAAGTATATATTGTCCTCAAACTTAAAAACAAGGAACAGTATCTGGAAGCATGTGCAAAAAGCGACACAAAAAGTGATTTGTGTCGCCAAAAATTATAAACAGTTTAGAAATATTTTCTGAAGCCGTTAAAATATATGCTTGTGGTGAAAGAGACGATAGTCGATGGATCTTCGCGGAAGTCGGAGTTTATCCACTCTGCAATAACGCTGACGATGCCGTTGAAGAACATTATATACATCCAGCGGAACTGCTTATCCGTGATCTCGGGGAAAAACTTCTTCCACTTTATCTGTGTCCTGTCGTAGTTCTTTACGAACAATGAATTGATGAAGCCCTTTCGCGGGCCGCATCTCATCATGTAGCAGCACAGGTCGGAATTATCCCTGACAATATCAAACAGACCGACCAATACTGCATCGAAAACCTCGGGATCCATTCTCTCGATCTGATTATCGATATCGGAGACGAACTCAGCCTCGATGCTCTTCATCAGCGCGTTGATGTCGTCATAGTGGCGGTAGAAGGTGCTTCTGTTGATGTCTGCGCGCTGACATATCTCTCGCACGCTGATCTTGTCGAAGTCCTTTTCTTCAAGCAGTTCGAAGAAGGTGCGGCGTATTGCCGTTTTTGTGTATGCCGTGCGCCTGTTGTGCGCTGGCCTTCCGGTTGCCGGGCTTGTCATGAAAATCACCTGCGTTCGTTTCTGATTCATATAAATATTACCACTAATATGCCTGATTGACAAGAGTTAGCGCGATTTTACTCATGTAAAAAAATATGTTGACAAAAGTGCTAAACACTGTTAAAATAACTAATTGCCGCAGGAAAAAGGCGGCTAATCCTTGCTGCGGACGAACCGCAGCCAAAAGACCAGAAGGAGGTGCTTTAAGAATGTCAGCAAACAACAGCTATGAAGCAATGATGGTTTTCTCCGTCAAGAACGGTGAGGAGGGCGTTCCCGCTCTCGTCGAGAAGTTCAAGGCTCTCATCGAGCAGAACGGCACTCTGGACAGCATTGATGAGTGGGGCAAGCGCAAGCTCGCTTACGCTATCGACGATGAGCCCGAGGGATTCTACGCTCTGTTCAATTTCAGCGCTGCACCTGAGTTCCCCGAGGAGTTCTACCGTATCGCCGGTATAACCGACGGCGTTCTCCGCTCACTCGTTGTCAGAAAGTGAGGAAACAAAGATGCTTAACGTTGCAATAATTATGGGCAGACTCACTGCCGATCCCGAGCTGCGTACCACCGCTTCCGGCGTCGCAGTCACCACTTTCTCCGTTGCGGTCGATCGCCGCTTCCAGAGACAGGGTGAAGAGAAGCAGACCGATTTCATCAACGTTGTCGCCTGGAGACAGACTGCAGAGTTCGTCTCCCGCTACTTCCACAGAGGATCGATGATCGCTGTTCGCGGAAGTATCCAGCAGCGCAACTACGAGGACAAGAACGGCAACAAGCGCACTGCGTTTGAGATAGTTGCCGAGGAAGTCAGCTTCTGCGGATCAAAGGCAGAGACCGGCACGGGTGCCCGCCAGAACGAGCAGCCCGCGCGCGTTCAGCCCGCAGCGTCCTTCGCCACAGGCGGAGCGGACGATTTTGAGGAGATCCCGATAAGCGACGATCTCCCGTTCTGAGAAAAACTTGAACACGGCGTCTGACGCCGAACGAATAGCCCCGAGCCGCGAAACGGCTTTCGGCTTCCACCTTAGCCAAAGAGGAGGTTAACATCATGGCATATGAGAAAAACGACAGAAGACCCAACCGCAAGGGCCGCAAGAAGGTTTGCGCTTTCTGCGTCGATAAGGTTGAGTGCATAGATTACAAGGACACAGCCAAACTTCATAAGTATATCTCTGACAGAGCGAAGATTCTTCCCAGAAGAGTCACCGGCAACTGCGCCGCTCACCAGAGAGAGCTTACCACCGCTATCAAGCGTGCCCGTCACGTTGCTCTTCTTCCTTACACGAGCGACTGATAAAGCTGTCTACGGCTGCCGCATTCAGCGCAGACCAAAGAGCAAAAATGTTGAAGGTCACAGTTTGCGTCCGAAAACGCAGATTGTGGCCTTTTTATTTTTTGCCGCAAATGCGTCGGCCTTATTTTTCCTTTTTGCTTTACATGGCGGCACAGATGTGATAACTTTATATTTATAAGCAGTAATTTAAACGAGAGGAATAACAATGTCTCAGAATATGAACCGCCATTTAACGGCTTTGGAATTTGATAAAATATTGGAGCGCCTCGCGCAGTTCACGGCGTGCCCCGACGCGCGCGAACTTGCGCTGAGCCTCCGCCCGGAGAGCGATATTGATCTCGCGCAGGCGCAGATGAATCAGACGCGCGACGCGCATATGCTCCTTGCTCGCTTCGGCGGTCCGTCCTTCGGTGGGCTTCGCAATGTCAATAATGCCGCAGCGCGAGCCGGCGCGGGCAGCACGCTCTCCATGCGCGAACTGCTCGATGTTGCCGAGGTGCTCAGAACCGTGCGTGCTCTCGCCCAGTGGCGCAGCACGAACGCGGGAGTCGAGACCGTTCTCGACCCGCTTTTCTCTGCGCTTCAGCCGAACAAATATCTCGAAACGAAGATAACCTCCGCCATAATCTCCGAGGAGGAGATTGCGGACAGCGCCTCGCCCGAGCTCTTTGAAATAAGGCGCAAGATTCGCGTGCAGGAGTCTAAAGTTCGCGACCAGCTCGACAAGATGACCCACTCCGCGCACTACTCGAAGTTCATGCAGGAGAATATCATAACCCAGCGCAACGGCCGCTATGTCGTGCCCGTCAAGGCGGAATACCGCGGCGAGGTGCAGGGACTTGTCCATGACACGTCTTCATCGGGTGCCACTGTGTTTGTCGAGCCGATGCCGGTCGTCGAAGCGAACAACGAGATAAAAGTCCTGCGCTCTAAAGAGCAGGACGAGATTGAACGCATACTTACAGCGCTCTCCGCGATGGTCGGCGAGTTTGAGCAGGGGATAAAAAACAGCTATGAGTGCGCCGTTGAGCTCAATGTCATCTTCGCAAAGGCGCAGTATGCCTATTCTATAGGCGCGACGGTGCCGCTACTCAACTCCGACGGCGAGATTGAGCTGCGCGCCGCCCGACATCCGCTCATTGACAAAAACAAAGTAGTCCCCGTTGATATAAGGCTCGGCACGGACTTTGACACGCTCGTTATAACCGGTCCGAACACGGGCGGCAAGACCGTCTCGATAAAGACTGTCGGTCTTTTCACGCTCATGGCGATGTGCGGACTTATGATTCCCGCAGGCGACAGAAGCAGACTCTCCGTATTCAGCGAAGTCCTCGCGGACATCGGCGACGAGCAGTCGATAGAGCAGTCGCTCTCGACCTTCTCCGCGCATATGACAAATATTATAGATATCATGGGTCAGGCGGGCGACCGCAGCCTTGTGCTCATAGACGAGCTCGGAGCGGGCACAGATCCCGTCGAGGGCGCGGCTCTTGCAATGGCGGTGCTCGAAGACCTGCATTTCAAGGGCGCGAAGATCGCCGCGACAACACACTATGCCGAGCTCAAGGCTTATGCCCTCGAGACTCCGCGCGTCGAAAACGGCTGCTGCGAGTTCAATGTTGCGACTCTCAGCCCGACCTACCGACTGCTTATCGGCGTTCCCGGACGCTCGAACGCGCTTGCAATTTGCGAACGCTTGGGCATGGATATGCGCGTTGTGGACAGGGCGAAAGAGCTCGTCAACAATGAGAATGTCCGCTTTGAGGATGTCGTCGACAAGCTCGAAGAGAACCGCCGCCGCATGGAGGAGGAGCACGAGCGTGCCAAGGAGCTGACCGCAAAGGCGCGCGCCGAGCTGGAGAAAGCCGAAAAGCGGCTCGCCGAAGTCGATTCTCTGCGCGAGGCGGAGATAGAGAAAGCCAAGGCGCAGGCGGCGAAGCTGACCCAGCAGGCAAAACGCGAGAGCTATGCTCTGCTCGACGAGCTCGACAGGCTCAAAAAAGAAAAAGAGAAGACAAAAGATGCCGCAGACCTTGCGCGCCGCGCACGCGCCGCAGTCAGAAAGGGTCTCGGCGCGATAGACGAGGCGGTCGACCCCGTGGTCGCCATGGGCGTTGAGAACGACGGCTATGTCCTCCCACGCGAGCTCAAAAAGGGCGATACCGTTCTGATAGCCGATCTCGGCAAGGAGGCGACAGTCCTTTCGCCCGTTGACAGAAACGGAAATGTCGAAGTCCTAGCAGGCGCGGCAAAGACGCGTGTAAAGCTCAAAAACCTGCGCCTTATCGAGAACGCGCCGAAAAAGCGCAGCCCGAACTCCGGCGCCCGCCGCACGGGAGTCGAGAGCAAGATGAACATGGATGCCTCCGCGCGGCTCGATGTCCGCGGGCTGACCGTTGACGACTGCATCATGGAGCTCGACAGATATATTGACTATATGCTCCGTATGGGCCTCGGCGAGTTCACCATTGTCCACGGCAAGGGAACCGGTGCGCTCAGGAGCGCCGTCAACCAGTATCTGCGCAAGTCGCCGTATGTCAAGAGCTTCAGGCTCGGCGTTTACGGCGAGGGCGAGGACGGCGTGACAATAGTCGTGCTCAAGTGACGCGAAAAAAGTTTTCCACACTGTTTTCCACATGCCTGCGGGCGCATAACGGCACATTTTGTTGTCTTTTGCCGCTCGAAACACAAGTGGTTGATGATAAAAAACCAATCTTGTTTTTCCGCCGCTTTTCCACATTCGGAATGTTGAAAAAAGTTCGGTTTTGGCGAAAAAATGTGCTTGACAGCCGACGATATTTTTAGTATAATAACCCTCTGTAAAGCGTTTTGACTTTACAGAGGGGTTTAACCTTTACGCGATCATGATGAAAAGGGGGAGAAAATAAAGTGGCAAAGAATCTGGAAATAGCTGTTTTGCTTGACCTTTACGGCGATATGCTGACTGAAAAACAGCGCGACTTTCTGGGCTATTACTACAACGACGACCTGTCGCTCTCCGAGATCGCGGAAAACGAGGGGATAACCCGCCAGGGCGTGCGCGATGCGATAAAGCGCGCCGAAGCCCAGCTTTTCGATATGGAGTCGAAGCTCAAGCTCGCCTCGAAATTTGACGAGATACGCAGCGGACTCACTGAAATCATCGACTGCGCCGGCGAGATAGGGGACTACAATCTCAACCACAGCCTGTCGCGCGAGGTGAATGATTATACCGTTAAGATTAAGGCCATCGCCATGTCTCTCATGGAATAGGGCGGACCGCGGAAAAATTGCCCATGACCGCGTTGCAGGAACCCGTTCGCTCGGTTGCGTACACAAAGTACGCGCCCTCACGCCCGGAACCCTGCGCCTTGTCCTGAACAATTTTTCTCAGTCCTCGATTGAGTGATGTGATGCGAAAAAAGTTTGCCATAGCTGCGTTGTGAGAACCTGTGAATTCAGTCACGCACACAAAGTGCGCTCCTTCATTCACAGAACCCCACGCCTTGCTCCGACAAATTTTTCTCAGTCCTCGACAGAGTGCTGTGATGCGGAAAAATTGCCCAGTACTGCGTTGCAGGAACCCATTCGCTCGGTTGCTGCTGTAGGGGCGGATATCATCCGCCCGCGAAATCAGCACAGTCCTCGATTGTGCGATGTGATGCGGAAAAATCGCTCGGTACAATTCGGCTTGAAACGGTAACATAAAAACTACTTACTTTTTATACAGAGGTGAAAACATTGGCATTTGAAGGTCTTTCGGAACGCCTTGAAGCGGCGTTCAAGCGTCTTAAAAGCAAGGGCAGCCTCAACGAGGCGGATGTCCGCGCGGCGATGCGTGATGTGCGTATGGCTCTGCTTGAGGCGGACGTCAGCTACAAGGTAGCCAAGGATTTCACCGCCAAGGTCACCGAGAGAGCTATCGGCGCGGATGTTATGGAGAGCCTTACTCCCGCGCAGATGGTCATCAAGATAGTCAACGAAGAGCTTATCGACCTCATGGGCGGCACGAAAACCCGCCTTGCCACTGCTCCGCACCCGCCGACAGTGATAATGCTCTGCGGTCTTCAGGGCGCAGGTAAAACGACGCACTGCGCAAAGCTTGCGCTCATGCTCAAGAACCGCGGCAGCAGACCGATGCTCGTCGCGTGCGATATCTATCGTCCCGCGGCTATCAAACAGCTTCAGGTGCTCGGCGAAAAGGTCGGCGTACCGGTCTTTGAAAAGGGTACGCAGGATCCGGTTGAAACAGCCAAACAGGCGGTCGCGCTTGCAAGGGACGAGGGCAACGACTATGTCCTCATCGATACCGCAGGCCGCTTGCATATAGATGAGCAGCTCATGGATGAGCTCAAGCGCATCAAGTCGGAAGTCCGCCCGCACGAGATCCTCCTCGTGGTCGACGCGATGACCGGTCAGGATGCGGTCAATGTCGCCTCGACTTTCAACGAGACGCTCGGCATTGACGGACTTATCCTGACAAAGCTCGACGGCGACACCAGAGGCGGTGCTGCACTCTCCGCGCGCGCTGTCACGGGCAAGCCGATAAAGTTCGTCGGCGTCGGCGAAAAGCTCGGCGATCTCGACACCTTCCACCCCGACCGCATGGCTTCGAGAATCCTCGGCATGGGCGATGTCCTCTCGCTTATCGAAAAGGCGGAGACCGCTATTGACGAGAAAAAGGCGGCGGAGCTTGAGGAGAAGATAAGAAAGAACAAGTTCGACCTCAACGACCTGCTCGATCAGATAACCCAGCTTCGCAAAATGGGCTCGATTCAGGACACGCTCGCAATGCTCCCGGGCATGGGCAAGAAGCTCCAGGGCGTGGACGTTGACGAGAAGCAGTTCGACCGTCTCCAGGCGCTCATCCGCTCGATGACCCCGAAGGAGCGCGAAAATCCCGACATAATCAACCCCTCCCGCAAAAGGCGTATCGCTGCGGGCAGCGGACAGAAGGTCGAGGATGTCAACAGGCTTCTCAACCAGCACAAGCAGATGCAGAAGCTCTTCAAGCAGTTCAACGGCAAAGGCTCAAAGAAAAAGATGCGCCGTATGGGCTTCGACCCGAGCAAGCTCGGAATGTAAAAACGGATGTTATCCTATAGGTCAGCCTTAGGGTTTACATTATATATTAATTTTGTATTACTTTTGGAGGTACAATTATTATGGCAGTTAAAATCAGACTTCGCCGCATGGGCGCAAAGAAGAACCCCTTCTACAGAATAGTCGTTGCAGATTCGAGATATCCCCGTGACGGCAGATTCATCGAGGAGATCGGCACCTATGATCCGCTCAAGACTCCCGCTGATGTGAAGATCGACGCAGACAAGGCAAAGCAGTGGATCGCCAACGGCGCTCAGCCCACCGATACCGTTAAGGATATCCTCAAGAAGAGCGGCGTCATCGACTGATAACGCTCAGCGTAAAACATGGCTCTCGGCAGTCTGCGGGGAGTTTTGTTTTTCTATGAAAGGAACATCGAAATGAAGGATTTACTTATATCCATCGCTCAGGGTCTCGTTGAAGAGCCCGATGCAGTTACCGTCACCGTTGACGAGCCGGATGATGAGGGCGTTACAGTCTATCATCTCCACGTCAGCGAGAATGACATGGGCAGAGTTATCGGCAAGCAGGGCAGAATAGCAAAGGCTATCCGCACTGTTATGCGCGCTGCCGCAACACGCTGCGATGAGAAGGTCGCAGTTGAGATAGACTGATGATAAAGGACTATCTTGAAATAGGGCAGATAGTCGGCACCCACGGCGTGCGCGGGGAACTGCGCGTTCAGCCGTGGTGCGATTCGCCCGAATTCTTCAAAAAGTTCAAAACGCTCTACTACGACGCACACGGTGAAAAAAGCGTGGGCGTTGTTTGCGCTCGCCCCCACGGGAATATTGCGCTGCTGCGCCTCGACGGCTGCGACACGGTCGAAAAGGCGGCCTCGCTCAGAGGCAAGGTGCTCTATATGCGCCGCAGCGACGCGCATCTCAAGAAAGGCGACTGGTTCATCGCCGAGCTCATCGGCTGCCGCGCCGAGGACGCAAACAGCGGAAAAGTCTACGGAACCGTTACCGATGTCAGCCAGACCGGCGCAAACGATGTCTGGCACATAACGGATGATAACGGCACCGAGACGCTTATCCCCGCCATTCCCGATGTTGTCTCGAGCGTCGATGTAGAGAACGGAATTGTCCTGATAACACCGCTGAAAGGGCTGTTTTCAGATGAGGATTGATATTCTTACCCTCTTCCCGGAGATGTGCTGTGAGGTGCTCAGGGAGAGCGTAATAGGCAGAGCGCGCGAGCGCGGCTGCGTTGAAATAAACTGCCGCAACATCCGCGACTATACGCTCGACAAGCACAACCGCGTCGACGATTCGCCCTACGGCGGCGGGACGGGCATGATAATGCAGGTGCAGCCGATATATGACTGCTACGAGTCCCTTTGCCGCGACACGGGCACGCGCCCGCATCTCATATATCTGACCCCGCAGGGAAAGACGCTGACCCAAAAGCGCGTGGTCGAGCTGTCGAAGCTCGACAATATCGCTCTGCTGTGCGGTCACTATGAGGGAATTGACGAACGTGTTATAGAAGAGATAGTCGACGAGGAAATTTCGATTGGCGATTTCGTGGTGACGGGCGGCGAGCTGCCCGCGCTTATGCTTGCGGATGCCGTCGCGCGTATGCTCCCCGGTGTGCTCGCTAACGAAGATGCGTTCGAGCTCGAGAGCCATTTTTCGTCCCTGCTCGAATATCCTCAGTACACCCGCCCTGTCGAATGGCACGGCAAAGAAGTGCCGCCCGTTCTGCTCTCGGGTCACCATGCGAACATCGAGAAGTGGCGCAGGGAACAGAGCCTTGAGCGCACCTATCGCCGCAGACCCGATATGCTCGAAAAAGCGGAGCTGAGCCGAAAAGATCGAGCGTTTCTCTCGTCTTTGAAGAGTGAGGACTGATTTCCGAAGGCAATAATTTAATGTGCAACCTGCATTAAAAAGATGTGCCTTGTATGGTCAAAATACACAACAAAGCCCCCGCCCGAATTTTTAACTTTGGAACAGGCAACGAATTATCGCCTTTGAGGGCGAAAGTCGCAAGTAAATTGTTGACGGGGACAAGTTTTATGATATAATATATAAGCAGTAGAATAAAATTTGAATTTGTGTGTGGGAGATTATATATTATGTATGTTAAAGATGTTATGGTACAGAATCAGGTAGGACTTCATGCACGTCCGGCAACTTTTTTCATTCAGAAGGCTAACGAGTTCAAGTCTTCCATCTGGGTGGAAAAGGACGAGCGCAGAGTCAACGCCAAGAGCCTTCTCGGCGTGCTTTCCCTCGGCATCATGGGCAACACCCAGATCCGCATCATCGCAGGTGGTCCCGACGAGGAGCAGGCTGTTGATGAGCTTGTGAAGCTTGTTGAGTCCGGTTTCGCCGAGTAATATCATTTTAATACAGATAAGCAGGCTTAGGCCTGCTTTTTCTTTTTGTCTATTTTCATCGCTTCGCGGCATATAATATCTTTGAGAAGGATATTTTCGGCGGTGATAGTATGTTTTCGGTTCTCGTTATTGCTGACGATGCCGGCTTTTTCAGGCGAAGGCGGCTGTTCAAGGCTCCGCAGGTGCGCGACGTGCGCGTATACGGCGGTCTGCCGTTTCGCGAGATAACCTCAGCCCGGCGGCGCGGAAAAATTAACCGCGCGGCGATATGCGAAGCGGCTGGCAGATGCTCGGGCACAATGCTCCTGCCTGAAGATATAGCACCCGGCGGCGGGATAGACGAGCCCGATCTCTCCGATTACAGAAAGCTCGTTTTCTTCAACACTGCGTGCTCTATATTGCGCTCGTCCTGCGGGTGCGGAGTGCGCGGCGAGCTGCTGATAAAAGACAAAAACGCCTCCGCTGCCCAGAGGCTCGGCATTGCAGTGCCGCTGTTTTCGGATATCCGCGTCGCGACTTCGTGCCCGGACGGGTATTCGCGCCCGATAGAAAACGCCATGGACGAATTCGGCGCGGCGGTTCTCGACGGAATCAGCGACAGCGCGGATGCAGTTATCGACCTCGATTCGTCGCCCGAAAAGTTTGTCTGTGGCGGCGAAGTTTTTACGGCGGGAAAAATAACGCTCCCGAGCGCATATGCGCGTCTCATGCCGACGGGCGCGGACTCGCTTGAATTCGCGGGTGCGCTTTATCTTATAAGCCGAATCCACTCGCTCGCGCAGCTTTGTTTTTCCGAAATATATCACGGCGGAAAACCGCTTTCTCTGCGCGCCGCGTCGGAGCTTATAAGGCTCTCGGCGGCGCCGTAAACTATTGACAACAGGCGATAAAATGAATATAATAACAATATTGTGGATAAGTGCCTGAAAAGGCCTTAGTGTATCAATTTTTAAAATTTAAGGAAGAAGGATGGCCTTAAAATGGAAAAGCAGATCGTATTGACAAGAGAGAGCTACGATGCCAAGGTCAAGGAGCTCGAACAGCTCAAAACCACCGGCAGAGATGAGATAGCCGAGCGCATCAAAGTTGCGCGTTCTTTCGGCGACCTTTCCGAAAACTCCGAGTATGATGAGGCGATGAACGAGCAGGCAAAGCTCGAAGCTAAAATCGCCCGCCTTGAAAACGACATCCGCAACGCGAATATCCTCGATGAGGACAATCTGAATGCGGGCGTGGTTCATCCCGGCTCAAAGGTCAAGGTCGAGAATGTCGAGACCGGCAAGAAGAGCGAGTATACTATCCTCGGACCCAGCGAGTCGAACCCCTCTCAGGGCATAATCTCCGACCAGTCGCCCATAGGCAAGTCGCTTATCGGCAACCGCAAGGGTGATGTAGTCGATGTTCCGCTGCCGACCGGAAAGATTCTTCAGCTCAAGATTCTCAGCATTGCAAAGTCAAAGTAAAAAAAGCACAGTTCACATAAATCCAAGGAGTGAAAAAAATGCCGGATGAGATAAACACCAACCCCGTCTCCGCCGAGAGCGAAGAGGCTCAGGAGGACATAAACGCCCTGCGTCAGATCCGCCTGGACAAGCTCAACGAGCTTTGCGCCGCAGGGGAGGATCCGTTCAAGATAACAACAGCGGATCAGTCCGCCCATGCACAGGAGATAGTTGACAATTTCGAAGCGATGGAGGGCAAAGAGGTCTCCATATGCGGACGAATGATGTCAAGACGCGATATGGGCAAGGCGAACTTCATCGATATCCGTGACCGCTCGGGTCGTATTCAGGTCTATGTGCGCATAAACGATGTCGGCGAGGATACATTTGCAAAGTTCAAGAAGTGGGATATCGGCGATATCCTTGAAGTGCGCGGCACGGTGTTCAAGACCCGCAGGGGCGAGATATCCATCCACGCAACCGCGCTTCGCCTGCTGACGAAGTCGCTGCTTCCGCTGCCCGAAAAGTTTCACGGTCTGCGCGATACGGACACCCGCTATCGCCGCCGCTACCTTGACCTCATAGTCAACCCCGATGTCAAGGATACATTTATAAAGAGAAGCCTGATAATCCGCGAGATAAGAAACTATCTCGATTCCAAGGATTTCATCGAGGTCGAGACGCCCATTCTTGTTCAGAATGCGGGCGGCGCTGCCGCGCGTCCGTTTGTGACCCATCACAACGCCCTCAACGAGGATCTCAACCTGCGCATTTCCCTTGAACTCTATCTCAAGCGCCTTATAGTCGGCGGACTTGAGCGAGTCTACGAGATGGGCAGAGTTTTCCGCAACGAGGGTCTCGACGTGCGCCACAATCCCGAGTTCACGCTCCTTGAGATATATCAGGCGTATACCGATTTCCACGGCATGATGGACCTTGTCGAAGAGCTCTACAGAACCGTTGCTCTCAAGGTTCTCGGCACTGCCGTCGTCACCTATGACGGCGTGGAAATTGACCTCTCCAAGCCCTTTGCCCGCATGACGATGGTCGAGGCGGTCAAGAAATATGCAGGCGTCGATTTCGCTGAAATCGATCTTGAAACTGCCCGTTCGCTCGCTAAGGAGCGCGGCATCGAATTTGAAGAGAGACACAAGAAGGGCGACCTGCTCAACCTCTTCTTCGAGGAATATGTTGAGGACAAGCTCGTTCAGCCGACCTTCATCACGGAGCACCCGGTCGAGATTTCCCCGCTTGCAAAGAGAAAGCCCGACGATCCGAACTACACGGAGCGTTTCGAGCTGTTCATAACCTGCCGCGAGATGGCGAACGCCTTCTCCGAGCTCAACGACCCCATCGACCAGCGCGGCCGCTTTGAGGCTCAGGAGGAGCTGTTTGCCGCCGGCGACGATGAGGCGAACCACACCGACGAGGACTTCCTCATGGCTCTCGAATACGGTATGCCCCCGACAGGCGGCATCGGCATCGGTATCGACCGCTTTGCCATGCTCCTGACCGACAGCTACTCAATCCGCGACGTTCTGCTCTTCCCGACGATGAAGTCGCTTGACGGCGATGCGTCCAAGAAGACCGCGGTTGTCGAAGAGGAAAAAGAGGAGGAGACTCCCGAGACCATAGACTTCTCAAAGGTCGAGATAGAGCCTCTCTTCAAGGATTTTGTCGATTTCGAGACTTTCAGCAAGTCCGATTTCAGAGCCGTCAAGGTCAAAGAATGCACCGCAGTGCCCAAGAGCAAGAAGCTGCTCAAGTTCGTCCTCGACGACGGCACGGGCACCGACCGCATTATTTTAAGCGGTATTCATGCCTATTATGAGCCAGAAGAGCTTGTCGGCAAGACGCTCATAGCCATAACCAACCTGCCGCCCAGAGCGATGATGGGCATCGATTCGTGCGGAATGCTCCTGAGCGCCGTACATTCGGAGGAGGGCGAAGAGAAGCTCAATCTTCTTATGGTCTCCGGCCGCATCCCCGCGGGCGCAAAGCTCTATTGATATATGAAAATATCGGTTGCTCTTGCCGCATATAACGGCGAGAAATATATAGGAGAACAGATCGAATCCATACTCCCTCAGCTCGGCAGGGACGACGAGATAGTCGTCAGCGACGATAACCCCGCGGGCAAGACCCGCGCGGCTGTCGAGTTCTATTCGGCATATGACGGGCGCGTCAGATATGTCGAGGGCACGGGCGAGGGCGTATGCAGAAATTTTGAAAACGCTATTCTCAACTGTTCGGGGGATGTCATCTTCCTGTGCGATCAGGACGATGTCTGGCTCCCGAACAAGGTTGAGCGCGTCATGAAAGCGATTGAAAACGGCGCAGACGTCGTGCTGCATGACGCAATGATGACGGACGGGGAACTGAACGTCACCGACGAATCTTTCTTCAGCCTCAACGGCTCGAAGAGGGGATTTGTCAGAAACTTTCTGAAGAATTCATACATGGGCTGCTGCATGGCGTTCAGGCGCGATTTCGAGCCTGCGTTCATGCCGTTCCCCAAAAATCTCGCCATGCATGACTGGTGGATAGGACTCAACGCCGAGCTAAAAGGCAAGGTCGAGTTCATATACGAGCCTCTTATCAAGCATCGCTGCCACGGCGGCAATGTGACAGGAGGCAAGACCACCGCCGCGCAGAAGATATCCTGGCGCATTCAGATGGCGGGAGATATACTGCGATACAAAAACGCAGACTGACGCTGACCGTGATAAGTCAGCACTTTAAAGAGGTGTGAAATTGGGAAAATATAAGGTCACGGGGTGCATAGTGACGCACAACAATATGCATTCCATCAAAAAGACCCTTGATTCTCTGCTCGAGTTCACCCGTGCCGATTTCAAGCTCTATGTTGTGGACAATTCCTCAACCGACGGCACCCCGGAGTTTATCGAGCAGAACTACCCGCAGCTTGAGCTGATCCGCAACGCCGGAAACACCGGCTTCGGAGCGGGTCATAATCTGGTGATGGACAGGCTTGATTCAAAATATCATGTCGTCATAAATCCGGATATTACAGTAAAGAACGACGCGATATCCGCCCTTGCGGACTATCTCGAAGAGCATGAGGATATAGGTATGCTCGCCCCGAAAATCTGTTTCCCAGACGGGCGTATGCAGATCCTCGGCAAGCGCGACCCGAAGATAAAATATCTTTTTGCCAGCCGCCTGCGCAACGAAGAGAAGCCGGGCAGGCTCCTGCGCGAATACGCAATGCTCGACGAGGACTACACAAAGCCCTTTGACATTGAGAACGCCTCCGGATGCTTCTTCATGATAAGAACGGAGCTGTTTCGCAAAATCGGCGGCTTTGACGAGGGATATTTCCTCTATTTTGAAGACAGCGACATAACCCGCACCGTGCGCAAATATGCCCGCGTCGTGTTTGATCCGTCGGTTGTCGTCTATCACGAATGGGAGAGGGAGTCGAAACATAACTTCAAGCTCCTGCTCGTCCATATCCGCTCGATGTTCTACTATATGAAAAAGTGGAGGTGATCCGGATGAAGAAATACTTCAAGAATTTTTATAAGTACCGTTTCCTTTTCACCGAGATCGTTCGCAAGAACATTAAGCTCCAGTACAGGAACTCGGTTCTCGGTATGTTTTGGACATTTCTTCAGCCGCTTCTGACGATGATCGTGCTCGCGTTCATCTTCGGAAATATCTTCGGACGCGATGAGTCGAAGGTTCTCAACTATCCCGTATATTTGCTCTGCGGTCGTCTGCTCTATGAGTTCTATTCCCAGGCGACCAAGCGCGCCATGCGCTCGATAAGAAACAGCGCATCGGTCATAAAGAAGGTGTATGTGCCCAAGTACATATACCCCATGGCGAATGTCGCGTCGAACTTCATAACGTTTTTGATTTCGCTTCTTGTGCTTGCGGTCGTTATGGCGTATTACATGATATTCACCGACACCGCCATGCGCCTGACTCCGTATATCCTGCTCTCCTTCGTGCCGATACTCATCCTCTTTGTGCTGTGCGTCGGCGTCGGAATGATACTTTGCACCATGGAGGTTTTCTTCAAGGATGTTGAGTATATGTACGAAGTTTTCTGCATGCTGCTGTTCTATGCGACTCCCATATTCTACAATGTCGAGACCCTGCATATAACCAACAGGTATGCACAGTATGCGCTCATGGCGAACCCGCTCTATTCGATAGTCTCGATGTTCAGGGACTGCGTGCTTTTCGGCAGGGCGATGAATCCGAATCATATAATCTACTCCGCCGTCTTCAGCATTGCGATGCTGCTCATAGGCGTGCTGGTGTTCTACAAGAAGCAGGATGATTTCATCCTGCACATCTGATGGGAGGGCGTAATTATGGGCAACGTAATGGTTGATGTAAATCACGTCAGCATCAGATTCATTCAGAATCAGGAAAAGGTAGACAATCTAAAAGAATATTTCATAAAGCTTGTCACCCGCAAGCTCAGGTATGACGATTTCTGGGCGCTGACCGATGTCAATTTCCAGATCGAAAAGGGCGAACGCCTCGGTGTTCTCGGCTTCAATGGAGCCGGCAAGAGTACACTGCTCAAGACTGTCGCAGGCGTTCTCAAGCCCACCAAGGGCACGGTCACGACAAAGGGCGTTATTGCCCCTCTGCTTGAACTCGGCGCGGGCTTTGACATGAACTACACCGGCAAGGAGAATGTCTATCTCTACGGCGCAACGATGGGCTATTCGAGAAAATACATCGAGGAGCGCTATGATGAGATAGTCGAATTTGCCGAGCTCAAAGACTTCATGCATGTCCCGGTCAAGAACTATTCCTCCGGTATGCGTGCGCGTCTTGGCTTCGCGATAGCTACTGCGGTCGATCCGCAGGTGCTTATTCTCGACGAGGTGCTCTCTGTCGGCGACGCCCGTTTCAGAGCCAAGAGCGAGAAACGCGTCATGTCGATGTTTGAAAACAATGTAACGGTGCTCTTCGTCTCGCACTCGACAGAACAGGTGCGCAGACTCTGCAACAAGGCCATAATCCTCGATCACGGCAAGATGATAGCTTCCGGAACGAGCCAGGAGGTCTGTGATATCTACGACCGTATGGTCAAGGGAATAAAATAAGAAAGGGTGTTTTTCAGATGGTCATAGGAGCGATTTTTGCCGGCGGTATCGGCAGCAGAATGGGCAGCGCAGATATGCCCAAGCAGTATCTCCAGCTCGGCTCAAAGCCGATAATAGTCCACACGATAGAGAAGTTTGTCGTCAATCCCGGAATCGACCGCATAATAGTCCTCTGCCCCAAGGCATGGATAGCCCACACGAAGGATCTCGTGAAAAAATATCTCGGCGAGGCTATCGCAGAGAAGATAAATGTTGTTGAGGGCGGCTCGACAAGAAACGGCACGCTCGAAAACGCGCTCAAGTTCATCAACGAGAATTTCGCCATTGACGATGACAGCGTTATTGTTACCCACGACGCAGTCCGTCCGTTTGTCACCCACAGAATAATTGACGAAAATATCGAGGCTGCGAAGAAATACGGCGCGTGCGACACTGTTATTCCCGCAACGGATACAATAGTCCGCAGCGAGGACAGCGAAAATGTCAGCAGCATTCCGACCAGAAGCGAGCTGTATCAGGGTCAGACTCCGCAGTCCTTCAGAATAAAGGAACTCGAGGGCGTTCTCAACAGCCTCACCGAGGATGAGAAGAACACGCTGACCGATGCGTGCAAGATCTATACAATAAAGAACAAGCCCGTCCGCATCGTTGACGGCGAAGTGTTCAACATCAAGATAACCTACACCTATGATCTCAAAGTTGCAAACGCACTTCTGGGGGTTGTGAACAATGATAAATGAAGTATATCAGCTTATAGCGCCCAAGCTCATTGACACGGCGTACAAAGAGATAGACCTCTCGAAGAACGAGGTCATTCTCCGTCCCGTCAAGATGTCGATATGCAAGGCGGATCAGCGCTACTATCAGGGTCTGCGCAACCGCGCCGTGCTCATGAAGAAGCTGCCCATGGCTCTGATCCATGAGTGCGTCGCCGAAGTAATATATGACCCGAGCGGTGAATTTTCGATCGGAGAGATGCTCATTCCGATACCCAATACACCCACCGAGACCGACCCGGTTATCGCCGAGAACTATCTGCGTTCGAGCCACTTCTGCTCGAGCGGATATGACGGCTTCATGCGCGACTATATCCAGATGCCACACGACCGCCTTGTCAAGGTGCCCGAGGGCTTCGATATGCGCGTCGCTTCGTTCTCGGAGCTCGTCAGCGTCAGCGTGCAGTCCATCTCGCGTTTCGAGAAGTTCGCGAATTCCAACCGCCGTAGAATCGGTATCTGGGGCGACGGAAATGTCGGATTTATAACCGCACTGATGCTGCACTATCTCTATCCGAACGCCGAGCTCTATATCTTCGGCACAGTTGAGGACAAGCTCAATTTCTTCACCTTTGCAAAAGAGACATTCCATGTTGACGCGGTGCCTGAGGGAGTCAGCATCGACCACGCGTTCGAGTGCGTCGGCGGCCCCGGCTCAAGACCCGCGATAAATCAGATGATAGACCTCATTGAGCCCGAGGGCAGCATTTCGCTCATGGGCGTCAGCGAGAACTTCGTCGATATCAACACGAGAATGGTGCTTGAAAAAGGTCTCAATCTCTTCGGCTCTTCGCGCAGCGGCAGGAAAGATTTCCTGCGCACGATGCAGATCTTCGCAGAGCATCCGGAGGTCGGACACTATCTTGAGAATCTTATCGGCGATGAGTTCAAGGTTCGCGATATCCCGGATATCCACAAGGCGTTCAACGCTGACTATATGAGAAACTTCGGCAAGACCGTCATCGATTGGGATAAATAATGAAAAAGCTGTTTTATACTATTTACGCAGTGATATTCAGAATATGCCGCCTTTTCCCTGTTAAAAGGGGAAGGGTGGCTTTGGTATCTCCGCACAACGCGGATTTCAACGATTCGCTCGGCGCGGTTAAGGCGGAGCTTGAGAGGCGCGGTGACTATGATATAAAGCTCATTACCCGCCGCGACATCGAGCTTTCAAAGAACCCGGCGAAGCTCATAAAAGGCGCATTCAGGTTCTTTTTCGTCAGCTCATATCGCCTTGCAACAGCGCAGTATGTCTTTTTGAACGACAATTTTATGCCCCTCGCCTATATAAATTTCAGCCCGGAGACGGAAGTTGTTCAGCTCTGGCACGCCGAGGGCGTGTTCAAACGATTCGGACTCTGCTCGGCGCTTCCGCCGGAGATTGAGGAGCTTGAAAAGCGCTGCTGCAAGCGATATACCCACGCGGTCTGCTCGTCAAAAAATGTCGTGCCGTATTATGCCAAGGCGTTCGGCTTGCCCGAGGAGCGCGTACTGCCGCTCGGGAGCGCGCGTACGGACAGATTCTTCTTGCCCTGCGACACCGAAAAGCTCAGAGCGGAGTTCGACGAAAAATATCCGCAGTGCAGGGGCAAAAAACTCGCACTCTATGCCCCGACATTCCGCGATGACCCGAAGCGCGACGGCGAGATAATGAAAAACTTCGACGCGAAGAAATTTGCGGAGCGTTTTTCTGATGAATATGTTCTGCTCATCCGCCTGCATCCGCAGGTTCATACGGGCGAAGTGGACGCGGGCGAGAGCGCGATAGACATGACGGAATATCCGGATGTCGGCGAGCTCGTTCAGATATGCGACCTGCTGATAACCGACTATTCTTCAATATGTATGGATTTCGTGCTGCTCGGAAAGCCTTGCCTTTTCTATGCATTCGACCTTGAGGAATATGAGCGCGAGCGCTCGTTCTTCTTTAATTATGAAGACTATGTGCCCGGCAGAACGGCGAAAACTTTCGATGAACTGCTCGATGTGATATCAGGCGGCGATTTCGGAAAAGACAGGCAGGATAAGTTCAAAAACTTCAATTTTGACGCCCTCGACGGCAAAAGCGCCGAGAGGATAGTCGATGCGATAGTCAAATAAAGGCGCAGCACTTGACAGACTGCGAGCTTTTATTGTATAATTAACCGTTAGAAACAAGCTTTATCAGATAGTCAAAGGAGGGACGCGCCCGGGGCGCGGCTTATATGTCAGGACATTCAAAATGGAGTACGATCAAGAGAAAGAAAGAAAAAACGGATAACCAGCGCGCGAAGATCTTCACGAAGATCGGCCGCGAGATAGCCGTTGCGGTGCGTGAGGGCGGCCCCGATCCGGCGTCGAACTCGAAGCTCAAGGATATCATTTCCAAAGCTAAGGCGAACAATGTTCCCAACGACAACATAGACCGTATTATTAAGAAAGCTGCCGGCGACGGCAATGCGGACAACTACGAGGAGATCATGTACGAGGGCTACGGCCCGTCGGGCATCGCCGTTATAGTTGAGACCCTTACTGACAACCGCAACAGAACTGCGGGCGATATGCGCCATTATTTCGACAAGTTCGGCGGCAACATGGGGCAGAGCGGCTGCGTCTCGTTCATGTTCTCGAAGCAGGGCGTTATCGTTATCGAAAAGGACGACGATATCGATGAGGAGAAGCTGATGGAGGATGCGCTTGAGGCAGGAGCTATCGACTTCCTGACCGACGACGGCGTTTATGATATCCGCACCGAGCCCAACGATTTCTCCGCAATATGCGAGGATCTCGAGAAGAAGGGCTACACCTTCCTCTCCGCAGAGGTCGAGTATGTTCCCTCGAGCTACACCAGACTCGAAAATGAGGACGATATCAAGAACATGAGCAAGATGCTCGAGATGTTCGAGGATAACGACGACGTTCAGAACGTCTGGCACAACTGGGAAAACGCCGACGACGCAGAGTAAAATCAAAAAAGACGAGAGCTGCCAATATGGCGGCTCTTTTTGTGTTAACTAAAATGGACTTTTGCCTTCGCTACGTACTATAATCAAAAGATATATACTACCCGCGTTTCGGCATTTTCTTTTTATTTGAAAAAGAAAACGCCTGCAAAAGAAAAGCAAAACAGGGGGAATCCCACCTGTCCCAGTTAGCTATCGAACACTGCGGCGCGGCTATTAAAGGTTTTATTATAGAAGTCAACTGGTCACTTGCTTTTATTTTGCTATAGCTAAAGTGATAGATAAATCCAAATTTGTACATTTTTACCGTACCAGCATTTATAATTTAATATGAACACATCAAATTTCCGCATATTGATACAAAAAAATCGGCTGTCGTTTTTATTCGACAGCCGATTGATTGTTTATATTTACTTTTTCATCTGCTCGCGCAGGTGGTTTGAAAGCAGAGCGAGCGACGACGCCATATTCTCGTTCTGGACGAGTATGCCGTCCGGGACGACGAGATGAACCGGAGCAAAGTTCCAGATAGCGCGGATGCCGCTTTCAACAAGCAGGTCGCATATCTCCTGCGCGCTCGATGCAGGGACAGTGATGATGCCTATATGCACATTCACCTTGCGGCAGAAACTGCCGAGCTGGGCTATCGGGAAGACCGTCTTGCCCTGGAATTCGGTCGGCTCTTCGCACAGGTCGAACGCGGCGATTATATTGAGCCCGTAAGCCTTGAAACCGCTGTAGTTGAGCAGCGCCTTGCCGAGGCTGCCGGCGCCGACTATCACGGCGTTATCGATATCATTATAGCCGAGGAAAGCTTCAAGCTCCGCGATAAGATCCTTGACATTGTAGCCGACCTTCGGTTTGCCGGACGAGCTGACGCTCGCTAGATCCTTGCGCACCTGAACATCATTGAGCTGAAGCGCTTCGGCGATAGTTGTAGCGGATATATTTTTCGGTGCATCCTCCGGAAGCCCCTGGATATAGCTCAGGTACATCGGCAGTCTCTGAAGAGTGTGTTTCGAGATATTCGGAGTCATAAAAATTTCACCAACCTGAAAATTATACTTGTACTGCAACTATTGTATCATATTTTTTCAGATAGTTCAAGTAAACTTCGGGGCAAAAAAATCGGGGGAGCCGCCCGAGGGCGACTCCCCTTCTCACCTGCCTTTTGAGCAGGATTTCAGTTTTTGTTCACAGCCTTAGACCGTGAAAGCAAAGTCGGTGGTATCCCAGACCTGCTTGCCGTTGTCGATGTACTTCGCGGTTGCGGTGTAATCGCCTTCGGTGAGCTTAACATTGATGGTCCAGATCTCGCCGTCGCCGTTAGAAGCGATGGAGACATTGGCGTCATCTCTGTTGAAGGTTCTGGTAGCACCCGAAGCGTAGGTTATCTTGACCTTCTTGGCAGTGCCGTTGACGGTGACTGCGACAGAATCAGCAGAGGTATTGACCTCGGTAACGCTGACAGCCGTTGCCGGCTTAGCGCTGATAACTACGTTGACTGCAAGGCCTTCGCTCCATGTATTTCTTCCATACTTCGCTCTGACAACATAGTTGCCTGCGGGAAGGTTGAAGTTAACAGTCCAGATCTCATAAGCGAGGTTGGTGCTGTTTGCATAGACCTCATTGCCCTGTGCGTCATAAGACTTGATGGAGACTCTCGGATCAAGTCTTGTAAGGGTGGTGGTTCCGCCGTTTGCATAGACGAACTGGATCTTACCAGCCTTATCGGTGACCTTAACGCGATAGTCCTGCTTGCCGCCGTAGTTCGGGGTGTCGTAGGTAACTTCGGTAACGTCGCCGATCTTAGGCTCGGGCTTCTGATCGAACGAGACTGTGAAGCCATAGCCATCGTTCTCCCAGTATTCCTTCGCCATCTTCGCATAAGCAGTGAACTTGCCTTCTGCGAGGTTAGCATTGATGAGCCAGATTTCGCCGTCCTCAGTCTTCTCTATCTTCAAGATACCGAGCGCATTGGCATCGCTTGTCATGGAGGTGTTTCTGTCAAACGTGCGGGTATTGCCGTTTGCGTCAACTATCTTGATCTTCAGAGGCTCACCCTTGACCTTGACTGCATACTGATGCATGCCGCCGTAGTTCGGGGTCTCCGGAGTGACGGAGATGATGGAGGAGTTGTTGGCAACAAGGATAGCGTCAAATCTGACATCCTCGGTGCCCATGGTTCCGACTGCGGGATCCCAACCGTTGAAGTTGTAACCGTCGACAGACGGATCCTTAGGAGCTATGATCTGCTCGCCAACCTTCGCGGTAACAGCCTTATAGAGCTGACCGTTGACATAGAAGTTAGCGGTGTAGGTCATGAGCTCGAGAGCTTTGACTGCGTCGTTGATAGCTGCAGTTGCTGCATCGACATCAGCCTGCTCGGAATACTTCTTATTGGCAACGTTTATGGCAAGAGCTGCATCGAGAGCCGCTCTGGACTCTGCTGTGTAGGTCTTGTCATAGTCCGCCTCAGCCTTCTTCGCCTGAGCGGCCTTGACTGCTGCATCATATGCAGTGTAGTCAGCGCCTTCCTCGGTCCACTGGGAAACGAGGGTCAGGTCGGATGCGGGCATGGTGGCAGGAACTTCGACGTTCCAACCTGCGAAGGTGTAGTGATCCTTGGTGGGCTCTGCGATGTTGAGCTCAGCACCGTAGTAAACCATGGACTCTGCACCGTCAACCGTAAGCTTATACTGGTTACGGCTGTAGTAAACCTTGAGAACAAGGCTGCCGTCAGCTGCGACTGTGCCGGAGAGGACGCTGTCAGCGGCGACCGTGAAGCCCTCGCGAGCCTCGGGATCGACGGAGACGGCCGCGCCGGTAGTGGCAGGAACGACCTTGACATCAGCTGCGCCGTAAGCGCCGTTGACATCCATGACGTAAGTCTCAACCTTGTAGGAGACTTCGCCGGCGGAGAACTGAGCGTTGAAGGAAACATCCTCGGTGCCCATGACTCCGACTTCCTTATCCCAACCGGTGAAGACGAAGCCTTCCTTGGTGGGATTCTCGGGAGCGATGATCTGCTCGCCGACCTTCGTGGGAACGACTCTGTACTCAGTGCCGTCAACATAGAAGGTTGCGTTGTAGGTCATGACCTCGAGAGAAGCAACTGCATCGTTGATAGCCTTGGCGGCTGCATCGACAACAGACTGCTCGGAATACTTCTTGCCGGAAACTTTTTCTGCAAGAGCTGCATCGAGAGCCGCTCTGGACTCTGCGGTGTAGGTCTTATCATAGTCAGTCTCGGCCTTCTTCGCCTGAGCCGCTGCAACTGCCGCATTGTAAGCAGTGTAGTCAGCGTCGTTCTCGCTCCACTGGGAAACGAGGGTCAGGTCGGATGCGGGCATGTTGGCGGGAACATCAACGTTCCAGCCGATGAAGGTGTAGCCCTCACGCGCTGCCGGGGTGGCAATGTCAAGAGCTGCGCCGTAGTAAACTTCGGACTCTGCGCCGTCAACAGTAAGCTTGTACTGGTTACGGGCAAAGTAGACCTTCAGTACGAGGCTGCCGTCGGCTGCGACGGTACCGCTGACAACATTAGCTGCCGACTCGTCGAAGGTAAAGCCTTCGGCGGCAGTTGTGTCTGCAGTGACCTCAGCGTCGGTGGTGCCGTAAAGGGTCTTTGTCTCAGCTGCGCCGTAGTTGCCGTTGACATCCATCGTGTAAACCTCGACGGTGTAGGCAATGCCGGACGCCTCTTCGAACTGGGCGGCGAAGGTGATATCCTCAACGCCCATCTTGCCGACTTCCTTATCCCATCCCTTGAAGATATAGCCTTCCTTAGCGGGATCCTTCGGAGCGACGATCTGCTCGCCAACCTTCGTGGGAACGACTTCGTACTGGGCGCCGTCGACCGTGAAGATCGCGTTGTAGGTCATAACTTCGAGAGCTGCAACTGCGTCGTTGATAGCCTTGGTAGCTGCATCGACAACAGACTGCTCGGAATACTTCTTACCGGCAACATCTATGGCAAGAGCGCCTGCGAGAGCATCTCTGGTCTCGGCGGTGTACATCTTGTCATAATTCTCTTCGCCCTGCTTTGCCTTAGCCGCTGCGACTGCCGCGTTGTAAGCGGTGTAGTCAGCGTCGTTCTCGCTCCACTGGGAAACGAGGGTCAGGTCAGATGCGGGCATGTTGGCGGGAACTTCGACATTCCAGCCGGTGAAGGTGAAGCCCTCTCTTGCTGCCGGAGCGGCAATGTTAAGAGCTGCGCCATAGTAAACATCGGACTCTACGCCGTCAACAGAAAGCTTGTACTGGTTACGGCTGTAGTAGACCTTAAGAACAAGGCTGCTGTCGGCAACAACAACGCCGGAGAGGACGCTGTTGTCAGCAACGGTGAAGCCCTCGCGAGCCTCAGGCTCGACGGAGACGGCTGCGCCGGTGGTTGCGGGAACAGTCTTGGTCTCTGCTGCGCCGTACTGTCCGTCAAGACCCATGACATAAGTCTCAACCTTGTAGAAAACCTCGCCCGCGGAGAACTGAGCGTTGAAGGAAACATCCTCAGTGCCCATAACGCCGACTGCGGGATCCCAACCGGTGAAGACATAGCCGGTCTTGGAAGGAGCTTCGGGAGCAACGATCTGCGCGCCGACCTTCGTGGGAACGACTCTGTACTCAGCGCCGTCAACATAGAAGGTTGCGTTGTAGGTCATAAGATCGAGAGCTGCGATTGCGTCGTTGATAGCCTTGGTGGCTGCATCGACAACATTCTGCTCGGAATACTTCTTGCCGGAAACTTTTTCTGCAAGAGCTGCATCGAGAGCCGCTCTGGACTCTGCGGTGTAGGTCTTATCATAGTCAGTCTCGGCCTTCTTCGCCTGAGCCGCTGCGACTGCTGCATCATATGCGGTGTAGTCAGCGCCGTCCTCTGTCCACTTGGAAACGACTGTTACGTCGTTCGCGGGCATGGTGTCGGGAAGCTCGGGCTCCCAACCTGCGAAGGTGTAGTGCTCCTTAGAAGGCTCTGCCACGGAAACAGCTGCGCCGTAGTAGACTTCGGAAGCGACACCGTCAACGGTCAGGGTGTACTTGTTGCGGCTGTAGTAGACCTTGAGAACAAGGCTGCCATCAGCTGCGATAGTGCCGGAAAGAACGCTCTCGTCCGCAACGGTGAAGCCCTCGCGAGCCTCAGGTGCGTAGGTAGCGGTCGAGCCGGTGCTACCGGTAAGCTTCTCAGAAGTGGGATCGCCGTAAGTGCCGTCGGTGCCCATTACATAGGTGTTGACGGTGTAAGCGGTGTCACCTGCTGCTGCGAACACTGCCTCGAAGGTAGCATCTGCGGTACCCATAATGCCGACTGAGGGTTTCCAACCTGCGAAGGTGTAGCCTTCCTTGGACGGATCCTTGGGAGCGACGATCTGATCGTCAACCTTCGTGGGAACCTTGGCGTACTCTTCGCCGTCGACTGTGAATATTGCGTTGTAGGTCATCTTGTCGAGACCTGCGACTGCGTTGTTGATAGCGGTTGTTGCCGCATCAACTTCACCCTGCTGGGTGTACTTCTTGCCGGAGACATCTGCTGCAAGAGCCGCTGCAAGAGCATTTCTGCTCTCCTCGGTGTATCTTGCTGCGTAGTCGGACTCGGCCTGCTTAGCCTGAGCAGCCTTGACTGCCGCGTCATAAGCAGTGTAATCAGCACCGTTCTCGGTCCACTGGGACTCAAGAGTTACATCGTTAGCGGGCATGGTCGCGGGAGCCGCGGGTTTCCAGCCGGCGAAGGTGTAACCGGTTCTTGCCTCGGGATCTGCGATCTCGAGAGCTGCGCCGTAGTAGACTTCGGTCGTTGTGCCGTCAACAGTAAGCTTGTACTGGTTACGGCTGTAGTAAACCTTGAGAACAAGGCTGCTGTCAGCTGCGACTGTACCGGTGAGAACGCTCTCGCCTGCAACCGTGAAGCCCTCGCGGGCATCGGGGGTAAGAGTTATCTCTTCGCCCGTGGTTGCGGGAACGTTCTTTGTTTCGGCTGCGCCGTACTGACCGTCAAGACCCATGACATAGGTCTCAACAGTGTAAGAAACTTCGCCTGCGGAGAACTTAGCATTGAAGGAGATATCCTCAGTGCCCATGGTTCCGACCTCGGGATCCCAACCGGTGAAGACATAACCTGTCTTGGAGGGATCGTCGGGCTTGGCGATAGCTTCGCCGACCTTCGCAGTAACAACCTTGTATTCAGCGCCGTCAACATAGAAGGTGGCTTTGTAGGTCATGAGCTCAAGAGCTGTGACCGCATCGTTGATTGCCTTAGCGGCTGCATCAACTTCACCCTGCTGGGTGTACTTCTTGCCGGAAACATCCTTCGCAAGGGCATCGGCGAGAGCCTGTCTGGACTCTGCGGTGTAGGTCTTGTCGAAGTTTGCTTCTGCCTGCTTAGCCTCAGCCGCTGCCTTAGCCGCGTTGTAAGCGGTGTAGTCAGCGTCGTTCTCGTTCCACTGGGAAACAAGAGTTACATCGGAAGCGGGCATGGTTTCGGGAACATCTCTGTCCCAACCGGCGAAGGTGTAGCCCTCACGAGCTGCCGGCTCGGCAACACTGATGGCTGCGCCGTAATAAACATTGGTCACATTGCCGTCAACAGTAAGCTTGTACTGGTTGCGGCTGTAGTAAACCTTGAGAACAAGGCTGCCGTCAGCCTTGACTTCGCCGGAAAGTACGCTCTCAGCTGCAACCGAGAAGCCCTCACGAGCCTCGGGAGTAACGGAGACGGTCTCGCCGGTAGTAGCGGACTTGTTCTCGATAGCAGCGTCGCCGTAGTTGCCGGTGACATCCATTACGTATGTCTCGACAGTGTAAGCAACGGTGCCTGCGGAGAATACTGCGTTGAAGGAAACATCCTCAATGCCCATCGTTCCGACTTCGGGAGTCCATCCGGTGAAGGTGTAACCCTGCTTGGAGGGAGCCTCGGGGGCGACGATCTGCTCGCCGACCTTGGTGGGAACGACTCTGTACTCTTCGCCGTCAACATAGAATGTTGCGTTGTAGGTCATCTTCTCAAGACCCTTAACAGCAGCGTTGATAGCTGCGGTCTGAGCGTCGACAACACCCTGCTCGCTGAGCTTCTTGCCGGAGACGTCAACTGCAAGAGCGGCGTCAAGAGCTTTTCTGGAAGCCTCGGTGTAGGTCTTGTCGTAGTTGGCCTCTGCCTTCTTAGCGTTGGCAGCTGCAACAGCTATGTCATAATCGGTGTAGTCTGCGGGATTCTCGTTCCACTTAGCCGTAAGAGTGATGTTCTGTGCGGGCATGGTGGAGGGAACCTCTTCCTCCCAACCCTGGAAAGCATAGCCAGCCTTCTCGGGAGTACGGGCGGAAACAGTAGCGCCATAATAATATGTATCGGGTTCGAGATCCGTGTTAGCATAAGTTATGGTGTACTGGTTGCGTGAATAGTAAATGCTGAGGACAAGAGAACCGTCAGCGGCGATAGTGCCGGTAAGGGTGCTCTTTGCCGAATCGAGCGAGAAGCCTTCAGCGGCGACTGCATCGGCAGTGATATCGGCTGTAGAATTGGTCTCGCCTGCGCCCTGATAGGTGCTGTCGGGAGTTGCCGGATAGTTGCCGGTGGTGTCCATATTATAAACATTCACGGTGTACTTTGTATCCGTGTTGTTTGCGAACTGAGCTTCGAATGTAGCGTCAGCGTCAAACGTTGCGGGTACGTTGCCCCAACCGACGAAGTGCATGCCGACAGGTGCGGCAGGAGCTTCGATGGAGCTAAGATCAACGGGATCGCCCTGGTTGCCGGTAAGAACCGCGTGAGTCTCGCCATTCACGGTGAAGGTGAATGTGACGGTGACAACGGGGTTAGCAATAAGGCGCTTCCAGTTGTAGATAAGGTTGTTCATAGCTTCTCTGACCTGCGTGCGCATGGTCGTAGAGGCGTTGAACGAGGTCGAAACCTTCTGAGCATAAGCAAATGACTTTGAATATGCTTCCCATCTCTCCGCGTCATACTTGGAAGCATCGGCGGAGTCGATGGTGCACATCTTGATAGCCGCATCGAGGTGCGTCTTGACAGCGGCAAGCTTTATAAGTCTGGGACCCCAAAGCTCGACCTGCTGCTCAGCATAAGCAACATCGATAGCGGATATTGTGGGCGTCTGCCAAGCGACAATCGCGGTCTCCCACGCTGCGTGGTCGGTCTCCCACTGTGCATATGCCTTCTCATACTTCTGCTTCTCGATCAGAGTAGCGTCATCGCCGGGCTTCTCGGGAGCAACGGGCTCCTTGGGAGCTATGGTCGAGTTGTAGAGGTTGAGAGCGCGGTTTCTGGCTTCCTTCCAGCCGTTCCAGGTGACTGAATTGAAATCGTCATAACCGAAATAGTTATAACCGTCATCCCAATAAACGGCGCCCTCTGCGTTGTCCTTGCCCTGGACTGCCTCAACGGCGGTCTTGAGCGAGTCAACAGAAGCGGAAACCAAATGCGTCTCCAAAGTTTCAACTGCAGAGGCAAGTGCCTTCTGTCTAGCTTCAAATCCTGCAAGGAATTCGCTATTGGTGTAGAGCGCAATCGTACCGGGAAGAAGCGTATATATAGCCGCATTGTTAAGGGCGGTTATATATGCGTCCCAAGCTGCATCCGCGCTGCTGTCATAATCTGTTCTTGCGCGATTCTTGCCAGCTTCTATATTGTAGAGCTCAGGAAGTCCGTAATCGTTATAACAGATAATGCGGGTAGCACCATTGTAATGGTCGGTTTTGTTACCCTTCTTTGCCGTAGCAGCCCAATTGATCGTAGTGTCAAAGCCAACTTCAAACTTTGCAATAGAAGCTGTCTCCTCCCAAAGATCAATGCTGTCATAGGCATTTGAACCTGAAATAGCATTTCCGCCATCCATTGACGCCGAGGAGGTCGCACTCTTAAGGTTGGAACTAAGGCCACCGAGATTAGCCGATGCATTAGATCCTGTATGTGAACCTTTGCCCTTCGGCACCTTGAAAGTAACACTCTGCGCACATATCGTCTTCAGCGGGTTGGTGTTGTTCTGATTAAACAGCAGAAGCTTGGGCGGGCAATCATTAACAGACGCACTTGTCTTGTTTGAGCCCGTATTAATTCCGCTGGTATTGTTATCAACATCAGCACCATCAAGCCTGTAAGAATAGAATCTGCAAACCGAAGCATCGTTTGTCAGCTTATTTCCCGCCTCATCGAGGGCAAAATAATATACAGTAAAGACAACAAGCGTATTATTACTGTCGATTCCGCTTATCTTCACCGACCTATTATCGCCGCCATTGAGTTCCTCATTGGCAGTAAGACCGGATACCGAAAGATCCTTTTGTTTGCTGCCGTCATAGTTATAAGCAACAGCGCTCCAACTATCGATTGTATAACGGGGAAGCTTGTCCTGAGTGAAGTTATTGTTCTTATCAGTATAACCTCTGTTAATGCCCTGGCTTCCGTTATAAACCGTGAGATCAAGTTCGCTGCTGTTCTTGATTCTCTTTGAACCGGCGATCTCCATTTCCTTGAACTTTGCCTTATCAGTCAGCTTCATGACCTGAGCCACGATGTTGACGATAGGCGGAACAAGCTTGACCTTGTTGTCGTTCAGGGATCCGAGAAGGTTCTCGACTATCGAGCCGAGTTCAGAGTTCGAAACGATCTCATTGAGCGAGCCGTAAGTCTTGGTTACCGTTCCCGGAAGAACTGCGTTGAGGATATCGGTGACGAGTCTCACGATGCTCTGCTTGAGAGTCTGAGTGGCGAATGCGCCGGACTCATTCTTAACAAACAGGTCTGAGATGCAGGTCAGATCCTGATCAACGAGCAGTCCGTTGAGGATAGAATAAACAATATCCTTGAGGATAGTCTCGCTTCCGCTGTTGGCAAACTTTGCGGGAAGAACAGATTTGTCTAACAGCTTGAAGAAGATATCATCAAGTGCTTTCCATCCGTCAGAGGTATCGATAGCAGTGCTGGGAAGAAGACCCGTGTAATACTGCGGGTCAGCGGCAAGCCACTGAACGGCAGTAGTCAGCATCTTATCCATACCGTCGCCGTAGTTGAGCGCCTTCTTCAGATCACCTGCGTTGAGGTCGATACCTGGGTTGACGTTGTAGGCGACATAATCCGCAAGCATGTCAAGGATACCCTGAACAGTCTTGGGATAACCGCTGTAATCTCTTTCGGGAAGGAACTGAGCCATGAGCTGCTTAACAGCCTCCCATGCAACTCCCACAACAGTCGTGACATCCTCGGGGATGTACATATAGCCGACTGATGCGTTGATGATCGAGCGCGCAAGATAAGCGATAAGCTCTTCCTTGCTCATTGCGTCGATCTCTTCGGCTGTTGCGATGTGCTTCTGCCAATCCGGGAAGAAGTAATCGCCGGTCTCTTTGAGAATGTATCTCGCAACTGCGACAACATTATCGGTGAGCTTTGAATTGTCACCCGAGACCCAACCGTTGTAGTTCTTCAGAAGTCCGTTAACAATGCCGCCGGCAATGTTATTGAGCTCAGCAACAAGAGTGCTGCCCGCGGGGACGGTATAGGCCGAAACCCTGAAGTCCCTGTTGAACAGACCCGCAAGAGTACCTGTGGTATCCTTGTCGATCTCCTGACCGAGCCACTTCATTGTCTGGTCATTGAGCATCGGAACAGCTATATCGTTATAAGCTGTCTGAAGAAGATCCTCGATGAAGTCATATGTAGACTTTGTCGAGTTGAGGTCAACGAGATTTTTGACGCTGTCAGGAATCTCTTTAACGCCTGCAAGAGCGTTCTGAATGATGACCTGAAGCATGCTGTCGATGTTATTGGAGCTGTTGTATTCCGTATTCGGATATGCAAGACCCCAAATCATCTCTCTGAGCATAACTTCGACATTCAGATCGACCTTTACGAACGAGTTGGCAACGCCGAGAGAGACACCGCCGTCTCGCTTGTACTTACCGACACCGCCGACGACAACCTTCTTGACGATTCCCTTGTTGTCCGCAAGGAACTGAAGGAGCGCCTTGATGACTGCGACATCAGTGGTATTGCTTCTGCGCGGGTTCTTGATTGCATCGACATTGACGCTGTTCAGATCGCCGGCCATCCAAAGGATGATCTTGTTGCCGTTGATCAGCTTATAGACGCTCGAAAGAGCATTGTCTATAGACGTTGCATCGAGCTTACCGAGAATCGAAAGATCCATCGTGATGTTCTCTTTGGCAAGCGCCTTGTCAGCGTAGTCAAGAAGCGCAGACGCATACTGCTCTGTGGTCAGAACCGCAGTGTCAGTAAAGTCGTACTTTGTCAGCGCGTCATCCTTATAAGCCTGGTACGCACTCGCGCCGGCGGTAGCCGATGAGAGTATGAGCAGTGAAGCAAGGATGATTGCTAACAAGCGTTTCATTTTCTTCAAATTTACACCTCCATTTTAAAAATTTCACCATATATCAGAGCATTCCGTCTCCCGCAAATTGACGGAACACATTGGCGACAAAGTCATTTTGCTCTGTTCGGGCAATACAAAGCAAGAGGGTATGATTATCCCCCATGTAAAGAATAACCCCTCTTTCGGCACTTTGTCAATAAGTTTAAAATTTTTTAATCATTTTTGTGCGTTTTGTACAATGAAAGTTCAATTTTTTATTGTATGCTAACAATACAGATTTAACAAATATGTTGAAAAATGTCATTTTTGTTCTATATTTCTATTAAGATTAACGCTTTTATGATTTTAGAGAATTAATTTTAATTTTTTGCGGGTAAAAATTGCACAAAAAATCATGAGTTCTGAGAATAATAACGCCTATTTATCATATTAATATTTGTTATGGAAATAAGTAGGGCTTTTATTTGCTGATAATTAATAAAAACACGGCTTTTAAGGCTATATTTGTTTTACATAACCGCTATATAAAAAGGCTTATATATAATGTATAGTAACATGGCATCGCGGCAGTGGTTTATCGGGGTAAAAAGCAACACAGATAAGCAGAAAAACCGGCTCCGTCACCCCTATACAGACTTCAAAAGCAGGCGAGCGAAGTCCGCAGCTACGGTCGATAGAATAAATCTTTGCGAAAACTTCGTGCCGCCGTCGGCGGCAACGGTGCGTCGAGTCGCCGCACCCTACAAGGTACAGGGTAATAAATTTAGTGCGAATTTCGTGAAATAAGCTCTCAGTCTCGGCTTCGTCAATCAGGTTTCCCTGCACGAAAGCCTGACAAGCCTATTAATAACACAAAAACCAGCCGTAAAGCGATTATACTTTACAGCCGGTTTTCGCGTTTTTTCACTTTTTATCCCTGCACGCGGCTATTATGCTCAGCGCCGAGCAGGCGGCTGTCGCTATCGCCGCGGCGGCGATGAGCTTTTTGATTATATCGAGCCAGCGCATCGAGGTCAGCGCGCAGCTGACGAGCTTCAGGCTCTTTGAAACACTCTGCACAGTATCCATTGCTATCCCCTTTCAGTTTGTCAGCAGGACCGCGTGGGCTATCGACGGCACTGTCTCGCCCTGGAGCGGTGAGACCGCCGAGAGCAGCGCGCCCGTTCCGACGAAGAGCACTTTGTTGAGCCTGCCCGAGCGCATCTCGCTGACGATATGCGAGCAGACCACCGCCGCGCTGCATCCGCAGCCCGAGCCGCCGGAGTCCACATCCTGCTCGTTGAGCCGATAGAGCATCAGTCCGCAGTCGTTGTGGCAGGTCGTGATATCGATATGCTCCTGCTTTCTCATCAGCTCGCGCAGGAGCGTTGAGCCGACATAGCCGAGATCGCCAGTCAGGATAAGGTCGAGATCCTCCGGCTGTGTTTTTGTGTCCTGCAAAAAGGCGGTTATTGTCGAACACGCGGCGGGCGCCATAGCCGCGCCCATGTTGTTTGCGTCTTTGACTCCGTAGTCGGTTATCCTGCCGAATGTGGCGGCTTCTATATGCGGCGATGCGGACTTTCCTATCACGGCGCACCCTGCCGCCGTCGCCGTCCACTGGGCAGTCGGAGGACGCTGACCGCCGTATTCGAGCGGTGTGCGGAACTGCTTCTCCGCCGAGCAGAAGTGCGACGAAGTTGCCGCGGCGGCTATACGCGCCGCACCCGAATCGACACTCAGCGCCGCCAATGCCAGCGACAAAGCCATTGTTGAGCACGCGCCGTAAAGCCCGACAAACGGTATGCCGAGATCGCGTGCGCCGAACGCCGAGCCGCTGCACTGGCTGAGCAAATCGCCCGCCATGAGCATATCTATATCGGCGGCCGTCATGCCGGATTTTTCAATAGCCTTCACCACGGCGCGATGCTGAAACGCGCTCTCCGCCTTCTCCCATGTTTTTTCGCCGAATGTGCCGTCGGTTATAATTTCATCGAAGCTCCCGCTGAGAGGTCCGTCCCCCTCCTTGCTGCCGACTATCGCGGCGGATGCGATTATCCCCGGACGACTGCCGAATTTCAGCGTGTATTTTCCAATTCTCTCTGCCATCGGTTCACCCCATTATCCTGAGCGCGATATAATAAATCACGCCGTAGACGACCGCCGCGGCGCTGCCATAGACTATGACAGGCCCCGCAACTTTGAACATATTCGCGCCCGTGCCGAGAATCCTGCCCTCGCTCTGAAACTCCATCGCGGGCGAAACGACTGCATTCGCAAAGCCGGTTATCGGCACGAGTGTACCGGCGCCCGCATGGCGGGCGATTTTATCGAACACGCCGAGTGCGGTCAGCACGGCGGCAATGACAACAAGAGTACATGGTACAAGGCTCGACACCGTCTTTTCGTCCGCGCCGAGCGACTCATAGAGCATTGAAAATCCCTCGCCTATCGCGCAGATGAGCCCGCCTATCAAAAAAGCTTTCAGCAGGTTCATCAACTTCGGGCTCGGCGGCGAGGCGCGCTTCGTCATTTTTTCATATTCTTTTCCGGACAGCGACATACTTTCATCTCCCTTGCGTCTATTTTCTGCACGCGCGAAAGAAATATACCGCCGCGAAAATAATTTACAAATGTTGACTTGACTTGATGAACAACATCGCGATAAAATTATAAAAAACACTTGAGGAGCTTTGCAATGGCGCATCTTATCGAAGTCAAGGACGCATATAAAATATACAATCCCGGCGAAAATGAAGTTCACGCGCTCGACGGAGTTTCGCTGACCGTTGACCGCGGAGAATTTCTGATGATCGTCGGTCACTCCGGCTCGGGCAAATCGACACTAATGAACATGCTCGGTCTGCTCGACATCTGCACGAGCGGCGAATATCTCATTGACGGCAAAGATGTTTCTAACCTGTCGGACGACGAGCTTTCGGAGATACGCAACAAAGAAATCGGCTTCATCTTCCAGGGCTTCAATCTGATCCCGAGCCTCACGGCAAAGGGAAACGTTGAGCTGCCGCTGATATACAGAGGCGTAAAGAAAGAGGAGCGCGAGAAGCTCTCGGTCGACGCACTGCGCCGAGTCGGGCTCGAAAAGCGCATGAACCACCTGCCCTCGCAGATGTCCGGCGGTCAGCAGCAGAGAGTCGCAATAGCCCGTGCCGTCGCCGCGCGCCCGCCGATAATCCTCGCGGACGAACCGACCGGCAACCTCGACTCGCACTCCGGCAAGGAGGTCATGAAGATACTCCATGAGCTCAACGACGAGGGGCGCACGATAATCCTCATCACCCACGACAACGAGATTGCCGAAGAGGGAACGCGCGTTGTCAGAATATCGGACGGCAAGATAATTGAAGACCGACCGAGCAACAGAGTATAAAAACTCAGCAATGATTATAAGACAAAAATCCTATCCGCTATTGGATAGGATTTTTTGTTGGGCGTGGTGGAATAAGCATGAAAAAAGGACTGTCCGTTCAGACAGTCCTGATTTTTTATTTATCAGAGAACGTAGATGCGCACGCCTCTGTAGCCCCATGCACAGCACTCCTCATATGTGTTCATATAGAGGTCTACAGTGCAGGAATTTCTCTTTGCAAATCCGCCGGTATCGGCCGCTATGCAGTAGCCGTAGACGAACTTGCCGTCAAGAGAGACGATATAGAGCTCGGTTCCGTAAGGGAACTGCTTGGGGTTGACCGCGATGTGTCCGGGCATCGGCTTGCGTCCGGATGCCGTTCCCGTGCCGCCGTAATATGCGGTTGCGGTGCCGTCAACTATTCTCTTGTAGTTCTTGGGCACGCCGTTTGCATCAAGCTGAACGCGCGCTGGAACTTTGAGCTCGGATATCGGCGTATGAGTCTTGAGTCTGATATTCTTGACGCGCTTGACTCTGCCCTTGAGGATGACCTCGGTCACCATCTGCTTGGTTATCTTTTCATTGACGGTCTCGGAAGAGTCGAGGTCGCCGTTGACATATTTGTCTTTATAGGTGACTATCTTCTCGCCGTCCACGCCCTCGACGGAGACCTTTGTCTGGTCAACATAGAGGTCGGGGGTTCTCTTTGTGACTGTGTCGAACGGGATCTTGACGGTCTCGGTGCGCTCCTTGTACTCAACACGCAGGACGTTTATCTCCATGCCGTTGGTGAGCTCCGTATCGAGCGCGGGATCGGTCTCGTCATTCTCGCCGAGTGTGATGCCTGCGCGGGCGACTGCATCTTTGACAGTACCGGAGGCTATCTGGACATCGTTTGATTTTCCGTCCGCTATAACAGTGACGCCGAATGAACGCTTGATTTCAAGTGTCTTGTCGCTGCTGACGAACTCATTGTCGGCGAGGTTTATCTCGTCGAACTTGCCGAGAGCCATGTTGTGCTTCTCGAGCATCTGAGCCGCAGGACCGGCTCCGTTGAGGAAGTGCTCCTCGCCGTTGTCGATGACTTTGATGACCTGCGCGCGAAGGACGGTCACTGTGCAGTTCTCGCCGACTTCGAAAGAAGAGGTATCGAGATAATCATACTTGCCGAGTGACAGGGCGTCCGCGTTATCCTCAACAAATTTTTCAACTGAGTCTGCGCGGGTCGAAACTGTGTAGGCCTTTTTGCCTGCCTCGTTTACGGTGACTTTATAAGTCGCCGCAGCCGCGAATGCCGTTATCGTCACAACAGAGACGATAACCACAAGGGCTGAAACCGTTGCCAGAACTTTGCGTTTTGACATATTTCTCACGGGCAGTTTTGCAAAGAAAGCCTTGATATGCTCTAACATCAGGTAAAACTCCTTTGTTCTTTGCTTTGGGTTCCGTGGGTGTGCTGAGCCGTTTTTGAAACGACTCCTGCTATTATATTGACACAATCGGCATTTGTCAAATTTTTTGAGGCTCTCATTTTGTGTAGTTTGCACAAGAGCGTACTTGCAAATCAAATACGATAACGCTCAAAGTGTGGCACTGACCCTTGAAACCGCCCGTTAAAATGGGAAAAAATGGCTAAACTTTTGTGAAAAGTCCAAAAAGTTACAAATGGTTACAAATCAATGAAAATCCGTAACAAATTCGGCTCTTTGATGTTTTAGAAGAATCATTTTCAAGTTTCGCCAACCTGTTTCGTTGCGCACCAAACTATATCGGCAAAGAAAAATAAACAGGGCTTGTAAACCTCTTCGCTTTACATAATTTCACCTGCAAAAAAGACCGAAAAAGTGTAAAGTAAAACGCTTTACACTTTTTAATAATCACCCGCCGCCGTTCCGTCACATCGGCGGAGCTTTTTACTTGCATTTTCCGACGGATTTTTTGCCCGAAAATGCCCTATATATAAAAGGTATACAAAACACTTTGTTAAACGCGCATTATTACATATATTGAAGCAATATATAAGTGATTTTAAGCGTTAAATATAAAAAAACAGCTCCGCCGAAGCGAAGCCGTAATTTTAAAAATTCAGGCAGATTACTGCTCGACAGCGTAAACGCTGACTTTCTTGCGATCCTTGCCCATTCTCTCGAACTTGACGTTGCCGTCGACGAGAGCGAAGAGGGTGTCATCAGAACCCTTGCCGACATTGTTGCCGGGATGGATGTGGGTTCCGCGCTGTCTGACAAGGACATTGCCTGCGAGAACGAACTGACCGTCGCCTCTCTTGACGCCGAGTCTCTTGGACTCAGAATCACGGCCGTTCTTGGTCGATCCGCCGCCCTTCTTATGTGCGAAAAGCTGAATATTTATCTTGAGCATTGTGTTACACCTCCGTAATGACTTTGATCTTTTTCGGGTACTGCTTTGAAAGCTCAGTCAGATGCAGTTTCAGTCCGTCGAGGACTGCTGCAGCCGAATCATTTTCCTCGCCGACGAAAAACTTCAGGTGTCCGTCCTGCTCGGAGATATCGGCGTGAACCTTGATAATCTCGGTGACGGTGTTCGCCGCCATATACACTGCGGAAGAAACAGCCGCACAGACTATATCCGTGCCCGCGCTGCCGCCCGCATGACCGCTTATCTCGAATCCCCTGCCGTTTTCGCCTTCAAAAAATACCGCTCTTATCATTGGTTAAGCGTTGATAGCGGAAATTTCCACCTTGGTGTAGGGCTGTCTGTGACCGAGCTTGCGCTTCTCGTTCTTCTTGGGCTTGTAGGTGAAGACGGTGACTTTCTTAGCCTTGCCGTTCTTGAGAACCTTAGCCGAGACAGTAGCTCCTGCGACAGTGGGGGTACCGACAACGACGCCGTCATCCTTGCCGACGACCATGACCTTGTCAAAGGTGATTTCCTGCTCAGGCTCAACGTCCAGCTTCTCGATGAATACGACATCGCCGGCCTGAACCTTATACTGCTTTCCGCCGGTTTCGATAATTGCGTACATCAATATTTACCTTCCTTTTTTAAGACTCGCTATGTGCGGGCGGGATAATCCGCTTCATAGTGCATAGCACTGCCCGAGATATGCGGCATAGGTGATTATATCATATACTGCACCGGGTTGTCAAACATTACGGCAAATTTTTTTGCGGTTTTCCGCAGTTTTTTGCAAGTAAAAAGCTCCCCGGCTAAAAACCGGAGAGCCGATGCTGTTACTGATCCACGCTGTTGTCATAAGGGGGCTGAAGATCGTCCTCATCGGGCATAACAAGTGCCATTATGACATAGACAAGAATCCCCGGGAATCCCGTAGTGAAGAGAGAGAGCAGCACAAAAAGCAGCCTGACTACCGTCACATCCATGTTGAGATACTCGGCAAGACCCGCGCAGACGCCGCAGATCTTCTTTTCGCTTGTTTTTTTATAAAGTTTCTTTTCCGACGCCATAAAAATCGTCCTTTCCAAAATGAGTTATTGCGATATCCGCAAAAGCGGTGTTATCCTATATTGTTCTGATGAGCCGCAGCCTCTGCGGTATTTCGCATGAGCAGTGCGACAGTCATCGGACCCACGCCGCCCGGCACGGGCGTTATTGCGCCGGCTATTTTGCTGACGCTTTCAAAATCGACATCGCCGCAGAGCTTGCCGTTTTCGTCCCTGTTCATGCCGACATCTATGACCGCCGCGCCGGGCTTTACCATATCCGCGGTTATCATTTTCGCCCTGCCGACCGCCGCGATGAGTATATCGGCGTTCGAGGTGAACGAGGCAAGATTCTCGGTCTTAGAATGGCAGACGGTGACGGTGGAGTTCTCTCTTAGCATGAGCATTGCCATGGGCTTGCCGACGATATTGCTTCTGCCGACGATAACGCAGTTTTTGCCCGCCGTCTCGATTTTCTCGTGATGTAGCATCTCGACTATGCCCGCCGGAGTGCAGGGCAGAAACACGCTGCCGCCCGTCACTACCGCGCCGACATTCTGCGGATGGAAGCAGTCAACGTCCTTTTCGGGCGAGATGCGGCGGATAAGCTCCTCGGAGTCGATATGCTCCGGCACGGGAAGCTGGCAGAGTATGCCGCTGACGGACGAATCCGCATTGAGGCGATCGATGAGCGCGATGAGCTCCTCCTGCTTCGTATCGGCGGGGAGCGCAAATTCGAGCGACTTTATGCCGACCTTTTCGCAGCTCTTCTTTTTATTGTTGACATACACCCTCGAGGCGGGGTCGTCTCCGACGATTATAACCGCAAGGCACGGCTCAACGCCGCAGCTTTTCAGATATTCCACGCGCTCGCGTACCGAGTCGAGCACCTCTGCGGAAATAAGCTTTCCGTCTATCAGCTTTGCCATCTTATCCACTCTTTCCAATTGATTTATTCCGTTTTTTCGCTGTCTTCGTGCTTCTCCTCTTCGGGAGTCTCCTCGATTTTTTCTTCGGGCTCTTTTTCGGGAGCTTCTTCGGAAACCTCCTCGGACTTCTCCGCGGAAGTCTCCTCGGTCTGCGCCTGCATAGCGGCGGCTTCATCCGCAAGACGCTCTTTCTTGGTCTTTACGGCGTCCTCCGGGAAGTAATCCACGCCCTCAATTGGCTTGGGATGCTTCGTATATTTGACTGTGAACACTATATATAGCACAAGGCAGACGAGCATAAGCACGCCCGAGACTACCTGCGAAACTCTTATAGTCGTGTGTGCGATATAGAGGCTGTCGGTTCTGAAGCCCTCGATTATCATTCTGCCCAGCCCGTACCACGCGCCGTAGCCGAGGAAAAGCTGACCGCTGAATTTTCTGAACTTCTTATAGATAACATAGAGGATGAGGAATCCGATGAGGCACCACAGCGACTCATAGAGGAAGGTCGGATGAACCGGCTTGTTCGGATCCATGGTTATGCCTTTTTCGGCGAGCAGCTGACTGTCCTGAATTATCGTCGCCGCTATCTTTTTGCTCCACATTCCCCACGGGGCGTCGGTATTCGTGCCGAAGGCCTCCTGATTCATGAAGTTGCCCCAGCGTCCGATTCCCTGACCGATGAGCAGGCTGATGCCGCCCATATCAAGGAGGTTAAGAATATTTATCTTTCTGACCTTGCAGACTATGAACGCGGCGATGAGTCCGCCGATTATTCCTCCGTAGATGGCGAGTCCGCCCTGCCAGATCTGCGGAATCTCCGCCGGATGGAGCTTATAATAGTCCCACTGGAATATAACATAGTACGCACGCGCACCGATTATTCCCGCGAGAGTGCCGTAGATGAGCACATCGAGCATCTTGTCGAGGCTTATGCGCCATTTATAAGCCATTCTGCCGCCGAAGAGCGCGGCAAGAATGAATCCGAAGGCGATAATGACTCCGTAGAACTTGATGCTGATCTCGTTTCCGAAGAGTGAGAACTCAACGAGGGTCGACGGGATGTTGAATCCCCTCTTGATCCATGTGAAATAGACGGTTGTGAAATCGGACATATACATCATCCTCTCATTTTAAGATGTAAAGCTGATTAGCTTTACGTGTTTTGTATCATTGAAATATCGGGCACAGTCGTTTCAAGTCTTGTTTTTTAGCGCTAAACCCGATATTTTTCAACGCTTTTCGCAGTTTGAACAAACGGAATCGAAAGTCGTCAAATCTTCTGTGTAAAGTTATATGTCTTTACACAGTTTGTCAGCTTTGACAGGTCATATTCCGCTTATTCGGCCGCGCTCGCGATTATTTTTCTGAGCGTATCCACACCCTCGCCGGTCTGCGAAGAGAACGGGACAGTCTCATAGTCCGGGAAATCGGCGAGCTCTGTTTTGAACGCTTCAAGGCGCTGGGCTCGCTCGGTTTTGTTGAGCTTATCTATCTTCGTCAGCGCGATAACCGTTTTGTATCCGCCGGACTTCAGGAAGTTCAGCATGTCGTAGTCATCCTTGCTCGGCTTGTGGCGCGAGTCGATGAGCTGGACGACGAGCGCGATATTGCGCTCGGAGCCGAAATAGCCCTCCATGAGATCCGCCCAGCGGAGTTTTTCGCTCTTTGCCGCCTTGGCGTAGCCGTAGCCCGGGAGGTCGACGAAATTCACCTTGTCGCCTTTGAAAAAGTTGACGGTGACGGTCTTTCCCGGAACGGAGCTGACGCGGGCAAGATTCTTGCGGTTGAACAGCTTGTTCATCAGCGACGACTTGCCGACATTGGAGCGTCCGGAGAAAACTATCTCGGGCTCGGCAAACCTCTTGAGCTGAGCCGAAGTACCGTAAGAACGGTCAAATTCAATGATATCAAATCTCATAAAAACCTCACTGCGTGACGCGGCTTCTGCGTCCGCCTGTTTTATCGTGCGCCGGGATATCGGCGTGTTTGCTGTCTTTAGAGTCATCGTGCGCGTCAACGACCTCGGCGGGCTTGCTGACGGGCAGGAGCGCGACGCTCAGCACCTCATCAACATGGCTGACGGGGACGAACTCGACATTCGCTTTCACCGCATCGTCGACCTCGTCGAGATCGGGCACATTCGCCTTGGGTATGATAACGGTCTTTATGCCACGTATGTAAGCCGCCATGGACTTCTCCTTGAGTCCGCCTATCGGCAGGACTCTGCCGCGCAGGGTGACTTCGCCGGTCATCGCCACATCTCTTCTGACGGGGGCACCGGTCAGCGCGGAGACGAGCGCCGTGGTCATCGTGACACCCGCGGACGGGCCGTCCTTCGGGACCGCACCCTCGGGGCAATGAATATGTATATCTTTATTTTTATAGAATTTGCTGTCTATTCCGAGCACATCGGCGCGGGAGCGGACATAGGACATTGCCGCATGGGCGCTCTCCTTCATCACATCGCCGAGAGAGCCGGTGAGCTCAAGCTTGCCCGTGCCATCGAGCACGGCCGCTTCGACCTCGAGCAGCTCGCCGCCGACGGAAGTCCACGCAAGCCCGTTGACCACGCCGACCTCATCGGAATCCCTGAGCTTCTCTTCCTTGAACTTCGGGTTGCCGAGCAGAGCTTGAAGATCGCTCTCTTTGACGCTTATCTTCTCCTCGCCCTCAGCTATACGCTTGGCGGCTTTGCGGCAGACGGAAGCTATAAGCTGTTCAAGCCTTCTGACGCCCGCCTCGCGGGTGTAGCCGTCAATCATATTTCTTATCGCGCCGTCCGTAAAGCGGAGCTGACGCGCGGTGAGTCCGTGTTTCTTGAGCTGCTTGGGAATGAGATGCTTTTTGGCGATATGGAACTTCTCCTCCGCAGTGTAGCTGCCGAGCTCAATGACCTCCATGCGGTCATAGAGCGGCGCGGGGATATTAGAAGCGACGTTCGCCGTGGTTATAAACAGCACCTTGCTCAGGTCATAGGGAATCTCAAGATAATTGTCCCTGAACGCATAGTTCTGTTCGGAATCGAGCACTTCGAGCAGCGCGGAGGACGGATCGCCCTTGTAGTCGCTGCCGAGCTTGTCGACCTCATCGAGCAGAATGAGCGGATTTGAGCTGCCCGCCTGCTGGATAGCGGCAATTATTCTGCCGGGCATCGAGCCGATATATGTCTTTCTGTGGCCGCGTATCTCAGCCTCGTCATGGACGCCGCCGAGAGATATGCGGGCATATTTTCTGCCCATAGCGCGGGCGACCGACTTTGCGACCGAGGTCTTGCCGACTCCGGGAGGGCCGACGAGGCAGATTATCTGGCCGCCGACATCGGGTGCGAGCGAGCGCACAGCCATGAATTCGAGGATGCGCTCCTTGACCTTTTTGAGCCCATAGTGATCCGCCTCAAGTATCTTGTGGGCGCGGGTAAGGTCGAGGTTATCCTTTGTATATTTGCCCCAGGGCAGTTCGAGGCAGGTCTCAAGATAGTTCCTGCTCACCGCCGCCTCGGGCGACTGAACCGCGTAGCGTTCGAGCCTATCGCACTCGCGCAGAAGCTTCTCTTTTGACGCATCGTCAACGGGCAGAGCCGCGATTTTGTCGCGGAACTCCTGAATCTCCTCCTCGGGAGACACGCCGTTGTTGAGCTGGGACGAAATCACTTTGAGCTGCTCGCGAAGATAGTATTCGCGCTGGCTGTCGTCCATCTGCTTCTGCACCATCTCCTGAATCTCGTCCTCATATTCGAGCAGGCGGGACTCTTTGAGCAGGAGCACGCAGAGCTTTTCAAGGCGCTTTATCGGGTCGAGCTCTTCGAGAACAGACTGCCTGTCCGAGAATTCGAGAGCTATATTGCCGGCGATGAAATCCGCCATGTCGCCGGGATGATCGAAGCCGAGCACAGCGAGCACGACATCGGGAGAGAGCTGGGGCGCGCTCTGCGCATAGCCCTCGAAGATGCTCTTTGCGCTTCTGATGAGCGCCTGACCGTACTCGTTTTCTCTGTCATATTTGCGTATTGCGCAGGCTCTTATCGCGCCGACAAGGTGCGGCTCGGACGAGACGATTCCGTTCAGGCGTGCGCGGTACATGCCCTTGACGGACACGCGCACTATATCCCCTTCGCCCGGGAGCTTCGCGACGCGCGAAACAGTCGCGACAACGCCGAGCTTATAGAGGTCGTTGAAATCGGGATCGTCGACCGCTATATCTTTCTGCGCGGTCAGGAAAATTTTTCTGTCGCCCGCGAGCGCCGCTTTCAGCGCATCTATAGATTTTTCTCTGCCAACATCAAAATGCACCTGCATGCCGGGAAACACCACGAGACCTCGCAGAGCAACGGTCGGCATAAGCAGAGCCGCAGATTCAAATTTATCTTCCATAATATATCTTCCTTTTTCGTTGATATGCCGCCGAAAAGCGGCTTTCCCCGTCTTTAAATCGTAAACGCTTTATCTGTTTATTATACTTCATATTACCCGCTCCGTCAACAGACAGAGCCGACAGGAATATGTAAAATAAAGGACACAGACGGTTTGACTGTATAAAAACGCGACCGGAGCGGTGCGTGCCGTTCCGGTCTGAGAAATTATTTCTTCTTTTTGCCAAAGAATCCGCGCTTCTCATCAGGGGTGACATCGCTGTAGCCCATGGTATCCTTGAAGTTTTTGAGTGCCTCGCGCTGAGGCGCAGTCAGATCCTTCGGGACTTCGACGATTATGCGTATATACTGATCGCCTCTGCCGCGCGAATTGAGATACTGAATGCCCTTGCCCTTGAGGGACATGACGGTGCCGGGCTGAGTGCCGGCGGGCAGGTCAAACTTGACCTTGCCGTCAATGGTAGGCACCATGATGCTGTCGCCCAGAGCCGCCTGGACGAAGTTTACCTTGCAGTCATACCAGATGTTATAGCCCTCACGTTCAAAGAACGGATGCGGTCTGACAAATACGGACACATGAAGATCGCCGGAGGGACCTCCGTTCGAGCCCATGCTGCCCTCGCCGCGCACGGAGATGACCTGTCTGTCGTCGATACCGGCGGGGATATTCACCTCGAGTTCACGGCGCTTGGACACGCGTCCGCCGCCGCGGCACTTCTGGCACGGCTTCTCGACAATTTTGCCTTTGCCGCCGCACCTGGTACAGGTCTTAGTGGTCGAAATAACACCGAACGGTGTTCTCTGCTGGACATTCACCTGACCTCTGCCACCGCAGTCGGGGCAGGTCTTGGTGGTCGAGCCCTTCTGGGCACCCGAGCCGCCGCAGTCGGGACAGGTCTCGATGCGGTGTATCTCTATCTTGCGTTTGCAGCCCTTCGCCGCCTCTTCAAATGAAATCGTGACGCGCGCCTGAACGTCGTCGCCGCGCCTCGGGGCGTTGGGGTCGGAGCGTCCGCCGCCGAAGCCGCCGAACCCTCCGCCGCCTCCGAAGAAGCTGCCGAAAATATCACCTAAATCGAAGTCAACGCCGCCGGAGCCTGTGCCCCAGCCGCCTGCGCCGCCGCCCGCGCCGAAGTTCGGATCGACGCCGGCATGGCCGAACTGGTCGTACCTGCCGCGCTTATCCTTATCGGAGAGCACCTCGTATGCCTCGTTGACCTCCTTAAATTTCGCCTCGGCGTCAGCGTCACCGGGGTTGAGATCGGGATGATACTGCTTCGCCTTCTGACGGTATGCTTTTTTTATCTCGTCCTCAGTGGCATTTTTGCTGACCCCGAGCACCTCGTAAAAATCTCTTTTATCAGCCAAGGGAAATTACTCCTTTTTACTTACAATGTACTATTGAGGGACTGCAAAGCAATCCCTCAGCCAGTCATACTTTTTTGCAAAGCAGCGCTTTGCACCGGAGCGTCGTGGCGCCGCCCCATAACGGCATATTATAACACCGTTTCATATTGTGCCGCTCGCGCGGCATCGGGTCGTCGGGTCGCCGACCCCTACAAAAATCTATGTGTTGGTTCTCACAACGCAGCTATGTGCGGTTTCTCCGCGAGCCTTATCAAGGTAGGCAATAGCGGAATTTTGTGCGAGACAAGGCGTGAGGTTCTGAGAACGCGGGAGCGTACGTCGGTACGTGACCAAGTTCTCAGGTTCTCACAACGCAGTATCACGCAGAATTACGCATTGCCGGCTGTCAATTCCTGCGAAAGGCAGGCAATATCGGAATTTTGTGCAAGACAAGGCGTGAGGTTCTGCCCGCGAGGGAGCGTACGTTGGTACGTGACCGAACGGGCATGGTTCTCACAACGCAGTATCACGCAGAATTACGCATTGCCGGATATCAGTCGTTGTCTTCGGGGACGTCCGTGTAGTTCGCCTCAGTGTATCCCGCATCATTGCCGGGCTGAGCGCCGTCGGCACCCTGCTGAGCCTGAGCCTGCTCGGCAGCTGCCTTGTAGACCTTCTCGGAGATCTCATAGAACTTAGCGGTGAGCTCCTCCTGGCGGGACTTGATGAGGTTGATATCCTCGCCCTTGAGGGCTTCTTTAAGGGCATCGACCTTGTCGTTGATGTCCTTCTTGTCGTCCTCGGAGAACTTGTCGCCGTCCTCGCTGACGAGCTTCTCGCACTGATAGACCATCTGGTCTGCGCCGTTTCTGATATCAACTTCCTCGCGGCGCTTCTTGTCTTCCTCAGCGAACTTCTCAGCCTCGTCAACAGCCTTCTGGATATCATCCTTGGACATGTTGGACGAAGAGGTGATGGAGATCGACTGCTCCTTGCCGGTGCCCAGATCCTTTGCGGAAACATGGACTATGCCGTTTGCATCGATATCGAAGGTAACTTCGATCTGCGGCACGCCTCTGCGCGCGGGCATGATGCCGTCGAGGTGGAACACGCCGAGGGTCTTGTTATCCTTAGCGAAGTCTCTCTCGCCCTGGAGGACATGGACTTCAACTGAAGGCTGATTATCAACTGCGGTCGAGAAGATCTGGCTCTTCTTGACGGGGATTGTGGTGTTTCTGTCGATGATCTTGGTGTTTATGCCGCCCATGGTCTCGATGCCGAGTGACAGCGGGGTAACATCAAGAAGAAGCAGTCCCTTGACATCGCCTGCAAGGACGCCGCCCTGGATAGCAGCACCGATAGCGACGCACTCATCGGGGTTGATGCCCTTGAAGGGCTCGACGCCGGTGTACTTCTTAACAGCTTCCTGAACAGCGGGGATACGGGACGAGCCGCCGACCATAAGGATCTTGTGAAGATCGGAAGTCTTGAGTCCGGAGTCCGAGATAGCCTGGCGTACAGGACCCATTGTCGCTTCAACGAGGTCTGCGGTCAGTTCGTTGAACTTAGCTCTGGTGAGGGTCATCTCAAGGTTGAGCGGAGTGCCGTCGGAATTCATGCCGATGAAGGGCAGGTTGATGGTGGAAGTGGTGACATTGGAAAGCTCGATCTTCGCTTTCTCGGCAGCCTCTTTCAGTCTCTGCATAGCCATCTTGTCGCCGCGAAGGTCAACGCCCTCGCTCTTCTTGAACTCGTCGGCGATCCAGTCGATAACTCTCTGGTCGAAATCGTCGCCGCCGAGGCGGTTGTTACCGGCAGTTGCAAGAACTTCCTGAACGCCGTCGCCCATTTCGATGATGGAGACATCGAATGTGCCGCCGCCGAGGTCATAAACCATGACCTTCTGATCGTTCTCTTTATCGATACCGTAAGCAAGAGCCGCCGCTGTGGGCTCGTTGATTATTCTCTTGACCTCAAGGCCTGCTATCTTACCGGCATCCTTTGTAGCCTGACGCTGGGAGTCGGTGAAGTAAGCGGGAACGGTGATAACAGCCTCGGTGACCTTCTCGCCGAGATAAGATTCTGCATCGGTCTTGAGCTTCTGCAGGATCATTGCTGAAATCTCCTGAGGGGTGTACTTCTTGTCATCAATCTTAACTTTGTAGTCGGAACCCATCTGTCTCTTGATGGAGGAGACGGTTCTGTCGGGATTTGTGATAGCCTGGCGCTTTGCGACCTGGCCGACAAGTCTCTCGCCGGTCTTGCCGAATGCGACGACGGAAGGCGTGGTTCTTGCGCCCTCGGCGTTGGGGATAACGACGGGCTCACCGCCCTCGATAACTGCTACACATGAATTTGTTGTACCTAAGTCAATACCTATAACCTTTGACATAATAAATTACCTCCGAAGTAATGAATTGTTTAATTTATATTCCAAAATGCCTTGCGGCATCAGTTGGCAACCTGAACGACTGCGGGTCTAATGACCGTGTCGCCGAGCTTATAGCCCTTTGTGAACACTTTGACGATAACATTCTCGCCGACATTCTCGTCCTCGACATGCATGACAGCCGAGTGGATATTCGGGTCGAACGCGTCGCCCTCGGCGCCGAACGCCTCAATGTCGAGCGCTTTGAGAATATCGCCGAACTGCCTGTATATCTGCTCGACTCCCTTGCGGTAGCTGTCGGCATCCGCCTCAGCGTTCATCGCCGCGCGCTCAAAATTATCTATGACCGGGAGAAGCTTCTCGACGACATCCGTTTTTGAGCGGATTTTTATGTCGTCCTTCTCGCGCAGCGAACGCTTGCGGAAGTTATCGTATTCCGCCGCGAGGCGCAGGAAGTTGTTGGCACTCTCCTTGAGTGACTGCTGAGCCTTTTCGAGCTCCTTTTCGAGCTCGGCTATGCGGTCTTGCTTCGAGGACTTTGAGGCTTTCTTTTCAGCCTTCTTTGTGTCCTCTGCCGGAGCGGTCTCGGGGGTGGTGTTCTCCTCCGCCTGCTCGGGCTTTTTCGTGCTCTCGCTCATTGGTGTTACATTCCTTTCGTTATTCTTCAAGTGCTTTTTCCATCGTTTTACTGATGCACTGAGAAATATATTTAAGACCGGGAACCAGTCTGCGGTAGTCCATTCTTGTCGGTCCGATAATACCTATCGAACCGCTGCTGTCCTCGCCGACGGTGTACCGCGCGAGGATAACGCTCGAATTGTCGAGCTGAACGAAGCCGTTCTCTCTGCCGATCCTTATCTCAAGCTCGCCCTTCATGCTGTCCGCGAGGGTTCGCAGCGGAGTGCCGCGGCTCAAAAACTCGAGCAGCTCATACGCTCTGCCTGCATACTCTCTGTGGTGCAGCAGATTTGACTGACCGGAGAGGAACACATGCGGCTGTGCGGCGCTCTGCGACAACTCGGCGACCGCCGAAAGCATTGGGAACATCGCAAGCGACTCCATTCCGAGCCGCGCCGCTATCGACTGGAGATAAGCGGGGGTCAGGCTACTGACCGGCACGCCTATAAGCATCGCCTGCGCGACATTATAAAACGTTTCGCAGATTGTCGTGTCTATCGCGGAGTCAAGCCTGAACAGCTTGCTTCTGAGGATACCGTTGCTCGCCAAGAGCACTATCATCGCGGTGTGCGGTGAAATCGGAACCAATTCGACGCGCTTTATCTTTGTATTCTCGCCAGACGGCGTCGTCATGACGGCGGCGCACTGTGTGAGATAAGCGAGCGCTTCGCCCGCGTGCCTCAGGAGGCTCTCGGGGTCGCCGTTCGCATTGCCGATACCCGCGTCAATAAGCCTGCGCGATTCCTCGCTGAGCTCGCTCTCGGGGACGAGGTTATCGACATAATATCGATAGCCCTCGCCGGTGGGGACACGCCCCGCCGAGGTGTGTGGCTGATCAAGCAGCCCGAGATAGCCGAGATCCGCCATCTCGTTTCGCACGGTGGCGGAGGAAACGGACATATCAAGAGAATCAAGCAGAGCCTTTGAGCCAACGGGCTCGCCGGTCTTTATATACTGCTCGACAACGGCTGCAAGAATCTTCTCTTTTCTCTCGCTCAGTTCCATTTGTCTCTGCCTTTCGTTTTGTTCATTAGCACTCTCGATGTTCGAGTGCTAACTTACAATTCATACTATACAACTCCTTGCAGATTTTGTCAACAATTTATTTGTAAACACTTTGTGAACTCCGCATTGACATAGAAAAAATCTGCGATATAATAAGTATATGCACGAAAAAAGCAAAATCCGAGGAGCATACTCATGAAATACAATTATATTATATTTGACCTTGACGGAACTCTGCTGAACACGCTCGACGATCTGCGGGACAGCACTAACTACGCCCTGCGCCGATTCGGCTTTCCCGAGCGCACAACGGACGAGGTCAGAAGATTTGTCGGCAACGGCGTGGCGAGGCTCATTCATCTCGCAGTGCCCGAGGGCACGGACGAAAAGACCGAAGCCGACTGTCTCGCCGTTTTCAAGGCGCACTACAAAGATAATATGACCAACAAAACCGCACCCTACCCGGGGATAATGGAGCTGCTGAAAAAATTGCGAGCTCTCGGAGTCAAGATAGCGGTAGTCTCGAACAAATTCGAGCCCGCCGTTGTCGGGCTGTGCGAGGACTATTTCGGCGGACTCGTTGACGCCGCAGTCGGTCAGACCGAGGACAGGCAGAAAAAACCCGCTCCCGACGGCGTTTTATACGCGATGAAGCTGCTCGGCGCGAATCCTGCCGAGACAGTCTATTCCGGCGATTCCGATGTCGATGTGCTCACGGCACGGAACTCAAATCTGCCGTGCATCGGCGTGTCGTGGGGGTTCCGCGACAGAAAGGTGCTCGTTGACGGCGGCGCTTCTTATATCGCCGACAGTGCGGAAGATATATTAAGTATTATGGAATAACGGATTTTGTGGGAGGGGAAACAATGTCCGAATCTATTTACGAATTTTTATGGTATGTCAACAACATAATGCTCGCTCTGCTTCAGGGCGGCTTTCTTTGGTATAACCTGACGCCGAAATTTAATAAACACCTTGTCTTTTTGATAACCACCGTTCCGTTTGTGTTTTTTGTTGTCTCGCAGAAATTCGTGACCTTTGTTGCCCCGTCGTTTCTGGTTCTTCTGCCGCTCGCGTATTATTTCATCTGCGCGGCGGTGCTCTACAAAGACAAGTTTCGAACGAAGGCATTTGTGTCGATAGCAATTTTTGCGTTGGAATCCTGCTTCACCGCCGTTTTTGTTACAGTATCGAATATACTGAAGATAGGCGGCAGCGACCCTGAGGCCAATCTGGTTCTCATGCCGTTTCTGCTCGTGTACACAGTGGTTTTTCTTGTGTTTACATATTTCAGAAAGCGAAAGCTTGAGGGCGGGTCAATAAAACCGACTTCGATGCTTGCATTTATCATCTTTCCGCTGAGTCAAATGCTGCTGCTCGACACCTGCATAATCCTGTTAAATCACTTCAATTGGGCGGGCGAGAACAGCCCTCTTTCCCTTTTTAAAGACCGTGATCGCACAACAATAATAGTTTTTGCCGTCGTCGCAATTTTCAGTATCGCCGCGGATGTTATACTCTTCTATGTCATGAACCGCTCTTCGCAGAACGAGAAGCTGCGCGAGGAACTCAAGATGCAGGAGTATCAAAACAGCGTCAACCTCGAATACTACAAAAATATCGAGAAAAACAGCGTTGAGGCGAGGAAGATTCGCCACGACCTCGCCAACATGGTGCAGACCGCCTACGAGATAATGGAGAACGGTACGGACAGCGACAAGGAGTCGGCGAAAAAGATGCTCTCTCAGCTCAAAGCAGAGGTTGCGGGCATAAAAATAGAGCGTTTCTGCCAAAATACCCTCGTCAATGCGATAGCCTCGAACAAGGCCGCTGAATGCAGAAAAAACGAAATCGATTTTGACTTTGACCTACGCGTTCCGGAGGATCTCGGCATAGAAGAAGTCGATATCTGCAAGGCGTATGTCAACATTTTCGACAACGCGATAAACGCGGCGAAGGCAATCGACGGGAAAAGATACGTAAAGATAAAGAGCTTTACAAACCCAGATGACAGTATGCTCTATATTTCCGGCGAAAATGACATTGCGCCGGACTACGAAGAGAAGAAAAAAGCAAGAACAGGCGAGCACGGCTACGGGTTGAGAATTCTCAGAGACACCGCCGAAAAATACGGCGGACGGCTTGTGACCGACGACAAGGGAGACACCTTTACAGTCGTCATGACGATGCGTGCGGCCGCGGACAGCCCGAAAAACTGATTTCGGCGCGGAAAACAAATAAAAAAAGAAGGTCATAATCGCAGCAACCGCTCGAATTATGACCTTTGAATTTTTCTTCAGCTCTGCATTAAAAAAAATGCAGTCCCTCTTATTTCGGAATGAACCAGAAAATGTGCTCAAGAATAAATCTTACATACTCAAAGTACGCTTCTAAAATTCTCTGGATAATCTCCATTACTTTTCCCTCCTCGTTAAATTTAAGCGATTCCGAAAATCAGCTTTATAAGCTCTATTATCGGGCCTATAGTAACCCAATAAAGCGCCTTGCCAGACATCTCGAGTGCCTTAAGCAACAGTTCCAATGCCGCTTCCATTTCGTCCCCTCCCTTCGCATTGTAAGATTGACTTATAACTGCATTTATAGTATAATCTTTACGCTTTGTTGCGTCAATCAACAAAAATTTACGATTTGTGCGCAGCTGAACAAATCGGGGCTTTTTTGTTCAGTTGACAACCTACGGAGGCAAAGATTTCATGGAAAACCGCCGCATTTTAATAACAAAGCAGCTGCTTTGCGAGAGCTTCATTTCACTGCTCAAGCAAAAGCCCATAGACAAAATTTCGGTAACGGAGCTCTGCCAAGCAGCCAACGTCAACAGAGGGTCTTTCTATGCCCACTATGCCGATGTTTACGACCTTTTGGGGCAAATAGAAAGCATAGTCTACGAGCGCCTCTGCGATGCCGTGAGAAACTGCAACTACACAAAAAGCGACTTCCCCCGTATAAACAAAATAATAGAGACCGTGGATGCTGAGCGTTCGTTTTGCGACGCGCTGTTCGGCAAATACGGCAGCAAACAGTTTTTAGACAAGTGCTGCGAAATAAACAGACAGGACATAACGAACGAGTGGCGGCAAAAATTCCCCGACTTGGACGACCTGGTCCTAAACACGACATACACATTTATGGTCAAGGGCTCCTTGGGCACAATCGAGGAATGGGTCAACAACGATTTTTCGCAGTCCGCCGACTTCATTTCGCTTTCAATATGCGATATGTACGCCGCCGTTCTTGCTAAGCTTGACAGTATGCAGAAAAGCGTTGCCGCCAAAAAATAAATCACAGACAGTCAAAAAAGCAAAAAGCTGTAAATTACTGATCGCCGCAGGGCAGGTAATTTACAGCTTTGTTTGTTTTGTCTATCAATCGTCGTCGAGCTTGAGAACCGCCATAAACGCCTCCTGCGGCACTTCGACCGTGCCGAACTGGCGCATACGTTTTTTGCCCTCTTTCTGCTTTTCGAGCAGCTTTTTCTTTCGGGTTATGTCGCCGCCATAGCACTTGGCAAGAACGTCTTTTCTCATCGCCTTGACTGTTTCACGGGCTATGACCTTGCCGCCGATGGCTATCTGGATCGGAATCTCAAACAGCTGACGCGGGATATTATCCTTGAGCTTTTCGGCTATCTTTCTCGCGCGTCCATACGCCTTGTCGGCGTGGATAATAAACGAGAGCGCGTCGATTATATCGCCATTCAGGAGAACATCGAGTTTAACGAGGTTCGAGCGACGGTAATCGGTTATCTCATAGTCAAACGACGCATAGCCACGGGTGCGCGACTTGAGCGAATCGAAGAAATCATAGATTATCTCGTTGAGCGGCAGCTCATAGAGGATGTCCACGCGGTCGGAGGCGATATAGGTCATGTTCTTGAACACGCCGCGGCGCTCCTGGCACAGATCCATTATCGCGCCGACATATTCGGGCGGAGAATAGATATGCGCGTTGGTGAACGGCTCTTCGCTGTAGTCTATATTGACCGGGTCGGGATAGTGGGTCGGGTTATCTATCTCTATAACGCTGCCGTCGGTCAGGTGTATCTTATATATAACGCTCGGCACGGTTGTTACGAGGTCGAGGTCATATTCGCGCTCAAGGCGCTCCTGTATTATCTCAAGATGGAGCAGACCGAGGAAGCCGCAGCGGAAGCCGAAGCCGAGCGCGCCGGAGGTCTCCGGCTCATATGAAAGCGAAGCGTCGTTGAGTTGGAGCTTTTCGAGCGCGTCGCGCAGGTTCTCGTAATCCGCGCCGTCGGCGGGATATACGCCGCAGAAAACCATCGGGTTCACCTTGCGGTAGCCTGCAAGCGGCTCTTTTGCGGGGTTCTCCGCGGTAGTCACGGTGTCGCCGACGCGGGCGTCACTGACGGTCTTTATCGAGGCGGTGATATAGCCGACCTCGCCGGAGGTCAGTTCATCGGCTGGCTCCATACTCGTGGCGCGCATATAGCCGACTTCAACGACCGTGAACTGCGCGCCGGTCGCCATCATTCGCATGGTGTCGCCGGGCTTTATCTTGCCCTCTTTTATTCTGACATAAACGATAACGCCCTTGTAGCTGTCATAGACAGAATCGAATATGAGCGCTCTGAGCGGCGCGTTGTCATCCGTTACGGGCGCGGGGATATCGAGAACGATGCGTTCGAGCACCTCTTCGACATTCTCGCCCGTCTTTGCCGAGACGCGCGGAGCGTTCGAGCAATCGAGGCCTATGACCTCCTCGACCTCGGAAGCAACTCTGTCGGGGTCGGCTGCGGGCAGGTCAATTTTATTGATAACGGGGACTATCTCAAGGTCGTGGTCGAGCGCCAGATATGTGTTTGCGAGCGTCTGCGCTTCGATTCCCTGCGACGCGTCGATTATGAGCACCGCGCCCTCGCAGGCGGCAAGGGAACGCGAGACTTCGTAGTTGAAGTCGACATGGCCGGGAGTGTCTATAAGATTCAGTTCATAGACCTCGCCGTCGCTCGCGGTATAGTCCATTTTGACCGCGTGCGCCTTTATAGTTATTCCGCGCTCGCGCTCAAGATCCATGTTATCAAGTATCTGAGCAGTCATATCGCGCTTCGCCACGGAGTCGGTGAGCTCGAGGAGCCTGTCCGCGAGGGTCGATTTGCCGTGGTCAATATGCGCTATGATGCTGAAATTTCTGATGTTTTCTTTCTTGGTAGACAATTTATTGATCCTTTCGTGGGTCTTTTAGTCAAGCTCGGTCACAAGGGTCTCTGCGGAGGGTTTGCCGATCCACATATCGCCGAAGCTCTGACCCGCTATCTCCTCGCAGCGTTTCATCTGCTCGGGGGTCAGTGAGCACTTGCCGGTCTCTTTCTTCTCTTTTATAGCCTCGGTTATCATCTTGTGATCCTCGCGGGTCATCTTATAGGTGAACACGCAGACATAGACGAGGCCGACGAAGATGAGCGGCAGGATGCAGTAAGTCACCTTCAGTCCGAATATGCCCTTTGCGGTCTGTTCGAGGGCATTCGCGCCCTCTGCGCCGGTGCGGAAGCCGAAGCCTTTAAGAATAAACCCGGTGAACGCGCTCATGAGACCGTTTATGGTCTTTTTGATGAGCGTATTGAAAGTCGAGATAACGCCCTCTCGGCGGCGTCCGGTTATCATCTCGTCAACATCCGTGACATCGGGCTGGATATTTGTGGCGGTGAATCCGGGGCCGGAGAAGCCGAAGTTATAGAGGATTATCGAAACAATGACGACCCAGAGCGGAGTGCTCTTGCCGATGAACAGGTTTATGATAAGTCCCGCCGCCATGAGCGGAGTCAGGAGCTTTCCGCACAGCTGCTTGCCTTTTTTCATCGTCAGCAGATAGTTGACGGGGAAGCCGGATGCCTCGGCCGCGCCCGCAATCGTTTGCAGGGTGTTGAAATAGCCGAAGCGCTGGGCACTGTATTTGATGAAATACTGGTTGGAGTTTGCATAGAAGCCCTTTGCCATGGTGTACATCGAGCTCAGGACAAAATAGCGTCTGAACGCCTTGTTGCGGAAAACCTGCTTGTACTCTTCAAAGAGCATAGTCGCGTTGAAAGGCGGCAGCTTCATGTCGAGCGAGCTCGGCTCTTTCGTGCATTTGAAAGTCACGAGCAGCGGCAGCGAGAACCACAGGCACAACACTGCGCCGAAGAACATGAACTTCGGTCTTGACGCGGCGGTCATCTCCATGTTCGTAAAACCGAGCGACAGCGACACGAGCAGGAACGACGAAACCATGCCGACGGAGTTCATTATATACTGCACGGAGTTATACTGAGTGCGCAGGGAATAATCGGGCGCGATAACGGGCAGCATCGCAACATGCGGCACGGTGACGAGAGTCAGCGCCGTGTTATAGAGCATATACGCGAGCATGTAGTAGAGCATCGTCGCGGTCTTGTTGCCAGTCGCGGAAATGCCGAACGAGTTCCACAGGCAGAAATATGAGACGGCTATCGGAATAACACCCCAGAGCAGATATCTTCTGTGTCTGCCGTATTTCGAACGCGTGCGGTCGGTTATAATACCCATGACGGGGTCGGTTACGGCGTCCCAGATATGAGCCATGGCGATAACCATACCCGCCTGATCGACGCTGAGCTTTTCGACCTCGGTCAAAAACGACAGAAAATAGAGCGAGATGATGTATCCGCCGCCGCCGAAAAGTATGCTCGCGGCATTGTAGCCCACCATCGGGCCTATCTTCTGAAAGAATGACGAAACTTTTGATTCCTGTCTTGCCACAGTCTTCCCCTCTTTGCATTGTTTTCTCAAATATCTACCCATTATAGATAATACTATAATTTTACATTAAAACACGGATTTGTCAATACGGTGTTGAAAAAGCCATGAAAGGGCAAAAAAATATTTTTCAAAGCGGCTTTGGCGAAAAAGTTTTTATTGCGCTTTTTATATCGATATTTCGTTACTGTTTATGTTTTTAAGCCCTTTCACAGCATTATTTTCGGCAAAATGCACAGACAAAAACATATACCCGAAAAAGCGCACAAAAAGACGGGCGGACAAGGGCTCAAAATCTCTTTTACGCGCCTTGACTTTTGGCATTTTTTAGATTATTATAGGCTACAATGAATAATAGGGGAGTAAGCGCTTATGCTAAATAATACCGAAAAAACAATGGAAAAAATCGTCGCTCTGTGTAAAAACAGAGGCTTCATTTTCGCCGGCAGCGACATCTACGGCGGACTTGCGAACACCTGGGATTACGGCCCGCTCGGCGCAAGAATGAAGAACAACGTCAAGGACACCTGGCGCAAGAGATTCATTCAGGAGCGCAGGAACAGCTACGAAGTTGACGCAGACATTCTCATGCATCCGAAAGTCTGGGAGGCAAGCGGCCACATCGCCAGCTTCTCCGACCCGCTTCTCGACTGCAAGGAGTGCAAGATGCGCCACAGAGCGGACACGCTCATCGAGAACTTCGATCCCGACGCGCACCCCGACAAGATGACGAAAGAGGAGATGTTTGAGTACATCAAGGCTCATTCGATCCCCTGCCCCCACTGCGGCAAGCACAATTTCACGGACATAAGAGAATTCAACCTCATGTTCCAGACCTACCGCGGAGTCACCAACGACGCAAAGAGCGTTATCTATCTGCGCCCCGAAAACGCCCAGGGTGAATATGTAAACTTCCTCAACGTCCAGCGTTCGATGAGAGCGAAGCTGCCCTTCAGCATCGGTCAGATCGGCAAGGCGTTCAGGAACGAGATAACCCCCGGCAACTTCACCTTCAGAACAATAGAGTTCGAGCAGATGGAGTTCCAGACCTTCTGCAAGAAGGGTTCCGACAACGAGCTCTATGACTACTTCAAGCAATTCGGCAAGAAGTATTTTGAGGATCTCGGCATAGCTCCCGAGCATCTGCGCTTCCACGACCATGAGAAGCTCGCCCACTACGCGAAAGCCGCGTGCGACATCGAGTTCCTCTTCCCGTTCGGCTGGGGCGAGATAAACGGCACCCACAACAGAACGGACTTCGACCTGACGAGACATCAGGAATACAGCGGTCAGAAGATGGACTATCTCGATCCCGAGACAAACGAGAAGTTCATTCCCTATATAATAGAATCCACCTACGGACTCGACAGAACCGTACTCGCGCTGCTGTGCGAAGCGTATGATGAGGAAGTTATCGACGCAGAGAAGAACGACACCCGCGTGGTGCTCCATCTCTCCCCCGTCGTCGCGCCCTACAAGGCTGCGGTGCTTCCCCTCTCGAAGAAGCTTTCGGAAGAGGCTATAAAGATCTGCGACGACTTGAGCCGCAAGTTCATGGTCGATTTCGACGAGACCGGCTCCATCGGCAAGCGCTATCGCCGCCAGGACGAGATCGGTACTCCGCTGTGCATCACCTATGACTTCGACTCCGTCGAGGATCACTGCGTGACAGTGCGCGACCGCGACACGATGAAGCAGGAGCGCATCGCTATAGACGAGCTCGAGAGCTACATCGCTTCGCGCATTGAGTTCTGATTCAAATAAGTTTATAAAATCCAAAGGAGAGCGAAATATATGAAAGTAAATTTCACTGAGACTGTCCTCAGAGACGCGAACCAGTCGCTTATCGCGACCCGTATGCCCTATGAGGATTTCGAGGCAATACTGCCCGAGCTTGACAAGGCGGGCTACTATTCGCTCGAGTGCTGGGGCGGCGCTACGTTCGACTCCTGCCTGCGATATCTCAACGAAGATCCGTGGGAGCGCCTGCGCAAGATCCGCAAGGCGTGCCCGAACACCAAGCTGCAGATGCTCCTCAGAGGTCAGAACCTTCTGGGCTACAAGCATTATCCCGACGATGTCGTTCGCCTTTTCGTCAGAAAGAGCGTTGAAAACGGCATCGACATCATCCGTATATTCGATGCGCTCAACGACCTGAGAAACATCGAGACCGCCGTTGACGAGACTATCAAGTGCGGCGCTCACGCATCGGGCACCATCTGCTACACCACGAGCCCCATCCACAACATCGAAAGCTACATCAAGCTCGCAAAAGATCTCGAGAGCATGGGCGTTCAGTCCGTGTGCATCAAGGACATGGCGGGCATCATGGATCCCCAGACAGCATATGATCTTGTCAAGGGCATAAAGGAGAACATCAGTCTCCCCGTTATCGTTCACACTCACTCAACCACGGGTCTCGGCCCTGTGACATTGCAGAAGGCTGTTGAAGCCGGCGCGGATGTTATCGACACCGCTATCTCCTGCTTCTCCAACGGCACCTCTCAGCCGCCCACAGAGACCATGGCTTATATCCTCCAGAAAGAGGGCTACGAAGTTCCGCTCGACATGGCTCAGCTCAAGAAAATCAACGATTTCTTCAAGCCCGTCCGCAACGACGCGCTCAAGAGCGGTCTGCTCAACCCCGTCGTGCTGACCACCCAGACCGACGCGCTCAACTATCAGATACCCGGCGGAATGCTTTCGAACCTTGTCGCTCAGCTCACCGCTCAGAACAAGCTCGACAAGCTCGACGAAGTTCTCGCAGAGACTCCGAGAGTCCGCGAAGACCTCGGTTATCCTCCGCTCGTCACCCCGATGAGCCAGATGGTCGGCGTTCAAGCAACCGCAAATGTGCTCGCGGGCGAGAGATACAAGAACATCTCCAAGGAAGTCAAGAACTATATCAAGGGCGAATACGGCAAGGCTCCCGGCAAGATAAACGAGGAGCTCCAGAAGAAGGTTCTCGGCGACGAGAAGCCGATAACCTGCCGCTACGCAGACCTGCTTGAGCCCGGTCTCCCCGCCGCAAGAGAGTATCTCGGCGACAGAGCGACCTGCGACGAGGATGTTCTCTCCTATATCGCTTTCCCGACTCAGGCGGAAGCATTCTTCGACAAGCGCGACGAGAGAAAGAAAAACACTTTCACATATAAGATAGAGAGACTCGACTGAGCCTCGGCAGAAAGGATAGGTTTTATCAATGTTTGATAATTTTGACATGGGTATGCCCCTGGGCGAAAAGCTTGTTTTCGCTCTTCAGGTCTCCCTCTTCGGAATACTTATGGTATTCCTGCTGCTCATTATCCTTGCCGTGCTGATAATGATAATATCCCGCGTCGTCAGACTCGGCGAGAATCTTGCAGGCAAGAAGGGCAAGAAGAATGCTGCTTCCGATGAACCCGCACCCGTGCAGCAGAGCGCTGCTGCCGGAACTCCTCTGCCCGGCACTCAGTCGCAGGGCACGCTCGAACTTGACGGCGTTGACGAGCCGACCGCCGCGGTCATCATGGCTATAGTCAGCGACGAGAGCGGCATCCCGCTCAACAGGCTGCTGTTCAAATCCATAAAGAAGAAAGACTGATGCGGCTCGCCGCCAACACCTGAAAGGAACGATCATCATGAAATATGTTGTTACATTAAACGGCAAAAACTACGAGGTTGAGGTCGAGGAGACCGACGCCGTTATCACCGCTGTTACCGACGCCGCTCCCGCAGCTCCCGTTGCTGCAGCCGCACCCGCTGCCCCCGCAGCAGTTCCCGCTCCTGCCGCCGCTCCCGCAGCCGCCGCAGACGGTCAGAAAGTTCTCTCGCCCATGCCCGGCACGATACTGAGCGTCAATGTCTCGGTCGGCTCTGCCGTCAAGGCGGGCGAAGTCATCCTCATTCTTGAGGCTATGAAGATGGAAAACGAAATAGTCGCTCCCTGCGACGGCACCGTAAAGCAGCTCGCCGTCCAGAAGGGCTCGACCGTCGCTACGGACGCACTGCTCGCCGTAGTCGGCTAAGGGGGATAGCAAATGGACATACTCGGAATCTTGAAAGGCTTCTGGGAGAGCTCGGGTCTCGCCGTGCTCACCTGGAGAGAAGGCGTAATGATCCTCGTATCGTTCGTCCTGCTCTATCTGGCCATCGCTAAAAAATTCGAACCGCTGCTGCTTCTTCCCATCGCGTTCGGCATCCTGCTCGCGAACCTGCCCGGCGCAGGTCTTATGGATGACCCGACCGGTATCATCGACCCGCTGAGTACGACGATACGGGAGGGCGCGCACTGGTATGACATCGGAATCCTGCGTCTTATCTACGCAGGCGTCAAGAGCAGTATCTTCCCGTGCCTTATCTTTATGGGCGTCGGCGCAATGACGGACTTCGGTCCCCTGCTCGCAAACCCGATGAGCCTGCTGCTCGGCGCTGCCGCTCAGCTCGGCATCTATGTTGCATTCACCATCGCTATCCTGCTCGGCTTCACCCCGCAGGAGGCTGCCGCTATCGGCATCATCGGCGGCGCGGACGGCCCGACGGCTATATTCCTCGCCTCAAAGCTTGCAGCTCACCTACTCGCACCGATAGCAGTTGCGGCATATTCGTATATGGCTCTTATCCCTATAATTCAGCCGCCCATCATGAAGCTGCTCACCACGAAGAAAGAGCGCTCGGTCGAGATGAAGCAGCTCAGAACCGTCAGCAAGACAGAGAAGATAATCTTCCCCGTCGTCGTGCTTGTCATCTGCGCTTTCATGCTTCCCTCCGTCGCTCCGCTTATCGGCATGTTCATGCTCGGCAACCTGTTCAGAGAGAGCGGCGTTGTTGAAAGACTCAGCGACACCGCACAGAACGCACTGACCAACATCGTCACCATCCTGCTCGGCGTTACCGTCGGCGCAACGGCGAACGGTCAGACCTTCCTGTCGAAGCAGACCATATTCATCATTATCCTCGGTCTGACTGCATTCTGCTTCTCGACCGCAGGCGGCGTGCTTCTCGGCAAGCTCATGTATCTTGTCACCAAGGGCAAGGTCAATCCCCTTATCGGCTCCGCAGGCGTCTCCGCTGTTCCCATGGCGGCGCGCGTTTCGCAGGTCGAGGGACGCAAGGCAAACCCGACGAACTTCCTGCTCATGCACGCAATGGGTCCGAACGTCGCGGGCGTTATCGGCTCGGCTGTTGCCGCCGGTTTCCTGCTCCTGCTGTTCGGCAAATAATTAAAGATAAAATAAAAAATCCGGCAGTCCTGTTTTCATGCAGAACTGCCGGTATTTTTTATGTTCAGGCGGCGCGCTTTTTGGCAAGACGCCGTCCGAGAAAATATAAAATATAGACAAGCAATAAGCGCAGCGGCTCGAATATCAGAGACGAATCGGGCATATTTTCGAGCATGGTCTTGCTGCGGAATAGCTTCTCGGCTATCAGCCCATACGCGGGATAGAGCGACGCGCAGTAGCCGTAGAGCAGCGGATAGACGACAACGAGCGAGAGTACCAGATAGCCGGAGAAGCCGAAGAGGAAGCTTCTGTCGTTTAAGAAATAGCTCATTAAGAACGCGCCCGCGATCGAAAGTGCTATCCATATGACAGAGAGTACTATAGATGCGGTGGTTATCTCTCCATGCTCGCCCTGCGGGTCGGCAGAATAGCTGAAGCCGAAAAAGCAGAAGTCAACGACCGCGCCCAAAATCGCTATCAGTATACCCAGCCACATCTCACGGTTGGTTATCTCTTTTTTCGTGCGTTTCTTTTTCATACCGATTCTCCTTTCAAGTTCATAATAACAGATTTTTATGCGCCGTCAATATTTTTCTCAAAGATTATATATTTGTTTATTCCTTTTTCACAAGCCGTTCATCAAATCCGCACACTTTTTAAATCATGTTGACTAAATCGTTAAAATTTAATATAATATGGTACTGTAGCAAGCGGAGAGGAGGAAGATCATGTCAGCACCGCTGGCGCAGAGAATGCGCCCACAGACTATCGACGATATCGTCGGTCAGAGGCATCTGCTCGGCGAGGGCAAGCCGCTGAGAAATATTATACTTTCGGGCGAGCTGCCGAACATGGTCTTTTACGGTCCGTCCGGGGTCGGCAAAACGACGCTCGCGAGCATCATCGCAAAGACGACCGACCGCCATCTCGTTAAATTAAACGGCACGACCGCTTCGACGGCAGATATAAAAGATGTTGTCGCGAAGCTCAACACATTTGTCGCGCCAAACGGCATTCTGCTCTATCTCGACGAGATCCAGTATTTTAATAAAAAGCAGCAGCAGACGCTGCTCGAATACATAGAAAACGGCGACATAACGCTTATAGCGTCGACGACCGAGAACCCGTATTTTTATATATACAACGCGATTCTCAGCCGCTCGACCGTGTTTGAATTCAAATTTGTCTCGGCTGAAGATGTAATTCCCGCCGTCAAGCGTGCATTTGATTATATAGGCACCGAGCGGCACGAGACATATGATATAGAGGACGGAGTGTTTGAGCACATTGCCAACGCCTGCGGCGGCGATGTGAGAAAGGCGATAAACTCCGTTGAGCTGTGCGTGCTCTCCTCCCCTGCCGACGAAAGCGGCGTTTGCAAGATAACTCTTCAGCGCGCGCAGGAACTGACCCAGCACAGCGCGATGCGATATGACCGCGAGGGCGACGAGCACTACGACATAATCTCCGCATATCAGAAATCGATGCGCGGCTCCGACCCGAACGCGGCGCTCCACTATCTGGCGCGGCTGCTCGAAGCGGGAGACCTTGTCAGCGCATGCCGCAGGCTGATGGTCTGCGCGTGCGAGGATGTCGGGCTTGCGTATCCGCAGATAATACCTATAGTAAAAGCCGCCGTTGACGCGGCGAATATGCTCGGACTGCCCGAGGCGCGGATACCGCTCGCGGATGCGGTTGTGCTTGTAGCGACGAGCCCGAAATCAAACTCCGCCTACAACGGGATAAACGCCGCGATGGCCGATGTGCAGAAAGGCCGCACGGGACCCGTTCCGAGGCAATTACAGAATGTCCACTGCGACGGCGAGGATAACCCGAACAAAGGACAGTTCTATATCTATCCGCACTCATACCGCAACCACTGGGTGCCGCAGCAGTATCTGCCGGACGCGATAAAAGACGCGGTATACTATGAGTTCGGCGACAACCGCACCGAACGCACCGCCGGGGAATATTGGGAAAAGGTGAAGAAAGCAGCTCAAAAGTAAACTATGCCGCGACGCGGCAAGAAAGAAAGGATATTTGGTATATGTTCATCCCCATTCTCTCCGTTGTGACGGCGATATTTGCGACGCTCACGATTCTTCTGCGCCGCAAGGGAAAATCATTCGAGGGCATGCTCTGCAAGTTCATCTCGAGCTTTGGCTTCATGTCCATGGCATTTATCGGCTTCTGCTACCGCATTGAAGAGGCGGATAAATTAGTCCACCCGTTCTATTTCTGCCTCGTGGCGTTCGGACTGCTGTTCGGGCTCGGCGGCGACGTTCTGCTCGGCATAAAAGAAATCGCGCCGAAATACAAGAACAAGCTCATCGCGCTCGGCACTCTCGCGTTTCTGATAGGGCATTTCTTCTACCTTGCGTCCTTTTACAAAGCAGAGCCGACCTTCTCGATAATCCCGTACATAGCGGCGTTTGTAATAACCGCGATAATCGCCATTGTCATGAAAGCGGTCAAGATGAAGCTCGACAGCAAGATGTATATTCTCTGCGTGTTCTATTTCTTCGTCATTGCGCTTTGCGCCTGCGTCTCGGGCTATATGCTCTATCTCACGCACTCGCTGACATTCATTATAACCACCATTGCTTCGGTTGTGTTCGTAATCAGCGACTCGGTGCTCGCGTTCGTCTATTTCACGCCCGTGAAGAGAAAGAACCCGCTCGTTACAATCGAGCTCGCGACATATTACACCGGCCAGATACTCATGGCGGCAACGGTGTATCTGATAAAATAAAATCAGCATAACAACAGGCGCAGCAGAACAAACTGCCGCGCCTGTTTTATTAAAATCGGAGAATCGCTATGATAAGAAAATTGGAAGAATCCGACCTGTCGCGCATTATGCAGATATGGCTCAGTGCAAACAAAGAGGCTCACGGATTCATAAAAGAAAGCTATTGGGACGAAAATTTCGAAGCGGTGAAAGCCGCGCTCCCCTGCGCCGAAATTTATGTGCACGAAAACGCAGAAGCCGAACCTGACGGCTTCATCGGGCTCAACGGCGAGCACATTGAGGGGCTGTTCGTAGACAAAACCGCACGAAACATGGGCATCGGAAAAGAACTGCTGGATTTTGCAAAAAACAACCACGCGCGGCTGACGCTCAATGTATATATAAAAAACTCCGGAGCTGTGAAGTTCTACCGCCGCGAGCAGTTTTCAATAGACTCGCGCGGCATTGATGAAGAGACCGGAGAAGAAGATTATTTGATGAGTTGGAATAGAAAATAAAACAACACAAAAGCAAAAGCCCTCCCAAGCGGGAGGGCTGATTTGATTTTACGACTCTTTTTCTTCCTTCTGTCTCTTGATGACTTTCAGGCGCGAGAAATCCTCGCGTTCTTTTTCTTCAAGAGCTTCGGTGATATATTTTATCGTCGCGGTGAACTGCGGAATCATGATATTGTCGAGCGCGTTCGCACGCTTCTGCGTTTTCTTTATCGCATCGGCGAGGCGATATACGCTGTTCTCTATCTCCGCGAGCTCTGCGGTCATGTGCTTGACCTGCACGAAGCTCAGATAAGCCTCGTCGAGCTGTGAATTCGTCGAGTTGAGTCCGTAATACATATCGAGCTTCTCATCGCCGAGAGTCACAACCGGCAGTTCAACGCCCATGACGCTGCGAAGATCTATATCGAGCGACTCATCGACCGGTATCGCCTGCGCGAACTCGGCGCACATGCCGAGCGTGACATTCGCACGCTGGAGCGCAAGATAAGCCTTTGAATAGGTCTCGTCTATCTTCTGCTGTATCTTCGACGCCTTGTCTATGAGCTGCATCATCTCATGCACGAGTATATTTCTTTTGCGGTCGAGCAGATCATAGCCGAGCTTGGCGAGATCCAGCGACTTCTTCGTGCTCATCAGATTGCTTTTTGTCGGGAATACCTGTGCCATGACGCTCTCCCCCTTTCTTTACTGCTGCGCGGGCTTGTAATGCTCCTTGAGAACATCCTCATCAACACGGTCGAGCTCGGATTCGGGCAGCATGGAGAGCAGCTCCCAGCCGAGGTCGAGGGTCTGTTCTATCGTCCTGTTCTCGTCATAGCCCTGGTTGATGAATCTCTCTTCAAACGCTCTGCCGAACTCCATAAGGCGCTTATCCGATGCGGAAAGCTCATCCTCACCTATAACAGACGCGAGTGCCTTGGCATCCTGCACCTTGGCGTAGGAAGCGAAGAGCTGGTTTGCGAGCATGCTGTGGTCTGAGCGAGTGTAACCCTCGCCGATACCGTCTTTCATCAGACGCGACAGTGACGGCAGGACGCTGACGGGCGGATAGATGCCCTTGTAGTCGAGTCCTCTGTCGAGCACTATCTGACCCTCAGTTATATAGCCCGTGAGGTCAGGGATGGGGTGCGTTATATCGTCGTTGGGCATGGTGAGAATCGGTATCTGAGTGACCGAACCTTTCTTGCCCTCGACTATTCCTGCGCGCTCATAGAGCGACGCGAGGTCGGAATAGAGGTAACCGGGGAAGCCCTTTCTGCCGGGAATCTCGCCCTTTGACGAGCTGAACTCACGAAGAGCCTCGGCATACGAGGTCATATCAGTCAGGATAACAAGCGTCTGCTTGCCGAGATCGAACGCGAGATATTCGGCGGCGGTCAGCGCGCAGCGGGGCGTGATGATACGCTCGATTATCGGGTCGTTCGAGAGGTTCATGAACATCGTAACACGGTTCATGACGTTCGCGTTTTCAAACGAAGTGCGGAAATACTCGGCGACATCGTTCTTGACGCCCATGGCGGCGAAGACGATTGCAAAATCGTCGCCGTCGGCAACGTTCGCCTGACGCACTATCTGAACGGCGAGCTCGTTATGCTTCATGCCGGAGCCTGAGAATATCGGGAGCTTCTGGCCTCTGATAAGCGTTGCGAGCGCGTCTATAGAAGATATGCCGGTGTTTATATAATTTCGCGGATAAACACGCGAAACGGGGTTAATGGGCGAACCGTTGACATCGCGGCGGCACTCGGGATATATCTCACCAAGGCCGTCTATCGGTCTGCCGAGACCGTCGAACACTCTGCCGAGTATCTCAGGCGACAGCGGCATCTCCATGGGTCTGCCGGAGAGCACGGTGGTGCTGTTGTTCATCGATATTCCGCGAGTTCCCTCAAAGACCTGAATGACCACAAGCTCGCCGTCTATTTTGACTATACGGCCCGCGCGCGAGGTGCCGTCCTCAAGCCTGAGTTCGACCATTTCCTCGTAGCTCGCGCCCTTGACGCCGTCAAGCACAACGAGCGAACCGTTTATCTGATTTAAACCGATGTGTTCAAAAATCATAGCTGTTTAAATCCTTCCTTGCCTTCAGAATAAGCGGACTCAGCGCAGCAGCGGAGCGAGCGCCTTGTCTATCTCAGTGCGGTAATCGTCAAACATATCGAGTCTGTCGTTGGGCACATCGTATTTTATCTTGACGAGCTTATCGAACAGACCGAGCTTCGTTATCTTCGAGATCGGCACCTGCTTTGCGACGACCTCGCGGCACTGGTGATAGAGATAGAGGATTATTTCCATCATCTTCATCTGCTTCGCGAGCGGAACATAGGTGTCCTCCTTGTGGAAGGCGTTCTGCTGCAGGAAGCCGACTCTGATGACCCTTGCCACTTCCATAACAAGCTTCTGGTCGTCGGGCAGAACGTCCGCGCCGATAAGCTTGACTATCTCCATAAGGCTGTTCTCCTCGAGCAGGATGGAGCACAGCTCATCGCGGTAGTTCATGAACTCCGGACCCGCGTTGTCATAGTACCATGCGGACAGGTCGTTTACATATTCGGAATAGCTCGTATTCCAGTTTATCGCGGGATAGTGACGCGCATAGGCGAGCGACTTATCGAGCGCCCAGAAGCAGCGGGTGAAACGCTTCGTGTTCTGGGTAACAGGCTCGGAGAAGTCGGAGCCCTGCGGCGAAACAGCGCCGATTATCGTTATCGAGCCCTCGGTGCCGTTCAGATTCTTAACATAGCCTGCGCGCTCATAGAACTCGGAAAGTCTCGACGGCAAGTAAGCCGGGAAGCCCTCATCGGCGGGCATCTCTTCAAGGCGTCCGGATATCTCACGCAGAGCCTCAGCCCAACGGGAGGTGGAGTCCGCCATGATAGCCGTGTGATAGCCCATGTCGCGGTAATACTCGGCGAGGGTGATACCGGTGTATATTGAAGCTTCACGCGCAGCGACGGGCATATTCGAGGTGTTCGCTATAAGCACCGTTCTGTCCGTCAGGGGCTTGCCTGTACGCGGGTCGGATATCTCGCCGAACTCTTTAAGAGCCTGGGTCATCTCGTTGCCGCGCTCGCCGCAGCCGACATAGATTATAATATCCGCGTCGCACCACTTTGCAAGCTGATGCTGAGTCATTGTTTTGCCGGTTCCGAATCCGCCGGGGATTGCCGCCGCTCCGCCCTTTGCTATCGGGAAGAGCGTATCTATGACACGCTGACCGGTTATCAGCGGACGCTGCGCAGGCAGTCTGCGGTTGACGGGACGCGGGATACGGATAGGCCAGCGCTGGCAGAGGGTCAGCTCGTGGTCTTTCCCCTTCTTGTCCCTGAGGGTAACAATAGTATCGTTTATCTTGTATTTTCCGTCGGGCTTGACATCGACAACTTCGCCTTCAAGTCCGGGCGGAACCATGAATTTGTGCTTGACAACGGGAGTCTCCGGGCATTCGCCGTAGATGTCGCCGCCCTTGAGCTTATCGCCGGGCTTGACGAGCATATTGACCTGCCACTCGTGCTCCTCGTCGAGCGCGCTCTCGGCGCAGCCCTTTGATATGAACGCGCCGTTGTGCTCGGCGATAGCCGAAAGCGGGCGCTCGATTCCGTCAAATATATTTCTGATTATTCCGGGGGCGAGGGTGGCGAACATTGCGCCGCCGGTAGCATAGACCGGCTCGCCGGGCTTGAGCCCGGTCGTCTCCTCGTAGACCTGAATGGTGGTGAGATCCTTGTCAAGGCGTATGACTTCGCCGACAAGCCGCTTCTCGCCGACGTAGACCATCTCCATCATGCTCAGTCCCGTCTCGCCCTTTATCGTAACGACGGGTCCGTTTATTCCGTATATAACATTATTCTCGGACAAGCCGTTCACCTCCGACCGTTAAAGTATTACTGACATTCCCGAATTTTCGAGGAACCACTCGCGCTGCGCTTCAAGGCGTGTGTCGAGCGTATCGTCAGCCACGGTGCTGCCGCCGGCAACTCCGGCGCGGCATCCGCCAATGGTTATTTCATCGCTGCTCTCGACCTTGCAGTCCCTGCCGAAAGCTTTCTTTATATCATCCGCAAAGCGCATATCGCCGGGGCGGACATAGACGGTCACATCCCCCTGCGGAAAAACCGCCGCAAAACCTGCCGCGCTCTTTTTGAGAAAATCCGCGTAGCCATCCGACTCTGTAAAGGCAACAAGCTTTTCACGCGCGTCACCGAAAACCTCGTCGGTAATTGCGCCGCGCTTGTCGGTCAGGCGGGCGCGCTGCTGAGTTCTCTCATTGGCGACGGTGCGGTTGAACTCCTGCTCCTTGAGCATACGCTCGCGCTCTATTTTAGCCTGAGCCTGGGAGTGCGCCTTCGTCTTTGCCTTTTCAAGTCCACTTTCGACCGTTTCGCGGGTCTTGCGGGTCATCTCCTCGTGGCGTTCCTCGGCGTCCTTGGTTATGGCGTCAAAAAACTTTGCGGCTCTTTCTTCCTGATTGAGCATTGGTTAAACACCTCAAATCTTTATGCCGATAGTGTCACGCACATAGCGCGCGATGGAGTCGCTCCCCTGCGAACCGTGGCGGTCTGGGATCTCGACTATCAGCGGCTTATCGTAACTGCGCTTTGTCTGCGTTATGAAATCGCCGCACAGCTCACACAGCGGGCGCGTGATGAGAATGATTCCGACCTCTTCATCGGCGAGGCAGCGGTTGACCGCATCCTCGACCGACTGGGCGTCGTGCACAAGCTCGCCGTCGATACCCGCAAGGCGCATTCCGACAAGCGTATCGGCATTGTCGCTTATCAAATAAAAACGCATAACTTCCGTTCCTTTCAACGCAGCGTAAAGTTATATTGCTTTACGCTGCCATTCTTCTGCCCTGAGGGCGTCAGACCTTGTTGAGGATAAGTATGGAGATAACGACACCGTAAAGGGCTATCGACTCACCGAGGGCGACGAAGATAAGCGCTTTACCGAATGCCTTGGGATCCTCGCTCGTTGCGGCGATAGCTGCGGGAGCGCCGGCGGCAACTGCGATACCGCCGCCGATACCGGCAAGACCGGTAACAAGACCAGCGGCAAGAAGTCCGAGACCCTTGGAGTTATCTTTAACGGTTGTTGCTTCTGCGCTCTCGGCGACTGCGTCGGAAGCCTGAGCGGCGGTTGTATCAGCCGGAGCTGCTGTAGTGTCCTCGCTGCCGGTTGCAAAAGCGCCCATAGCGCAGCCTGCGACGAGCAGAACCATTACGGCGAAAGTTGCCGCGTTCATGCGAAGGCTCTTTTTGATGCTCTGACCCTCAGAGTGCTTCTTCATTGTGTACACAACGGATGCGAGAAGCACCGCCGCGGGAACTACGATCATAACGGAATAAAAAAGAGTTGTCATTTTACTTTACCTCCGATTAGTCTTTATTGGCTAAAGCCTTTTTGGCCTTTTTACCGGCAATTTTAGTTTTCAGATTCGTCTGAGCCTGCTCGAGCTTGGCGGGTGTGAACGCCCTGCCGCCGCCCTCATAGAAGCGGCTGAACATCTCGTAGAACTCAAGACGCAGTCCCTGGATGCCCGAAAGCAGACCTTCAAGGGCGATGACGATAATGTTGCCTATGATGATAACGGGGATGTTGCTGCCGTCACCGCCGAGGGTGAACACGACCATCATCATGCTGGCATGGACTATAACAAACGCGCCGACACGAAGGAAGGACACGGTGTTGCTGAAATAGGACAGGACATATTCGATAAGCTCGAACAGGTTCTGAAGCAGGAAGTCAACGATGCTGTCGGGCTTCCAGTCCGGATGCTTGTCGATAATGCCGATCGGTATCTCCTTGATATAGAGCAGCACGGCGCAGACTCCCATGACGCTGAACAGCACGCTGTTCGGGAGAACCTGGGGACCGTTCATGAACGAAACGCAGAACGCAACGCCCGCGAGATAGAACAGTATGCCGACGAGTCCGTTGTTGCTGAATATCGCTTCGCCTATCTTCTTATGCTTGAGGCAGGATATTACATTCAGGAGCATCGCAGTCACGACAAGGACGACGCCTATGCCGATAGCAACTATCAGAACGGTGTTTATCGAATCCATAACGCTCAGCGGCTTTGACGCCATACCCAGCGCATGATAGACGGGGTCGAGCATATCTTCATATCCGAACACCGAGCCGAACACGAAGCCGAACACCGCACTCGAAAGGCCGCACGGAATAAGTATGCGCGCGAGGGGCATCTTCTTTATCTTCCAGCCGAGGATACCGAGCAGGAAGAGCACAAGTCCCTGACCGAGATCGCCGAACATGATGCCGAACAGCAGTGTATAAGTTATCGCGACGAAGCCCGTGACATCGATATCCGAATATGACGGCAGGCCGTACATATCGACGAAGTATTCATAGGGCTTGAATATCGCGGGGTTTCTGAGCTTCACGGGCGGAGTCTTTCCGGAGCTCTTGTCGGGGTCATTCTCCTCGACTTCGACATTCTCTATAGCCTCCGCTTTCTTCTCGAACGCCTTTGAATCATGCGCGAGCACCCAGCCGACATAGAAGAAATACTTGTTGTGGCACGCGGCGTAGCGGCGCATCTCAAAGACTGTATTGAGATCGACGAGCTTCGTATATATCTCGTTGCAGCGTTTGCGGTTCTCTTTCCAAAGTGCCGCGGCGCGCTCGTCAAGCTGCTTTAAGTCGCCCTCGATAATCTCGATATTGCTCTTGAGCTGATCTATTACCTGCTCAACGGTACCGACTGCCGAGGGAACCTGGAGACGCTCGAAATTGAGTCCCGCGAAGATGCTGTCGACCTCGTCGACGCGCTCTCTCGGCGCGCAGTAGACGCCCCAATAGTCTGTCGCATCGGTCGAGCACGGGATGAAGAGCACATAGGGGTCGTCGTCATAGGCGACAAGCTTTTCGTAGCTCTCCTTTGGCATATGACCGAAGCGGGTCTTGATGAACTTGCAGTTGAACAGCTCATCGAGTCCGACATCGAAGCCCGTGAAATGCTCATATTTCGCAATGCCGTTTCGGCACTGCTCGAGCTGATCCTCAAGCTCCTTGTACTCATCGTGCATCGCGGACAATTTTTCGTCCAGTTCGTCGATGTAGGCGCTGGTCTTATCGTCGAGCTGAATCTCACGCGAGCGGTCGCCGACTATCGTCGGGTCGGGCGCGGAATCATTCTCGCGGATAAGCTCCTCTATTTTTTGCAGCATCGGCGCATACGGGTTTTCCTCGCTGAGCGTCGAATAACCCATTGACGCAGACATATACTGCGTTGCCTGCTCGGGATGGAACGATCCGTCCAAGCAGCAGATTGAAATGAAATTGTTAAGCTGGTCGAGCGGACCTGTGACTTTAACAAGCTTCATTTTTGCAACTGCCAAGGTTTATCACCGTCCTTTTAAACTCTTAAAAAGCTGTCAGTCGCCCACGCCGATAAGGAACCGGCTTATTTCTTCGGGCGGAATATTATATCTTATACCCTCAATAATGTGGGTAAGATTTTCTGCTTCATTCTCCGCGAGCGCGACATAACTCATCATCACGACGCTCGGGAAGGTTGAAAACCGCACAAGCCCTTTCGCGCGGTCATATCTGAGCTTTGCACTCACCTGCTCGACAGATTTGTCACCCCGCTCGGCAAACGCGGCATACGCCGTGCCTTTGAGCGTTTGGAGAGCCTTTTCGGCATCCGGCGCTTCCATAAATCCTGTCAGCGCTTTCTCATCGAGCGTTCCGCCGGGCATCAGCATCGTGGTGAGCACGCTCTGCGGCATATTCGTAAGCCTCTTGAGTCTGTAGAGCGAGACGATATTCTCGGCGTCCGTGTCGAACGCGTGCATCGCGTCAAGCTCCTTGCGTTCCTTGCCCTTGTAGTTCTTTTTGATGAGCGCCTCCGCCTGCGAGTGGAGATATTTGTTGAGCGCCAGCTCCATGGCGAAATAATCGGGTCTGCCGTCGGAACCGACAGAGGCAAACGGGGCAAGAACCGCTTTATACGGTGAGCCCTCGACTGCCGCCAAAAGCAGATCAACATTTGTCGCGGTCTCTAGCGCTGCGGCGTTGAGCTCCGAGTGGCGCACGAAGAAGTCGGGCACTTTGGCGAGGTTCTTCTCCGGGTGGCGGCTGTTGAGATAGCGCACCGAATGGAGCAGCATATCAACATCGCTCAGCGTCACGAAATATTTATAAAAGCCGTCGCCGATGGATTTTTCATATCTGCAAAGGGAAGCGAAGTTGTTTGAAAGATGCTCCCTGAGCAGTATCTCTATCTGCCAGCGTCTGAGCGAGCCCATTGTCACACCCTCGAACGCATCGGCATAGACAGTGTGGGCCTTCAGATAAGCCGCCGCCTCGTTGACGGAACGGCAGGCAAGCAGATCGGTGTAGTTCTGCGCGGTCAGGCGTTTGCCGTACATAGCACGAGCCTTTGCGAGCACTGCGTTTGCGGCGGACGAAACTGTCATACGGCACACTTCCTTTCAAAAGAATCTGATCAGTCGGCGTTCACGGCTCTGTCGGCGAGCTCCTGCGCCCATTTTTCGCGGTTAGCCTTGCTCTGCTCGTCGAGAGTATCGGAGACTGCCTGAGCCTTCTTCTCTATCTCGTCGAGAGCCGCTTTCAGCTTTGCGTCATATTCGGATGCGGTCTTTGCTATCTCGCTGTCGGTGCGCTCCTGCTCCTCAGCTTGAATCTTCTTCGCCTGCTCGGCAAGCTCGGAATCCGCCTTGTCGAAGAACTCCTGTTCCTCCATGGTGCGCTTTCTCGCGCGCTTGTCCATATCGACTATCGTTTTAATGATGCTTTCCATAACTGCACCTCTTTTGCGCTGTTTTGGTATACATCTTTGGTATACCTATTATATATACTATTTCTGCTTCTTTCAGCTACTAAATTATATCACCAACATAGCAAAAGACAATATGCAAAAATAATAAACAATCTTCATTTTTCAAATTATTTTTGTACCGCGACACAAAAATTTAACAAAGATATCAAAGTTATAAGAAAAAGTGCTTTCAAAGCACAGAGCACCCCTCCGGGAAAAGCCAGAGAAGTGCCGCAGTTTACTTTTTGATGTTATCCTCGATGAGGATTCTTATCTTCTCGGCGATGAGCGCACCGAGAGCGAAAGAATGGGAATGATAGAACTTCATGAACTTCTGACCCGCTTCGGTCTTGAAGACCCAGAGCGCCCAGTTGGGGACAGGCTTATCTATTCTGCCCTTGTACTGAAGCTCGAACGGCTGAGAATAGGTCACGCCGCCGCTGCCCTTCATCTGGAAGCGGATATAGCAGCCGAGATCCTTTTCATAGTCGTTGAGGTCTATGGTGTTGCCCGTGGCGATAACTTTGCCGTCGGCTATCCACTCGATGACCCGGCAGTCGCGGGTAGGATCGGTGGCGACGGTTATCGTGTTCGCTTTTTGGTCAACTTTGATACCGGTCACGAGCGGCACATTGCCGTCGCCGTCAAAGTCGCCGACTCCGTCGGTGGTCTTGTAATATTTGCTCGCGGCAAAGAAGTTGCCGTCTTTCATCGCCTTTTTGACATTCGCTTCGTTGTTCTCGGGCAAGACGAAGAACTCGAAAGATCTGCCGACCTCGTTAAGCTTTTCGGAATCGTCATCGGCAAAAGCCCAGATATTTCTGCCCTTGGGGATAACGACCTGAAGCAGCTCATCCCAGAGCTCGCGGTCGCCGCGGGTGACTCTGTCGGTGTTGTTGACTATCTCCATGCCGAGGCAGCTCGGGCAGTCGATGAATATGCCCGCGAAATAGGCTATGTAGACGTTCCAGTGAGAACGGTGCGGGAATCTGCCGGAATCGACCCAGTCGCCGACATGGTTGAGCACGGAATAGCCGCCCGCCTTTTCGATTTCAACGGGAGCGGTTCTGTAATCGTTTTCGATTCCCCACTCTCCCTGTCCGTAGGTGGTGAAATATCCGTTGACATGAGTCTTCGAGATAACAGCCATATTGCATTCGATTCCGCCGCGGATATCGGTCATGCCTCTGCCGCCGCGGTCAAGTCCCTTTGTGATGCGCTCGTAGTTTTCTTCGCTCATCGGGTAGACTTTTCTGAACTTGTTGAAAATTCCGTTCGTCTCTCGCTCACTCGTCCAGCCGTTTGTGATAACGCCGTGGTCGGTCATCGCAAGGATATCATAGTCCGCCTTATAATATTCCTCGACCATCTCGTCGAGCGTCGGGTCGCCGTCGCTCGCGTCGCAGTGTGCGTGGAGGTTTGCTTTATAAGTTTTCCATGTGCTCCAGTCGACCTGCTCATAGGGGCTGATTATCGTATAATCCGTCTCTTTCGAGCCGAACGCGGACGCCGCCGGGAAAGCGGTGAACAGCATCACGACAACCAGCGCAGCCGACAGAACGCGCTTGAAGTTCTTCTTCATTTATATATTCTCCTTAAATCAATATGCGTCGAAGAAATGATCGAAAGCATTGTAGCCGAGGAAGAAATACTTGAACGCCCAGACAATGGGATTGAACTTGAAATAAGTCCAGTCGAGCACTGTAACTGTGGCGCGCAGGGCGGTCGAGAGGTCGTGGGTTCTCGGAACTCTGACCTTGCCGAAATCCTCGCCGTTTCTTCTGATAACGAAGGGTTGAGAATAGCAGATGCCGTTGTCGCCCGTGATATAGAGTCTGACATAGAGATAGGGCGTGTCGAGCAGATCGTCCGCGCGGAGATCGAGGGTCGCCTTGCCGCTGTCTATATCCGTCTCGCGCTTGATAACATTGCAGTTTGAGACCCAGGTTATCGCATTGAAGTTCGTGCCCTCGATGCTTATCGTGTCGTTTTCGTCGTCGACGGTCACTCGGGTGACGAGCGGAGTGTCGTCGCGAAGATATGCCTCGGTGTCATAGACCTTATCCTCGTCGAAACCGGGCATCTCTTCCATGCCGTTGAGTTCAACGCCGTTTGAATAGTGGGAGACTGCGAAGCACCAGCCGTTCTCCATGCCCTTGCGGACATTCTCGTTTGTAAGCTCCGGCAGAACCATCATGGTATAGGCGTCGTTTATCGAGCGGACATCGTGGGAATCGGAGAAAGCAAAGCCCCACGGAACGACATTGTTGGGTATGGTCTTTTGGAGTATCTGATCGTAAAGTATGCGGTCGCAGCGGGTGTGCGCGTCGGTGGCGCTGTTGATGCCCATGCCGACGCTCGAGCCCTTGTTATCAAGGAAGATGCGCGCAAATTTGTTGGCATAATAATCGTCTATCTTCTGACCGACATGATCCGCGCTGTCCTTTTCGGGATAGACATACTCGCCGACATGGGAGAGCATGGATATTCCGCCCTTGCGTCGCACGCCCTTCGACGGGGTCTCATAGTCGCCGTAAACGCCGGCGAGACCCTGACCGTAATCGGCATAGTAGCCGGTCAGATGACAGTCGCACTTCGGGGTCGCCATATTGAGCTCTATGCCCTGCGGGACATCGAGCATACCATTGTTATGCGTTCTCGTCTGCGATGCGGCGGTGCCGGTCGTATAGGCCTTGTACTCCTCATCGGTCAGCGGGTAAATGGGCGCGAGCTTCGTGCGCTCATATTTGACGAGTCTTATCAGCGGCACGAGCTGCGGCTTCTGATCCCAGCCCTTATTTATCGTGCCGTGGTCGGTGAGCGCGAGGATATCGTAGTTGAGGTCATAGTGTCGCTCAACGACTTCGTGGATCGGCAGATAGCCGTCGCTCGCGTTGCTCTGGGTGTGCAGCTGAGCCTTGTATATTCCCCATCTGTCCCAATCGACTTCCGCATAAGGGTCTGTTATCTCGTAGCTTATCTCCGCAGGAGACACCTCGTTCTCCTGCGCAAAGGCGCAGAACGCGAGCGAAGGCACCGCAACAAGCAGGCAGAGCAGCAGCGACAGGGTGCGTTTGAACATTGTCATTCCTCCGTATGTTAATTTTTTATTCTGTAACATAGTTTAAAACATTCGGCAAATTAAGTCAACAAAGTTAACATAAATTTTGCAGTAAAATATAATTTTTTATATATTTTTTAGTCACGCTTTTCAAATTTTCCCCATATGTTTGTTCAAATTGACATTTTTCGGTGAATTTTCGTTGACAAGTTTTGCATATTTTGATATACTCAATTTGAGATTGACTTCACGGAATTATTCCGCGAAGTCTTCTCAGGGAAAGAAAAAAGAAAGTCAAAAAAAGAAAGGAAAAGACAATGAAAAGAAAATTTATCTCCGCCGTTGCGCTCATCATGTGCGCGATAATGTTCCTCTTCTGCGGCTGCAAGTCGAAGAAGAACGGAGACGACACAACTGCCCCCTCCGAGAGCGGCGCGGCAGTCGATGCAGTCACCGATGAGAGCACCGAACCCTCATCCGAAGAGACGACTGAGCCCGAGAAGAAAGAGCCCGCTTCCGACGCCGTCAGAAGGGTTACAGACATCTCAAGAAATCCCGGTCAGGTCAACACCACCACTCCCTCGGTCAGAAAGCCCGAGTGGAAAAAGGACGGAAAATATACCTGCGGCAAGAACCTCGCGGCAGGCGAATACTATGTAGTTCCCAATTCAAAGAAATGCTCGCTTATGCTTACCGACGGCAAAGACGGCGAGCTTGAATTTGAGATTCTTCCCTGCGGACTGTTCGTCACCATGAAAGCCGGATATACTCTTGAAGTCAAGAACGGCAAATTCATCCTCGCCTCCGAAGTCAATAAGATGGGCGCCACAAACGGCAAATACAAGCTCGGCTCCTACAGAGTCGGCGTTGACATTCCCGCAGGCATAACCACTCTCGGTTCATCCGAAGGCTCATTCTTCACCGTTTTCTCATCAAGCGATTATTTTGACGAGGACGCAACGGCAATCATGTTCGCCGAGGATTATCCCGTTTATTACAACCTTGAAAAGGGTCAGCGCGTCCTGTTCATGGAAGACACTTCCCTCGGAGTAAAAATCCCCGGTGCAAACAGCGACGGCAGCTACAACTCCGGAATGTACAAGGTCGGCAAGGACATAAAGCCCGGCAAGTACACCCTCGTTCCCACGGATTCCGAAAACGGATACATGGTCTATTACGATCTGAGATATATCGAGCTCTCCATCAAGGACTACAAAGAGAATGTTAAGGCAGGCACTGTAATCACACTCACAGATGGCACCTATTTCCGCGGCAGCGGCTTAAAGCTTGTTCCGTATGTCGAGCCCGGCACAACCGCCGCTCCCGAGACTACAACAGAAGCTCCCGAGACGACCACAAAAGCTCCCGAGACGACCACAAAAACTCCCGACACCACAACCACTACAGCTCAGGGAACTCCTTCCGAAAGCTAAATAACAAATCAACCGATTGAAGAGTCGCAGAGATGCGGCTCTTCCTTTTTTTGCCTTTTTTGCCCGTGTTGACTTGAATCTTCAGGTTTGGTATAATGGACAAAACGGGTAAGCCCGCAATAATCCTCACGAAAGGGAAAAAAGATGAAAAAGCTTATATCTATTATTCTCTGCATGGCTATGCTCGCCGGTGTTCTGGCGTTTGCAGGGTGCAAGAACAATAAGGACAATCAGGACACAACAGCCGCCTCGGCGGAAACTGATGCTGCCAATGCCGCCGACACGACCGAGCCCTCTGCGGACAGCACCGCAGCTGAAAGCTCCACTGCAAAAGAGACAAAGCCCTCGGGCAGACCGACTCAGACTGTCCCCGCCGCGGCAACGACCGAGGCGCAGGTGGTCACTCTCCCGACCAACTCGACCGAGAAGCCCGACAACGGCAGCTCCACCGGCTGGAACGGCGCGGGCAACTACAAATGCGGCAGCGGAAGCGGCAAGCTCGCTCCCGGCGAATATTATATTGTCAAGACCTCTTCAAACTACTCCGCTCTCCTCTGGGACGGCAAGAAAAAAGATGACAAAGGTCAGCCCCTCGCCTATGATATAACGATAGACGGCACGCATACGCTCGTTACTCTTGAAAGCGGCTACGAGCTCTACATCAGCGGCTGCAAGTTCATCAACACCGCCAGCGAGCATCCCAAGGCGGTCAACGGCAAATATGCCCCCGGCACATACAAGATAGGCAGGGATATTCAGAAGGGCGAATACATAATCAAGAAAGCCTCCGGCGCATACGGCGGACTCAGCTTCAAAAAGAGCGTTGACCCCTATGTTCAGAATGTTGCAAGCGATTTCAAGATGGTCGATGTCTCTGTCTATTATACGCTGTCAAAGGACGGATATGTCCACATCACAGGCTGTGAGCTCTATGACGCAGCTTCGCACGACATGGCTTCGATAGGCTGCGACGGCACGACTCCCGCAATGTACAAGGTCGGCAAGGACATAAAGGCCGGCACATATACAATAACCCCGGACGGCAGCGGAAAGAGCTACTATGCGGTCTACAAAAATTCAACGGATGCCACAAACTCCGCGAGAATCGCTGAAACGCGCATAACCAAGGCTACAAATGTCGCTGTCAGCGACGGCGAATACATCTGGTTCTACAGGGCTTCGATGAAATACTGCCAGAATCCGAATTCCGGACTCGATTTTGACGCTACGGCAGCTTCGGAATAAGCAGATATTTTAATCAATTGAAAAGCGAAAGGACATCGGGGCAAACCTCGATGTCCTTTTATTATTTTATTTGGAGATAAATTATGCTCAGATTTGTTTTCCCGATCGAGGACAGTCGGCAAGATGTGCAGTCATTTTACAATGAGTTTAAATCGGACGACGGCACCTGCATAGGCTACGGCGGATACGAAAATTTTGACCGCTGGCTCGCCGGAATGAATAACAGAATAAGCGGCAAAAATCTTCCCGCCGGATATGTTCGCGAGAATTTCTATCTCTGCTACGACGGAGACGACATGGTCGGCGTATTCAACCTCAAGTTCGAGCTGACCGAGTTCCTGCTGAACTTCGGCGGGCACATCGGATATGCGGTCAAGCCGTCGCGCAGAAACAGGGGCTGCGCCTCGCAGATGCTGAAACAAGGGCTCGACATCGCCCGCGAACTCGGATTCGCGCGCGTGCTGTATGTCTGCGACGAGGACAACACCGCCTCGGAGCGCGTGATAATAAAAAACGGCGAAATATTCGAGAACAGGCTGTACGACGATGAAGAAAAAGTTTTTGTAAAAAGATATTGGATAGATTTATAATATAGGCGAAAATCACGCTGATAAAATTTGTGTTTAATATAAATCATCACAATACATTTGCACAAAACAGTATCCTGCCCACGAAAAACCATGGGCAGGATTCGTCTTATAAAAAATCCCCGCGCCTTTCGGTGCGGGGAAAATTTTATCTGATATAAGGCAGCGGGTTTACTGTGCTGCCGTTTATGATTATCTCGAAGTGAAGATGCGGGCCTGTCGCGTTGCCAGTTCTGCCGACTCGCGCTATCGCCTGTCCTGCGCTGACATGCTGTCCGACGCTGACAGATATAGAGCCTGCGAGGCAGTGGGCGTATCTTGTCTTGACTCCGCCGCCGTGGTTGATGACGACGCAGTGTCCGTAGCCGGAATTGCTTCGGCGCACGCTCTCGACTGTACCGTCGAGGGATGCGACTATGACCGCTCCGGTCGAACCGCCGCCGGGAAGAGTGAGGTCGACACCGGTGTGGAAATCTCTGTAACCGCGCAGGGTTCTCCAGCCGTAAGGCGAGCTGACGAATGTACACGCGGGTGCAGGCCATACAAAGCCGCGTCCGGAAACCTTGACATTATATCCGCCGCTGACGCGGGTCGACTTAGTGCCAATAAGCTTCTTTTCGGTCACGGGCTCTTTAGTCCTAACGCGTGAAACCTCCTGCGAAGTGACGCGCTGACCGTCGATATATGTTACAAGCTCGGTTATTGTGTCCTCGCCCTTTTCGCCCTTGCGGGTGACACGGGTAGTACCCTTGAACATCGAAGCGTCATTGGTCTTTTCGGTGTCGTAATCGACCTCGACCGTTCTTGTCTCGGTTCTCATGACCTTGACGCGGACATAGTTGACCTCGTTCGAGACCACTATCTGATCGCCTGTATGAATGTACTCGCCCATATCGGGGTTGAGCGCCATGAGCTGCTTTTCGGTCAGCCCGTTCGCGACCGCTATGCCGTATATCGTATCGCCGTCCTTGACGGTGTAGGTCTTTTTCGCCTGCTTAGTCTGCTCAAGCTGCTTTTTGAGCTTCGATGCATCCCACATGGTCTTCGGGTCGTCAGGATAAAGTCCCTGGACATACTCGACCTTCTCAACGAAATCGACAAAGCTGTTGCTGTCGGTAACCTTGTGCTTTTCGAGTATAGCATTGAACACGCTCGCTGCATCCGTCTCGTTCTTGACGGAGCAGATAAATTCATCGTCGATATAAATTCCGCAGGCATTTGTGACATTGCTCTCGGAATTTTCGATTATTCTGTCGCAGAGTATCGAAGAATCGACAAGCTTGTTGACGCTGACAAGTGAAAGCTCATATGTCGGATCATCAAGTTTGGCGGAGGAATCCGCCTTTGTAGTCGTCATTCTCGCCTTTGCGGCGCTCTGAGCCTCGTTATACACCGACTCGTCGGAGATATAGCCGAGTTCCTTGTTGTCGTAGCTGACCTTGAGCGCAAATGTGACGCTGCTCCAATAGTTGACGGTCAGCACAAAAGCGAGCACTGCGGCAACGGGCAGAGCGAAGTTCGCTATGGTCTTGAACATCTGCGTATGGGTGGTGAAAGCCTTCTTCACATAGTGCCCGAGTATCGGGAACAGTGTTTTCGGCTTATGGCGGCTCTGCCTGAGATAATTCATAGCCGAACGCACATCGCGCCTGAAGTCCTTGACCTGCTCAACGAATGTATGAGAAATGATGTGGATAAACTTCTTGAATCCGAGCCAGAGAAAACGGAAGACATATCTGAAAAAGCCGACGATATTTCTGCCGAGCTTCTTAGGCTTCGCGAGCATCTTTTTAAAAGTTGTGCCGGTTGCGAGTCCGAGCGCCGCGATATAAGAATAAAGTACGGCTCCGGCATCGCCCTTATGAGCCTTTTCTTTCTTTTTCGCGGGCTTGTCTTCCGCGGTTTCCTGCACTTCGGGCTGCGCCGCAGAATCGGCATCCGAAACTATTTCGCCCGCCTCTATCATCACGTTTTCGTCAACAGACTCTTCTTCGTCAGCGACACCGCCCGCTTTTTTCATGGCGGCTCTGGTGCGCTTGTCGAGAGTTTTCTCATATGTTGCGAGGATATCGTCATAATCGCTGTCGACATCTATCTTCTCAAAAAGCTCCGAATACTTTGCAGTTTCATTTATTCTGTTTTTAAGCTCGTTCCCGTCCTTTGCGGGCGACTCTGAGCTGTGCAAATCAGGATTGGCAATATTGCCCTTTTTCTTTCCCGACATTGCTTCGCCCCCTTAAAAATATTACAAAATGATTACAAACATTATAACGCCGCCGAGCAATTATTACAAGTCTTTTTGAGAAATATATTGTTAACAATGCTTGGATAGTGCAACACATGACGCATTTTTGAGATAGAAAAATGAGCCGCCGAAAAGGCAGCTCATTATCTCTCATAGGATGATTATTTCTTGTCCTCTGTCATGTTGAAACGCTTCTTGAAGCGGTCAACGCGTCCGCCGGTATCGACGAGCTTCTGCTTGCCGGTGAAGAACGGATGGCACTTTGAGCAAATATCGACACGAAGATCCTGCTTGGTGGAAGAAGTCTTGATGACCTCGCCGCAAGCGCAGCGGACCTCAGTGGGCTCGTACTTAGGATGGATTCCTTCCTTCATTATTGTCACCTCTTTCGGATTATCTGCATATAACTTTGTCTTTAAGCTTAGCAAACGAAATTTTATCATACACGGGGCAAAAATGCAAGCCCTTTTTTCATATTTTTTAAACTGTTCCGACTTTAACGGTCGAATTCATGAAAAATGAGTACAAAAGCGTCTCTTTGACGGACATTCCGAGTGCCTGCGAGAGTGCCTCGCGGTATATCCCGAGCTGAGCCGAATATCGGTCGAGCAGAGCCTCGGCGTCAACGCCCGTGTCGGTTTTATAATCGACAATGACGAGTTTTCCGTCCTCGACGAACACGCAGTCCGCAATGCCCTGGACGACGATTTTTTCTTCCGCCGCTTCGCCCGTCAGCTCAGGATAGAAAAACTTTGCCGGGAAGAGCGCTGCAAATTTTTTTTCGCGCATGACGTTATCGGAGGCAAATATTCTCTCGGCAAGCGACGACATAAAGAACCGTTTAGCCGCGCCGATATTAACAGCCTTGCCCTCCTCTTCCGAGAGGAAGCCGCCGTCGACGAGCCGCGCGAGTTCGGATTCAATGTCGGCGCGCGCCGCAGCGTAATTTGAAAACTGCATGAATTTGTGCGTAGCCGTGCCGCGCTGAGCCGGGGTCAGTCCGCCCGAGCTCATGAACGCCGGGCGCGACGAGGCGAAATATTCGCGGTTTATGCCGCGCTCCGAGCCGTCCGAAGCGGCGCGCTTCGCGGGCACAGACGAGAGCACCGAGCGCGGGTCGGAATAATCGAGTCGTTCGCAAACTTCGTCGAAGAATACGGGCTTTGCGGCTATCTTTTGCTCATTTGCGGATTCGGTCATGAAGCTTTCCGAATCGCTGACGACAACTTTGAGCTTGAATCTGTCTTTTTCGGGCAGAAATATCGGGACATCTACGCCGGAAAGCTTTCTCAGTTCATCTGCGGCGGGATGGCGCATGAGCGCCATGAGCACAAGGTCCGAAAAGTTGTTCATTCTGAGCACGGCGAACGGGTTCGCCCGCTCCCCTATTCCGCATTCGACGGCAACTTTCGCGAGTCCCTTTTCGGGATTCGGGACGGATGTTACCATAACGAGATTTTCTTTTGCTCTCGTCAGCGCGACATAGAGCACGCGCATCTCCTCGCTTCGTCCCATGCGCTCGGAAGTAATGACTGCGGCGCGGCGCGAAGCGGTGTCATAAACGCTGATTCCATCCTCCGTGCGCCTCTTCATGCCGAGCCCCGCAGACGAGCTTATGAGCACTGATTCGGTGTTGTCCCGCTCGTTGAACGCATGCTGCATATCGGCGAGAATACATATCGGGAATTCAAGTCCCTTGCTCTGATGGACGGTCATTATGCGGACGATATCCGCATTTTCGGACGGGCGCGCAGCGGTCGCCAGATCGCCGCTCGTGCGCGCGACTTTGTCTATAAATCTTATAAATCCGCTGAGTCCGAGGTTCCCCGCCGCCTCGTATTTTTCGGCATAATCGCACAGCAGACCGACATTGAGCCTGCGGCGCTCACCGTCCGGCATCGCGCCGACAATAGCGTCGAAGCCCGTCTCTTCGCACACTCTGCGGACGAGCTCGCCCGCGCTCAGGGTCAGCGACAGTCTGCGCAGGGATTCGATCTTTTTGAGGAATGCCGCCGCTTTTTCGTCGCCCTCGTCAGCCGACGCGGCGACACTGCGATAGAGCGGCTCAGTCTCGCCCGTCTCCAGACGTTCTTTCGCCGAGGCGCGTATATCCGCAAGCTCACCTGCGCTGAAGCCGAACAACGGAGAGAGCATGACAGCCGCGAGCGGTATATCCTGCACTGGATTGTCGAGCACGCGCAGGAGCGAAAGTATAAAGCTTATCTCGGCGGCCTCAAAGAATCCGCCGGTCTCAGGGGAGAAAACCGGTATGCCGCGCTCAGAGAGCGCATTGGCATAGACCGAAGAAACATTTTTTGCCGTGCGCAAAAGAATACAGAAGTCGCCGTAGGATGCGGGATGCAGAGCGCCGCCCTTTGTGACGAGCGTTTTTCCCTCTCTGACCGTACGGTCAATATATCTCGCAACATAGCGAGCCTGCGCTTCGAGCGTATCGGCTCTGTTGCCCTTGTCCGTCACGACATGCAGCTCGCAGTCTGGAGTGTCGCGCTCGGGATATTTCGCGGCAGCGTTGAGTGCCTCGGAGTCGTCATATTCGAGCTCGCCCGCCTCCGTGCTCATCAGCTGGCGGAAGATATAGTTGACACACGATGTAACTCCCACGCGGCTTCGGAAATTCGAGCCGAGGGTTATGCCAAGGGGGTATTTTCCGCTCTCGAAGCTGTGTGTTGTGCTGCGGCGGCGCAGGAATATCTCCGGCATCGCCTGACGGAATCTGTATATGCTCTGCTTGACATCGCCGACGGTAAAAAGATTGTTCTCGTCGGCGGATATTGCCTTGAATATCATATCCTGCGCTTCGTTTATATCCTGATACTCGTCGACGAGTATCTCGACATAATGCGATGAAAGCTCGCGCGCAAGGTCGGTTTTTATATATCCGCCTCTGCCGTCGGAAACCGCGAGCAAATTGAGCGCGCGGTGCAGGATATCAGAGAAATCGGCGGAGTTCATTTTATCTTTTTCGGCGGAATACTCCCTGCCGAACTGCTTGACAAGTTCGATAAGCTTCGTTACGGGACCGCGCATCAGGCGCACATCTTCAGAATGTTCTCCGGACGAGACGCACATAATATTAGGTACTTTTTTCAACAGATCCTTGAGCTTTTTGCGGGCGGTCATGACCGCGTTTTTTGTCTCGCTCTCATAGCCCTTCGGCACACGCCCGAGGCCCATATATTTGACTGTGTTAAATGCTTCGAGAGCCTCGTCCCAGTCTCTGTTAACTTTTTCGCGAAGCTCGGCGTACATATTTATATCGCTCTGCACCGCCGCGCCGTAGGCGTCCGCGACAATAGAATCGGACTCCATGGCGGCCATCATATCATTGCTTGATGACACGCAGTAGTCGAGCATATCGCAGACATATTTTTTTATTATAACGCCCCAGCAGCTCTTGTTGATATCGGGCTGGGAATACTCCTCGATAAGCGAGTCGAGCCACAAATCAGGGAACGGATAAGCTGTCGAGATATCATACATTTTGATTATCAGCTTCGCGAAATCCTCGTCGCTGCTGCCGGAGGACATCATGTCGCTGAGTCCCGAAAAGCTGCCGTCCAAATCCTCTTCGTATGCCCGCTCGAGCATTGCCTCGCAGACATCGTTTTTCATTATGACCGCCGTCTCGTTGTCGAGCAGCGAATAGTCCGGGGATATGCCGAGCGCGTGGAAATTCTCGCGCACAAGGTCGTTGCAGAAGCTGTCGATAGTGCATATTTTCGCAAACGGCAGGAGCATATACTGGCGGCGAAGATGCCTGTCCGTCGGGTCCTCAGAGAGGCGTTTGAGTATCGCCGCGCCTATCTTCTCGCGCATCTGCGCGGTGGCGGCGCGGGTGAAGGTAACTATCAGCAGATCCTCCGCCGAGCAGGGGTTATCTTCGTCCGTCAGGCGGCGGATAACGCGCTCGACGAGCACTGTTGTCTTGCCCGAACCTGCCGCAGCGCTGACAAGCACAGAACCTTTACAGCACTCTATCGCGTGCTGCTGATCAGTCGTCCACTTGACTCCCATTCTTCATCCCCCTCTCCTAGTTTTCGGTTATCGTCCAATTCTCTTGCAGGCATATTATTCTCATGCGTGCAGATGTTCCAATATTCGCATTTCGAGCAGATTTCCTTGTAGTTTTTGCCCTGTGCCGGGAGCGCGGAAATCGAACCGCGATGCAGCTCTTCGCCCATGTTTACAAGGTTTTCGTCAACTGTGTCCCAAAGCTTTGACAGCTCTCTGAGGTCGAGGGTCTTGCCCTTTATGTTGCCGTCCTTATCAATTCTTGCCGGGATATACACACCGTCGCCGTCATGCTCCATGGCGACTATGACATCGGCGTTTTCGAGCACGAAACCCTGCATTTTTTTGTCGTTCGGATTGCCCTGTTTGCTGAGGTCTTTGCCTCTCTCGGCTGTAAAGGCAGATGCCTTTGCAGGCATATATAGCACCCCTGCGGGGATCGCATCGCCGTAGCGAGCCTTTCCGTTGCTCACGAGCGTGAAAAGATATATAAGCATCTGCATATTGAGTCCGTTGAGCACATCGGAAACGTCAAAGGGCTTGCCCGACGACTTGTAATCTATGACTCTGACATACGGCTCTCCGTCTATCTCTGCGAGATCGACTCTGTCCACCTTGCCGGAAATATTGATATGCCCGCCGGAGGGTATTTTCAGATCATACGGCTTTATCGTGCCATTATGCGATATATCAAGTTCAAGATCGATCGGGCGGAATTCGCAGTTTTTGAACTCGTCCGCAAGCCGCGCCGCGACCGCATCTATGCTGCGCGCGAGGCGTTCATAGAGATAGAGGAATCTCTTTGACCTCTGCGAGCGGTCGAGGAAGCGTTCGAGATAAGAGTCCAGGTATCCGCGTATTTTTTCATAGCGTTCATCGGGATCGAGCTCGGAGAGCTCCTGCGCGCTGAATTCGCTGAGCAGCTGTTCGAGCACGAAATGTATAACCGTGCCTTTCTGAAGCGGGTCGAAGGTCGCGCTCTTGTTCTCCTGAAGCTTCAAGCCGTAGCGGCAATAGTAAGAAAACGGGCAGCGGTAATATGTCTCAGCCCGTGAGGGTGAGATATTCATATTCATGCCGAAAAGGCGCGTCGCGCTCTCGCGGCTGTCTATCTTGAAGGTTCTCCCCTCCGCCGCGCTGTTGAGCGACGCGAGTCTGCCGGAATAATCGGCATCTTTTTCAAAATATTTTCTCAGCGATTCATAGAGCTCGCCGCCGTTTCGCATCAGCGCTGCCGTCAGCTCGAACGCGGGCTTCTTCCCCTCGACAAGGTCGATTTTGTCCGCCGTGAGCGTGTCGGTCTGATGCACCTGCGGGAAGTGCTCACGGATGAAAGTGATTATCTCCGATTCGCTGAGTTCTTCGCCCTGCGCGCTCTTCGAAGAATAACTGACTATCAGCGTCTCTTTTGCGCAGCAGCACGCGGTATAAGCGATAAATCGCTCTTCGGCAACTCTGTCCTCACCGTATATCGCGGTCTCTATGCCCGCCTGCGCGAGACGTTCGCGCTCGCCGGCGTTGAGCATACCGCCCTGAACGGGATTGAGCGGCAGTTTTCCCGCATTCGCACCGAGGACGAACACCGCCTTTGGCGCGATGGGTCTTATTCTCTGCGCCGAGCCTATTGTAACCTCTTCGAGGGAATGGGGTATCTCGCCGAGGGTAACGGTGGAGAGCATGAGATCGAAAAGTCTCGAAAAGCGTGAGGCTTTTACCGGGGTCTTGCCGAGCGTCTGCGCCGCGACATCGAGCAGAGAGCAGAGGGTGTCCCAGAGCCGCTCCGTCTCGAGAGCGAGCACATTTTCGCCCGAATCCTCGAGATAAATCGCGAGGTCTTTTAGTCTCTGCGCCGTATCGAGCTCGCACAGCAGCTCGAACACAGCCTTTGCGCAGCCCTCGCCGTCGTTATCTTTGAGCTTGCCTCTGAACTTTGCAAACGGTTCGACCGCCTTTTCGCGCAGAGCGTTCAGCCTCTTAAGCTCTGCCGCTGCGTTTTCGGTCATCTCGCCGAAGCCGTCGGGGCTTGACTCCCATTTTTTCAGCCAGCCCGAACCGTTTATCTGCCAGAGATAAGTGTAGTTTTCAATATCCGATATCTCATCCGCCGCAAGCGGGCAGAGACCGGTTTTCAAAGCGCGCAGGACGCTGTCGGTATCGAAGCCCGTATCTGCTATTTTCAGCGCGGCGCGAACGAGCGTCATCAGCGGCTGATTTATAACAGGTTGGCGTCTGTCCTCGAACACGGGTACGCCGCATTTCGCGAGCGCGGTCAGCATCGGGCGGATATACGAAGTTTCGTCGCGCACGATAACCGCTATATCGCGGCTTCGGTACTCGCCGGTTCTGAGCATTCGCTTTATATGCGCCGCGGCATAGGCACACTCGCTGCGGATATCGGGCGACGCGACTATAGATATGCTGTCGCACGCGCCGGGGAACACATCCGCCTCGGGGCTCAGAAAGTCACTTGAGAATGCATCGAGCGCGGGATCGCCGTTCGGGTCATTGATAACAACAGGCTTTGCGCACGGCACGCCGACGCTGTTCGCGAGTTTAATGAGCTTCTTTGCAGTATTTTTTGTATGATAGAATATATCGTCGCTGTCCCGCTCGACAAGGTCGGGCGCAGTCAGCGCGACATAAACATCGTCCGCCTGGGTGAGTATCTTGCCGATAACTCCGAACTCCTGCGCGGTGAAGCCGCGGAAGGAGTCGAAGAACACCGTTTTATTTTTAAAATACCCGCTTTCGAGAATTTTATCTTTGAGGCGGGTCAGCATGCGGCTGTCGTCAAGCCATCCTTCGGAGACGAAAGAATCGTAGACCGAGAAAACGAGCGAAATATCGGCGAGCTTGCTTTTCAGCAGCCCGTCCTCCATGTTGTTCATGGCGGCGGTCATATCCTCCGGAGATATCGCGCACTGGCAGAACTCCTCATTGAGGCTTAGCAGCTCGCGCACGACCGCGGGGCTGTCCGCGCTGCGGGAATAGACATTCAGTTTATCGGCGCACTGTTCGAGGGCGCGGCTCATCAGAAGTATTTTTCCCGCTTCATTGAGGCGCTTGCCCTTGTCCCAGCCGACAGCGTTAAACACGGTATTCGCAAGGCGCGTGAAGCTCAGCACTTCGACGCGCTGGGCGTCAGCCGTTCCGAGGCGTTCGAGCACTATGCGCTCGGCGGCAAAGGAATACTGTTCGGGCACTATCAGCACCGCCTCGCCGCCCGAAGAAGCGATCGAAGCCGCCGTATCATAGAGATACCCTGCGGTGCCGCCCACCGAGGGCGAAAGTATCAGTCGCAGCATTTCAAACCTCCGTCAGAAAGATTTCACACAAAGATTATATCACATCCGCGGAAATTTGCTATACCATATTTGGGACATTGATATTGTATATCCAAAAACTCTCTGATATAATAATATCAAAATGACTTATAAGGCGGTGCGCAGTATGAGAATATCAACACAGACAGACATTATTTTTCCGGCTTTCGGCATTGACGAGGGCATGAAAATATTCAAAGAGGCGGGCTTCGACGCGCTCGATTTTTCGATGTTCTATATGAACAGCTCGTTTGAGAGCGTGCTCGGCAACATGAGCGAGGATGAGCTTGTCGGCAAGCTTTTGGAATCGAGCAAGAAATATTCGCTCCCGTTCAATCAGGCTCACGCGCCGTTCCCGAGCTACCGATTCGGCAACGAGGAATACAACAAATTCGTCTATGAAAAAATGAAGCTCTCTATCCGCATTGCGGGCAAAATAGGAGCGAGTCAGATAATTGTCCACCCAACCGCCTGCCCGGACGGCGTGGATCAGAAGCAGTTCAACATCGATTTTTACAATTCACTCAAGCCCCTTTGCGAGGAGTTCGGGATAAAAATAGCTCTCGAGAATATGTTCGGCCACGACGACCGCCGCCATGTCATGCTCGCAAATGTGTGCAGCTACGGCGAACAGCTCGCCGAATACTATGACGCGCTCGACCCGAGATATTTCACCGTCTGCCTTGACCTCGGCCACAGCGGCCTTGTCGGCGACGACGCGGCGCACGCGATAAGAGCGCTCGGCCACAGAAGGCTCACGGCGTTGCACGTCCACGACAACAACTATATGGAAGATCTGCATATGCCGCCATTCACCTGCAAGCTCGACTGGAAGGCTATCGCGCAGGCGCTCCACGACATAAACTACACGGGCGATGTCACCCTCGAGGACGACGGATTCATCGCAAAACTGCCGAAACGCGCCCTCATAAACGGCACACGCCTCGCCGCAGACCTCGCGTCCGAGCTGCGCGACATGATAGCTCTGTAATAATTATATTTAAAAGCCGCATTCACCAGGATGCGGCTTTTTCTTGCAATAACAAATAGAGTATGATATAGTTATATTTAATATGCATATGCGTAAAACGCAACTGGAGGAATCATTTTGACTACCGGAAGTTGGGTGCAGATAGTATGCCTTGTTCTGCTCATACTGTTCTCGGCATTTTTCTCGGCATCCGAAACCGCTTTCACTTCCCTCAACAAGATAAGACTCAAGACCATGGCTGACGACGGCAACAAAAAAGCCGCCAAGGCATACAAGATGGCGGAGAACTATGACAAGCTGCTCTCCACTGTACTTGTCGGAAACAATATTGTCAACATCACGGCGTCATCCGTGGCGACGGTGCTTTTCATCAGGCTCATAAACGAGAGCAAGGGTCCGACGGTCTCGACGATAATAATGACCGTGCTCCTGCTCATCTTCGGCGAGGTTACGCCGAAGACGCTCGCCAAAGAGATGCCCGAAAAATACGCGATGTTCGCGACACCGTTCCTGAGGGCACTCACAGTTATATTAACCCCCGCCGTGGCGTTCTTCATGCTCTGGAAAAAGCTTCTGAGCAAGATTTTCAAATTCAAAAAGGACGACACGATAACCGGCGACGAGCTTTTGAATATCGTTGACGAAGCGGAGTCCGGCGGCGGACTCGACGAGGACGAGAGCGATCTTATCCGCTCGGCTATTTCATTTTACGAATGTCCAGTCGGCGATATCCTGACCCCGCGCGTCGATGTCATTGCCGTTTCAAAAGACGACAGCGTCGAAAAAATAGCCTCGGTGTTCAACGACTCCGGCTTCTCGCGCCTGCCTGTCTATTCCGACGACACGGACGATATAATCGGCTTCATTCACATCAGGGACTTCAACAAATATGTGCTCACGAAGAAGCAGCCGATATCTTCGATAATCAAAAAGACCGTCTACATAGCAAAGCAGATGCAGATAAGCGAACTGCTCAAGCTCATGCAGCAGAAAAAGACGCACATGGCGGTTGTCGCGGACGAGTTCGGCGGCACGCTCGGCATAGTGACCATGGAGGACATTCTCGAAGAGCTTGTCGGCGAGATATGGGACGAAAACGACGAAGTTATTGAGGACTTCTCTCCCCAGCCCGACGGCACGGTAAAGGTTCTCGGCGGCGCGCAGCTCGACAAGATGTTTGAATATTTCGACATGGATGAGGACGAGGAGTCCGAATCCGTATCGGTCGGCGGCTGGGTGCTCGAACAGCTCGGCAAAATGGCTGAAGTCGGCGACACATTTGAATACAAAAATCTTTCCGTCACCGTCACAGACGTTGAACAGCGCAGAGTTATAGAGATCTCCGTGAAGGTCGAAGAGCCGAAAGAAGAGAGCGAAGAGGACAAAGAGGGTTAAAAAAATATATAAGAGAGCCGGATCTTTCCGACTCTCTTTTTTGTTACATCGTACTTGCAAGACCGATAAGCAGCGGCATGGTCACTATCGAAATGAAGCTGACTATTGCGACCGTTTGGGATGCAAGGCCGGTGTCTTTGTTGTACTTCGCCGCAAAGACGACCGTTATGTTTGCGGGCGGTGCGCTCGCCGCAATTATCATTGCGGTCAGCAGCGCTCCCGTGATGCCGCAGAGTCTGAAAACGCCGAGGCATATGAGCGGTATAACCGCGAGCTTTATCAGCGCGACGCAGAGTATCCGCCACTCTTTGAGCGCGGATTTTATCTTCGCGTTCGAGAGATATGTGCCGAAAATCAGCATCGCCACGGGTGTGTTGAGCGCGGCAAGATAGTCTATCGGCGCTTCTATGACATTGGGCAGTCTTATCTTCAGCAGATACAGCGGCAAGCCGATTATGAGCGATATAGTGCCCGGATTTATCAGGATGTTCTTGAAGTTGAACTTCGTCTTTTCGCCCGTCTCGGATCGCGACATCAGCCAGATGCCGTGGGTGAACGAAAATAAGTGGAACATCATTATGACAACCGAGCCGTAGAACACGCCCTCGTCGCCGAGCACGGCATAGGCGAGCGGCAGAGCCATATACCCGCAGTTGCCGTAGACGCTCGAATATTTGAATATTGCAGCTTTGCCTATCGGCGATTTGTTGAACACAACGGAGCTGACCGCCACGCCGATAATATGTATCGCGGCGCCGCAGGCAGCGGCTATCGCAAGGCGCGTCGCCGATTCGCGGCTGAACTCCATGGAGATGAACGACTGCACTATCTTTGCGGGAGTGATGATATAAAACATCAGATCCGTGCACAGGCGCGCAGCCTTCTCCGTGAAGAGCTTTGTCCTGTCGGCGATAAAGCCGACAGCGACGAGGATATACAGTATCGCCACCTGCTCGGCGGCGATGAGAAAATTATCTAAAAACATCAGCTCTCTGTTTTCTCAGCCGTTTCGGCAGTCTCGGTGTTTTTCTCGCCGAATCCGACTCTGGTCAGGAGCAGCGCACAGATGAACACTGCCGCGCCGAGGTCGCACCACTCTATGGGCGACTGATTGCAGAGCAGATAGTCCCTGCCGACAAGGGTCATTATGAATCTCGGCAGGAAGCAAATCAGAGAGAACATAATTGCGGGCAGTCCGTAGCCGACGAGCTTCCAGTCGAAGCCATCACCGCCAACCTTTGAGTTGAGCTGAGAGAATGCCATTAAAAATGCCATAAGGAACACGCACATAAACAGCTCATAGAGAAGATCGGAAACGTTGAGGAAATTTATCGTGCGCATAAATCTGTGCATGAGTCTGAAGATGCACCAGAGCACCGGGAACAGCGCCATGAGCTTTGACTCCGAGGCGTTTGACTTGCCCTTCAAGTGACCGTAGCCGAAGAGGACGAAGAACACCGCCGCAACAACGGCGCAGAAGCCCTCAAGTCCCCTTGAGATAAGACCAGTTTTGAGATACTGAACCGACTCAGTGCCGTACATGAGCGCGGTGTCGGTAGCGGTCGCGAACACTGTCTTATACTGCGAAACAGCGTCGATCATCAGCGTCAGAGCGAACATAAACGCAGCTATCGCGAGCCCTGTCGAGCCGAATTTTTCGGTCGAATAAGATATCTTCTTTCTGCTCGCTATCGCAATTGCAAGAAACACAACGGCAGACACGGCAAGCAGGATATACGACAGCCAGATGCTCCAGTCACTGCCGCTGTAGAACCCTGTCGTGGGTTCAATCACTCCGGATACATACTGATAGCAGCGCACCGGAATCAGCACCAAAAGAACTGCAGCAAGGGCTATCATCATAATTTTAAGCATTGAAACTTTTTTATCTTTCGGCATTGTATCAAGTCCTAAAAATTATTTTTGTCTGTTAGGCGTGCTCGTCGCTGGGGATATATCTGAGCTCGCCTGGATAATTATCGAGTCTGTCATCAAGTTTTACATAGTTGCGCTGGGCGCAGACGCTCTTATATGCCGGGCGGATTATTCTGCCGCCGGTCATCAGTTCTTCCATTCTGTGCGCCGACCAGCCTGCAACGCGGGCGACGGTGAACAGCGGGGTGAACAGATCCTCGGGGATGCCGAGCAGTTTATACACAAGACCGGAATAGAGATCGACATTTGCGCACATGACTTTTTTGTCTCCGCGCAGCTCGGCAAGAATCTGCGGAGTGAGGGTCTCGATAAGCTCAAGGAGCTTGAACTCATCCTCGAACTCGGTGTTCTCGGAGAACTTGCGCGCGTGCGATTTCAAAATAACCGCGCGGGGATCGGAGAGAGTGTAGACCGCGTGACCCATGCCGTAGATGAGTCCCGAGCCGTCGCCCGCCTCTTTTTTGAGAATCTTCTTTAAGAAATCGGCGACCTGATCCGCGTCGGTGATATCCTCAACGCCCTGCTTGATATATTCGACCATCTCGGCGACCTTTATGTTCGCGCCGCCGTGCTTGGGTCCTTTGAGCGAGCCGATGCCCGCGGCGATAGCCGAATATGTGTCGGTGCCGCTCGAAGTCAGCACGCGGGTGGCGAAAGTCGAGTTGTTTCCGCCTCCGTGCTCGGCGTGGAGCATGAGGCAGATATCGAGCATATGCGCCTCTTCCGGGGTGAATTTTTTATCCGCTCTTATCGAATAGAGAACTGACTCGGCGGTGCTGAGGGTCTTGTCGACCGGGTGGAGATACATGCTCTCGTGATAGAAGTTGCGGCGCTTAACCTGATAGGCGTAGCTCATTATCATGGGTATCTGCGCGAGCAGCTGTATCGACTGGCGAAGGACGTTTTCTATCGAGATATCGTCCGGATTTTCGTCATATGAATAGAGCGCGAGGACGCTTCGCGAAAGCTTGTTCATGATGTTGTGCGAGGGGGCTTTCATTATCATATCCTCGATGAACTCGTTGGGGAGCTCGCGGCTCTCGGCGAGAACGCTTTTGAATATCTCAAGGCGTCTTCTCGAGGGCAGGGTGCCGAAAAGGAGCAGCCACGCGACCTCTTCAAAGCCGAAGCGTCCCTCCTGCTCGCATCCGCTGACTATCTCGCGAACATCGATTCCGCGGTATATAAGTCTGCCGTCTATCGGGACACGCTCGCCGTCCTCGACATAATATCCCTGAACGCTGCATATCTTTGTCAGCCCCGCCATAACACCGGTGCCGTCCGAATTTCTCAGGCCGCGCTTGACCTGGAAACGATCAAAATACGCAGGATTTATCTTGTTATACTTGTCTATTTCTCCGCATAAACTGTTAAGGGCATCCTGCGGGATAGAGGATATATAATTCGCCATGCGTTCGACTCCTTTCTCGCTCCGTATATAAATTTATATAATAATGTATCAGAGTACAATTTTACACCAAAACGGCAGCAAAAGTCAAGTTTGCCGAGGTTCGGGAGGTAAAAAATATGAAAAACAGAGGATTTTTATTCATCATTCTGATAGCCGTTCTGCTTATCTGCCCGCTCGCCGCAACGGGCGGCGCAAAAGCGCCGGAGAAAGGCGGCAACGAAGTCACAAAAACGAATATTCAAGATGACGGAGATTCGATACTCGTGCTCTCCTCTTCGACGAAGAAGATAAACGAAATAGATATGTTTGAATATGTTGTCGGCGCGGTGGCGGCGGAGATGCCGCCGACATATCATTCGCAGGCTCTGCGCGCCCAGGCCGCCGTATGCTATACATATGCGGTCAAGAAGCGTTCCAGTCCCGACCCCGCGCTCGGCGGCGCGGACATAACCGACGACAGCGCGGTGCATCAGGGATATTTGGACGCGGCGGCGCGCAAGGAAAAATGGGGCGACAAATACGAGACATATGAAAAGAAAATCGAAGAGGCTGTCAAAGACGTTTTCGGTAAGACGATAACCTATGACGGAGAGATTATAACCGCAGCGTTTCACGCGATAAGCTGCGGGCAGACCTTCAGCGCGGAGGAGGTCTGGGGCAAGGATGTCCCCTACTTAAAGAGCGTCACGAGCGCGGGCGACAAGCTCTCGCCCGACTACTCATCGACGCTGACGCTGACTGCAGATGCGTTCAAAAAGGCGTTCGCCGGCTCGGGCGCGGAGCTCGGCGGCGACGCAAAAAAGTGGATAGGCGAAATCAAAAAGACGGACAGCGGATATATTTCCTGCGCCGTGATCGGGGAAAAAGAATTCACGGGCGCGCAGATGCGCGAAAAGCTGGGACTCCGCAGCGCCTGCTTCGAGATAAAATGCACGGACGACGAGTTCAAAATTACCGTTCACGGCTACGGCCACGGGGTCGGCATGAGCCAATACGGCGCGGACTACATGGCGCGGCAGGGCTCCGACTGGCAGGAGATAATCAAGCACTATTACACGGGAGTAGAGATAAAATAAAAATCGGCGCCCGCGCAGCTCTGCGCGGACGCCGAAGTTTTAGTTTTTAATTTACGCCTTTTTTCGCCGCGGCCTGCATAACTTTATTAGCTATGGGCGCCGCCGCGCTGATACCCTCGCCGCCGTGTTCGACAACAACGACGACCGCCAGCGGGAGATCCTCGCGCTCGGAGAACGCGACAAACCACGAGTGTGGCTCGCCGTCCGTGACCTGCGCTGTGCCCGTCTTTCCGCCGAGCTGAAGCCCGGGGAACTTGCCCTCGCCGTAGTGGGTCGTGACATTCTTTCGGAGCATATCTTTGATGGTGTTCGCTATATTTTCGTCGAGATATTTGAGCGTCGGCGAAGTCAGCGAGCTCAATGTGCTGTCGCTCTTGAGCAGCTTCGGCGCAGGCGCGCTGCCGCCGTTCGCTATCGCACCCATCATGGTGAGCATTTGGCAGGGATTCGCAAGGGTCTGATACTGACCGATGCCCGCCCAGCCGCGGTCAACACTGACCGCATCTTTCAGAGTGAAATAGCTCTTTGTGACGCTTATTCCGTCTATTGTAATGCGCTTGTTGAAACCGACCTGCTCGGCGGTCTTAGTCAGCGCGTCGTTGCCGAGCTCTTCCGCGATGCAGGCGAAGGTGCTGTTGCAGGATTTGCTGAGTGCCTGCTGGAAATTAAGCTTTCCGTGGACGGAGTTGCACTTGACTATACCGGTAGAGGTCTTATATTGACCGGTACAGGTAAATGTGCGCGAATTTATATCGGGTATATTTTCGAGCGCGCTAATCGCCGTGACGATTTTAAAAGTCGAGCCGGGAGTGAACACGCCTGACAAGAAGCGGTTGAGATATATCGCCTCGTATTTTCCTGTTGTATCGCTGTCGATATTGGTAGGCTTATTATACGGGTCATAAGTTGGGGTCGAGACCATGCAGAGAATCTCGCCAGTCTTGTAGTTATATACACCGACTGCGCCCTTTCTGCCGTTTAATGCGTTATACGCCGTGGCGCAGAGGTCGGCGTCTATAGTCAGAGTTATGTCGTTGCCCGCTCCGTTTCTCTTCAAATCATATACACCGTTTAAGAAGCTGTAGCCCGTGAGCTCGCCGCGGAACGCGCTGTGCGCTCCGGTTGAGATAAAGCCCTCGAGGTCGCCGACCGCGTGGAGGGTCGCGCGGCGCACAGTGCTGTTTGAGTTATATTTTCTCTCGCCGTTCACCGTCTGAGCCAGCACCTTGCCGTTGCGGTCATATATCGTGCCCGCCGCGACTATCTGACCCGACGAATATATATGCTTGTTGGCGCGCTTGAACACCCATGTTTCGGCGTTGATGCCGAATGTTGCCGCGAGGACTATGACGCCCGCAAGAAAAATTGCCACGAGCGCAAACATGAGCTTTGAGCGTTTTGCTATGCCTTTCATTCAATCAGTCCTTTCCGCGGGTTACGAGTCAGAATCGAGATAATATTTCGAGCCTATCCAGGTGCGGTTGTCCGCCGCCTTGATGAACGCTATCAGCGCCCAGCAGCATATCGCGCTCGAACCGCCTCGGCTGATGAACGGGAGGGTGACACCCGTAAGGGGCAGCAGATCGGTGACGCCGAAAACATTGAGTCCCGTCTGGAAGAGCAGGAGGCAGCCCGCCGCTATGCCGGATATTGCATAGAAAGCCGAGCGCGAACCGCTCGCGCAGCGGATGCTGTGAAACGCGATAAACATGATGCAGAGGATGACGAGGATGCCCATGATAATGCCCCACTCCTCGCATATCATGCCGAATACCAAATCTTCCGTCGCCGCGGGGACTTCTTTGAGCTTTCCGTCGCCGATGCCGACGCCGAGCAGTCCGCCGCTGACGCTGTAGATGAGCACGCGCGTCTGCTGATAGCCCTTGCCGTACATATCGTCCCAGACATGGCGGTAGGTCGCAAAGCGAGCCATAACAAAGTCGGAGCGTATCAGCACAACGAGTCCCGCCGCCATCGCCGCGCCGACGCACAGGAGCACTATCGTGCGGAAGTCGCCGGAGCGCATGAACGCGAGGACTATGAACGTAAAGAAGAATATCAGCGCCGCGCCGAGATCGCGCATCAAAAACAGCAGCGCCACGCAGACGACGCAGAAGATAATATATTTTGTGAGCGAACGAGTTGTCTGCAATTTGTCGAGAGTCGCCGCGCCGACAAAGACGAACGCGACCTTGACGAACTCGGACGGCTGGATGGACATTCCGCCGATACTCAGCCAGTTGAACGCGCCCTTTATATTGCGCGCGAGGATAAGAGTCAAAACCAGCAGACCTATTGCCGCCACAGCCATGGGCGTTCTCATCACCATGGCGCGGTCGACATTCGAGATGAGCCAGAGCAGAGCGACAAAGCAGAATATGCCGAGCATATCCGCGACGAACTGCGTCTTGACTAAATCTTTATTCGCGCCCGCAACGGTGACAAGTCCTATGCCCGTCAGGAAGAACGCTATCATTTCGAGCGCCGGGTCTGCGCGCTTTCTCGCTATCGACATCGCGATGAAATAAACCCACTCGACGGCGAGATATGCACCGAAGAATATGAGACACTCCGTGCTCAGCGAGCCGTCGTCGTTGAACACGACCTGCGCCATTGATATGAGCTGGAACGCCGTGAGCAAAATCAGCGCGGGGAGCCACCATTTTGTTCTCTTCATTGTCTTTTTCATGCGCTCTCCCCTCCCGTCGTTCTGAAAGTGAGCGTGCTGCCGCAGATATTGATCGTGTCGCCGTCATCGAGCTGAGTCATACGTCTGACGGGTCTGCCGTTGAGCAGAGTGCCGTAGGTCGAATCCATATCCGTAACGCTCCATTTGCCCGTTCCGTCGTCGAACACGAGCATGGCGTGATGAGCCGAGACATTCTGCCGTTTTAATTTTATCTGCACATCGTCTCCGCTGCCTATCATGCAGGTTATAAGACCGTCTATTCTATATGCATTGCCGGTCTTTTCGTCGACTATATAATCCGCGTGCTCGTCCGCGGGGGCGGTCTCTTCACCGTCCGCCTGTTCGATATGCTCCTCGGGAGCCTGCTCGGGCTCTATAGCCGCATTCTCGACGAACACGAACACCGCGTTGCCGAAAACTATCGTGTCCCCGTCCGCGAGGGCGCGGGGCTTGTCTATCTTCTCGGCGTTGATATATGTTCCCGTCTTCGAGCGCGTGTCTGTCACGCGCCAGCCGTTCTTATGCTTTGAAAGCACGGCGTGAAAGCGCGAGACGGTGTTATATCCGAGGACGATATCGCACGCCTTGCTGCGCCCGACCGACACTTCGTAGCCGGACAGCGGCAGGCGGTCGCCGTTCGCCTCGTTGACAAGATATCCGGTGACGCCGATCTTCTTATTGCCCTTGAGCAGAGAGGGCACGCAGAACGCCGCAACAAGCAGCGCGAGCACGGGCATTATCCACCGCGCCGCATCGCCGAATATGAGAGATATATCTATATTCATGAGTCCACCTCCGATAATCATAACGACTGACGAAAAGTTATTCCTGCTGTCATTTTACTTTTTTCGCAGTCAAAAGTCAACCGCGCGCCCGTACTTAGTTCGTTCATATTTGGGCGATACCCTTGATTTTGTTCGCGATATAATGTATTCTATTATCACAGTGCAAAAAGCGCAAAGGATGTTAAAACAAATATTCTTAAAGGAATGATGATAAAAATGAAAAAAGCTATTCTGTGTATTTTCATGTGCCTTGTGCTCATGTTGAGCTTTGCCGCCTGCAAAAACAAGGACGGCAGCTCGGACACCACCGCACCCGACACCACGGAGGGCACCACTTCGAGCCTTGAGGACATAATCAACGCCCTCAACGGAGTTGACACTACGGATTCTTCGAACCCCGCGAGCACCACCGAGGCGACCGAGCCCGAGACGATGCCGAAGGGTCATGAGATAAAGGACAACGGCGCGAAGAAGGACATCAAAAAGACCCGCTTCTACACCTATTTCCAGAAGAACTCAAAGCGCGATTCCTACACCATGACCGCGACCTGCTCCTCCAATATGCAGGGCGCCTCCGTCAATGTGCCCCTGACGATGGTCAAATCAGGCAAAAAAGCCTATATGAGCATGAAAGCTCCTGTCGGCAACGGCGTATCAATGACAATGTCGTTCATTTCGGACGGCGACAAGTTCTATATGGTATTCCCCGAGGGTAGGATGTATCTCGCCGTTGACGCGGGCGAGGCAGGCGATGTCAACGAGGCTATGAACTCCCTCTCGGCGATAGACTTCGAGGGCATGGAATATGTCAGGACCTCGGAAGTCAAGGCTGACGGCAAGAAATACATCTGCGAAGAGTACAAGAGCAACGACAGCACGATAAAATGCTATTTCTCCGGCGACGACCTCGTCAAGATGGAGATTCTCAGCAGCCAGGGCGTGCTCGTCTGCAACGATATCAAATTCTCCTCAAAGGTTGACGAGAGCGTTTTCAAAATCCCCTCGGGCTACACTGATATATCCACTCTCTACGGCTCGAACGGACAGTTCACAGGTTTTTCAAAATGAGCGTAAATAACAAAAATGTGATAATAACCGGAGCTGCCGGCGGCATAGGCCGTGCGGCGGCTCTTGCCTTTGCAAAAGACGGATTCGGCGTGCTGATAAACTACCGTACTTCCGAAGATGCGGCGCTCGCTCTCTGCCGCGAGATAAACGAAGAAAACGGCAGGGCGGTCTGCTTCAGAGCCGATGTGAGCGCGAGAAGCGAAGTGGACGAGATGACGGACTTCGCCCGCAGGGAGCTCGGCAGAATAGGCGTTCTTATAAACAACGCCGGAATCGCTCAGCAGAAGATGTTCTGCGACATCACCGAGCAGGATTTCGACCGCATGATGGGCGTCACGGTCAAGGGCGCGTTCAACTGCATTCAGGCGGCTCTGCCCGACATGGTTCACGAAAAGAGCGGAAAGATAATCAATGTTTCCTCCATGTGGGGCGTGTGCGGCGCGTCGTGCGAGGTGCATTATTCCGCCGCAAAGTCGGCTCTGATCGGGCTGACGAAGGCGCTCGCGCGCGAGCTTGCGCCGTCAAACATTCAGGTCAACTGCATCGCCCCCGGCGTTATCGACACGAAGATGAACGCCTCCCTCGGCGAAGAGACGCTCGAACTTCTAAAAGAAGAATCTCCCATGGGACGCTTCGGCACACCGGAAGAGGTGGCGCGCCTCATGCTCTTCCTCGCGGGAGACGGTTCGGATTTCATAACCGGGCAGACGATAGGCATAGACGGCGCTTTTATCTGACGCACACATTGTGCTCAATTTTTCCGTTCATTTTTATAGTTTTTGTATAATTCTTCTTGATTTCTCATTCTTTTTATGTTAAAATCAATTGAAATGTACACAAACAAAGCCGCGGAGGGGTTTTTCGCGGCAACAAAATCTGTTTGGAGGAAACGATATGGCTAACTGCCCCAAGTGCGGCGCGCATCTCAAGCTGACTGACTGGCGCCCCACCTGCCCTCATTGCGGCATCAATCTTATCTACTACGGAATGGAGGAGCGTCTGCTCGAGGATGCCGACAAGGCCGAGAGCGAACACGCCGTATTCCAGAAGAAGCTTGACAGGCTCAAGGCTTCGTTCATCGGATCTCCCCTGACAATAATCAGAATCGTGCTCAGCCTTCTTCCCATCGGAGCGCTCATGCTTCCGCTGGCGAATGTGTCCTTCTGGGGACCGTTCTTCGAGAAGAAAGTGTCGGTCAATGCCATCACGATATACAATGCGGTGTCAGCGCTCGATTTTGACGCGCTGTTCAAGTATATCGGCTCGAGCTTCTTCGGCAACACTTTCCTGCTCTATTTCATTTCGCTTGTGACGATCCTGCTTTCGGCAGTGCTCATCCTCGTCAGCCTCATTATGCTCACGATGGGATGCTCGAAGCACGGCAATCCCCGCAACATCACCCTCAACAGCATCATGCTTGTGCTCGCGACGGTTTCGATAGTCTGCTTCAACTTTTTCTCGAAAGATCTCGCGAAGTTCTTCCCTGATGTTTTCAGCGGTTCGGTCGGCTTCGGCGCATATGTGTTCCTCGGAACGCTCGTCGCGCTGCTTGTCATCAACATCGTTATCGCGAAGGTCGGCGTAAAGGTCAAGTACACTGAGACATTCATCGGCGGTATCCCGTCTGAGGAATACTTCGAATATGTCAAGCAGGGTATGAGCACCCACGCTATCAGAAAGATGATGGCAGAGATCGACGCGAACAACAAGGTCGAGCTCGCCATGAAAGCAAAGGAAGAGGCCGACAAGCTCGAAGCAGAAGCAGAGAAGCTCTCCGCAGAGGCGAAGGCTGCAGAAGCCGCAGGTGCTTCCGATGCGGGTCACAAGACTCAGCTTGCCGCCCAGGCAGTCGATGCTGCTGCGAAGAAGGCCATGGAGGCCGCGGAGCTTGCAAGAGAAGCTACCGCCGCCATGGAATCCCTCAAGCAGTTCAACGAGCCCGGCGCAGAGACAGAAGAAAAGGAAACTGTCTCCGCAGACAAAAAATAAAAACAATATCGGATTTTCAAAGCCGTACAGTATCCGCTGTGCGGCTTTATTTTTATAATCATTGCAACCGCGCGGTTTTTATGCTAAAATCTACTGAGTATCTTTCGGAGGTGGCAAGTTGTATTTATCGGCTGAAAAACTGAAGAGCGGCGCTCTGCTCGCCCCGATGGCAGGCGTGGCGGACAGATCCATGCGCGAGCTGTGCATGGAGTTCGGCGCAATAGGCTGCATCGGCGAGATGGCAAGCTCAAAGGGCATAAGCATGAACGACCGCAAATCCTCCGAGCTGCTGAGTCTGAGCGATGCCGAACGCCCGGCAGGTGTCCAAATATTCGGCGACGTGCCCGAGATAATGGCGAAAGCAATTGAGACCTGCATGAAATATTCGCCCGATTTCATTGACATAAATATGGGCTGTCCCGCGCCGAAGGTTGCGGGAAACGGCGGCGGCAGCGCGCTGATGAAGCGTCCGGAGCTCGCCGCAGAGATAGTCGCGCAGTGTGTGAAGGTCTCCCCCGTTCCGATAACGGTCAAAATGCGTGCCGGCTGGGACGCGGAGAATATTAATGCGCCGGAGCTTGCCGTGCTATGCGAGCAGGCGGGCGCGGCGGCGATAACAGTACACGGCAGAACGCGCAAGCAGATGTATGCGCCGCCCGTCGATCTCGAAGTGATAGCCGAAGTTAAAAGGCGTGTGAAAAGCATACCCGTCATCGGAAACGGCGACATAGTCGACGGTAAGAGCGCTGCGGATATGTTTGATAAAACCGACTGCGACGGAATAATGGTCGGTCGCGGAGCGCTCGGCAGGCCGTGGGTATTCACTCAGATAAGCGAATATTTAAAAAGCGGAAATGTTCTCCCCGACCCGCCTGTAGATGAGCGCATGGACATAATGCTTCGGCATATCAGCGCGCTGATAGCAAACAAGGGCGACTATATCGGGATCCGCGAGGCACGCAAGCACTCGTCGTGGTATATCCACGACATACATGGGGCGGCGGCTTTTCGCCGCGAGCTCGGCACGCTCGAAAGCTTCGAACAGCTTGAAGCGATAGCGAAAAAGGTAGTTGAATCTGCCGCTGAATAAAATAATATATAAAAAGGGAAACCGCCGGAAAGCAAGAAGCTCTCCGGCGGTTCCCCAAACCATATCTCCTATATACCCTTCCGCGCCGATTGCACGGAACGCAGTTAGTATAACACTAAAAGCATATAGCAGTCAATATTAAAAAGCACCGCCGAAAAACTCAGCGGTGCAGTTTTATTTTTATCTGTTGAAGCTGTCAAGAATGATGCTGAACTCATCATCGGGATTTATCTCGGCAGGTCTCTTGGCGATATAAGGAGCTTCTTCCTTCTTCGGCTCTTCGGGAGCTACGGGTTTTGCGGGCTGAGCGATGCTCGTCTGAACATACTCGGTCTGCGCTGCCGGAGCTGCGGGAGCCTCTGCCTTAGGCTGCTCTTCGGGATACATCGCTGACTTCGGCTTATCTTCAAAGCCGGTTGCGATAACGGTTATCATCATCTCGTCGTCCATGCTGTCGTCGAACGCAATGCCCCATGTGATATCCGCATCGGGATGCGCCTGCTCGGTAATGAGCGCAGCTGCGCCCTCGATATCATCAAGGTCAACATCGGGAGCAGCGGTGAAGCTGATAATAACGCCCTTTGCGCCCGAAATCGAAGTCTCAAGCAGCGGGCTGGAAATCGAGCCCTTTGCCGCCTCGGCAGCCTTGTCCTTGCCGGAGGCCTTGGCGAAGCCCATGTGAGCATAGCCGGCGTCCTTCATTATCGAAGTGACATCCGCGAAATCGAGGTTGACGAAGCCGGGAACTTTTATAAGCTCGGAGATGCTCTTGACACCGTGGAGCAGAACCTCATCCGCCATCTTGAATGCCTCGACAAAAGTCATCTTCTGACCGTTGTTCATCGCCTTGAGCTGTTCGTTGGGTATGACAATAAGGCTGTCCACATTCTCGGCAAGGTTCTCTATGCCCTTCTGAGCCTGGAGCTGCTTCTTCTTGCCCTCAAACTTGAACGGGCGGGTGACAACGCCGACGGTGAGTATGCCCATATCCTTGGCGATTCTTGCAATGACGGGAGCGGCGCCTGTGCCCGTTCCGCCGCCCATGCCGGCAGTGATGAATATCATATCAGTGCCCTTGAGCGCGTCGGAGATAACATCGCGGCTCTCCTCCGCCGATTTTTCGCCTATTTCAGGTCTGCCGCCTGCGCCCTGACCCTTTGTCAGCTTCTCGCCGATCTGGATCTTGTGCGTTGCGCTGGAATGAGTAAGTATCTGCTTGTCCGTATTGACAGCAATAAATTCTGCGCCGAGCACACCGCTTTCGACCATGCGGTTGACGGCATTTCCGCCGCCGCCGCCGACGCCTATAACTTTTATCTGCGTGGTTATCTCGCAGTCATTGTCGAGTTCAAACGCCATTTCGTAACCCCCAAACTGATATATAAAAAACGGTTAGTTTTCAGATAGATTAATTTTAGCATATATTCAATAAAAAGACAAGCAAAAAATCAAAACAAATTTCCTGTCTTACTCTACCGCCTGCTCCGGCGATATCTCCGCCGTCGTCTGTTCGGCAGACGGCGTTTCACTCTTCTTCGTCTCGGGTCTGAAATATGCCTTGTCCGTTATTGTTGCGTCGAGCGTGCCGTATTCGGTCGAGTCGATCCTGTCCTCTTTTTCGACCGCGCCGGCGGCGAGCTTGAGCTTCGCCGGAATATCGGCAAAAGCACCGAGCTTTATTGTTATTCTGCCGTCATATGTAAGCGTCAGCGCGGCGGGATTGCTTACATCCGCGCCGGTTATCTTGCCCTTGAGCGAGGTCTTTTCCGCCTCGGTCAAAAGATTTTTGTATGTGTCGAGCGGAGACTCTTCGCCATCCTTGACTTCAAACGCAATAACGCTTCCGGGCTCAAAAGTCTTGGCTTTCGGCAGTTTTATTTTCAGCGACACATTCTCGGGTTCGGAATCGAGCAGCTCGATAACTTTATATTTTGTATCGGTCAGCGCCCATGTGCCGTCGACGCAGACGCCGTAGAGCACCTTCGCCTGCTTATATTCTATAGAGACCGTGTGCGGCAGCTTGCGCTTTATTGTCACCGTTTCAATATACGGCAGCTTCTTCGTTATCCTGTCCTCGGCTTTGTTGAGATTAATCCACATCAGGCAGTCGCCGATATCTATTCCGGACGCACTGACTATCTCGTCTCCGTCATATCTGCCCTCTCCGCTCAGAGAAAAGCCCTCCACGCGGAACAGCACCGCACTGCCGATGAGCGCGACTGCCGCAAGAACGACAATAACAATAGGCAGAGTCACTATCGCTATTCTAACGCGACGGCGGCGTCTCGCCTTTTTGCTCAGTCTTTTCTTTTTCGGAGTCTTATTTTTCTGCGGCTGTGCTTTTTTGTTTTCCATGCGGGACACCCCTTTTCAGCTTTCTCTTTCAATCTCCGCCCCGAGTGAACGAAGCTTTTCTTCCATATCCTGCCAGCCTCTGTCAATGAGACAGACATTTTCTATCGTCGTGCTGCCCTGCGCCGCAAGTCCTGCGACGGCAAGCGCCGTACCCGCTCTCAAATCGGCGGCGCACACACATGCACCCGTAAGCGTCTCGACGCCCTTTATCACCGCGACTTTGCCCTCGGTCATTATATCCGCGCCGAGTCGGCAGAGCTCGCGCACATGGCGATATCTGTTTTCAAAAATATTTTCTATCATAACGCTCGTGCCGTGCGCCACGCTGAGCATAGCCATGACAGCCGCCTGGGAATCGGTCGGGAAGCCCGGATACGGCATCGTCCGCACAGTCTGTACACTGCGCAGGCGAACGGGCGCCGAAATATGCACGCTGTTTTCGCCGCAGTCAACTTTGCACCCCGCCTGCTCAAACACAGGGATGACCGGAGTTATATGTTCGGCGCGGGTATCCAAAATATGCACGTCGCCGCCGGTCACTGCCGCAGCAGCCATATAGGTCGAGGCGATTATTCTATCCGGAATGACCGTGTGCTCGGCGGAATGGAGCTTTTTCATGCCGCAGACGGTTATCTCGCCGCTGCCCGCACCCGATATATGCGCTCCGCAGGAGCAGAGAAAATCCGCAAGATCGGCTATCTCCGGCTCGCGCGCAGCATTGAGTATAACCGTTTCGCCATCGGCGGACGCCGCGGCGATAAGTATATTTTCGGTCGCGCCCACGCTCGGGAACGAGAGGGTTATTTTTTCTCCATGGAGACCGTCGGGGCATCTGCAAGAGAGCACGCCGCCCTCGGTCTCAATCTGTGCGCCCATAAGGCGCAGGGAGGACAGGTGAAGGTCAATCGGGCGCAGTCCTATCTCGCAGCCGCCGGGCGCGGATATCTCCGCCATGCCGAGCCTTGCGAGCAGGGGCGACAAAAATATAACGGACGAGCGCATCTCGCACATGAGCTCGCGCGGCACGTCGCATCGGCTGACATCTGTCGCATCTACTGTAACGGTGTCGCCCTCGCGTTCGACTTTGCAGCCGATAAAGCGCAGAATTTTTATCGCGGCGTCAACATCGGAAAGGCGCGGGCAATTATAAATAACGCTAACGCCGTCAACGCTCGCCGCAGCCGCCAAGATAGGCAGCGCGCTGTTTTTTGCGCCCTGGAGGCGCACCTCGCCCGAGAGTCTGTTTTTCCCTGTGATCCTCACCGTTTCCATTTTCGCACCCCGCGCAACTCAATTAGTAACTGCGTGCCATCATATGCGAAAATGATTTGTTCTGTTACCCGACCACCTTGCACAGGCAGTCGTATATGCGTTTTGCCGCGTCGCTGACGCACATTGCGCGGGCGTTTTCGCCCATTTTATCGAGCCCTGCGCGGTCCGCGAGAAGCTTCTCGACCTCTTCGGTCAGCTTTTCGCCCGTCAGGTCTTTCTCTTCGATAACCACCGCCGCGTTCTTTTCAACGAGAGTCATCGCGTTGTGATACTGATGATTCTCCGCGACATACGGCGAGGGGATGAGTATCGACGGCTTGCCGAGAGCCTCTATCTCCGAGAGAGTCGATGCGCCGGCGCGGTTGATGAACAGGTCGCACGCCGCCATGCAGCGGGACATATCGTCTATGTATTCTCTTATTGTAACATTCTCGAATTTGTCCGGGTCGACTCCGCGCTTTTTGAGCTCGTCCGTGACCCATGTGCCGCTGTGTCCGGTGGCGTGGATGAAGCAGCAGTCGCCTTTGGGCGCGCGCGCCGCTATCAGCTCGACCATAGCTCTGTTTATCGGCTCCGCACCGAGACTTCCGCCGGAGGAGAGAATGAGCGGACGGCTGTCAACGCCCAGTTCGAGACGGCTGTGTTCTTTATCTGCAGTGAAGAACTCGGCGCGCACGGGAAGTCCCGTCAGCACGCAGGGATTCTTCGGCTCGAGGTATTTTTCCGCCGCCATGCTCGTGAGCATAACAGCGTCGACCTGCTTTGCGAGCGTCTTGTTTGTCACGCCGGGATAGGCGTTCTGCTCGTGAATAGCGGTCGGCACGCCGAGCTTCGCCGCCATTCTGATAACGGGTCCGCTGACATAGCCGCCGAAGCCTATCGCAAGCTCGGGCTTGAAATCCTCGATTATCTTTTTCGCCTGCGAGGACGATTTGAACATCTTTGAAACCGTCTTTATGTTATGAACGATACCCGCCGGGCTCAGGTCGCGGCGGAAACCGCTGATGTCTATCATCTTTATCGGATAACCCGCCTGGGGAACGAGCTTCGCCTCCATTTTATCGGCAGTGCCGACAAAGAGTATCTCGGCAGTCGGATCCTGCGAACGGATATATCCGGCAACAGAAAGAGCCGGGTTGATATGGCCGCCTGTGCCGCCTGCGGCGATAAGAATTCTTTTTGCTTTGAGCATATTGACTCCTCCGTTGTTTTTATATTTTTTCTATTTTTGCGCTTCGCGATACGCTCAGCACAACGCCCATCTCTATGAGCAATATCCACAGTGATGAGCCGCCGTAGCTGAAAAACGGAAGGCTGATTCCGGTGTTGGGAATGAGATCGGTGACGACCGCGATATTGAGCGCCGCCTGAAGCCCGACCTGAACCGCGATGCCCATAACGAGCAGGGATGCAAATGTGTCTTTGGTACGCATGGCGATATCGAAAGCGCGCTTGACAAGAAGCACGAACAGCACGATAACGACCAGCGCGCCGACAAGACCCATCTCTTCGCAGAATATCGAGAAGATGAAGTCGTTCTGCGGCTCGGAAACATACATGTGCTTCTGGCGTGAATTGCCGAGTCCGACGCCGAACAGTCCGCCCGAGCCGATAGCATAGAGGGAGTTGTTCGTCTGCCAGCGGGCGTCGCCGGGGTCATAGCTCTTGTCGAGCCATGCGATTATTCGCTCCGCCGCATAGGCGGGCATCTTATTTCTGAAAACGACCATGAGCACTGCGCCGCCGACGATACAGGCTATGACGAGCGGATACCACTTGCGGTCGATGCCGCCGAGATAGGTCATCGCTATGCCGAGAAGACCGACAAGTATGGTCGCGGAGACGTGTTTTTCGAGCGCGATAAGTCCGCACATAACGCCGACGACTGTCATATAGAGGAACATCATCTTCCAGTCGGAGCATATGGCTTTTTTGCGTCTGTCCATGCTCCACGCGCAGTACATTATCAGCGCGACCTTTGCAAATTCGGACGGCTGGAACAGGTTCTTGCCGCCGATAACGAGCCAGCGTTTGAAATCGCCGTCGCCGTGGAAAATAAGCACGAGAACAAGAAAGAAAAACGCGACGGTTATCGCAAAAAACGATAAATCTTTGAGCACCCTGTAATTTATTCTCGACACCAAAAACATCAGCACAACGCCTGTTACGGCGAAGATCAGCTGACGCTCGATATAATAATACGCATTGCCCTTATGCCTGTTTATGGCGTTGATATAGCTCGCCGAGAACAGGGCTATCAGTCCGATGATGAGCAGGATGACGACGAGCAGGAAGAACTTCGTGTCTATCTTCCCGAAAGCCAGCACTTCGCGCTTGTCGAGCCTTTTTATACCGTTCGGGGTATATTTATAGAACGGGTAATACTGGCGAAAAAGCTTTTTTGCAGGCGACATCTCCTCGCTCTCTCTTTTCGTTTTTTCGCGCTTTGTATTCTTCGTTTTTCCTTTTGACTGCGTCATCCCGATCCCCCTTTCGTCTGCGTTTATTTTTTAAAGTGCGTAGCCGCCGAAATACATCAGCGCAATCGCCGCGGCTCCGCCGATGGCGTTGACTATCGAAAACACTGCGACTATCTTCTTCTCGCTCCAGCCGCTCATCTCGAAATGATGATGAATGGGAGCCATCTTGAAGATGCGCTTGCCGTGAGTTATCTTGAAATAGCCTATCTGGAGCACGTCTGACGCGCCCTCTATAACATATATTATGCCCGTCAGGAGCAGAATAAGCGGGCAGTTGAGCGCATACGCGATAGCGACGACCATGCCGCCGAGGAACATCGAGCCCGTGTCGCCCATGAACACCTTTGCGGGGTTGTGGTTCCAGACGAGGAAGCCCGCACATCCGCCTATAAGTACGCTCGCCATGAGCGAGACGCCGAAAAATTTATGCATATAAGCAATAACGCACATGGAAAGGCCGAAGGTTATCGTAACGCTCGAACAGAGTCCGTCAATGCCGTCGGTGAAATTGACTGCATTTATCGCGGCATAGATAACGACAAAGCCAAAGATCCAGAAGAATACGCCCATACGAACATTGCCGACAAACGGAATGAACATATAGGGCTCCTTGCCCATGCCCATATAGAGTGAGACGAGATAAGCGATTATGACGAGCGACTGAAGCACCGTCTTCTGCTTCTCGGTCAGACCGAGGTTGCGCTTTTTGACGACCTTTATATAGTCATCGGCAAAACCGATGAGCGCCACGCTGAGAGCAAAGATAATGCCGCTGTAGAACTTCGTATAAAGCTCGATTATCGACGCGCCGGTAGCGCTGCTGTCGACGATATCGCCGCCGAGGAGCTTGTCGGTAATAACAGTCACCGCAACCGCGGCTATCGTACCGAAGATAAACATGAGTCCGCCCATGGTCGGCGTGCCCTGCTTTTTCTCGTGCCACTTCGGACCGATTTCAAGAATAGTCTGCCCGAAATGGAGCTTTCTCAGCCACGGAATTATGGCAAGCCCGAGCAACGCGGTGACGAGCGCCGCGGCCGCCGCGCCCATTATCAATGCTGCGATAGTGTTCATTGTTTTTTCCTCCCTGTATCGTGCGGAAGCCCGAGAATTTTTCTTACGGTCTCCCGCTCGTCAAGCGGCAATTTTTCGCCGCCGATAAGCTGATATTTTTCGTGTCCCTTGCCCGCGAGCAAAACTGTGTCGCCGGGTTCGGCTGTTTTAAGCGCGAGCGCTATCGCCTTGCGTCTGTCCGGTTCAACGAACAGATCGCGGCGTTTTTTGTCCGTGCCTTTTAATATATCGCCGATTATTTTTGTCGGGTCCTCCGAGCGCGGGTTGTCGCTCGTGACGATAATCTTATCCGCATATTTGCACGCGGCGGCGCCCATCAGCGGGCGTTTGGTTCTGTCTCTGTCTCCGCCGCAGCCGAAAAGAACTATGAGCTTCCCGCGGCAGGACGGGCGCAGAGCCCGCAGAACCTGTTCAAGTCCATCGGGCGTGTGGGCGTAGTCAATAATGACGCTGTACGGTGCTGAACACTCCACGCGTTCGAGCCGTCCGCAGACGCTTTTTGACTTTGCGAGCGACTGTGCGACATCTTTCGGCTCGATGCCGAGATTTATCGCGCAGACAGCTGCCGCCATAGCGTTCGAGACGCTGAAAAGTCCGGGCGAGGCAAATTCTATATGTTCTATGTGCCCTTTTGAGACGAGCTCAAAATGGACACAGTCCGAAAGAAGCGAGATATTTTTTGCCGTATAGTCGGCGCAGTCGAGCACGGTTGAAAATGTAATTATCTTTCCCTTTGACGCAGCGATTATCTCATTAGCGCGCGGGTCGTCGAGATTGACTATTGATAGAGCAGAATGTTCAAAAAGCTTTTTCTTCGCAGAAATATAATTTTCAAATGTGCCGTGATAGTCCAAGTGGTCGCGCGTGATATTTGTGAACACCGCCGCGTCGAAGTCTATTCCCTCGAGTCTCCCCTGCGCGAGCGCCTGAGACGAAGCCTCCATGACGCAGGCTTTGCACCCCTGCGAAACGGCGCGCGAGAGCAGCGAATAAAGCTCCGGCGGCTTCGGCGTAGTCAGCCCGCTCGGCAGATTTTCATCCCCGAGGCGGTTGCAGACCGTTCCGGTGAGCAGTGTTTTCGTCCCCGAATCGGAAAGGATATTTCTGATAAGCGTGGTCACCGTCGTTTTGCCGTTTGTGCCGGTGACGCCTATCATTCTGAGCCTGCGCTCCGGGTGATTACAAAGTGCCGCGCAAAGGCGCGCATATGCGCTGCGGGAATCCGCGACACGAAGCTCGTTTTCGAGTCCCAGCCTATCCTGAGTCACAACAGCCGCCGCGCCCGAGGCGAGCGCATCCAAAGCCGCCGTGTGACCGTCGAAGCTCCTGTGGCGTATGCACACGAACAGCGAGCCGGGTCGGACGAGTCTGCTGTCGTCGGTGACGAGATTTATATCCGCATCGTTTTTTATACTTCCGTCAAATTCAACTTCCCGGAACAATTCGGAAAGTCTCATTGAAAATCTCCTTTATCAGCCCGGAGAATCGGAAACGCCGGTATTCGATTTGAAGTATACTGTGACCGTCGTGCCGTAATCGACGCTTTCGCCCTTTGCTATGCTCTGCCCGTAAGATGTGAGCTCGGAGTTGACGAGAGTGTTGCCGGATATCTTGACATTTATGCCCGCGGCAGCCGCAGTGCGGTTGACCTGGGTTATCGAAAGTCCCGTCAGATCGGGCACTTTGGTCTTTGTTTCAACGGGGCCGCCCTCGGTATAGAGCACGACTATGCCGCCCTTGGGCACGCTCTGATAGGCGCCGGGGAGCTGGCTTATAACCTTGTCGCCGTTGCCGATAACCTTGCAGTTGAAGCCTGCCGAGCGAAGCTCCGAAGAGACCTCCGAAACATTCTTGCCGACATAGTTGGAAACCGTCGTGTCGAGCTTTGCAAGCTCACTCTCAGTATACTGCGGCTCAACGTTGAGATATTTGAGCGTTTTTTCCATAACCTGGGCGGCGACGGGAGCGGCTATCTGACCGCCCTGGATCTGACCGCCGTGCGGCTCATCGATAATAATTATTATTGCAACCTTCGGATCGTCCGCGGGGGCAAAGCATCCGTAGGACGCGACGTGCTCGCCGGTCTTGCCGAGCTTCTGCGAAGTACCGGTCTTGCCCGCGACGCGGTAGCCGATAACATATCCGTTTTTCGCCGTGCCTTCGTTGACGACGCGGCGCATCATCTCGGCGACTTTTGCAGAGGTCTCCTCGCTTATCACCTGACGCCTGACGGTCGGCTGGGTCTCGCTGACGACATTGCCGTTGTCGTCGAGCACTTTCGCGACGACATAGGGCTTCATCAGCTTTCCGCCGTTGGCTATGGCGGAGAGTGCAGTCACCATCTGAATGGGCGTGACCTGAAACGACTGACCGAACGAGGAGCTCGCGAGGTCGATGAGCGTCATGCCCTCGTGGGCGTGGTAGGTGACGCCCGCCTTGGGCTGAGTTTCCGCCGGGAGGTCGATTCCGGTCTTTTCGGTGAAGCCGAACGCCTCGAAATATTTGTAGAAATTATCAACGCCGAGGCGCTGACCCATGGTTATGAAATAAGAGTTGCAGGATTTTTTCAGACCGCCGACCATGTCGAGCGTGCCGTGAACTGTGTGCGCGTTGCAGTGATAGGTCTGGGTGAGAATTTTTATTCCGCCCGCCACACAATCGACCTTCGTTGACTGATCCGCGACGCCCTGATCGAGAGCTGCCGAGGCGGTTATGGTCTTGAAAACGGAGCCGGGCTCATATGTGCTGCTGACATTCTGGTTTCGGACATTGTTATAAAACACGTTGAGTTTCGCGTTGTTTCTGTCCTCTTCCTGACCCTTTTTGATTCCTTCCTCGGTCGGGGTCTTGCCCGATTCTTCATATTTTGCGGCGCGCAGCTCCTGAAGGCGTTTATATTCCTCCTCGACCTCCGCATCGTCCGTCTGGCGCGGATTGTTCGGGTCATAATCGCTCATGGTCGCCATGCCAAGTATAGCGCCGGTGTTGACATCCATAACTATACCGTTTGCATAGGCGCACTTGTTGTCGATATACGCCTGCTTGAGCGCTTCTTCAAGATAGCGCTGGATATTGCTGTTTATAGTCAGCTGAAGCTTCTGCCCGTTCGTCGCATCGTAAAGAGTCTCATACTGGAGCGGCATCGCCCTGCCGTAGGCGTCCTTTGCAGTGACCTTTCTGCCGGGGATACCCGAGAGGATGCTGTTATAATAGAGCTCGATACCAGCCTGACCGTTGCCCTCCGAGTTTGTGTATCCGATGATATGGCTGGCGAGGTTGCCGTTGGGGTAGTAGCGCTTGACATCGGGATCTATGCCGACCATCGCACTGCCGTAGGCATACTGCTTCTTGCCATCCTGCGTGTATTCGTACTTTTTCTTTTTTATCTCAACTACTTTTTCCTTGTTGTCGTATTCAACCTGCTTTGCGATGACGAGATATCTGTATTTCGTCATCTTGAGCTTTTTCATCAGCGTGTCGCCGTTTATGCCGAGCGCATTGCTCAAATCACTGCACAAATCGGCGCGGACGTTATCGTCCGGCACGCTGTATGGGTCAATATACACGAGCCACACCGATGCGCTCTGTGCGAGGACATTTCCCTCGGAGTCATAAATAGTGCCGCGCTGAGCCGGTATCTCGGTATCGTAGAGCTGATTTTCCTCGGCTTTGCCTTTGTAATAATCAGCCTGAACCACCTGAATGCGGAAGAGGTTGCCGACGCAGGCAAGGAAAGCAATGGCGATGATAACTACCATCACCTTGGCGCGTCTGTCTTTTTCTTTTTTAGGCAATGTCTTCTGCATATCTTCACCCTTTCACCGCTCGGTAAAAAACCTTCTTAAATGTCCAAAAAGGGCAGACCGCGATCCGCCCTTTTCAAAGCAACTCAGGCACATAATTATATGCCGTGCGATGCCCGTACTATTCTCCCGCTTTCGATCCGTTGTCATCATTATAAACGACTGAATCAGAACCGTTGACGGTTATGTAGTTTATCTGCGAGCGGTTGCCCTTGACCATGCCGAGCCTGTTTGTCGCATAGTCGAGAATAGCGTCCGTGCTCATCTTCTGAGTCAGTCTGCTCTGCAGGTCGACCGTTCTGCTCTGTTCCTCGGCGATGCTCGTCTGTATACTCGCCGTCTCTTTTGCAAGGACGGTAAGCCTTGTGCGCGAATACATGTTTATACCCAGAAGCATGAACATAACGACAGCCACACTGAGAATAACAGCGATGCGCCTGTTTATCTCTTTTGCCTCTGCCTGCTTCTCTTCCTTCGTCTTTTCCGGCGCTTTGATCACTCGCTGCGGACCGACCGGAACTTCCCTTTTTTTCGGCGCGGGCATAGCCTGCTGAGGCTCAAAGAGTTCGAATCTATACGCCTGCGTGCCGTTGAGATTTGTTGCCATAGTTACCATCCTTTCTCTGTAACTTTTTTCCCGTTTATACTAAAAAATTTATCTGATTTTCTCTATTACGCGAAGTCTTGCGCTTCTGCTGCGCGGATTCTCTTCGAGCTCCGCCTTGCTCGGAGCCGCCGCCTTTTGCGGCAATCTGCCGCGGCTCTTTCTCCCGCAGACGCACACCGGGAACTCCGGCGGGCATATACACCCCTCGCACAGGGAGGCGAAAGTCTGCTTGACCGCTCTGTCCTCGAGCGAATGGAAGGTTATTATCGCGAGCCTGCCGCCGACCTTGAGCGAATCGAACATATCGCCTATTGCTCTGTCGAGTCCGTCGAGCTCGCCGTTGACATAGATCCTCAACGCCTGGAAGGTGCGCCTCGCGGGGTGGCCTCCCTCGCGGCGCGCCGCTGCCGGAATAGAGCTTTTGACTATCTCGGCGAGTTCCAGTGTTGTTTCTATCGGCTTTTCAGCCCTCGCTCGGACTATTCCCGCCGCTATACGCGGAGCGAACTTGTCCTCGCCGTATCTGTAGATGATATCCTGCAGCTCGCGCTGTGAGAGCGAGTTGACTGCGTCCGCCGCGCTCATGCCCTGCATCGACATTCTCATGTCGAGCGGAGCGTCCGCGTGGAAAGAAAATCCGCGCGCGGCGTCGTCGAGCTGATGGGAGCTTACTCCGAGGTCTGCGAGAATGCCGTCCGCACCCTCGTCGGTGAACTGCGAAAGTATGCTCTTTATATTAAAGAAGTTGTCGTTGACTATGCTGACATTCTCTCTGCCCTCGAAACGCTTTGTGAGCGTCTCAATCGCTTCGGGGTCGCGGTCAATGGCGACGAGCCTGCCGTTTTCCGAGAGTCTGTCAAGTATCGCGTTCGAATGACCGCCGCCGCCCGCAGTGCAGTCTGCGTAAAGTCCGTCCGGCTTTATATCAAGCGCGTCGATCGATTCGCGGAAAAGTACGGGTATATGCTTGAATTCCATATTATGCCGCCCTCCGCATTAAAGCTGAACATCCGCCGCGATCTTCTCGATCTCTGCCATGTTCTCCGCGCACTTCTGATCCCAAATCTCGGGGTTCCATATCTCAATGCGGTTGCCGACTCCGACTATCAGCGCCTCTTTTTCGAGGTGCGCTTTTGCGCAATGGTCGGCGGAGAGGGTTATTCTGCCCTGCTTGTCTGGGATGACGCATCTCTTCGAGCTGCTCGCGATACGCTCGGCATAGGCGCGGGTCGTACCCTTGCAGAGAACGCGGAGATTCTCAAAGTATCTGTCCCACTCCTCGAACGTATAGATGATGATGCAGTCGGTGCTGCCGGGCGGAGTGCAGACGACGAATTCCGTGCCGAGCTTGCTGCGGAATTCTGCCGGGATAAACACTCGGTTTTTCTGGTCGAGCGTATGGACAAAAAATCCGCTGAATTCAGTTTTTTCCATGCGCTCGCCCCCTTTTGTGTGAATTCTGGTGTTCTCGTCCACCACTTAAGTGGTTTCTGCCACCTATTTGCACCACCATTATAAAACAAAAGAACCGCCTGTGCAATAGTTTCAGGCGATTTTTTGCGCTCTGATTTTAAAAAATTTTTGGCGAATAGAAAAAGTCCCGGCGCAATACACAAGATATTGTATACTGCACCGGGACGGCAATTTCAGCTTAGATTTTTTATTGTAAAAATTTACCAGATAGCCTTTTCAGCTACATCGGTCTTTGCGCTGTCGATGAAATCGGCGATGCTCATCGCGCCGATATCGCCCTCACCGCGCTTTCTGACGCTGACCGTGCCGCTCTCGACCTCTTTCTCGCCGATGACGAGCATGTAGGGAATCTTGTGGAGCTGAGCCTCACGGATTTTGTAGCCTATCTTCTCGCTGCGGGTGTCAACGCTGACTCTGAGTCCCACCATATCGAGCTGCTGACGGACTTCCTCGGCATAGCCGTGGAACTTGTCGGATATCGGCAGAATCTTGACCTGCTCGGGAGCGAGCCACAGCGGGAACGCGCCGGCAAAGTGCTCGGTGATAACGCCGATGAAGCGCTCGATAGAACCGAGAACAACGCGGTGAATCATGACCGGGCGATGCTTCTCGCCGTCCGCACCGGTGTATTCAAGCTCGAAGCGCTCGGGCAGCTGCATATCGAGCTGGATAGTGCCGCACTGCCATGTTCTGCCGAGGGAGTCGGACAGATGGAAGTCGAGTTTCGGTCCGTAGAATGCGCCGTCGCCCTCGTTGATAACAAAGTCCTTGCCCATCTCGGTGACCGCCGCCTTGAGGGTCTCCGTTGCGAAATCCCAGTCTTTTTCGTCGCCCATGTGATCCTCGGGCATGGTTGAGACTTCGATCTGATAGGTCAGACCGAACACGGAATAGACCTCATCAAACAGGCGGACAACGCCCTTTATCTCGTCCTTCATCTGATCCCATGTCATGAAGATATGCGCGTCATCCTGAGTGAAGCAGCGCACGCGGAACAGACCGTGGAGCGCGCCGGACAGCTCGTGGCGGTGAACCAGTCCGAGCTCGCCCATTCTCAGGGGCAGGTCGCGGTATGAATGGGGCTGAAGCTTATAGACGAGCATTCCGCCGGGGCAGTTCATCGGCTTTATCGCAAAGTCGGTGTCGTCTATAACCGTGGTGTACATATTCTCCTTGTAGTGATCCCAATGACCGCTGCGCTCCCAGAGCGAACGGTTGAGCATCATCGGAGTGGATATCTCGACATAGCCGTAGCGCTTATGCACTTCGCGCCAATAGTCGATAAGGGTATTTCTGAGAACCATGCCGTTGGGCAGGAAGAACGGGAATCCGGGGCCCTCGTCCATGATGGTGAACAGGCCGAGTTCCTTGCCGAGCTTTCTGTGGTCGCGCTTTTTCGCCTCTTCGAGCATATGAAGATAATTGTCAAGATCCTCTTTCTTCGTGAAAGCGGTTCCGTAGATTCTCTGGAGCATCTTGTTGTCCGAGTCACCGCGCCAGTATGCGCCGGTGCAGGAGGTCAGCTTGAATGCCTTGACGCGCGAAGTGTCGGGGACGTGGGGGCCTGCGCAGAGCTCATCGAACTCGCCCTGGCGGAAGAACGATATCTTCTCACCCTTGCCGGCGTGCTCTTTGATAAGCTCGACTTTGTAGGGCTCGCCCTTCTTCTCCATCATAGCAATAGCCTCGTCGGGGTCGAGCTCATATCTCTCGAGCGGCAGAGCCTCTTTGACTATCTTCTTCATCTCCACCTCTATTTTCTCGAGAACCTCGGGAGTGAACGGCACATCGACATCGAAGTCATAATAGAAGCCGTTGTCTATAGCGGGGCCTATCGCGAGCTTCGCCTCGGGATAGAGGCGCTTGACAGCCTGAGCGAGGACGTGTGAGGCGGTATGTCTGAGCGTGCGCTTTCCGTCGTCATCGTCAAAAGTAAGAATTTCGAGCTTGCAGTCTTTATTTATCTGGGTGCGAAGATCCTTGACCTCGCCGTCGATGCGGCAGACGCACGCCGCCTTATAGAGTCCCATGCCGAGGCTCTTCGCCACTTCCATGGCGGTTATTCCGTCGTCAAACTCCTTGACGACTCCGCCCTTGAGTTCAATGTTTACCATAAAAATTTCTCCTTTCAGCTTCGGGCTGATGCCCGTCTCAGGGATGAAAAAAGCTCCACCCCCGTAAAAATTACAGGGGTGAAGCAAATGCTCCACGGTTCCACCCGGTTTGCGGCTCGCGCCGCCACTCATGCGACCTTAACGCGGTCATACGTCGCAGCCTATCCCGCAGGGCTTCGGTGCGCGCTCGGCAGCGGTAACATATCCCGTATCAACACCGGCGCTCTCAGCCAACGGCGCGCGGCTCTCTTTGAGGACGTTCGGAACACGTCTTCTGCTTCACAGCTTTTAACATTATTATTTTATCACCAAACGCGAAAAAGTCAACACTTTATTTCGCGCGGGATTTTGTTCAACTTCCATAAATTTTTGTACCATGTGTTGCAATAACACCTTGACATTTCTCCCGTTTAAGGTTATTATACATAATAATGGTAGTATTATGTGCCAAGCTATACTCCATATTGTTATTTTACTGAGTTTTACAATAATCAAAATTTTTATTCGGGAGGTGTTATTCGTTTGGACGTTTGGAAAATTATTCTTATAGCCGCCGCTGTCGGAGTTGCATTCGGCATCATCGGTTTCATTCTCGGCGGTTTACATAGGAAGAGAGTTGCCGAAGCCGCAATAGGTTCCGCCACAAAGGAGGCGAACCGCATAGTCAGCGAGGCTATGACCCAGGCAGAGGCCAAGAAGAAGGAAGCTATCCTTGAAGCCAAGGATGAGATTCACAAGCAGAGAAGCGAAAACGAAAAAGAACTGCGCGAAAGGCGCAATGAAGTTCAGCGCCAGGAGCGCAGAGTCATTCAGAAAGAAGAGAGTCTCGACAAGAAGATCGAGAATCTCGAAAAGAAGGACGAGACCCTCAACCGCAAGATAAAGGATGCGGATGACAGACTCGCCGAGGCGGAGAGCCTCAAGAGAAGCCAGCTCGATATGCTCGAAAAAATCTCGGGCTACAGCAAGGAGCAGGCTAAGGAATACCTGCTCAAGAACCTTGAAGACGACCTTGTTCACGAGAAGGCGGTCAAGGTGCTCGAATATCAGCAGCGCACAAAGGACGAAGCTGATACAATTGCAAGAGAGATAATCGGCACCGCTATCCAGCGCTGCGCCGCAGATCACACGGCAGAGACCACGGTATCCGTTGTCGCGCTGCCCAACGACGAGATGAAAGGCCGCATAATCGGACGCGAGGGCAGAAATGTCCGCACGCTCGAAACCATAACCGGCGTCGATCTGATAATCGATGACACGCCTGAGGCTATCACCGTTTCGAGCTTCGATCCGGTTCGCCGCGAGGTCGCGCGTTTGACGCTCGAAAAGCTTATATCGGACGGCAGAATTCATCCCGCCCGCATCGAAGAGATGTACGAGAAAGCCCGCCGCGAGGTCGATGCAACTATCAAGCAGACCGGCGAGCGCGCACTCATCGACGCAGGAGTCAACGGAGTGCATCCCGAGCTCGTCAAGCTTCTCGGCAAGCTCAGATACAGAACGAGCTACGGTCAGAACGTACTCAATCATTCACTCGAAGTTTCTTATATCGCAGGTCTCATGGCGGCGGAACTTGGCGCCGACGTCAAGCTTGCAAAGAGAGCCGGTCTTCTTCACGATATCGGCAAAGCACTCGACCACGAGATGGACGGCTCGCATGTTGAGCTGGGTGTTGAGGCCGCGAAGAAATACCGCGAGAGCGAGGGCGTCATTCACGCCATCCAGGCTCACCACGGAGACGTTGAGGCAAAGACGCTTGTCGCCTGCCTCGTTCAGGCCGCCGACGCCGTTTCGGCTTCCCGCCCCGGCGCAAGACGCGAGAATGTTCAGAACTACATCAAGCGCCTTGAAAAGCTCGAAAGCATCGCATCCTCGTTCGAGGGCGTTGAGCGTTCGTTCGCCATTCAGGCGGGCCGCGAAGTGCGCATAATGGTCAAGCCCGAAGTCGTCAGCGACGAGAAGATGGTTCTCATCGCCCGCGACATCGTCAAGAAGATTGAAGACGAGCTTGAATATCCCGGTCAGATAAAGGTCAACATTATCAGGGAGAGCAGAGTCAGCGACTACGCAAAATAAAAACAAATCCCACCGTCAAACGCGGTGGGATTTTTTGAAAGGAAAATCGGAATGAATATACTTCTTATAGGCGACATCGTCGGCACGCAGGGTTGCGACTTCCTGCGCTCTGTGCTCCCCGGCTTCAAGAAGCTCAAGGCCATAGATGTCGTGATAGCCAACGGCGAGAATGCCGCGCCCGGCAACGGGATAACTTCATCCGCCGCCGAGCACATATTTTCAAGCGGCGTTGATTTTATAACGACCGGCAACCACGCTTTTCGGCGCAGCGAGGTATATCATTTTTTCGACGAGCGCAGCGATATAATCCGCCCGGCGAATGTCGGCGCAGCCTGCCCCGGCAAGGGCTTCGGTGTTATAGACATGGGCAGAGTCCGCATCGGCGTTATAAACCTGCTCGGGCGCGCATATATAAACGGCTCGGACAATCCGTTCTCCTGCATCGACTCTCTCATGGAAAAGATAAGCGACTGCCGGATAAAGATAGTTGATATCCACGCCGAAGCTACAGCCGAGAAGCTCGCCATGGGCTTCTACCTCGACGGCAAGGCGACCGCCGTTGTCGGCACGCACACCCATGTTCAGACTGCCGACGAAAAAGTCCTGCCCGGCGGCACGGCTTATATAACCGACCTCGGCATGACGGGACCTGAGCTCTCGGTGCTCGGAGTGCGCCCCGAGGCCTCGATATCATGGCTCAAGACCGGCCTGCCCACACGCTTTGAGATAAGCGGCGGCGCGTGCATGATGTGCGGCGCTATAATCGATGTTGACGAAAAAACCGGAAAGTCAAGAAGTATTGAAAGAATCTGTGTAAGGTGAGAAAATAAAAATGCTCAAAGAAATAAGAGTCGCAAAAGAAAAAGACTGCCCTAAAATGCTCGAACTGCTCGAATATATCTGCAATCTTCACAGCGGGATAAGACCCGACCTGTTCAAGGCGGGAAAGTCGAAATACGACAGCGAGAGCCTCGCGAAGCTCTTAGCCGACGAGAACCGCATAACCTTTGTTGCGGCGGACGAAAACGACGAGGTGCTCGGATATATTTTCTGCATTCTCATCGACCACTCCGCTGACTCCGCACGCTGCCCGAACAAGGAGCTCTATATCGACGACCTGTGCGTTGACGAAAAGTGCAGGCACGAGGGCATCGGCGACGCACTGTTCAAAAAGGCTCTTGAGACGGCAAAAGAGCTCGGCTGCCACGACCTGACGCTCAACGTCTGGGAGGGCAACGACGATGCGCTGCGTTTCTATGAGAAGCACGGCATGAAGATACAGAAGCGCGAGATGGAAATCGTGCTCAACTGAGTCAGCCTTTTCAACTTATTTTTTAAAAATATTGAAATTTTATTGAGTCGGTGGTAGAATTATCATCGGCTCATTTTTTACGGCTTTTGAAAGGAAGATTCAATGGAAAACAGGGAAAAATTTTCGTCGAGACTCGGATTCATTCTGATCTCGGCAGGCTGCGCCATCGGACTGGGAAATGTCTACAGATTCCCGATAACGACCGGCGCATACGGCGGCGCGTTTTTCGTGCTGATTTACATCGCGTTTCTTGTTCTGCTCGGCATACCGGTCATGACGGCGGAGCTCGCAGTCGGCCGCGCAAGCCAGCGCAGCATCGCCTCGTCATACGACGTGCTCGAAAAGAAGGGGCAGAAGTGGCATCTCGCCAAGTATCTCGGCATCGCCGGAAACTATTTGCTCATGATGTTCTACACGACTATCTCCGGCTGGATGCTGATATACTTTATAAAGTATGCGGACGGCTCGATCCTCGCGTACAAGAGCGCGGAAGAACTCGGAGCGGTGTTCGGCACGATGATAAGCAACCCCGTGCTCATGGTCTGCGCCACATTCGCAGTCATTCTTGTCTGCTTCGGCATCTGCTCGTTCGGTCTGCAAAAGGGCGTCGAGAGGATAACAAAATGGATGATGGTGGCTCTCCTGCTTCTCATGGTGGGGCTCGCAGTCTATTCCTGCACGCTCTCGAACGCCGCAGAGGGACTGAAATTCTATCTCGTCCCCTCGCTCAAGTCCCTTGAAAATTCGGGCGTATGGACGGTAATCTCGTCCGCAATGGGGCAGGCGTTCTTTACTCTGAGCATCGGTATCGGCTCTATAGCGATATTCGGCAGCTACATCGGCAAGGAGCGCAGGCTCCTCGGCGAGGCTGTGACAATAGTCGGGCTTGACACTTTCGTTGCACTCATGTCCGGCGTTATCATCTTCCCCGCATGCTTCACCTATAACGGCGGCGTCACCGCAGACGCGGGCACGGTCGGCGCGAGCTTCCTGTTCACGACGCTTTCGAGCATCTTCAACAGCATGCCCGGCGGACGCATAGTCGGTGCGCTGTTCTTCGTGTTCATGATATTCGCAGCGTTCTCGACGGTCATTGCCGTTTTTGAAAACATCATGTCCTTCTGGCTCGAGTTGACGAAGCTCAGCCGCCGCAAAGTGGCACTGATAAACATCGCGCTCATGCTCGTGCTCTCCCTCCCCTGCGTGCTCGGCTTCAATGTGCTCGAAAAAATACAGATAGCCGGCAAGGGCATCATGGATATCGAGGACTTCCTCGTTTCAAACGTCCTGCTCCCGCTCGGCAGTCTCGTCTATGTTCTCTTCTGCAGCAGGAAATACGGCTGGGGCTGGAAGAACTACATCGGCGAAGTCAACTGCGGCGAAAAGGGCGCAAAAATGCCCGGCTGGATAAGACCTTATTTCACATATATCCTGCCGATAATCGTTATAATCGTCTTTATTATGTCAGTCGTCGGCTGATAAAAAATCATGGCTCGGTTCGGGAATTTCCCCGTGCCGAGCCGTTTTTTATTTTATTCGGGGAAAAGGCTTTTTTCTCTTGAATATCCCCCACTTATTTGTTATCATTGCCTTGTAAAAAATACGTTTTAAGGACGGTGCTACCATGAAATTTCCAATAGGCGTTATTATTGACAGCTTCCGCACGGATATCCCGACGGCGGTCAAAAAGGCTGCCAAGGTCGGCGCGCAGGGCATTCAGGTCTATGCCACCAGCGGCGAAATGTCGCCCGAGGAGCTTGTCGGCTCCAAGCGCGCGGATTTCCGCAAGCTCGTTGAGGACAACGGACTCGTTATCTCCGCTCTCTGCGGCGATCTCGGCGGCGGCTTCGGCAACAAAGAGGAGAACCCCTGGAGAGTCGAGAAGTCAAAGAGGATAATCGAGCTTGCAAAGGAGCTCGGCACGGATATCGTCACGACACACATCGGCGTTGTTCCCGAGGACAGCGGACACGATCGATACAAGATAATGCAGGATGCGTGCTTTGAGCTCTCCCGCTTCGCGGACAGCCTCGACGCGCACTTTGCGATCGAGACGGGCCCCGAGACTTCGGCAACGCTCAAGAAGTTCCTCGACTCGCTCGGCTCGACCGGTGTCGCAGTCAACCTCGACCCCGCTAACCTTGTTATGGTCACGGGCGACGACCCCACAAAGGCGGTCTATAACCTGCGCGACTACATAGTTCACACCCACGCCAAGGACGGCGTTCAGATATTCTACAGGGATCCCGAGATAGTCTACGGCATAAAAAAAGACCCGCTCGTCACAGGCAGCTCGTTTAAAGAAGTGCCGCTCGGCGAGGGCAGCGTCAAGTGGGATGAATATCTCGCCGCGCTCAATGATATCGGCTACAAGGGCTTCCTGACGATAGAGCGCGAAGTCGGCGACGACCCCGAAAAGGATATCGGCAACGCCGTAAACTTCCTCAAAGGATACATGGACTGAGGTGAATGAAATGAAAACCTGCGTCAGCAGCTACAGCTTTCAGCCGATACTTTCGAGCGGAGAGTTGACTCAGTTTCAGCTCATAGGCAAAGTCAAAGAGATGGGCTTCGACGGAATTGAATTTATCGACCTCATGCCCGAAGACGGAATGTCAGTCGAAGAATACGCCAAGCGCCTGCGCGACGAGAGCGAAAAGAAAAACCTGCCGATAGTCAACTACACCATCGGCGCGGAGCTTCTCAACCGCCCGCTCGACGAGGAGTGCGAGCGCCTGTTCAGGCAGGTCAATATCGCGGAGATACTCGGTGCGTCGGGTATGCGCCACGACGCGACAGGCGGCTTCAACGCGCCGCAGAGCGCATACTGCGGCTTCGATCAGGCTCTGCCAACGCTCATCGAGGGCTGCCGCAAAGTAACCGAATACGCCGCAGAGAAAGGCATATCTACAATGGTCGAGAACCACGGATATTTTGCGCAGGACAGTGACCGGGTCGAAAAGCTCGTCACGGGAGTTGCAAACCCGAACTTCGGTCTGCTCGTTGACATGGGCAACTTCGCCTGCGCCGACGACCCTTCGGACAAGGCGGTCGGCAGAGTCGCAAAATACGCAAAGCACGTTCACGCCAAGGACTTCCACATCAAGAGCGGCTCAGAGCCCGATCCCGGGCGCGGATTCTTCCGCAGCAGAGCCGGCAACTACCTGCGCGGCGCGGTAATTGGTCACGGCAATATCCCCGTGGCGCAGTGCATAGGCATACTCAGGCGCGCGGGCTATGACAAATATGTCAGCATCGAGTTTGAGGGCATCGAGCAGACGCTCACGGGCATTGAAATCGGTCTTGAAAATCTCAAGAGATTCATTGCCGAGGCTGAGTAAAAAGTTAAAAGAGTCCAAAAAACGCACCCGAAAGCAAGACGCCTTCGGGTGCACTTTTATTCATTTTCAGCCGATTCGGGCTCAGTCTGCTCCACAAAAATAAATTCGCCGTTTTCAGCTTTGCAGATATACTTTTTGCCGGTTGTTACTTTTCCCTCGAGCATCTGCTCCGAGAGCTTATCCTCGATCTGCTGCTGGATAACACGCTTGAGCGGTCTCGCTCCGTAGACCGGGTCAAAGCCCGCATCCGCCGTCTTTTGAACAGCCGATTCGTCAAAAATTAAAGTTATATCCAGCTGCGCCACGCGCTTTGAGAGCGTTTCGAGCATTCTGCGCGCAATTTCGGATATATCCTGCTTTTCGAGCGAGTGGAAGACGATTATATCGTCAACGCGGTTCAAAAATTCCGGTCTGAATGTGTTCTTGAGCTCTTTCATCACAAGCTCGCGCACGCGGTCATAGCTCGGGATATTGCTGCGCTCCGATGAGAAGCCCAATGACTTTCCGCTGCCCGAAATCAGCTTCGCGCCGACATTCGAGGTCATTATAATAATGCAGTTCTTGAAATCGACCCTACGCCCCTGCGAATCGGTCAGTATGCCGTCGTCAAGTATCTGGAGCAACATATTGAAAACATCGGGGTGCGCTTTTTCTATTTCATCAAAGAGAATAACGCTGTACGGTCTGCGGCGGACTTTTTCGGTCAGCTGACCGCCCTCGCCGTAGCCGATATATCCGGGCGGCGAACCGACGAGCCTCGAGACCGTGTGTTTCTCCATATATTCGGACATATCGAGCCTTATCATCGCGTTCTCGTCGCCGAAAAGCGAGTCGGCAAGCGCCTTGCAGAGTTCTGTTTTGCCTACACCTGTAGGGCCGAGGAAAATAAACGAACCGGTCGGGCGTTTGGGGTCTTTGAGCCCGACTCTGCCGCGCCTTATTGCCCGCGCGACCGCGCTGACTGCCTCATCCTGGCCGACTATTCTACGGTGCAGCTCATCTCCAAGATGAAGCAAGCGTTCGCTCTCCGCCTGAGTCAGCTGCGAGACGGGTATTCCAGTCCACGCGCAGACTATTTCGGCTATATTATCAGCCGTGACCTCACCTATTTTCTTGCTCGATTCCTCGCGCCAGCTGTGCTTTGCGCGCTCGAGTTCGTCGCTCAACTTCTTCTGCTCGTCGCGTATCTGCGCGGCGTGCTCGAACTCCTGAGAATTCACTGCCGAGTCCTTTTCCTCGGCGAGGGCACGGAGTCTGTTCTCCATATCCTTGAGATCGGGCGGCGCTGTAAATGCGCTGAGTCTGACGCGCGACGCCGCCTCGTCTATTAAATCTATCGCCTTATCGGGCAGATATCTGTCGCCGATATAGCGCACCGACATTTTCACCGCCGCCTTTATCGCGTCGTCGGTTATTCTGACTTTGTGGTGCGCCTCGTATTTGTCGCGGATGCCCATGAGTATCGCGACCGCCTCGTCCTCGCTCGGCTCGCCGACCGTGACGGGCTGGAAACGGCGCTCGAGCGCGGCGTCCTTTTCGATATGCTTACGGTATTCTTCGAGCGTGGTTGCACCGATGACCTGCATCTCGCCGCGGGCAAGCGCGGGCTTCAAAATATTCGCGGCATCGACCGCACCTTCCGCCGAGCCTGCACCTATAAGCGTATGCAATTCGTCTATAAAGAGAATGACATCCCCCGCCTTTGAAACTTCTTCAATGGCGGACTTAACGCGTTCTTCGAAATCGCCCCTGTATTTTGTACCGGCAACCATGCCCGTGAGGTCGAGCGAGACTATGCGCTTGCCTTTGAGCAGTTCGGGCACTTCGCCCGTGGCGATTTTCAGCGCGAGCCCCTCGGCGATTGCCGTCTTGCCGACTCCAGGCTCACCTATCAGACAGGGGTTGTTCTTCGTTCTGCGCGAGAGAATCTGAATGACGCGCTCTATCTCCTTCTGCCTGCCGATAACAGGATCAATTCTGCCCGCCGCGGCAAACGAAGTCAGGTCGCGCCCATATTGATTGAGGGTCGGGGTATCCGTTCTGCCGCCGGGCTTTTTGACCGTCTCCGGCTTTCCGGAATCTTTACCCGACGCCGAGCCGAACGCTTTCAAAAGCTCCTGCAAAATCTCCTGCGGTGACACGCCGAGGCGGGTCATAACGGCGGTTGCCGCGCTCGAGCCCTCTTTTATCATGGCGATAAGCAGATGCTCCGTGCCGACATAGTTGTGACCCATATCCCGCGCCTGAATCATTGCGCTCTCAATAATATTTTTGCATCTGGGCGTGAAATCGCCCGGAGTCAGCACCGTCGGCACGCCAAAGCCGATGCTGTTTCTGACAGCGTCCTCGACCTTGCCGGCGGTAAGCTTTTTGTTTATCAGAACGGTATAGGCTATCCCGCCGTTCTGGGTCAGCAGACCGAGCAGAAGATGCTCGCTGCCGATATAGGTGTGCCCCATATTCTCCGCGTATTCAATGGCGGCGTTGAGCACGTCGTTGGCTTTCTGGGTGAAGCCGGTAAACTTATACATATCATCATTCCTTTCCGCGGTGAACCGTACAATAGAGATTATTGCCGGAAAATTACCGCCGAATCGAAAGATATATGTTTTTATATATGTTTATCGGCGGTATTTTAGGACAATGCCTCGCGCACCGCGTCCGCTCTGAGGCAGTCCCTCTGCCGCGCATCGATATGCTTGCCGTTCGCAGCGCTTATGGTGGCGGGCTGCATATTGACGAGCAGTTCGTTAAGTTTTTCTATCGGTATATCAAGTATTCCCCTTGCCGAGCCGAGGCGCACAAGGGATATAAGATCCATCATCTCGTCGCAGGACAGCACACGCGCGCTCTGCAAAATTCCGAGAGCTCTGTATATTTTGTCCTGCATCGCGACATCGGCGCACATACGCTCCGCCGCCGCGCGCTCCTGGGTGACGAGCTGGCGGGTTATCGACTGGAGGTTCTCTATCGCCGCCTGCTCGGTTATGCCGAGGGTTATCTGATTGCTCAGCTGATAGATATCGCCGCGCGACTCCCTGCCCTCGCCGTATGCGCCGCGAAGGGTCAGACCGAGCTTGGATATGGTAGAGCTGAGGACTGCGAGCTGACCGCTTCTTCTGAGCGCGGGCAGATGCAGCATGACGGACGCGCGCATGGCTGTGCCGAGATTCGTCGGGCACTGGGTCAGATAGCCGAGACTCTCATCAAACGCGAAATTCAGCTTCTTATCGAGCGCGGAGTCAATTTTATCGGCGAGGACATAGCAGTCCATGAGCGCGAGACCCGCTTTCATGACCTGGACGCGGATATGATCCTCCTCACAGAGCATGATGCCGACCGTCTCATCTTCAGTGAGCATGAGCGCCCTGCCCTCGCGGGCGGAAGCGAACTCCGGGCTTATCAGATGCCGCTCGGCGAGAGATATCGCCTGCTCGCGGCTGAGCGAATCCATTGTGACATAGTGGAGCCCCAGCTCGGGCACGCATGAGAGCAGGGTGTCACGAACTTTTTCGTTGACCTTTATTTTGCCCGCCGTATCGAGGCGGCACGGGAACGGGAACTCTTCTAAGTTGCGCGCAAGACGCACGCGGGTGCTCAGGACTATATCTCCCTGTTCGCCCTTGTCGACATACCATTTACTCATTTTCGTTCCCTCCCTCAAGCTCTTTTATCCTGTCGCGAAGCTGCGCCGCAAGCTCAAAGTTCTGCGCGGCAACCGCTTCGTCCATCTGCTTTTTGAGCTCCTCTTTTTCGTCGATTTTTGCCTCTTCCTCGCTGACGGGCTCGGCGGTCGAAGCTATCTTGCCGCTGTGGTGAATCTGACCGTGAATGCGCTGGAGCGAGGGTTTGAGCTCGTTATAAAAAACTTTGTAGCACTCCGCGCAGCCGACTCTGCCCTCGCGGACGATATCATTGAACGAAGAGCCGCATTTCGGGCAGCGAACCACCTTTCTCGGCGCGCCGAGCGAATGGACTGCATCGCCGAAGAAGTTCCCGAAAAGTCCGGCAACATCGAAGCCGAAGCCCGAGAACGCGTCGCCGTAGCCGAGATGCTCGGCACATTCGGAGCAGAGATGGCGCTCGGCCGTGTCGCCGTTTATGACCTGCTTTATGTGAGTTGTCGCTTCATTTTTTCCACAGTTCTGACAAAGCATATGTGTTCCTCCTTTATCCGTTTCTGCCCATTTCAACGAGCAGCAGTTGTTTGAATACCGACGCTCTGACGGCGTCCCTATCCCCGACGGCGGCAGGTCGCAGAGCGTTGTCCGACACTGCGCTGAGCATCAGCATAGCGGCGTGTTTATCTATAACACCCGTGCTGACGAGCTCCGCCAGATGCGCGCGGGCAGTTCGCTCGTCGAGCTTATCGCCTACGGCGTTGACTGCGTGCATGACCTTCTGATCCGGCTCCATCGCCGCACGCCTTATTCTGATATATCCTCCGCCGCCTCTGCGGCTCTCGACAATATAGCCCTGTTCCGGCGTGAAACGCGACGCGATAACATAGTTTATCTGGCTCGGGACGCAGCCTATCGTCTGCGCAAGCTCGTTGCGCTGTATCTCGATGGTTCCGCTGCTGCCGAGCATTTCGAGTATCATGCCCGTTATCTGACTGCTAAGGCTCATTGCCGTCACCTCTTTTTATCTTTGACTTTCTTTGACCTTTGACTTTATTATAACCCTGATGCAAACTCCGGTCAAAAGTCAGAAAAGGTCAAAAATCACCCATCGGGCAAAATATTTTTAATTATCTCGCTCATGCTTTGATTTACTGAGTCTATCTCGTGTTTTCTTTGATTTTCCGCTTTGCGCTCCGGCGTAATTTATATAATAAGACGGGTCAATATGCTCATCCGCACGCATAAATTCGTCACAGAAGATATCCGACTCGTCGTAGCTCATCACTTCTCCGTTCTTGTCAAACAGCATATAAAACACCTCCGGTTTCTTATTAGTTTACGCCGGAGAAAAGAAAATTATGTTTGGGTTCAGAAAGTGTAACCGCAAAAAGCGGTGCTTCATAATATGTTGATGAAAGCGGTGCTCGAGTCAAAACCGCGGCACTCTTTCTTAGTAACTGAAGAGGAGGCAAAACGATGGGTTGCTCAAACAACTGGTGCATTTTCCTTATCATCATCCTTCTGCTCTGTGACACGGGCTGCGGCTGCAATAATGGCGTCTCCAGAGCTTCGGACTGCGGATGTGGCTGCAACAACGGCTGTGGCTGCTGACATTCCATAAGACCGCTAAAGTGAAAACGACCGCCTTGCCGAAATGGCAGGGCGGTCAAACTTATACGATTTTCGAAAAAGATCAGGCAACTCTGTTGCCCTTTCTGCCGGGAGTCGGAGAGACGGTCTCGGACTCGAACGCAGTCTTGGCTGCACTGCGGCGCTGAGCGGTCTTCTTCTCCTTGACAAAATGAGCCTTGGTATACTTGTTGGTGCAGAGAAAGTGAGCGATCTTCTTGGCAAGAGCAGTCTCAAACTTCTCCTCAAAATTGATCAGCTTCTTCTCAAACACAAAGCCTGTTATTATAAGAGCCACAGCGGCAACTTCGAGAACCGAAACAATTATGAATGTACTTGTCATTTTTGCTTCCTCCTTACGGAAAAATCGGAACATTTGTTCTTTCTGTCTCTAATTATAGCACAAATATTCGGTTTGTCAACACAAATGTTCGATTTTTTTGAAGATCTGCGCCAATTCGCGCAGGGTACAATCTCCTACGATTGGATTGTATCACAATATATGCCAAAAGTCAACGGAAAAACCACAACAAATTGGAAAACTAAGGCAATAAAAATTCAATGCAAAATGACAAAAATTTTTTTAAAACAGTCGTTTTTTGTTCGATTTCGGGCGATTTACCGGGCAGTTAGCAAATCTCTGACCTCATTGTACAATTTTTCGGTCGCCGCTTCCGGGCTCATATCCGCCGGCGAAAAAGCCTTGCCGAAAACAATTTTCAGCCCGCCCTTTCTCTCGTACTCTCCGGTTATCGCAAACGGCACTATTACGGCGCCGCCTCTTTGGGCAATGGCAACGGCGCCGGGCTTAAACGGCAATAAGAGCGCGTCCGTTTTGTTGCGCGTGCCCTCCGGGAAGATTCCGACGGCGCCGCCCTTTTTCAGAATTTTTATCGCGCTTCTGACCGCGGCGGCATCGAAGCCGTCGCGGTTGACGGGTATGCAGCCCGCCCATCTGAAAAGCGGGGCGAGCGCACCGTCAAAATACTCGCGCTTGGCCATATAATTGACAACTCGCTTTGTCGCTAAAAACACCAAAAACTGATCGCTTATATTTTTATGATTTCCGGCGATTACAACCGCGCCGTCCTTCGGAATATTTTCCGCGCCTATAATTGTAGGCGAAAAGCGCAGTCTGAAGCCCGGCTTTATAAACGCTGTTATTACTTTGAATCCCCTATCGTTATCTTTTTCCATTTTCGAGTCCCTCTCTCACCGTATTTTCGAGCTCGTGTCCTATTGACGCGGCATCTCTTTCCGCCGTTTCTATCGCCGGATAAAACTCTATCTCCACACGCCTGCCGATTACGGTATATTTCCCCTTTATCGCAAACGGGACAAGCGCTGCATGGCTTCTCGCCGCCATTCTCGCGGCGCCGGGCTTAAACGGCATGACAGTTTCCTTCGTCCGGTTGAAGCTGCCTTCCGGAAAGATGCCGATGATTCCGCCGGCGTCAAGCACCTTTTGAGCCTCGCTCAAGGCGGAGGCATCGCGGATGCGCCTGTTGACGGGAATTGTGCCCAGGGCTCGGAAAAATCCGCCTGCGGCGCCACGGAACAGCTCATCCTTCGCCATAAAATGAACCTGACGCCACAGGCACGTAGCCAGCAAAACGCAGTCGAGGTTGCTCTTGTGATTACCCGCAAAGATAATCGCGCCGCTCTTCGGGATATTTTCCCTGCCTCTCACCTTCGGATGAAAGAGGAGGCGGAACAGCGGCCAGATGAACACATAAAGGAACCTGTAAAAAAACATCATGAATCACCTACTTTTATTTTCTCTTTTTTAACTAACAATATGCATAAATATACATACTGCGAATAAACTTGTATTATTTATAAATTTTATTTACAAACTGTTTATAATATGGCCAAAAGACGTTAAAAAATATACAAAACTCTCAATTCCCTTTTGACAAGCAAAAATATTTGCTGTTATAATTTAAACGTAAGGAGACAAGCAATTGTCTTATTAAGGGAGAAGGGAGGACCTTGCACATGTTAGCAACTATCTTTGAGATGATCGAAAAGATTCTTGGTTTTGCCGGCGCTTCTTTCGACGCACAGGCTATCGTCAAGGCTATCTTTGATGCTATCCTTGGTCTTATTAAATAAGACACGCAAATACAATTATCAAAGATTGACTTCTTTTTTGAAAATTGACTCCTTTTTGGCAGAACAGACAGCCTCACCGCTGTCTGTTTTGTCTTTTATGCTGACAAGCTTTGATATTTTTCGATATAAATATTTTTATACATGAGCAAAGTAACGAAAAATTGAGCTTGGGCAGCGGTGTTTTTTCCGATTTGGCTATTGCTTTTGCAGATAAAATATGTTAATATTCTGTTAATTCCCGTAAATATAAAAAGGAGGCAAAAGATCATGGAATTCATCACAACGCTCATTCACCAAATAGTCGAGCTTTTTGCGAAGCTTCAGGCGGGCGGCCAGGAAGCGGCAGAGCTTTTTCAGGCTTTCCTGAAGTTTGTCGGCGACATTCTCAGATTCCTCGAAGAGCACGGTCTGAGCAAGCAGATAGTTGACGCTATCTTCCAGCTGATTCTCAAGATTTTCGGCGCTGCTTAATGTACCGACAAAAAGCTGTCGCACCTTTTGCGGGTGCGGCAGTTTTTTTTGTTGCCTTTAATACCCATATATGTTAATATAGGTTGAACAAAAAATCTATTTAGGAGTGATCGAATGCTTTCAAAAACTCCGCCTATGGGTTTCAACACCTGGAACACATTCGGCGAAAACATCAACGAACAGCTTATCAAAGAAACCGCCGACAAGATGGTCGAGCTCGGTCTGCGTGACTGCGGATATGAGTATCTTGTCATCGACGACTGCTGGAGCAAGCGAGAGCGCGACCCGCAGACGGGAAAGATAGTCCCCGACGAGGAGAAGTTCCCCAACGGGATGAAGGCAGTCAGCGACTATGTTCACAGCAAGGGGCTCAAATTCGGCATGTATTCCTGCGCCGGAACACGCACCTGCGCCGACTATCCGGGCAGCTTTGACCATGAATATCTCGACGCCGAGACCTTTGCCGAATACGGCGTAGACTTCCTGAAATATGACTTCTGCTACAAGCCGGACAGTGCAAACGGTCCCCTGCTCTACAGAAAAATGGGCATGGCTCTCAGAGCCTGCGGACGCGAGATTCTCTTCTCCGCCTGCAACTGGGGCAACGACGAAGTCAGCCGCTGGATTCGCTCGGCGGGCGCGCATATGTATCGCTCGACCGGCGATATAAACGACAGCTTCCGTTCGTTTGCCGATATCGCGCTAAGCCAAATCGACAACCTCGCTTATTCCGCTCCCGGCTGTTTCAACGACATTGATATGCTCACTGTCGGTATGTACGGCAGAGGAAATGTCGGCTCGGTCGGTTGCTCTGACGTTGACTACAAGACACAGTTCGCGCTCTGGTGCATGTTCTCGTCCCCGCTGATGCTCGGCGGCGACCTGAGATGCATGAACGACTTCTGCCTTGACCTCGTCAAGAATGAAAGACTCATCAGAATCAATCAGGATGAGGAGTCCCGTCCGGCATTCGTCGCAACCAAGAGCTGGAACGACAAGATAGTCTTTGCAAAGCTCCTTTCAAACAATGAAATCGCCATTCTTTTCGTCAACTTCAGCGAGAGCAAGTGCGGCGTTCCGTTCTATTTTGAGAACATAGGCATATCTGCCGCCTCCGGCTACGGACTTGAGATGACCGACGCGTTCACGGGCGAGTGCATCGGAGTCAAGAAGGAGTTCATGCAGATGCATCTTGAGGCTCATGACTGCGCCTGCTTCATCTGCAAGCTGAAGAAATGACATACTGCATCAAATGTTCAAAGCTGCTGACCAATGACGACATCGGGTTCCACCGCAAGATGGTCAACCGCGGCGCAAAAGAATGCATGTGCATCGAGTGCCTGTGCGAGCATTTCGGGCTGAGCGTCGAAAAGGCACACGAAATGATTGAGCGGTTCCGTCAGTCGGGCTGCACACTGTTTAAATAGAATAGGATCCGCCGCCGCAAAATAACCGGCAGCGGATCTTTTTTGCTGCTGTTATTTCTGGAAGGGCTTGATGATATAGTAAAGTATCAGCTCAACACCGTCAACAAAGTCTGCCCCCATCTTGTTGAGATTTTCTTTTGCTCTTTCTTCTCCCGAGCCGCCTGTCCAGTCGAGCGGATCGGAGATAAGGAGTATCTTAAACGTAGTCTGAGCTGTAACGCCCTCATAGTCGCCCATGCCGGTGACAGTAACGGTAGCCGTACCCTTTTCAACGTTGTCGGAGAAAGCAACGGTGTAGTCAACACCCTCGGTCAGAACTCTGTCAAGGCACTTGACGGTGACTTCGGGAGTGATCTCAGAACCGGTACGCTTTTGAGACGGAATATGGGCAATTGTGAAGCCCTCATTTTTGAGAGTAAGTGCGCCGGAAAGGAACTCGGTGCGCACCTTCATGAAGTCATAGATATAGTTGACTTCGGCATTATAATTCTGGGCAATGATAGCTGCATCGGTGGTGTCGTAATAATCCCATCTGATAGCATTCATGACTGCCGCATCCTTGACTTCGTCAATGTAGGTCTGGTATTTCTTTTCAGCCATTTCCTTCGCAGCAGGCACAAAGACAGTCTTCATCTGCTCTTCAACAGTCTGAGCAAAGTCGGCGTGCCTGTAGCAAAGTGCATAGATGTTGGAGGTTGCTTTTACATTGTCACTACCCATGAGTGAATTATATCTGAGATTTCTGCTCTTGGCGTGAAGATTTGTCGGATCCTTCAGGTTCGTGCCGTCTCTGCCCTCGTAGTTGCCGAGCGCGCTGTCGAAATCCCAGACAGGACCTGCGAAGAGCTTGCCGTCAACATCCTTGTAGAAGTAGTTGCTGGTAAGACCCGCATCCCAGTTGCTTGTCCACTCCTGAATGAGATACTGCTTCGCCCAGGAGACTATGTCTATATAATCTGTGTAGTGCTTGTCGAGATCATTGTAGCCGGTCTCGCTGTAGAGCGCATCCTCCATCTCCTGCCAGTAGCCGCTGATATATTTTACCTGCGCCTCTGAGGCATATTCGGGAGACTTCACAACAATGGGTTGCGTGTTTTTGGTAACAAATCCGCTCGCTTCTTTAGCATAACGACTTGTAAGTTCAAGTTCAAGCAGGTACCCGCCGGTTATGTTCTCGGGCTCGTTGGGAATATCATACCAACGCTGGCTGTTTTCAATATAGCCGCTATATTTGCCATCAAATCCTTGGGGCGCAAGGGTTGAAAAATCGAGATCCGGATTCATATCCTCGGTATCACCCTCGAGGTCGGTTATATTGACTCGGTTCTTATTTATCTCAACTTTCTCTGTAATGAGATAGACGCCCTTATATTCTCCATTAATATAAAGGTCAATACTTCTACAGTCCGGCGACTCAGGCATGCCGATATCTGCGCCAAGATTATAAACTATCTGATCCCGCAGAAGGCTGAGATCTTCATAGTTTGCTATGAGGCACCATTTTTTTGCTTTTTCCATACCAAAAAGCTTTGACTTCGAATCAAGCTTTATATTATAAGGCTTTTTGGGGAGACCCCAAGTAGAATTGCCTCTGCCCTTCATCGAAGCGAGCTCCGCATTGTAGTCAACCTTGCCCTTGGAGTTGACGGCAAGCATTGTGCAGCCCTTTTCTTTGTGCTCCTTATCGGCGTGAATTCTGTCAAGACCACCTTCAGGAGTGTTTATAAACATTGTCGGAAGATTGCTCGAGTTAAGGAATACTACGGTATAATCCTTATCGCCGACAGAGAGAACGAACTCGCCGCCATTAGCAAAAACGGTTGTTGCAACACCGTTTTTAAGCTTGACATCGCCGCACATCACATCATCAGATGCAGTAAACCAGACCGTTATCGAGGACAGATCCGATTTTGAGGGCATAAACATATAATACTTGCCATCGACATCGCTCTTCCACCACGAGACGGTGCCAAGTGCGGATGAATTTTCTCCGCTTCCCTTTGCCGAAACAGCAAAGCTGCTCAGCGACTCGGCCTCATCAGCAAACACGCCGCTAACGGCGAACACCGAAAAAGCAAGGGTCATAACCAGCAGAATTGCAGTTACTGATTTCAATACCTTTTTCATTTTTTACCTCCTATATTTTGCATATGAAACACAATGCATGTCATATTATATAGGAAGTGTACAAAAAAATCACTTTTTAGTAGAATTATAAATAAAAAATGCTGAAATCTACAATTTCAGCATTTTACATATAAGCTTTCAGCTTCATAACTATTCTTTTTAGCATCGAAGAGCACCAAAGGCGCTCGTAGATTCGATTTTTGAGACAGTGCGGTTTTTCGGGCTTGCCGTTTCTGTATATCTCATCGACGACGGCTATTATATCCCCTCGCCCGTGTCCGCGCTCCCAGCCGCGGCAGTTGTCGCCGCAGATTATATAATTATCGCCGTCAAAGCCGATAATTCGATGGAGCACATATTCATCACGCACGCGGTAGAGTACGATATCATATTTGCGCGGCGCGGCGGTCGGACTAACAAGGCGCACCGAATCTCTGCCCTCCTTCAGAAAAGGGAGCATACTGATGCCGCGCGGCTCAATAACGACGCTGCCCGCGGCGGCGATAAGCGTCTCGTAAGACATCGAAGCGTTCATATTATTCCTCGATGAATCCGGCGGAGCGGATAACGTCAAGAAAATCGGCGGTGTCTTTTTCGGATACCTCGCGTGAAACGCCGTATTCGGCGGCAAGCGCATCGGCAAGTTCCGTCTCGCTCGCGCCGTCGGTGAGCTTCTTCCAGAGGAAAGCGCCCGTCTCGTTCAGGCGAAGCATGCCGTCAAACTCCTTCTTTGTCTCGGGAGTGCTGGCGATTATCACAAAATCAGTGCCGATAGCGGTCAGATAGAAACCGTCTTTAACTTTCATAGCAACCTCTTTATTCTATGCCGAAAATGCCGTCGTGCGCGGTCTGCGCGGCAGATAAATCCATGTTGCAGCGCAGAAGGTAGAACGGAACGGTATTTATCAGCTTATTTGCAAAATCAAGATATTTCACCATGAGGCGGTGTTCCTCGGGCATGACGAGCTGCAAAAACAGGCGGCTCATTATCTCCCGATTGTCCTCGAGCGGCGAAATCGAATTGTGTTCCGCGCGGTCGATGAAGCAGATCGCCTTGAGCGGAACGGTTTTGTTGCAGCCCCAGTTTTCTTTTCCGCACCAGGGCATACCGGACGCGAAGAAGCGACCGGAGCGCAGAGTGAAAAGCGGCTTATCGCCGTTGATTATCTCAACGCGGTCGCCGTAGAGTCTCTGCCAGAGTTTTATATGCGTCGTCTTGCCGGTACCGCTCGGCGCGGCAAAAGCTATGCCCTGCCCGTCAAAAGAAATAAGAGCGGCATGAAAGACGGCGGCATCATAATCGAGGACGGCGGCGCAGACCTTTTCCTGCACTGCGACGCTCTCCAAAAAAGCATCAGAAAACACTTGAGAAGAGCCCAGAAAAAACTTTCTGAGCTCCTCTTTGTGTTCTTCATCGGCCCCAACCGAAAACAGCGGAGCCTCATCGGTGAGGTACTCACTGCACACATCCGAAAGGTGAGGGTGCGTGCAGGAGATACCTACCGGTAAATCTGCAATTTTTATACTAAAATTGCTCAATTCTTTTTACCACAGCGGGCTGGCGTAAACGTCATTCTTGCCGATGGTGTTGCCCTTGTCCTGAGAATCGTCAATCGGGACGCTCTCAGCCTCAACCGAGCCGTCCGTAGACGGGACATCGGGCTGCGGGTCGGGCTTGGGCGTGGGCTTAAAGATCTTCTCAAAAAATTTCTTTATGGAATCTCCAATCTTCTTGAAGAAGTCCTTAATGCTTGCCGACTGGGCAACGGTTGAAGCGGAAGCTGCGAAGACAGGGGCAGCAACAGCAAAGCCGAGCGCCAGAACAAGTATCATAGCTATAACAGCTTTGAGAGTTTTTTTCATAGCGAACTCTTCTCCTTTCATAAACCGCGAAAGCGCAAAATCACTTGTCGCCGTCCCAGTCGCCGGAACCGTTGTGCTTCTTGGCGTAGTTATCATCAGTACCTTCGCCGATGCTTATACGCGGAACCATTCTGACTTCTGCAAGACGAAACAGGAGGACTTCTGCGATAGGTTTCTCATAATTTTTCATAGTGCACATCTCCTATAGAATCTCAGGTTTCATCAAGCGGTGGGAGCATCTGCATAGCAGGCGGCACGGGACTCACCGTAATAGTAGGTGTTGCCCATCTTAGCATAAGGAGTTACGAAGTAAACGGTGTCCTTATTAGCATCGGTGATAACGATGTTGGTGTAGAACAGACCCGCATCCTTATAGCCTGCCTTGCCTGTAGCACCCGTAGTAACATTAGCTGCAAACTCGCTGTCCGGGGTGAAGCTCCACGTTGCATCTTCGACAGTGACGCTCTGGTGGCCGGAATAAGTTCCGCCAAGAAGCTTGTCAACATCGTAGTAGGTCTTTGCGGCGCCGGCAGTCCTGTTGACGCCGAGCTTCTCATAGACCCTGCTCTTGACAACGAAGTCATAACCGCCCTCAATAGTGGGAGTGGCGTTGGTTGTCGAGATGACGAAGCCGATCTCGTCGAAATCAGGATACTGAGAGCCTGCGATGGCAACAAAGCGAAGGAGGTCGGTAGTCGAGCCGTCATCATTCTTACGCTGAACGGTCTGGAACATGACGTTGGAGACCTTCTTACGGGCCTCGGCGAGCTCTTCCTTGCTGTACCAAAGAGCTGTCATGGACGGGCAGGGCTGAGCGTTGACGTTAGAGTTGAAGATCTTGCTCAGATCTGCGGCAAAGTATCCGCGATAATCGAGCGTGCTGCCGTCAAGGCTGACTGTCTGACGCGCCACCTTATTGTCAAGAGTGACTACCTCGGGTCCGTACTCGTAGGAGGTATAGAACTGCCAGCCCTTGAAGTAAAGGTCTGTAAGCTCCTTGTTGTCGGAACCCTTTGAGATGGATGTCTGTGTTGCCAGTCTCTCTACGTTAGAAAGGTTCAGGAAATAGTTGAGCTGCGCAATCTTGCCATATGCCGAATAGTCCGGAACGACCTTTGCGATATCTATAGTTCCCGTAGGCTTGTTGGCACCGTAGAAGGTGAAAGTCGAATTGGTAAGATTCTGGTCAAGGTTGTTCAGGAACGGGTTGACCGACGTTGTGAAGTTGCTGGTCGAAACCGAATCGTTAAGGGTGAACGAAGTCTGGTTCGACAGACCGTAATAGTGCTTATTCGCCTCGTCGAAGTTGACGGTGACATACATATTACGTGTATCGCTGTCAGTCTTACCGAAACGAAGAACGGGAGCTGCTTCGGTACCGAAGGTTGTGGTATCATAAACTACCTTGTAGTCTATGTACTTAGCCTGGAGATAAGACTTGTTCATTGTCTTCATTTCAGCAGTAAGCTGATATGAGCGCTGCGGGAAGTTAACGGTAGAGTTCATGAACTCACCGTTTTTAGGACGGAAGTCCGAGTTATCGGGTGTCCAGTCGGGATCGCTTATTCTGTAAGAGGTATCCTTGTAGTAGGTCCAATAACCGCCGTTGGTTGCGATATCATATCCGGCATAGACTCCCTGTGTACCGGACGCCCAACGACTTGCGGGATACTCAACATCGTAGTTTATATATCCCTCATACGGAGAAGAATCTCTCTTGATACCGGGGTTAGATGTAGAGATAGCGGTAACTCTGTATCTGTCTTCCCAGTTGTTTGAATTTGTAGCGCGAAGGTCGCAAATAGTTCTGCCCATATCATCCGTGTAATATGCCGGCAGAGTATAGTTGCTCTTCTCCCAGTTCTTATTGTTATCGTTTGCATAGAAGAACTGAATATCTCTTGCTGTGGGCTGTGCTACCGAATCACCCCAGAAGGAGGCGTCAAGGTTCTTGCCTGTTGCAACAATAACACGGTTGCCTGCACGGCTGCCTGCCTGGCCGAGGCCTCTTTCAGCCTCAACGGCAGAACCGTCGGCATTGACCATATTCCAATAGTTGATGCCGATCTTGGACTCGAACAGCGAGCCGCCCTTGTATATAACAGCTCCGTCGGGAAGATAAACGTCATCGGAGGTATCCGAATAGGCATAGCCGTCGTTTACGTTTGAGTTAGTAGTGCCGTAATATACCCAACCGCCGGCGGGATCCGTATAGGTCGCACCTGCTCCGTTGGTATCGTCGGTTTTGTAAACTCTGTCATCGACGACCGTTCTGTTCTGCGCCCAGAAACGCTTGTAGTTTCTGATCGAATTAAACGCCATATGGCCGTTGGTGAGGAAGTCATAGTTATCGGTAATCCATGTACGCTCACCGACAACGAGCTTTCCGTTTTCGCCGACGCAAACGCCTGCGCCGTCGGAGGTTGCCTTCATGTTATCATTAACGATAACGCTGCCGAAAATACCGCTTGTTGCGTGAGCAACTTCCTCGGTTGCAAGCTGAAGGTTATCGGTAAATCTGTCATCAAGACGGGTAATATAGGTCTTGGGACGCTGCTTAATACCCTTCTGTCCGCCGCCGTAGGTCTCGTTGCTGATATCTTCCCAATAATCAAGAACATAGAGCGCAAGGTCTGTGCCTGTGCCGGGAAGAGTCGCGGTCTTACCGTCGGAATAGGTTATTGTTCTCTGGCCTTCGGGAAGGTATTCGTCACGCATAATGTGGACTGTCGTCTTTGCGTCAGACTGTCTGGCCTCGGAGAAATCGTTGGAGGCAATCAGAGCATTCTTTACATTGACGGTACCGTCATTATATATACCGCCGCCCTTAACTTCAATGGCGGAGTTTGTGGTATAAGAGGCCTTAACGATCTGGCCGCCGCAGGAATTGTTAACGACCTGCGGGAAGCTCTTCATCATTTCGATATTGGTGGAGGCCGAATCGGAGTCGGCGCCCTTTATGTTGCAGACAGCGCCGGTGCCGACATATATGCCCGCGCCGTTCGCGTGCGCTACGCGGGATTTGGAGGAAGCATTGGTGCCGCCCTGAGCGTAAGCCGCGTTTTCTGCTATCTTACCGCCGGTCATATTGAAGACCGCGCCGGGGACAGTTACGGTAGCACCGTTCACAGTCTCTTCCTGAGAGCCCTCAAGGTAAATGCCGCCGCCTTCGGAATAAGCGTGATAAATTCTGTCATTGCCAGTGCTCCAGTTCTTGAAGAACGAGCGAGTGGCATTCTTGGAAACCTCGCCGCCGAACATATTGAACACGCCGCCGGCCTCAACGTAAACGCCGCCGCCCTTAGCATAGGAATCAACGTTGGACGCAAAAATTCCTCTTCCGGGCTCCATAAATGCCTGGTTTCCGCTTATTTTACCGCTCTTAAGAGTAAATACGCCGCCGTTTTCAACATAGATACCGCCGCCGCGGGATTCCTTAACGTTTTCAACCCATGTTGATTTCGACTCATATTGGATATTGTACTTACCGGTGCTTGAAAGCCAGCCTACCCAGCCGGTAGTATCTCTTACCGTCCAATCTCCATTGAACATTGCGTTACGGGTATGTTCGCTGTTATCCGCAGAAACAGTTTCCTTATAATACACGTTGCCAGTACCGCCGGAAATAGCACCGGTCTGCTCGGAGGAGAGGTCCACAACGGTCAAAGCGCCGCCCTTGTTGACCTTGATAGCGCTCATCTGGTACTGGGGAGTGCTGTCATACGGATTATAGACGCTGGCCTTCATGGTCTTGCCGTAGAGGTCGACGGTGATATCGGCATTCTCATTAACAGTAAGCATACGCTCGCTGTATTCGTAGCCTATCTTCTCGTCATAACCGGTTCCCTGTCCGGCCTTCGTGCCCATTCCGACATAATCCTGCATTCCCTTATCAACCAGGAAGCCGTTTTTCAGTTCGTCCTCCGTATAGCCGTAGAAGTATGCATTGGGATCGCTGACGTTAAACGGGGAGTTCGCCTGCGACATAAGCCATGCGAAATCATGGGTTTTCTTTTTACCGCTAACCCAATCGCCGCTCCGTTTCTCTTCAATCTTTGTTATTCTTGTGGTTGAATAGAGATACATCTTGGCCCAGTTGGTGCTGCCGCCGGTAATTTCATCGCTGTTGAAATAAGGCCTCTGAAGAGTTATGTCCGAAGTAAGACGGATATAAGTCTTCTCGCCGGTCTTATTTGCATTATCAAACGCTTGCTTCAGTGATGCAAAATCGCCGACCTCTGTCCAAGTAACCCCGGCATATTCTGACGAATCTGCGAGGACGCTGGCGGCAGGAATCATGATCGTTGCAACGAGCACTATGGCGACGAGCAGCGACACTATCTTGCCGACTTTTCTTGTCTTCATAATTATCACCTTTCTTTTGATTTTTGCACCGGGCTTGTACGCATGGCGTACGGTGCATTTTTCTTGCCCTTTTATTTTCCGCAGCGGCGTCATAGGCGCTGCCGCAACTGCAACGGCATCGGTTTCCGCGAAAAGAGGCCACCTCTCCACATACCTATACCATTACACTGTAACCTTATTTTACTCGCGCCTCTTTTGTTTGTCAACACAAAAGTTCAAATTTTATATATAGATTAGAAACAGTTTATTTTGCAAAAACGATTTTTTGCACTTTGCACAAAAATTGCTTTATTGATATATTCAATCAAGGATTGGAAAGTCCGAAATTGGGGGCAGAGGGGGGAATTTCCTATTCATGCTGTTTAATTCGCTTTGTTCCGAGCTTGCGTTCTGTGCCGCCGTCGGCGGCAGCGGTGCGTCGAGTCGCCGCGTACTACAAATTGCGAATAATCTGCCACCGCTCGCACAAATCGTCAAGGCTGAATGCGGCATTGGCGGGGCTGGTTGACGGGAGGGCGGTTATGGGGACATTTGTCTGCGGCAGGATGAATCTTTCATAGAGCCGCGCGGCGGTCTTGCCGTTTGCGAAAACGCGGTCGATGCCGCTGCTACATAAAAATGTATATATGTCGTTCGGGCGGACATTCTTCATGCTGCTGTCGCTCGAGCCGTTTATCTCGCAGCTCTGCGCGACATCCCAAAGCGCGACACCGTTATCAAGCAGCAGTTTTTTCTTCTCGTCTATGCTCTGCGGCACGGGCGAAGAAAACACGGCGGAGAGCACTTTCCAGAAGCGGTTCTGCGGGTGTCCGTAATAAAATCCCTGCTCGCGCGACTTCACGGACGGGAACGAGCCGAGTATCAGCACACGCGAATGATTGTCATAGACGGGGTCAAAGGTATGATAAAATATTTCTGCCATAGCTCCTCCGAAAATTTCAAAAAACTCTTGCCGTGGGCAAACGGCGTATATATAATAAAGGTATATAAATTATACAGGGGTGTATAAAGATGAAAAAGATCAAACTCGTTGAAGAATTCAAGGCGTTTATCTCAAAGGGAAATGTCGTTGACATGGCGGTCGGCGTTGTAGTCGGCGGCGCGTTCGGCAAGATAGTCACTTCGCTCGTCTCCGACCTCATCATGCCGCTCGTCGGTCTGATAACAGGCGGCGGCAGCCTCAAGGATATGTTCGTCGTTCTCGGCGACCGCACGGGATTTGACCCCGCGAAGTACACGACTCCCGCCCTCGCTGCCGAGGCAGGATACGCCACGCTCAACTACGGCAACTTCATTCAGACTATCCTCGATTTTCTGATAATCGCGCTCGCAATTTTCCTCGTCATAAAGCTCATGGCGACGGCAAAATCGAAGCTCATCCACGAAAAAGTCGAAGAGCCCGCTCCCGCGACCACGAAAGTCTGTCCGTTCTGCTGCACTGAGATTCCGATCGATGCAGTCAAGTGCCCGCACTGCACGAGCGACCTGCCCGAAGATAAAAGCGCAGAATAAGATACATACTAAAAGGACTGCCCGGATGAGCAGTCCTTTTTATTATGCGGTAAGTTCAACCCCTCCGTCACGACCTGCGGTCGCGCCGTCTCCCCTTTCAGGGGCGGCACAAAGGGACTTAAGTAATCAGAAGCCGATTATCAGCCCGCCCTTTTCGGCGTAATAGCTGCAAAGTCCGCGCGCGTGGACTATCTTGACCTCCGCCTTATCCCAGACGGACTGGATAGCCGACTTGACGCTCTCGGCAAACTCCGCGTTGCGACAGTGGCTGATAACAACCTTGCCGCAGTTGTAGCCGCGCTCCTTCATGTCGTCGATAATCGCATCGAGCGCTTTCTTGCTGCCGCGTATCTTCTGCTTTATCTCGATAGTGCCCTGCTCGCTGCCGATACCGATGCCCCAGAAGCCGAGCTTATTAGCGACGAAGCCGACGATTTTGCTCATGCGGCCGTTCTTGACGAGATTGTTGAACGACGAGAGAGCGAAGACGACATGGGTATGGCGGGAATAAAGCTCCGCCTTTTCAACGACTGTCTCAAAATCCGCGCCGGACTCAATGAGCTCGCAGATTTTTTTGACGAGCAGAACAAGCTCCGAACCCGCAGAGCGCGAGTCGATAACGGCGATTTTCTTATCGGGCTGCTCTTCGAGCACCATATCTTTTGCGGCGCACGCGCTGTTGTAGCTGCCGGAGAGCTTGCTCGAAATAGTGATGGCAATGACATTGCCCTCCTGCTCGAACTTCTCCTGCCACGCATGCGGCGACGGACACGCCGTGTGGCTCGCCTCTGCACAGGCGTCCATCGAGTCGATCATTCCGTCGACATCGAGGTTGCGGTCATCAACAAAGTTTTCGTCTCCTACGCTAATAGTGAACGGCACGGAAGAAAACACGATGTTCTCATGCTCCTTGTCAAAGCCGAACATATCGCAGCTTGAATCGGTGATGATGTTCCATTTCATTTTTGAATTTCTCCTCCCTTTTTAAGCGTCTGATTGCCGCTTTCTATCCATTATATATGTATTATAGGCGCGAAGTCAATGCTTCTATGTCATAACGAAAATAATTTACAATTACTTCATTTATAACAGACATCTTGACAAATCGGGCGGCTGTTGGTATAATAAAACAAATCAATTTTTAAGCGGTACAGAGATGCCGGCAAGATTGGTGATGAATACGGATAGTCGGCGTTGATGTTCCGGCGTTCTTTGCATACACAGTCTTGCGGCAGCAGGACTTTTTCTTTTATATTTTTAAAGGAGACGCAAAAATGACGCACGACTTCGCTTGCAGATACGAAAAAATAAGAGCCTTTGCGGAAAAGTTCCTTGCCGACGGAGGTCTTTTGTCCGCTGTTGAAAATTATATTATTATTCCCGGTCTTTGTGATGTTCACGTGCATTTCAGAGAGCCGGGTTTTTCTTATAAAGAAACAATCGCTTCCGGCTCTGCCGCCGCGGCGCACGGAGGATACACGGCGGTCTGCACGATGCCGAACCTCGACCCCGTGCCGGACAGCGCGGAACATCTGCAAGTTCAGCTGGACGCGATAAAGCGCGGCGCGGCGATAAAAGTTCTGCCCTACGGCGCGATAACCGTCGGCGAAAAAGGCGAAAAGCTCGCAGACATGGAAGCTATGTCCGACAAAGTCTGCGCGTTCTCCGACGACGGAAAAGGCGTTCAGAATGACGAAATGATGAGAGAGGCGATGACCGCCGCCAAGAGGCTCGGCAAGATAATCGCCGCACACTGCGAGGACAACTCCCTGCTCTTCGGCGGATATATCCACGACGGCGAATACGCAAGAATGCACGGGCACAGGGGCATTTCGAGCGCGAGCGAATACAAGCAAATCGAGCGCGACCTGCGCCTTGCGGAGGAAACGGGCTGCGCATATCACGTCTGCCACATTTCAACAAAGGAGAGCGTTGAGCTGATAAGGCAGGCGAAGGCGCACGGAGTCAATGTGACCTGCGAGACCGCGCCGCACTATCTCGTGCTCTGCGACGAGGACATGCAGGAGGACGGGCGATTCAAGATGAACCCGCCGCTGAGAAGCCGCGAAGATAAAAAGGCTCTCATAGAGGGCATAAAAGACGGCACGATAGACATGATAGCGACCGACCACGCGCCGCACAGCGCAGAAGAAAAAGGGCGCGGGCTCGAAAAGAGCCTCATGGGCGTTGTCGGGCTCGAAACCGCGTTTCCGGCGCTCTACACAGAGCTTGTGATGAAAAATATCATAACGCTCGACAGGCTCGTTGAGCTGATGAGCTTCAAGCCGAAAGAGCGCTTCGGGATAGACACAAATAATGACTTCGCGGTGTTTGATATAAGCGAAGCGTATAAAATAGACCCGGAAGATTTTCTTTCAATGGGACGCGCCACACCGTTCGCGGGGCGTGAGGTATTCGGCAGATGTCTGCTGACGGTGCATAATGAAAAAGTAGTTTACAAGGCGGAGGATAGAGCATGAAGCAGAGTATTTTCAAGATAACTTCAAACGAAAAAATCGCGCGCGACATATTTAAAATGACTCTTGCGGGCGACACCTCGGCGATAACCGCGCCGGGACAGTTCGTAAACATAAAGCTTGACGGATTTTTCCTGCGCCGTCCCATCTCGGTCTGCGACTGCGTCGGAGATAATTTGACGCTGATATATAAGGTAGTCGGGCGCGGCACGGAGCAGATGAGCCGCATGAAAAGCGGTGATGAGCTCGACCTTTTAACGGGGCTCGGAAACGGCTACAATACGGAAGCAAGCGGAGACAGTCCCTTGCTCGTCGGCGGCGGAGTCGGAGTTCCGCCGATGTATATGCTCTGCAGGGAGCTTATATCAGAGGGCAAAAATGTCACGGTAGTGCTCGGCTTCAACTCAAAAGACGATGTGTTCTATGAGGATGAATTTCGCGCGCTCGGCGCGGACGTACACATTGCGACCGCCGACGGCACCTACGGCATAAAGGGATTTGTCACGGATGTGATAAAAGACATGCAATACACATTTTTCTACACCTGCGGACCCGAACCGATGTTCCGCGCGATGCACAAAATCATGAAAACGCCCGGGCAATACAGCTTCGAGGAGCGCATGGGCTGCGGCTTCGGCGCGTGCATGGGCTGCTCATGCAAGACACTCACTGGCAACAAGAGGATCTGCAAAGAGGGTCCCGTAATGGAAAGCGAGGAGATAATATGGGCAGACTGAGCGTAAATCTTTGCGGCGAAGAGCTCGACAATCCCGTTATCCCGGCATCGGGCACATTCGGCTACGGATACGAATTTGCTGAGCTCTATGACATAAACTGCCTCGGAACTTTTTCGTTCAAGGGCACGACAAAGGAGCCGCGCTTCGGCAATCCGACCCCGAGAATAGCGGAGTGTACCGCCGGCATGATAAACGCCGTCGGGCTTCAGAATCCCGGCGTCGACAAAGTTATAAGCGAAGAGCTCCCGAAGCTCAAAAAGTGTTTTAATAAAAAAGTCATGGCGAACGTCAGCGGCTTTTCTGTTGACGAATACGCCTACACCTGCGAAAAGCTCGACAGTCAGGAGCAGGTCGGCTGGCTCGAGGTCAATGTCAGCTGTCCTAACGTTCACGGCGGCGGAATGAGCTTCGGCACGGATCCAAAGGCGGCGGCAGAGGTCACCAAAGCCGTCAAGGCGGTCACGAAAAAGCCGGTTATCATAAAGCTCTCGCCCAATGTCACGGACATCGTGAGCATCGCGAAAGCCTGCGAGGACGCGGGAGCGGACGGAATAAGCCTCATAAACACCCTGCTCGGCATGAGGATAGACCTGCGAACAAAAAAGCCCGTGATAGCGAACACAATGGGCGGCTTCTCCGGAAGCGCGATATTCCCCGTGGCGCTGAGGATGGTCTACCAGGTCTCGTCGGCTGTCAATATCCCGGTAGTCGGCATGGGCGGCGTATCGTCCGCCGAGGATGTTATCGAGATGATGCTCGCCGGAGCGACGGCAGTCGAAATAGGCGCAGCAAACCTCGTTGACCCGTTCATATGCAAAAAAACAGTCGAAGCCCTGCCCGCGGCTGCGGACAAGTATAATATAAATGAACTCAAGGACATCATAGGAGGAGCACACAATGGGTAAAGATGTGATAATCGCCTGCGACTTTGCAGACAAGGAAACCGCGCTGAACTTTCTCGACAAATTCGCGGGCAGAAAGCCGTTCGTCAAGATCGGCATGGAGCTGTTCTATGCCGAGGGTCCGCAGATAGTCCGCGAGATAAAGGCGCGCGGACACAAGATATTCCTCGACCTCAAGCTTCACGATATCCCGAACACGGTCAAGAAGAGCATGGCTGTACTCTCGCGGCTCGACGTCGATATGTGCAACCTCCACGCCGCGGGCACATCGCGCATGATGGAGGCGGCTCTCGAGGGGCTGACACGCCCGGACGGCACGCGCCCCCTGCTGATCGCCGTGACCCAGCTGACCTCCACCGATCAGGAGGCGATGGAGCGCGATCTTCTGATAAAAGAGCCTATAGACAAAGTTGTCATGCACTACGCCGAGACCGCGAAGAACGCAGGACTTGACGGCGTTGTCTGCTCCCCGCTCGAGGCGCAGAAAGTCCACGACATATGCGGCGAAAAGTTTTTGACCGTCACGCCCGGCGTTCGCTTTGCGGACGGCGACATAGGCGACCAGAAGCGAGTCATGACGCCCGAGCAGGCGAAGAAAATCGGTTCCGACTACATCGTCGTCGGCAGACCGATAACCGCCGCGCCCGACCCCGTTGTGGCATACGAGAGATGCATAAAAGAATTTGTTGACTGAAGGAGAAAAGAAAATGACTGAGACAAGCAGAAAAATCGCAAAAGATCTTCTTAAAATACAGGCTGTGTTTCTCAGCCCCGATAAGCCGTTCACTTGGGCGAGCGGAATAAAAAGCCCCGTCTACTGCGACAACCGCCTGACGCTCACGGCGCCCGAGGTTCGCACGGATGTTGAAACCGGGCTCAAGGAGCTCATCGAAGAAAACTATCCGGAAGCTGAAGTTCTCATGGGCACTTCGACCGCCGGCATCGCCCACGCCGCGATAACCGCGCATCTGATGGGGCTGCCGATGGGCTATGTCCGCTCCGGCAACAAGGATCACGGCAGACAGAACCGCATCGAGGGCAAGCTCGAAAAGGGTCAGAAGGTTGTAGTCGTCGAGGATCTTATCTCGACGGGCGGCAGCGTTATCGAAGTCGTTGACGCTCTGCGCGAAGCGGGCGCGGAGGTGCTCGGAATAGTCAGCATCTTCACCTACGGAATGAAAAAGGGGCTTGAGAGACTCGCCGCGGCGGATGTCAAGAATGTGAGCCTTACTAACCTCGACGTGCTCTCCGAAGTCGCGGCTCAGGAGGGATATATAAAGCCCGAGGATGTAAACAGACTTATAGCGTTCCGCAACAATCCCTCGGACGAGAGCTGGATCGGTGGTGCAAAATGAGGAGCATAATAAACATCCTCGACCTCTCCGCCGGGGAGATCGACCAGCTGATAGCCGTCGCAGACGACATCATGGCGCAGCCAGAAAAATACAACGAGGTCTGCCGTCACAAAATTCTCGCCACGCTGTTCTTTGAGCCCTCGACGCGCACAAGACTCAGCTTCGAGAGCGCGATGCTCTCGCTTGGCGGTCAGGTGATAGGCTTCTCCGGCGCGGACTCAAGCTCAGCCGTCAAAGGCGAGACGATTGCCGACACGATAGAGGTAGTCAACGGCTACGCGGATATAATCGCCATGCGCCACCCGAAAGAGGGCGCGCCGGTAGTTGCATCCATGCACACGGCGGTGCCGCTGATAAATGCCGGCGACGGCGGGCATTTTCATCCCACGCAGACGCTCGCCGACCTGCTGACCATTCACCACGAAAAGGGTACGTTTGACAATCTTACAATAGGGCTCTGCGGCGATCTGAAATACGGCAGAACCGTCCACTCGCTCATAGCCGCGATGACGAGATACAAGAATGTAAAGTTCGTGCTCATCTCCCCCGAGGAGCTGCGCCTGCCGCAGTTCGTTATTGACGACTATCTCGAGGGAAGCGGGCTTCAGTATGAGGAGTGCCGCTCGCTTGAAGAGGCGATGCCGAAGCTCGACATACTCTATATGACCCGCATCCAGCGCGAGCGTTTCACGGACGATGCGGAGTATCAGCGTCTCAACGGCATATATGTCCTCGACAAGGAGAAGATGAGCCTTGCAAAGAGCGACATGTGCGTGCTGCATCCCCTGCCGCGAGTCAACGAGATATCGCCGGAGGTGGACTCCGACCCGCGCGCGAAGTATTTTGAGCAGACGCGGTGCGGCAAGTTCATGCGCATGGCGCTGATAATGAAGCTGCTCGGGCTCATACCAAACGAGGTTCAGCCCGAAAAGGCGGAGGTGCCACAGTATATATACGACAAATACCGTTGCGACAACCCTGCCTGCATCAGCGTATGCGAGCCGGATGTCAGAAGCATTTTTAAGACTTTTGACGCAAACGGCGGCGCGTGCAGATGCATTTATTGTGACAAAGAGCGAAAGTAAAAAAGTTCTCCGATGCGCCTTGACTGAAAGGTCTTGTATTTGGTATACTTTAGGTACAATACAGATGAGTTTTCTGCGACTGACGGATTATTGCAGAGCACTGCAAGGGAACAGAAAAACTCTTTTTCAGCCGACCGTCTGGGCACACCTGAGATACATTCTCGGAGTGTGCCCTTTTTGATTTTTTCAGGAGGTATGAAATGAAGAAAGTCGGTATAGTAATGGGCAGCGACAGCGACCTGCCCGTCATCAGAAAAGCGACAGACACCCTGCGCGCGCTCGGCATCCCGTTTGAAGCGCACGTCTATTCGGCACACAGAACGCCCAACGAGGCCATGACTTTTGCCCGCTCGGCAAAGGAAAACGGCTTCGGGGTCATTATAGCCGCAGCAGGCATGGCAGCACATCTCGCCGGAGCCATTGCGGCGAACACCACCCTGCCCGTTATCGGCATTCCCTGCAAATCCAATACTCTCGACGGCATTGACGCCCTCCTTTCAACAGTACAGATGCCCTCCGGCATACCCGTTGCGACTGTTGCGATAAACGGAGGAGCCAATGCCGCTTTGCTTTCGGCTCAGATACTCGCGCTGAGCGAGCCGGAGCTTGCAAAGAAGCTTGAAGAAAAACGCGCCGCCGACGCCAAAGCAGTCCTCGAAAAGGACGCCGTCGTTTCGGCAGAACTCAACTCGGAGGTTTAAAACATGAACGAGATATCAAAGTCCGATGTATACGCCGACGCGGGCGTTGACATAACCGCGGGATACAAGGCAGTGGAGCTTATGAAAAAGCACATCGCGCGCACGCTCACCTCGGGCGTATGCTCGGATGTAGGCGGCTTCGGCGGTCTGTTCGAGCTCGACCTGACGGGCATAACAAAGCCCGTGCTCGTCAGCGGCACCGACGGAGTCGGCACGAAACTCAAGATAGCCTTTCTCATGGACAAGCACGACACCGTCGGCATCGACTGCGTGGCTATGTGCGTCAACGATATAATCTGCTGCGGCGCAAAGCCCCTGTTCTTCCTCGATTACATAGCCTGTGGCAAGAACTATCCCGAGAGGATAGCGGACATTGTCAGCGGCGTCTGCGAGGGCTGCGTTCAGTCGGGCGCGGCGCTCATCGGCGGCGAGACCGCGGAGATGCCCGGATTTTATCCGATAGACGAATACGACCTCGCGGGCTACTGCACGGGCGTTGTCGACAAGGACAGAATTATTGACAATAAAACAATGACCCCCGGTGATGTTATAATCGCGCTCCCCTCGAGTGGCGTTCATTCAAACGGCTTCTCGCTCGTGAGAAAAGTTTTTGATGTTGAAAACCGCAATCTCACCCTCCCCGTTGACGAGCTCGGCGGCAAGAGCATCGGCGAGACTCTGCTCACGCCGACAAAGATATATGTAAAGCCCGTTCTCGCCCTGCTCGAAAAGATAAAAGTCAAGGGCATATCCCACATCACGGGCGGCGGCTTCTATGAAAACATCCCGAGAAGCATCCCCGACTCGCTCGGCGCGAAGATAGACCGCTCGGCGGTAAAAGTTCTGCCGATATTTGATCTCATCGCAAAGGCGGGAGATATCTGCGAGCGCGATATGTTCAACACATTCAACATGGGTGTGGGCATGAGCATAGTCGTTTCAAAGGACGACGCCGACGAGGCGCTCAGCATTCTTAAAGCCTCGGGCGAAGATCCCTATATCATAGGCGAGATAGTCTCGTCTGCGGAGAAAATCGAGATATGCTGAAAAACTTTCTGAGTTCTATATGCGCGGGTGTGTTGATTTCCATCGGCGGCTGTGTATTTCTCGCTTGTGAGAACAGATATGTCGGCGCGGTGCTGTTTTCGGTGGCTCTGCTCTGCATCTGCCTCAAGGGCTACGCGCTCTACACCGGCAGGGTCGGATATATAATTGAGAGCCACAAGAAGAGTGATTTTGCCGCTCTTGCGGTTATACTCATCGGCAATCTTATAACGACATTTCTTCTCGGCATGCTCGTGCGGGTCTCTATGCCGCAGCTCGGCGAGACGGCAACTGCAATTTGTTCCGGCAAGCTCACCCAAGCGTTTTGGCAGACCCTTGTCCGCGCATTTTTCTGCGGAATACTGATGTATCTCGCGGTAAGCACATACAAAGAGAAGAACACTGTTTTGGGTATTCTCTTCTGCGTGCCGGTGTTTATTCTAAGCGGATTTGAACATTCGATAGCCGACATGTTCTATTTCGGCGCATCGGGCATCTTCTCGTTGAGTGCCGCGCTGTTCATGCTCGCTGTTGTTATCGGCAACTCGCTCGGCGGAATGCTCCTGCCGGCGCTGACTCTTATCGGAGGGGAGAAAAAATGAAAGCAAACAAAGCTGAAATCGCCGTTTTTGTCTCCGGCGGCGGAACGAATCTCCAGGCTCTTATCGACGCGCAGAAAAGCGGAATAATCGAGCACGGCGAGATAAAGCTGGTCGTTTCGAGCAATCCGAACGCCTACGCGCTCGAACGCGCGGCGAAAGCGGGAATCAAGAGCGTCACGGTCAGCAAGAAAGAATTCGGCAGTCAGGCGGCTGTTGAAGAAAAAATAATTGAAATACTCGAAGAAAATAATATAGACCTGATAGTCCTCGCGGGCTACATGAGCATACTGAGCGCGGACTTCACGCGCAGATACGAGCGCAGGATAATAAATGTCCACCCGTCGCTCATCCCGTCGTTCTGCGGCGAGGGCTTCTACGGGCTGCGAGTCCACGAAGCGGCGCTGAAAAAAGGAGTCAAAGTGACGGGCGCAACGGTTCATTTCGTCAACGAGATACCCGACGGCGGCGAAATAATCATGCAGAAGGCGGTCAAAGTCAGGGACGGCGACACGCCCGAAACGCTCCAGAAAAGAGTCATGCGCCTCGCCGAATGGAAGATACTCCCGGCGGCAGCCGAAAAAATATCGGACGAAATAGTCCGAAAAAAAGCGGAGGAAAAATAATGGATATTTACGCAGTCAACGACATAGCAAAGCTCATCGAGGGCAATTCCTACGTAGGCAGAGGCATCGTCATCGGCAAGAGCGCCGACGGCAAAAAGGCGTGCACCGCATATTTCATCATGGGTCGCTCGGCAAACAGCCGCAACCGCATATTCACCGAGCGCGACGGAGTGCTCTATACCGAGCCGTTCGACGCTTCAAAAGTAGAAGATCCGAGTCTCATTATTTACGCCGCAGTCAGAAATTACGAAAACAAGATAATCGTCACAAACGGCGATCAGACGGATACAATAAACGACGCGCTGAAATCAGGCGGCTCGTTCAAGAGTGCTCTTGAGACCCGCGAGTTTGAGCCGGACGCGCCAAACTTCACTCCCAGAATCAGCGGCATGCTGACATTTGAAAACAAAGATTTCACATATGAGATGAGTATTCTCAAGAGCGCGGACGCCGCGGGCAGTGCGTGCAACAGATACACATTCTCTTATTCCCCGCTCGCAGGTCTCGGTCATTTCATCCACACCTATGTCTGCGACGGCAACCCCATTCCCACCTTTCAGGGCGAGCCGGAGAGAGTGGCTATCCCGAACGATATCGACGAGTTCACGCAGTCACTTTGGAACGCTCTCGATGCGGACAACAAAATCTCGCTCTATGTCAGATACACCGATCTCGTGACCGGTGCGGAAGACAGCAGACTCATAAACAAGAACGCTTGAAAAGGAGAATAAAAATGAAAGAATTCGAGCTTAAATACGGATGCAACCCCAACCAGAAGCCCTCGCGCATCTATATGGCAGACGGCAGCGAACTGCCCATAGAAATACTCTGCGGCAGACCCGGATACATAAACTTTCTCGACGCTTTCAACTCCTGGCAGCTCGTCAAGGAGCTCAAAGAGGCTCTCGGTCTCCCGGCGGTCACTTCTTTTAAGCATGTCAGCCCCACCTCGGCGGCGGTCGGCATTCCGCTCTCCGACAAGCTCAAAAAAGCCTGCTTTGTTGACGACATAGAGGGCCTTGACGACTCCCCGCTCGCCTGCGCCTATGCGCGCGCACGCGGCACGGACAGAATGTGTTCGTTCGGCGATTGGGTCGCCCTCTCCGATGTCTGCGATGTGACTACCGCGAAGATGATAAAGCGCGAAGTTTCCGACGGCATCATCGCCCCCGGATATGAGCCCGAGGCGCTCGAAATCCTCAAATCCAAACGCAAGGGCAACTACAATATAGTGAAAATCGACCCAAATTATGTTCCCGAAGAAATAGAGCGCAAACAGGTCTACGGCATAACCTTTGAACAGGGCAGAAACAATTTCAAGATAAACAGAGAGCTGCTCTCGAATATAGTCACCGAAAACAAAAATCTCCCCGACAGCGCGGCTCGCGATCTCATAATCTCGCTCATCACGCTTAAATACACGCAGTCAAACTCTGTGTGCTACGCAGTTGACGGGCAGGCTATCGGCGTCGGCGCGGGTCAGCAGTCGAGAATACACTGCACCCGCCTCGCAGGCACAAAGGCAGACACCTGGTTCCTGCGCCAGCACGAAAAAGTCCTGAACCTCCCGTTCAAGGATTCGATAGGCCGCCCCGACAGGGACAATGTCATTGACGGCTACATCAACAAAAACGAAGAGGATGTCTGCGCCGAGGGCAACTGGCAGAAATATTTCACCTCCCGCCCCGAGCCGCTGACCGACGGAGAGATAAAAGAATATCTCGCTTCAATTGACGGCGTATCGCTCGGCTCGGACGCGTTCTTCCCGTTCAGCGACAATATCGAAAGAGCAAAGCGCAGCGGAGTAAAATATATCGCAGAGCCCGGCGGTTCCATCCGCGACGACCTTGTGATAGAGTGCTGCGACAAATACGGCATGGTCATGGCATTCACCGGCATGCGCCTGTTCCACCATTGACGGAGGACTCAAAATGAACATTCTTGTAGTAGGTTCCGGCGGAAGAGAGCACGCCGTTATAAAAAAGCTCAGAGAAAACAGCGAAGTTAAAAAAATATACGCCCTGCCCGGAAACGGCGGCATCGCCGCAGACGCAGAGTGCGTCAACATAGGCGCCACCGACCTTGACGGCATTGCGGAATTTGCGAAGAACAATCAGATAGATTACGCGGTTGTCACGCCGGACGATCCGCTTGTGCTCGGCTGCGTCGATAGGCTCGAGAGCCTCGGCATCCCCTGCTTCGGTCCGCGCAAAAACGCCGCGATAATTGAGGGCAGCAAGGTTTTTTCAAAGAACCTGATGAAAAAATACGGCATACCCACCGCACAGTACGAGGTCTTTGACAGCGCGGAGGACGCGCTCGCCTATCTCGATTCAGCACCCATTCCGACCGTTATAAAGGCGGACGGTCTCGCGCTCGGCAAGGGCGTTATAATCGCCGCAACGCGCGACGAAGCAAAAGAAGCGGTCGTTGAAATCATGCGCGACAAGAAGTTCGGCAAGAGCGGCGACAGCATCGTTATCGAAGAATTTCTGACGGGTCCCGAGGTGTCGGTGCTCTCGTTCACGGACGGCAAGACCGTAGTTCCGATGGTGTCGTCGATGGATCACAAGCGCGCGCTCGACAACGATAAAGGTCTCAACACCGGCGGCATGGGCACCGTTGCGCCGAACCCGTATTACACAAAAGAGATTGCCGACAGGTGCATAAAAGAGATATTCCTGCCGACGATAAACGCGATGAACGCGGAGGGCAGAACTTTCAAAGGCTGCCTTTATTTCGGACTCATGCTGACGGAAAACGGTCCTAAGGTCATTGAATACAACTGCCGCTTCGGCGACCCGGAGACGCAGGTCGTACTCCCGCTGCTAAAGAGCGATCTGCTCACCGTTATGGAAGCTACTACAAACGGCACGCTCGCCGAGACACCCGTTGAGTTTTCGGATAAAAACGCCTGCTGCGTCATCATGGCGTCAAAGGGCTATCCCGTCGCATACGAAAAGGGCTATGAAATAGATATCCCGGACGAGATTCGGGACAGCGTATATGTCGCGGGTGCCGCCGAGAAAAACGGCAAGCTCGTGACGAGCGGCGGCAGAGTTCTCGGCGTGACGGCGGTCGAAGATACGCTTCGGGAGGCAATAGCCTCGGCATACGAAAAGGCAGAAAAAATTCATTTTGAAAACGCCTTCTACAGGCACGACATCGGCGCGAAAGCGCTCGCCGCAAGGGAGGAAAAATAAATGGTATACAGAGTATTCGTCGAAAAGAAAAAGGAGCTCGCGCAGGAGGCAAAGTCCCTGCTCAGCGAGGCTAACGACCTGCTCGGGATAAAAGATCTTAAAGATGTGCGCGTTATCAACCGCTACGATGCGGAAAATATCACGCCCGAACTTTTTGACTACGCAAAGCGCACCGTGTTCTCCGAGCCCCAGCTCGACATCGTCTCGGACGATATTGAGATAAACGGCAGATGCTTCGCGGTCGAATTCCTGCCCGGTCAGTTCGATCAGCGCGCCGACTCGGCGGCTCAGTGCATCCAGATAATCTCGCAGGGCGAGCGCCCGCTGATCCGTACGGCGAAAATATATATTCTCATCGGCGACATAACCGACGCCGACGCTCAAAAGATAAAGAAATATGTCATCAACCCCGTTGAGGCGCGCGAGGCAAGCCTCGAAAAGCCCGAGACGCTCGCCGTGAAATACGATATCCCGACCGAAGTCAGAACTCTTGACGGCTTCATCGAGCTTGACAGGGCGGGGCTTGAGGACTTCGTCAAAAAATACGGTCTCGCCATGGACGCGGACGACATTGCGTTCTGTCAGGATTATTTCAAATCCGAGCACCGCGACCCGACGATAACAGAAATTCGCATGATCGACACCTACTGGTCAGATCACTGCCGCCACACTACTTTCCTTACTGTCATAGACAGCGTGAAATTCGAGGACGAGCTGCTGCAAAAGACCTACGACGAATATCTTGCGGTCAGAAAAGAATTAGGCCGCGCAAAGCCGATATGCCTTATGGATCTCGCGACGATAGCGGTCAAATATCTCAAGAAACACGGCAAGCTCGACCGCCTCGACGAGTCCGAGGAGATAAACGCCTGCACGGTGAAAATAGATGTCGAGGTCGACGGTGTCACCGAGCCGTGGCTCCTGCTCTTCAAAAACGAGACGCACAACCACCCGACGGAAATCGAGCCTTTCGGCGGCGCGGCGACCTGCATCGGCGGCGCTATCCGCGACCCGCTCTCGGGGCGCTCGTATGTCTACGGCGCGATGCGCGTCACCGGCGCGGCAGACCCGCTCAAGCCCATTGACGAGACGATAAAGGGCAAGCTGCCGCAGAGAAAAATCGTCACTACCGCGGCAGCGGGCTATTCCTCATACGGCAACCAGATAGGCCTTGCCACCGGCATAGTCGACGAGATATATCACCCCGGCTATGCGGCGAAGAGAATGGAGATAGGCGCAGTCATCGCGGCGACTCCCGCAGAGAATGTGCGCCGCGAAGTTCCCGCTCCCGGAGATATTGTTATCCTGCTCGGCGGCTCGACCGGACGCGACGGCTGCGGCGGAGCGACAGGTTCTTCAAAATCACACACGGTCGAATCGCTCGAGAGCTGCGGCGCGGAGGTTCAGAAGGGCAACGCCCCCGAGGAGAGAAAGCTCCAGAGACTTTTCAGAAACAAAGAAGCCTGCCTGATGATAAAACGCTGCAACGACTTCGGCGCGGGCGGCGTATCGGTAGCTATAGGCGAGCTTGCGGACGGACTTGAGATAGACCTCAACGCAGTGCCGAAAAAATACGAGGGTCTCGACGGCACGGAGCTTGCGATAAGCGAGAGCCAGGAGCGCATGGCGGTCGTTGTCGAGCCGCACAATGTTGACGCTTTCCTTGCGCTGGCGAATAAAGAAAATCTCCAGGCAGTGCCCGTGGCAAAGGTTCAGGCCGAGCCGAGACTCGTCATGAACTGGAACGGCAAGAAAATTGTTGATATCAGCCGCGAATTTTTGAATTCCAACGGCGCGGACAAGCATATAGACATCACCCCCGAGGCTCCCGCACTCAAAGAGAAGGAAATCTCCGGCTCGTTTGCGGAGAATTACTCGGCACTCGCATCCGACCTCAACATCTGCTCGAAGCGCGGACTTTCCGAGCGTTTCGATTCAACGATAGGCGCGGGCACGGTACTCATGCCGTTCGGCGGCAAGAATCAGCTGACTCCCATTCAGGCGATGGTGCAGAAGATCTCGGTCGAGAAGAAGCACACCGACGACTGCTCGCTCATGGCGTTCGGATACAATCCGTTTATAACCGAGCAGAGCCCTTATCACGGCGCATATCTTGCGGTTATCGAATCGGTCTGCAAGCTCATCGCCTCGGGCGCAGAGTTCAAGGATGTTTATCTCACCTTCCAGGAATATTTTGAGCGCCCCGGCAGGGACGGCAAGCGCTGGGGTCAGCCTTTGGCCGCGCTTCTCGGCGCATTCAAGGCGCAGATGGAGCTCGGAATCGGCTCGATAGGCGGCAAGGACTCGATGAGCGGCTCGTTTGAGGACCTCGACGTTCCGCCCACCCTCGTCTCGTTCGCCGTGACAACGGAAAAGACCTCTTCAATAGTCTCGCCAGAGTTCAAATCGGCGGGTCACAAGGTTGTTTTCATCGCGCCGGAGAAAGACGAAAACGGTCTGCCGAAGACCGACTCGCTAATAGATGTGTTCTCCCGAGTTACCGGGCTTCTTCGTTCGGGCAAGGCGGTTGCCTGCTACACTCCCGGCATGGGCGGCATAGCGGAGGCGGTCATGAAGATGGCGTTCGGCAACGGCATCGGCTTTGAATACAGCAAAGACATAACGCTCGAAAAGATATTCGGACTCAGCTACGCGGGCTTCATTCTTGAGCTTGCGGACGGCGCAGAAGAAGCTGGCACGCTTCTCGGTCACACAAACGACAGCGGCTGCATCAGCCTTGGCGGCGAGAACATCGCTCTTTCAAAGCTTCTCGGAATATACGAGAACAAGCTCGAAAGCGTCTACAGCTGCAATATCAAAAACGCAGGCAAGGGTGCTGAGAACTTCTCATATGAAACTGTTGAGCGCAAAGCTCCCGCGATAAAAGTTGCAAAGCCGCGCGTGCTCATTCCGGCGTTCCCCGGCACGAACTGCGAATACGACAGCGCAAAGGCAGTCCGCGACGCGGGCGCAGAGCCGGAGATAATTGTTATAAACAACCTCAGCGCGGACGGCATCAGCCGCAGCGTCGAAAAATTCGCGGACGAGCTTCGCTCCTCGCAGATGATATTTATCCCCGGCGGCTTCTCCGGCGGCGACGAGCCGGACGGCAGCGGAAAGTTTATCACGGCATTCTTCAGAAATGCCGCGATAAAAGAGGGCGTTACAGACCTGCTTGAAAACAGGGACGGACTCATGTGCGGAATCTGCAACGGCTTCCAGGCGCTGATAAAGCTCGGACTCGTCCCCTACGGCAAGATAATCGACACGGACGAAAATTGCCCGACGCTCACATTCAACACCATCGCGCGCCACCAGTCGAGAATAGTGCGCACCCGCATTTCTTCGAACAAATCGCCGTGGCTCGCGCTGACTCATGTCGGTGACATATATTCCGTGCCGATCTCGCACGGCGAGGGCCGTTTCCTCGCAAGCGACGAGCTCATAGCCAAGCTCGCCGCGAACGGACAGATAGCCACGCAGTATGTTGATCTTGACGGCAACGCTTCAAATGATATACACTTCAACCCCAACGATTCTGTCTGCGCTATCGAGGGCATCACATCGCCCGACGGCAGAGTCTTCGGAAAAATGGGACACAGCGAAAGAATCGGAAAAGGTCTTTACAAAAATGTCCCGGGAGATTATAATATTCGTATGTTTGAAGCAGCTGTTAAATATTTTAAGTGATGATAAGGAGACTGGAACATGGCCTATTTATCCGACATTGAAATTGCGCAGCGCTGCAAACCCGAGCACATCGGCGTTATCGCAAAGCGCGCCCATGTTGACGAAAAGTACATCGAGCAATACGGAAACTACAAGGCGAAAATAGACCTGTCCCTGCTCTCGGAGACGAAGCGGGAAAACGGAAAGCTGATTCTCGTCACCGCCATAACCCCGACCCCCGCGGGCGAGGGCAAGACCACGACGACGATAGGCCTCGCAGACGGACTGCGCCGGATAGGAAAGGATGTCACGGTCGCCCTGCGCGAGCCGAGCCTCGGCCCGGTTTTCGGAGTCAAGGGCGGAGCCGCCGGCGGCGGATATGCGCAGGTGGTTCCCATGGAGGATATCAACCTCCACTTCACCGGCGACTTCCACGCGATAGGCGCGGCGAACAACCTGCTTGCCGCGATGCTCGACAATCACATTCAGCAGGGCAACGAGCTCGGAATAGACGTTCGCAAGATAACATGGAAACGCTGCGTTGACATGAACGACCGCCAGCTTCGATTTATCGTCGACGGCATGGGCGGCAAGGCGAACGGCATGCCCCGCGAGGACGGATTTGATATAACCGTCGCGAGCGAGATAATGGCTGTGCTCTGCCTTTCAAGCTCGATAACCGACCTCAAAGCGAGGCTCTCGCGCATGATCGTCGGCTACACCTACGACGACAAGCCCGTGACCTGCGGCGAGCTCAAGGCGGCCGGCGCGATGACCGCGCTTTTGAAAGACGCCCTGAAGCCCAACCTTGTCCAGACCCTTGAGGGCACGCCCGCATTCGTCCACGGCGGACCGTTCGCGAACATAGCGCACGGCTGCAACTCCGTCATGGCGACTAAGATGGCGCTCAAGATGGGTGATTATACCGTCACCGAAGCGGGATTCGGCGCGGATCTCGGTGCCGAAAAGTTCCTCGATATAAAGTGCCGCATGGCGGGACTTGCGCCCGACGCGGTGGTCGTTGTTGCCACTGTCCGCGCGCTCAAGATGCACGGCGGGCTCGACAAAAAGGAGCTTGCAGTTGAAGATATCGGCGCGCTCGAAAGAGGTATACCGAACCTCCTGCGCCATGTTTCCAACATCAAAAATGTCTATAAACTCCCCTGCGTCGTTGCGGTCAACAGATTCCCGACCGACACCGACGCCGAGATAGATTTCATCATCGCAAAATGCCGCGAGCTCGGGGTCAACACCGTGCTCTCCACCGTGTGGGCTGAAGGCGGCAAGGGCGGTGAAGCGCTCGCGCGCGAAGTAGTCCGCCTGTGCGAAGAGGAAAAGGGCGATTTCACTTTCGCCTACGAAGATGAGCTTTCGATCGAGGAGAAGATCGAAGCCGTTGTCAGAAAAGTCTACGGAGGCGACGGAATAACCGTCATGCCCAATGCCAAAAAGCAGATAGCCCAGCTTGAAGCTCTCGGTTTTAGCAAATGCCCCGTATGCATAGCAAAGACCCAGTACAGCTTTTCGGATGACCCGACAAAGCTCGGCGCGCCCGAGCACTTCACCGTGACGGTGAAAAATGTCAAGGTCTCTGCGGGCGCGGGATTCGTCGTCGTTCTGACCGGCGACATTCTAACCATGCCCGGGCTGCCGAAAGTTCCCGCCGCAGAAAAAATCGACGTTGACGAAAGCGGCAGAATAACAGGTCTGTTCTGAGATAATAATTCCGCTCGGAGAAAAAACTCTGCCGAGCGGAGTTTCTATAAATATCGGAGGTAATAAAATGGCTTATTATTTCAACGAAGTATCGCATACCTTTAATGAGTATCTGCTCGTCCCCGGCTATTCGTCGAGCGAGTGCGTGCCCGCGAATGTGTCGCTCAAAACGCCTCTTGTAAAGTACAAGAAGGGCGAAGAGACTGCGATTTCGCTCAACATTCCGCTGACTTCCGCCATTATGCAGTCCGTCTCCGGCGAGAAGCTCGCCGTGGCGCTCGCAAAAGAAGGCGGCGTATCGTTCATCTTCGGCTCTCAGAGCATCGAGGACGAGGCGGCAATGGTCGCAAGAGCGAAGAATTTCAAGGCGGGCTTCGTCATCAGCGACTCGAACATCACTCCCGACGCGACTCTCAACGACGTCATCGCACTCAAGGAGAGAAACGGCCATTCCACTATCGCCGTGACCGAGGACGGCTCGGCAAACGGCAGACTTGTCGGCATAGTCACGAGCAGAGACTACCGCGTCAGCCGCATGACCGGAGACGAAAAGGTTTCGTCTTTCATGACTCCCCTCGAAAAGCTCGTCACCGCCCCCGACAGCACCACCCTCAAGGAAGCAAACGACATAATTTGGGACAACAAGCTCAACTCCCTGCCCATAGTCGACTCCGAGGGCAATCTCAGATATTTTGTTTTCCGCAAGGACTACGACGCCCATAAGGACAACCCGAACGAGCTTCTCGACGCCGACAAGCGCTATGTTGTCGGCGCAGGTATAAACACAAGAGACTACGCCGAGCGTATTCCCGCACTTGTCGAGGCGGGCGCAGATGTGCTCTGCATCGACTCCTCCGAGGGCTTCTCGGAGTGGCAGTCCCGCACCCTTGCATGGGTCAGAGAGCACTACGGCGACAGCGTCAAGGTCGGCGCGGGCAACGTAGTTGACAGAGAGGGCTTCCTCTTCCTCGCCGAGGCGGGTGCGGACTTCATAAAGGTCGGCATCGGCGGCGGCTCGATATGCATCACCCGCGAGACAAAGGGTATCGGCAGAGGTCAGGCGTCGGCTCTTATCGATGTCTGCAAGGCAAGAGACGAATATTTCGAGAGAACGGGCGTATATATCCCCGTCTGCTCCGACGGCGGCATCGTCTACGACCACCATATGACCCTCGCGCTTGCAATGGGCGCGGACTTCCTGATGCTCGGCCGCTACTTCGCGCGCTTTGATGAGAGCCCGACAAACAAGATTTCGCTCAAGGGCACTTACTACAAAGAGTACTGGGGTGAGGGCTCCAACCGCGCAAGGAACTGGCAGCGCTACGACCTCGGCGGCGACAAGAAGCTGTCGTTCGAGGAGGGCGTTGACTCCTATGTCCCCTACGCCGGCAACCTCAAGGACAATGTCACGCTCTCGCTGAGCAAGGTAAAGTCCACTATGTGCAACTGCGGCGCGCTCACCATCCCCGAGCTGCAGCAGAAAGCGAAGCTGACCCTTGTCTCCGCAACGAGCATTGTTGAGGGCGGCGCGCACGACGTCGTGCAGAAAGAGACCTACTCCGATCTGAAAAAATAAGCCTGATTCTTTACGGCAGGGAGCGGTGAAAACCGTTCCCTGCCCTTGCATTTTGCCAAAACAGCTTGCAGAATCACCAATAAATAAGATGTTCGCGGGCAAAAGGCTGTTGAATCCGCCGTTTTTGCCAAAATAATTCACAAACTGTTGACACGCCGAAAATGCAATGCTATAATACAGACAATTTAAGACAGCACTTGATAGAGGATGCGAACAAGAAGAGTATCCAGCAGCAACGCCGGCAAGCGGCAGCTGGGGAAAGGCAAGTTCGCCGAAGTTCTATCGCGGTTGCCGCCGCGGTAATGCTGGGCCCTCGCCGAACAGGCGACGGACTGTCACATGACTTATGTGGAGCGCTATCATCGGTTTTTCTGCACATATAGCAGCATATACAAAGCCTGTGATACCTCTTCGGGTCGCAGGCTTATTTAATTTTTTCCAGGAGATGGTACTAATGAACAGAACGAAGAGAATTGTGGCCGCCATTCTGGCTATCGCCATGTGCGCAGTATTATTTGCAGGCTGCGGCACGAAAACCGAAAGTGCCAAGACCGGCGTTGAAGACGGCGTTCTGACCGTTGCTATGGAGTGCGCATACGCTCCCTACAACTGGACTCAGAGCGATGATTCCAACGGCGCTGTCCCGATAAAGGATTCCAGCGACTACGCCAACGGATACGATATCATGATGGCTAAGAAGATATGCGAAGCAAACGGCTGGAAGCTTGAAGTTGTCCGCCTTGACTGGGATTCACTTGTTCCTGCAGTCCAGACCGGCAAGGTTGACGCCGTTATCGCAGGTCAGTCGATGACCGCGGATCGTATGCAGCAGGTCGATTTCGCAGGTCCCTACCTCTATGCAACCATCGTTTGCATGACAAAGCAGAACAGCAAGTATGCAAACGCTACCTCCCTTGCTGACCTCGCAGGTGCAAAGTGCACCTCGCAGCTCGGAACCATTTGGTATGACACCTGCCTTCCGCAGGTAAAGGGTGCTCTTCTTCAGACCGCACAGGAGACCGCTCCCTCGATGCTCATGGCTCTTGAGACCGGCGCTGTCGACTTCATCTGCACCGATATGCCCACCGCTCAGGGCGCGCTCATCGCTTACAGCGACCTGAAGATACTCAACCTCCCCGACAATGCTTTCAAGGTTGACGAGGGCGACATCAACATCGGCATCTCTGTCAAGAAGGGCAACACCGAGCTCAAGGACAAGATCAACTCCGCCCTTGCAGGCATGACCGCAGACGACTTCAACAAGATAATGAACGAGGCTACCAAGATTCAGCCCCTTTCAAAGTAATCAACAATAATCAGAACGGAGATAACAAGATATGAACAAGCTTGCCGAGCTGTGGAGCGACATAGTCCAGTGCTGGAGCGATAGCTCAATGCAGTATCTGACCGGTGCGCTCAAGACAATAGAGCTCGCTGTTATAGCGACAATCATAGGCTGCCTCATCGGCCTTGTCTGCGGAATAATCCAGACTATTCCGTGCGGCAAAAAAGACAATATCGTAAAGCGGGTCATCCTCGGCATAGTCAAGGCTATAGTGCGTATCTACGTCGAAGTTTTCAGAGGCACGCCGATGATAATCCAGGCGATATTCATCTTCTACGCCCTGCCCTACTTCTCAAACGGTGCGATAAACCTTGAACCGACTTTCGCGGCATATCTCGTTGTCTCCATCAACACCGGAGCATATATGGCAGAGACCGTCCGCGGCGGTATAATGTCGATAGACGTCGGTCAGACGGAGGGCGCAATGTCCATAGGCATGAACCACTTCAAGACCATGCTCTATGTCATTCTTCCGCAGACCATACGCAACATCATCCCGCAGATAGGCAACAACCTCATAATCAACATCAAGGATACTTCCGTCATGTTCGTCATCGGCTACACTGAGCTCTTCGCGGCTCACAAGGCTATTGTCGGCGCAAAGTATGTCTACTTCCCGTCGGCAGTTATAACGCTGACTATCTACCTGATAATGACGGTCATCTGCTCGCTTATCCTCAGACTGTGGGAGAAGAAGCTTGACGGTCCGGAGAACTTCGATCTCTCGACCACCGACACTCTCGCCCACACCAGCGGAATGTACTCATATGTCAAGAAGTCAAAGAAGGAGGGAAGATAATGTCAGAGCCTATTTTACAGATAAATCATCTTTCAAAGACCTTCGGCAGCCACGAAGTTCTGCGCGACATTGACTTTTCGGTCAATCCCGGCGATGTCACGAGCATCATCGGCGCGTCCGGCTCGGGCAAATCAACTTTGCTCCGCTGCATAAACCTCCTTGAGACTCCGACCTCCGGCGATATACTCTATCACGGCACGAACATCGACAATATAAAAGGCGGCGCGAGCGCATACCGTTCGCACGTCGGCATGGTGTTCCAGTCGTTCAATCTTTTCAACAACATGACCGCTCTCAAGAACTGCATGATCGGTCAGACGAAGGTTCTCAAAAAGTCCAGAGCCGAAGCCAAGGCTTCCGCACTGCATTATCTTGAAAAGGTCGGCATGGCGCCCTACATCAACGCCAAGCCCTCCCAGCTCTCCGGCGGTCAGAAGCAGCGCGTCGCAATAGCCCGCGCGCTTGCGATGGAGCCCGAAGTTCTGCTGTTCGACGAGCCGACGAGCGCACTCGACCCCCAGATGGTCGGCGAAGTGCTCGAAGTCATGCGCAACCTCGCCAAAGAGGGCCTGACGATGATAGTCGTCACCCACGAAATGGCGTTTGCGCGCGACGTTTCAACGAATGTCGTGTTCATGGCGGACGGACTCATCTGCGAGCAGGGCAGCCCGAAGGACATCTTCGAGAATCCGCAGGATCCCAAGACGCAGGAGTTTCTTTCAAGATTCCTCGCGAAATAAAATTAAACAGGATATCTCCGACAAGGAGATATCCTGTTTTTAATTGTATCTGAACAACCGATATACATTTATTCACCCTCTCTCCTATTCTCTTGTCAATTTTTACAAAGCTGTTTGCCAACGGACGAAGGTATGGTACAGATTGACAAAATTGAATTTATTTTGCTGAAGCACTTGAATATTTATGCATATAGTAGTATATTATTAGTCAAATAGTTGAATAATTTTGCACCGTCGGCGAATATCGGATCGTTTTTATAAACGCCGTGTTCGCCGAAAGCGCATTAAGCGGGAGACACCATGAAAATATTTATCGACGGCAGCGCCGGCACGACCGGGCTGAGAATAAAAGACAGACTAATGAAGCGAAGCGACGTTGAGCTGATAACGCTCAGCGAGGAGCAGAGAAAAGATACCGAGAGCCGCAAGCAGGCGCTGAACAGCGCACAGGTCGCTTTTCTTTGCCTGCCGGACGCCGCCGCAGTTGAGGCGGTCGAACTGGTTGAAAATCCGGACACTGTTATTATAGATACCTCGACGGCGCACCGCACGAGCGAGGGCTGGGCTTACGGCTTCCCGGAGCTGTCAGCAGAATTTGAAGATAAGATAAAGAACTCCAAACGCATCGCCGTCCCCGGATGCCACGCTGGCGGATTTATCGCGCTTATTTATCCGCTTGTTGAAGCGGGCGTGCTCGGAAATGATGCACTGCTCAGCTGCTATTCTCTGACCGGCTACAGCGGCGGCGGCAAGAAGATGATTGCCGAATACGAGAGCGAGGATAAATCTCCCCTGCTCTTCGCACCCAGACAGTACGGGCTGACTCAGCAGCACAAGCACTTAAAAGAGATGAAAGGCATAACGGGCATTGAAAACGCCCCGATATTCTGCCCCGTGGTCGATGATTTTTACAGCGGAATGCAGGTCACCGTGCCGCTGTTCGCGGAGCAGATAAGCTGTTCTTCAAGCGAAATCGCCGACATCTACAGAGCGAAATATCAGGGTCCCGTCGTGACATTCTGCGACAAATCGGACAACGACGGCTTTCTGTGCGCGGGCGCGCTCTCGGGCACGGACGGCATGAAAATATCGGTCTACGGCAACGATGAGCGAATACTGCTGACCGCCGTATACGACAATCTCGGCAAAGGCGCATCGGGCGCCGCGCTCGAAAATCTGAACCTTGTCATGGGCAAGGACAAGGCTTTCGGACTTGATATCTGAGGAGGTAAAATAAAATGAAAACAATATCGGGCGGCGTCTGCGCCGCAAAGGGATTCAAGGCTTCCGGCGTTCACTGCGGCATCCGCAAGAACAGGACGAAGCGCGATCTCGCGCTCATATACAGCGAAAAAGTCGCCAACGCGGCGGCTGTCTATACAACTAACCTCGTCAAGGGCGCGCCGCTGGTCGTCACAAAAAATCATATCGCAGACGGCAAGGCGCAGGCGGTCATATGCAACAGCGGAAACGCGAACACCTGCAACGCGAACGGCGTTGAGATAGCCGAGCGCACGAGCGACCTGCTCGCGTCCGTGCTCGGAATAAAGCCCGCCGACATCGTCGTCGCTTCGACGGGCGTTATCGGCCAGCCGCTGAACATCACCCCGATAGCCTCCGGCATACCCGCTCTGAAAGCAGGACTCGGTGACCACTCCGATCAGGCGGCAGAGGCGATAATGACGACCGACACAATTCCGAAGGAGATTGCCGTCAGCTTCGAAATAGGCGGAGTTGAATGCAAAATGGGCGGTATCGCCAAGGGCTCGGGCATGATTCATCCCAACATGGCGACGATGCTCGTTTTCATAACCACCGACTGCGCGATAAGCAGTGAGATGCTCCAGAAAGCTCTGTCTTCGGACATCGCGGAGACTTTCAATATGATAAGCATCGACGGCGACACCTCGACGAACGACATGGTGACAGTGCTCGCAAACGGGCTCGCCGGGAACAAAGAGATCAGCAAAGAGGGCGATGACTTCAATGAATTCATGAAAGCCCTCAATACGATAACCGTGTGGCTCTGCCGCAGGATTGCCGCCGACGGCGAGGGCGCGACGAAGCTGCTCGAATGCAAGGTCAGCGGCGCAAAAGATAAAGATACCGCCAAGACTGTTGCAAAGAGCGTTGTCTGCTCGTCGCTGACGAAAGCCGCCATGTTCGGCTCGGACGCCAACTGGGGCAGGGTTCTCTGCGCCATCGGCTACAGCGGTGCGGATGTTGACGTCAACAAAATCGATGTTTGGTTCAAGTCGAATAAAGGCTCGATCCTCGTCTGCGAAAACGGCGCGGGAGTTGATTTTTCGGAGGAAGAGGCAAAAGAGATACTCTCCGAAAATGAGATAGATATTCTTGTTGATTTAAAGAGCGGCGACGCATCTTCAACGGCGTGGGGCTGCGACCTGACATATGACTATGTCAAGATAAACGGCGACTACCGCACCTGATTGCGAAAAACGGAGGGAAAGATATGAACATTTCAAACGCGGAGCGCGCAAGGGTTCTTGTCCACGCGCTGCCGTATATACAGGATTACGCAGGCAAGATAGTCGTCGTCAAATACGGCGGCAACGCGATGACAAGCGAAAAGCTAAAAGATTCCGTCATGCGCGACATCGTGCTGCTCTGGCTCATTGGCATAAAAGTCGTTCTGGTTCACGGCGGCGGCCCGGAGATAACGGATATGCTCCAAAAGACCGGCAAGAAGAGTGAATTCGTCAACGGTCTGCGCGTCACGGACAAGGAGACCGCCGATATAGTGCAGATGGTGCTCGCCGGAAAGGTCAACAAAAGCCTCGTCAACCTCGTTGAAAACAAGGGCGGCAAGGCGATGGGGCTCTCCGGAATAGACGGCCATATGATTGAAGCGAAGATAAAAGACGAGAAGCTCGGCTTCGTCGGCGAGATAACAAATGTAAATATTCAGCCGATACTCGACGTTATCGACAAGGGATATATCCCGATCGTTTCGACCGTCGGCTGCGACAGCGAGGGCAATGTATATAACATAAATGCAGACACCGCCGCGGCGAAGATAGCCGGCGCGCTCAACGCGGAGAGCCTTATATCCATGACGGATATCAGCGGCATTCTTCAGGACAAGGACGACCCTGACACGCTCATCTCGGTCATAAAGGCGGACGAAGTTCCCGCGCTCATAAAAAGCGGCATCATTGGCGGCGGCATGATTCCGAAAGCCGAATGCTGCATCAACGCGATAAAATGGGGAGTTCACAGGGTTTTCATTATTGACGGCAGGATACCGCACTCGATACTTATTGAAATGCTGACAGACGAAGGCATGGGCACGATGTTCACGGCATAAAAAGGAGATATAATGGATATATTACAGCAGCAGGACAAGGAATACATAGCCGGAACTTATGCGAGGTTCCCGCTGACCATCGAGGGCGGCAAGGGCTCCGTGGTCTGGGACGACGCGGGGAAGATATACACCGATCTGTCCTCGGGCATAGCGGTCAACACTTTCGGCATAGCCGACGACGAATGGATAAAAGCAATAACCGAACAGGCGGGCAAAATTCAGCACATGTCGAACCTCTACTACACAGAGCCTTGCGTGAAGCTCGCGCAGATGCTCTGCGACCGCACGGGCATGAAAAAAGTTTTCTTCTCGAACTCCGGCGCAGAGGCCAACGAATGTGCGATAAAGGCAGCGAGAAAATACGCCGCAGAGAAGCACGGCGCGGACTGCTACAACATAGTTACACTGAAAAACAGCTTCCACGGCAGGACGATAACCACCCTCGCCGCAACGGGGCAGGATGTGTTCCACAAAGATTTCCTGCCGCTGACCGAGGGATTTATCTATGTTGAGCCAAATGATATCGAGAAGATTGAAAAAGTTCTCTTTGAAAATCGCTGCGCCGCAGTCATGCTCGAAGTCGTTCAGGGTGAGGGCGGCGTCATGCCGCTCGACAAAGACTATCTCCAATCGCTCGAAAGAATCTGCCGCGAGCGCGACATTCTGCTCATCTGCGACGAGGTTCAGACAGGCAACGGCAGAAGCGGCAAGCTCTACGGCTACATGAACTACGGCATATTCCCCGACATCGTATCGACCGCCAAGGGGCTCGCGGGCGGTCTGCCGCTCGGCGCTACACTGTTCAGCGAAAAGACAAAGGATGTTCTCACCCCCGGCTCCCACGGTTCCACTTTCGGCGGCAACCCGATATGCTGCGCCGGCGCGATAAATATTCTTTCGAGGCTCGATGAAAAGACTCTCGCCGGAGTCCGTAAGAGGTCGGAATATATATTTTCGGAACTCAGCGGCGCACCGGGCATAAAAGAAGTCTCGGGACTCGGGCTGATGATTGGCATAAAGACCGAAAGAGACGCCTCCGAGGTCATAAACGCCTGCATAAAGAAAGGCGTTCTCGTTATCAAAGCGAAAGACAAGGTCAGACTGCTCCCGGCGCTCAACATTCCCATGGAGCTGCTCGAACAGGCAGTCGGCGTTATAAAAGAAGTCTGTGCAGACAAGGAGGCTTGAACATGACATTCAAAGACAGAGATTTTTTGAAACTTTTGGATTTCACTCCCGAAGAGATTGAATATCTTATCGACTTCGCCGCCTCTCTCAAGGCGAAGAAGAAGGCGGGCATACCGCACAAAATATGCGACGGCAAGAATGTTGCGCTGATATTCGAAAAAACGAGCACGAGGACAAGGTGCAGCTTCGAAGTCGCGGCGCGCGACCTCGGCATGGGCACGACTTATCTCGACCCCTCCGGCTCGCAGATAGGCAAAAAAGAGAGCATCGCCGACACGGCGCGCGTGCTCTCGGGCATATACGACGGCATTGAATACCGCGGCTTCGGCCAGTCTATAGTCGAGGAGCTCGCGCAGTATGCGACCGTCCCCGTCTGGAACGGTCTGACGAACGAGTTCCACCCGACGCAGATCCTCGCGGATTTTCTGACGATAAAAGAGCAGTTCGGGCGTCTTAAAGGCATTAACTTCGTCTACATGGGCGACGCCAGATACAACATGGGCAATTCGCTCATGGTCGGCTGTGCGAAGATGGGCATGAACTTCACCGCCTGCGCGCCGAAGAAATATTTCCCAGCCAAGGCGCTTATTGACACCTGCATGGAGATTGCCGCGCAGACCGGCGCTGAGATAAAATTCTGCGAAAGCCCCGACGAGGCAGCAAAAAACGCCGATGTAATATACACCGACGTGTGGGTCTCGATGGGTGAGCCTGTTGAAGTCTGGGAGGAGCGCATAAATGACCTCGCGCCCTATCAAGTCAACTCCGAGCTCATGGCAAAGGCATCGCCGAACGCCGTGTTCATGCACTGCCTGCCCTCTTATCACGACATGAAAACGACGATAGGCAAGGAGATGGGCGAAAAGTTCGGGCGCGACTCAATGGAGGTCACTGACGAGGTGTTCGAGAGCGCACAGTCCGTTGTTTTTGCCGAGGCGGAGAACCGCATGCACACGATAAAGGCTGTCATGGCGGCAACGCTGACCGACGAGAGATAATATAATATATATTAATGTATAGGAGCTGTCAAAAATGACGGCTCCTTTTTATCGGTTCGGCAAACAGGGATTTGTCGCGAAATCCGCACAATTTTATTGATATGTAGCTTGTAGGGTGCGGCGACTCGACGCACCGCTGCCGCGTGAGCGGCACGAAATC